>Ga0187893_10001273_pt1 | contig 61888 bp, 61 predicted proteins | sample MA1701074metaG_FD_139574 | JGI IMG/M metagenome (GOLD analysis project Ga0187893, IMG submission 139574) | White microbial mat communities from a basaltic lava cave in the Kipuka Kanohina Cave System on the Island of Hawaii, USA - MA170107-4 metaG ... | reverse complement strand
TCTCAAAGGCCGGGACCTCCGCCCCAAAGTTGACGCATTGAAGAAGTGGCTCGACGAGATGCAGAAACAGGAACAGGGTTATTATGGCATTCAAACGGTGCTCGACGGTTTGGTGACGGCGGTGGGGGTGGACGCCTTAGATAGAAAAGATAGGACATTCGTGGGCAGTCAAGACTACCTGGATAGTGTCGGAAATTTTAGCGGGATTCCGCCGGCTGTCCAGTTGGGAATCGAAAATGCAACCAAAGGATTGAATAAAGATCAGTTGGAGCTCTTGATCGATTACTTTCAGCGGCTTAAGCGGGCCGGAAAGAGAACAGGGGATGAATACCAATACACTACCCTGCAGCTCGCCGATGAGGAGCTCAAGCTCAAGGCCAAAGGAAATGAAATCGATATCGGAGGTAGGGTATTTCAAGTTGCGGAGGACGAAATCATTTCACTGGGCCGCGGGCCGGAAAACGACTATGCGCTTCTTCTTGACCTGACAACTGTATCCAAACATCACGCCGCACTTCTCTATCAAGGAGACAAGTGGTATGTCGCCGATCTGCAATCTAAAAATAAGACCCGGCTCAATGGGAAGGAAATCAAAGCCGCCGAGGGTTGGCAGCCGTTGTTCCCCCCCTCCCGCGCCGAGGTGCGGAATTTTGTAACCGATTATAAAAGCGCTGAAAGTCCAGAGGTTCAGCTTGAACTATTAAAACAAGAATATTCCCAAGAGAAAGTCGACGTACAGGTCAAGGTGGTTCCCGCTTTTCTGGGGAGGAGCCCCACGGGTGAAGTCAAAAAAGTCAAAAACGGGAGTTATACGATTGGTTTGATAGCTGTTCCCGAAGGTTACCGCCCTTACATGTTGTTCCATGAATTTCAACATATTGTCTTAGAGGAAAAGGGATTTACCTTTCAATTAGATTCGCAGGATCCGATCGTCGCCAATTATCTGTTCGCCTTAAAAAATTTAGTCTTGGACTACCTCATTGAAAAGGAAAACAAAAGACAGTTCGGAAACAGCTACATTCATTTGACCGAAGAGTTAAGAAACCATGATCTGACGGGGCAGCTTCAGGGATTAGGCACGAACGATCCTTTGCAAATTTTAATTCTCGCACTCACGGCTAAAGCCACCGTATTGCACTATCCGGAATTAAATAATTCGATTGCCGCGAGATTGATTGGTGAAGCATTGAAGATTCCGAACATAGAGGAGATCATAGCGGAATTGAATCGTCTCGAGTCAAACAGTTCCAAAGAAGATTTTTTGTCAGCCATTTTAAAAATTCATTCATTGCTTACCGGCGATGAGAAAGCTTTCTTTCAAGAGGGGCTGTTCATCGTGGACGAGAATTCTGTTTTCGAAACATACGATAGTGTCAAGAAAGCGATGGATCAGATTCGTCAGGCTTTGGGAGCGCCGCCGACTGCCCCCCGCGCCGAGGTGCGGAGGGCAGAGAAGGCTTCTTTAACGCGGAACGCGGTACGCGGGACGCAGGATGGGATTAACGCGGATGGGCGCGGCGTCCCCGCAGATCAAGCCACACCCCAATCCCCACAACCAACAAACCCAACACAATCAGGAACCAGAAACCGGTCATTGGGAATCCCTCCGTTTGCGGTTAATCCACAAGGCAAACCACAGAAAGATGATACTCGAAATCAAGCCCAAGATAAAGGGGATTCCCCTGAAAGCCCCCGGCGTAACCAAGCTCCCAATGACCAAGGTGCTCGCCAGGGCGGTGAACAGGTTAACGCTGACTTTTTCGAGGGTGTTTCGTTGATGGGAATTAAGCACAATTTGGATCCTGCCCCAGATATTTCTAAAAGTCAAGAATTAATTTCAGAAAAGTTATATCAGGAGGCCGCGCGGTTTCTCTTTTCGCTGCGGGGACTCGAGCGGGTGAGCGAGGCGGAGAAGGCGGAAGTGGAGCGGGCCGGTTATCGGGCGCTCATTACCATCATCCAGCAGGGCCGTTTCGATGAGTTTAAAGCGCAATTTATCCAAGATGTGAAAAAGCGCATCGAAGCGCTTGAGAAAAAGGCGGGTCAGGACGGAATCCAGCAGGTTGTGCTTGAGTTGATCCCCGATTTCTCTGTAGAGCTCCTCATAGAGAAGCTAGAAGAGATTGGGATTACTTTTGATACCCCCGTACAGGCGGAGAAGCTTTCATCGGACCTGATCAAAGCCATGGGCGAATTGAATATGGCTGCCAATCAAGTGTCGGTGATGACCCGGACGGCGGAAAAGGGGATGGATCAACTCGCCAGCGACAAGAACGCGGCTTTTACGGCGCCGGCCATGGAAATTGTTTCGAAATCCATATTGGGCAAAATTGTCACAGCGGAGGAGGACACCCCGGTCCGAGTTCTTCTGCGGATTGACGCCATCAATCCGGAACAGTTACCCGCACTTGTGGAAAGTTTGGGCACGGACGATATCGGCATTGTCAACGGAGACATCTTCATCTACCTCGATACTAGAAACCCGCAGCACCTCGAACTCCGCCAGAATGCCGAAAGACAATTTAAGGAATTGAGAACAAAAGGACTCCGTTTCTCCTACAAGTTTGACAGCTACAGCGATTGGTCCGTGGGCGTGGCGAATATCGTCATTGCTTATAAGGGCGCCGTCGCAAAGGGTTACGGCGCCATTGCCATCACTCCGGAGATGATCCAACAAAAAGTGAACCAGGCCCTCAATGATCCCAGCCGGGTACCAGCCGAATTTCGTGGTATAATGAACTCCACCATGGCGGCTTTGGCGGTCAAATTGGGCCGGATCAAGGACCCCAAAGCGCCCGAATCGAAGATTCTTATCGATAAGCTGCGTCAGGACTTAGGAGAATTCGGAATCAACATCCAAGAGGGTTCCTTGGGGAATATTATTGTGACCTGGAGCCTGCAGGTCTTGATCCGGCGGATCCAGAACGAAGTCGAGGGTCTCAAGGCCCAAAAGGTCGCCGCCTAACCCCTCCTTTCCTCAAGTTACAATTTTGTTGACAAAAACTATGGGACTTGCTATATAATGATCTTGCTTGGGGGTCAGGCTTCTGACCTCCACTCACCCTTAGAGGTTCTTGGCTTAGCTCTCTCCCCACTCGGGCCAAGGACCTCTTTTTTTTAATAGCGCGAATCTCATGGCGGACAAAGAGGTCAAGTACACACAAAAGAAGATTGACGAGTCCTGGAAGGAGGAGGTTGCCAAGGAAAAAGGCAAAACTCCTCCTTCCGAATCCCAAAAGCCTGCGCTTTCCTTTTCCGTTTTCGTAACCTCCCTAGGTTATCAGGCGTTGATGCAGCTCGGCGAACTTCCTCATCCCGAAACCAAACAGCCGGAAATTGATCTTGAAGCGGCAAAGGAAACCATTGATCTTCTCATCCTTCTCGAATCGAAGACCAAGGGAAACCGGACTCCGGAAGAGGAGGAGCTTTTGCGGCAACTCCTTCCCGAGCTCCAGATGAAATTTGTACAAAAAACTTCCCCCTCGTGAGTCCCCATCACAAGTCTCACAAGAGCCGTTGGGGGTTTATTCTCCGCATTACGGTCAGCTTTTTGGCTTTGGCCGGCCTGATTTATGCCCTGCGGGGAAAATTCGGAGAGGCTTTCCTCATTCTAAGGGAACAAGTCCAATGGGAATGGCCCGTTTTGGCGGTCCTTCTGTATGGCCTCGCTCTTGGGATTCTGTCACTGCGCCTTCAGCTCATTTTCAAAGTCCAGCAGGTCAAAATGCTGTTCGGCGAGGCCTATTACCTGTCTTTTATCGGGCTTTTTTTTAATCTTTTTTTTCCCTCCGCCTTGGGCGGCGACATTGCCAAGGCCTACTTTGCCTATCAGTATTCCCACAAAAAGCTGGGTTCCCTCACCGCTGTCTTCCTGGACCGTTTTCTGGGATTTTTCTCCCTCGTTCTTATTGCCGTAACCGCTTTGTTCGCTTATAGTAAGTCCTTTCTCGCCGTCCCGGCGGTCAAACAGACCATTTATGGGGTGTTGGGGCTTTTGATTTTTGCGGTCCTTTTCTTCGGAAGCCGGCGTTTTGCTAAAAAGTTTAAATTTCTCTGGTTTCTGGTGCCTTCTGCCTCTTGGAGGGAACGGTTGACCGATTTTTATCACGCGATCCGCGAATGCCGTAACCATAAGAAGCTCATCGCCTTTTGTTTGTTTATTTCCGTCGTGGCGCAGGTTCTCTTTATGGTGACGGTCTATCTGCTGGCCTTGGGACTCGGGGAGCCGGTGGATCCGCGGCCCTTTTTTCTCCTGATGCCTCTTGTGATTGTGGTCAGCATGGCTCCCAGTTTGAGCGGGCTCGGGGTGAGGGAGGCGGGCTTTGTTTTCTTTTTCAAGTCCATCATGCCGATCCAGCACGCTTTTGCGCTTTCCTTACTCCACGATCTTCTCTATTATGGGGTGGCCGTTGCAGGGGGGATTTGGTTCGCATTTAAAGGGGGACTCAAGCAGAGCATTCTTCACGAGCTCAAGGCGGCGGAAGCGATGCCGGAGGTAAAATAATGGACGACGAATTACTTAAAATCTTGGTTTGCCCGGCCTGCAAGAGCAAAGTCCGGCTTGAAGGCGAAAGACTGGTTTGCGAAAACCATTCCTGCGGACTTCGCTATCCCATCCGCGACGGAATTCCGGTCATGTTGATTAACGAGGCCGAAAAGAGGGGAGCATGACGCTTAAAGAGCTCAAGGAACTGATTAACCTGATGGAGGAGTACGGCTTGAGCGAACTTGAGATGGAGAAAGAAGGCCTCAAGGTCCGGCTGAAGCGCGGACCTTCCGGAAAAATGGTTCCCGAAATCACCCCTCTTTCCGCCTCCGCTCCCCTCGGGCATTCTCCCGCGGTCCCCGCAGGTCAGCAAATCCCCCGGGAAACGGCCGAAGACGCCAATGTCCTTATTATCCGTTCCCCGATGGTTGGAACCTTTTATGGGGCCCCCGCCCCGGACGCCGCACCCTACGTCGCCAAAGGCAAAAGAATTGCCGTCGGTGACGTGCTTTGTATCATCGAAGCCATGAAACTCATGAATGAAATCAAATCCGACGTGAGTGGCACCGTTGTGGAAGTTCTCGTCGAAAACGGCCAGCCCGTAGAATTCGACCAGCCGCTGTTTAAGGTCCAGAAAGCCTAACTTTTTCTCCTATGGAGTTTCGGTTTTTTTATGTTTAGCCGTATCTTAATCGCAAATCGAGGTGAAGTAGCGGTGCGTGTCATCCGCGCCTGCCGGGAACTCGGAATCCGCTCCATTGCGGTCTATTCCAAGGCCGACCGCGATTCCCTCCATGTCAGGCTGGCGGACGACGCCATCTGTATCGGCGAGGCCCCCTCGAGCGAAAGCTACCTGAATATTCCGGCCATCATCAGTGCGGCCGAAGTGGCGGATGTGGAGGCCATCCACCCGGGCTGGGGATTTCTTGCCGAAAATGCCCATTTCGCCGAGATCTGCGAGTCCTGTCAGATCAAATTTATCGGGCCCAAACCCGAAAGTATCCGGCTTGCCGGAGATAAATCGGTGGCCAGACAGGTGATGCGCAAAGCCGGGATTCCGATTGTTCCCGGAAGCAAGGAGGTCGTCAAAGACCAGGACGAAGCTTTCCGGCTCGCCAAGAAATTCGGTTATCCCGTCATCATCAAAGCCGTGGCCGGAGGAGGAGGGAAGGGAATGAAAGTGGCGCACAACGACGGAAAACTGATCAGCGCCTTCCTCACCGCTCAAGCCGAGGCGGAAGCCGCCTTTGGAAACCGGAATGTCTATATCGAAAAATACGTCAAAGAACCCCGCCACATCGAAGTCCAGATCGTGGCTGACCAGCGGGGGAATATTGTTCATCTTGGTGAAAGGGATTGCTCCATTCAGCGCCGCCATCAAAAGCTCATCGAAGAGTCGCCCGCCCCCTCACTTTCTGAAAAATTGAGGCGGCAGATCGGAGAGACGGCCGTCAAGGTGGCCAAAGCCGTCCAGTATGAAAACGCGGGCACGGTCGAGTTTCTTTTGGACAGCGACGAGAGTTTTTATTTCATGGAAATGAACACCCGGCTTCAGGTGGAGCACCCGGTGACCGAGATGGTGACCGGGATTGACCTTGTGAAGGCCCAGATTCACATTGCGCTCGGAGAGAAACTCAAATTCACCCAGTCCGATGTGAAGGCGGAGGGACATGCCATTGAATGCCGGATCAATGCCGAGGATCCGGACCGGGATTTTCTTCCTTCGCCCGGCAAAATCGAAACCTTGATCCTGCCCGGGGGACCGGGGGTACGGATTGATACCCATGCTTATCCGGGGTATGTCATTCCTCCTTATTACGATTCCTTGATCGCAAAAGTTATAACTTACGGACCCACACGTACCGACGCCATTACCGTGATGCAGCGGGCCCTTCGGGAAATGGTCGTCAGTCCCGTTAAAACCACGATTCCCCTTCATGAGAAGATCCTGAACCGGCCCCGCTTCCGCCAGGGCAAGGTGGGGACAAATTTTATTGATACCCAGTTTACAACCAGTAAAATAGGGACTTTGGAAGTGAAGGAAGAAGAGGTCACCACTCAATGAAGGTTATTAACGCCTTTGCCACGATTTTTGCCGTATTGGCTTTCCTTACGCTGGGAAGCCTTTTTCTGATCGTGGCACTCCGCCTGCTCTCCGTCCAGGACGCCGTGGCGAAGGTGATCGAGATTTATTCCGATCCCTGGCGTTCCCTTCAAACGGGGATGATCGGGCTGATCTTTATTTTCGTAGGGTTGACCTTCGCCAAATGGGTGGTGAAGGGGAGCCGTCAAAGCGAGGCCGTGATTGTCCACGGCGAGATGGGGCCGATCGTGGTTTCCCTCGCGGCCGTTGAAGACATCATCAAAAAAGTCATCAAACGGTTTTCTCTCGTCAAGGAATGCAAACTAAAAACTTTTATCGACGGCAAGGATATCGATATCCGGCTCCGGATGGTGCTCTGGTCCGGAGGGGACGTCCCCGCACTTTTAAGTAATATTCAGCAGGAGATCCGCGGGCGGCTCCGCAAAGTGCTGGGGCCGGACAGCCAGATCGAGATTTCCTGCGACATTATCCGGATCGAAGAGTCTCAAACGGAAGTTGAAGAAGGGACCCTCACGGTTTAGAGAGGACATCGGCGATGGAACGAATCGGCATCTTAACGGGCGGGGGCGATTGCCCTGGGCTCAATTCCGTGATCCGGGCGGTGGTCAAACGCTCTCTTTTGGAAGATTGGGAAGTCCTGGGTTTCCGGAACGGCTGGAAAGGATTGATTGACGGTGAATTTGTGGTCCTCGACGACAAATCCGTTTCCGGCATCCTGCCCAAAGGCGGGACCATTCTCGGCACCTCCCGCACAAACCCTTTCAAAAACCAGGGAGACCGGGAAAAGCTGAAAAGTAATTTTAAGAAACAAAATTTGAAGGCTTTGATCGCGGTCGGAGGCGAAGATACGCTGGGAGTGGCCCAAAAATTAGTCGATGAGTGCATCCCCATTGTCGGGGTCCCAAAAACCATCGACAATGATCTTTCCGCCACGGATTACACCTTTGGTTTTGACACGGCCGTCAATACAGCGATGGAGTGTATCGACCGGCTTCATACCACGGCCGAGTCGCACAACCGGGTGATGGTGGTGGAGCTCATGGGCCGCCATGCGGGCTGGATCGCCCTGGAGGCGGGGATGGCCGGCGGAGCGGATGTCATTTTGATCCCCGAGTTTCCCATGAGTATTGACGAAATTTGCCAGATGATCAAACGCCGCCACTCGCGGGGAAAGACTTTCAGCATCGTCGCCGTGGCCGAAGGCGCGAAGCTGGTGGGGGGTGAGGAAGTCGCGGACAAAAAACTCGACGAATTCGGCCACGTGCGTCTCGGCGGAGTCGGGCAGCTCATCGGCGAACTCATTGAGAAGAAGACAGGCTTTGAAACCCGCGTCACGGTCCTCGGCCATATCCAGCGGGGCGGATCGCCCACGGCCTTTGACCGGGTCCTCGGCACCCGCTTCGGGGTCCGCGCGGTGGAGCTTGTGAAGAAAGGAAAATTCGGCCGCATGGTAAGCCTCAAGGGGCATGACATCGTGGACGTCCCTCTTTCGGACGCGGTAAAGTCACTCAAACTCGTGAGCCGCGAGCTTTACGATCTGGCTAGGGTGTTTTTCGGGTGAGAATGCCAGTGCGCCCGTCATTGCGAGGAGCGAAGCGACGAAGCAATACCCATGAGATTGCTTCGCCCGCCAAAGAATTGCAGGCTCGCAATGACGCTATGGGAAAGTTAACAGAAATTCTCCGGCAAAACCGGGAGGCGATCGAAAAGAGTTTCACGCCCCCGCAGGTTGAAATCCTCGAAAAAATCGCCGAACGGACCGCCCAGGCCCTCCGCGCGGGAAATAAAATTTTGCTTTGCGGAAACGGCGGAAGCGCCGCCGATTCCCAGCATATCGCTGCGGAATTCGTCGGCCGCTTCAAAAAGGAGCGCCAAAGCCTTCCCGCGATCGCGCTCACGACCGACACCTCCATCCTCACCGCCGTCGGGAACGATTACTCCTATGAGAAGGTTTTTTCCCGGCAGGTCGAAGGCTTGGGGCAGACGGGGGACGTCCTGATTGCTCTTTCCACCAGCGGAAACTCTAAAAATGTTCTCGAGGCCGTGAAAACCGCCAAAGCCAAAGGGCTCGTGACGATCGGGTTTTCGGGGGCCAAAGGGGGAGCGCTCAAAGACCTTGTGGACCACTTTTTCCCCGCCCAATCGAGCGAGACCCCGCATATTCAGGAAGTCCATATCACCGCGCTCCACGCAGTTTCAGAGGTCGTGGAAGACCTTGTCCTCTCTCAAAAGTAAGATTTCCTCCCGCCGGATTCTCAAGAAGATTGCCGCGAGCCTTCGCCGGCGTGGGAAAACCCTTGTGTTTACCAACGGATGCTTTGATATTTTGCATGCGGGTCATGTGGCCTATCTGGAAAAGGCAAAAGGTCTCGGGGACGTCCTGATTGTGGGTCTGAATTCAGACGCCTCGGTCCGGCGCCTCAAAGGCCCAAAACGCCCCCTGAATTCCCAAAAGGACCGCCTGAAGGTCCTGGCGGCCCTTGAGCCGGTGGATTACGTGGCCCTTTTTTCGGATGACACGCCCCTCCGTCTGATTAAGGCAGTCCGTCCCCACGTGCTCGTGAAGGGGGCGGATTGGAAAAAAGGCCAGATCGTGGGCGCGAAGGAAGTCGAGTCCTGGAAAGGGAAGGTCAAACGGGTTCCGCTTCTCCCCGGGCGTTCCACAAGCGGCCTCCTTCAAAAAATAAGTCAGTGAATCCCTCGGTTTTGCGGATGATCGATGCCAATTACAACCGGGCCAAAGAGGCCCTGCGGGTGGCGGAGGACATCGCGCGGTTTCATCTTCTCGACCGGCGCCTCACGGCGCGCTTCAAGCGCGTCCGTCATGATCTGACGAAAGCCCTTCTGGGTTTCCGGGTGCCTTACCGGAGCTTGGTGGAAGCGCGGGATTCCAAAAAGGACGTGGGGTCCCGGAGTTTGATCCGGGACAAAAAGCGCCCGCGCTGGAAAGACCTCCTTTTGAGCAATTTGAAAAGGGCCGAGGAGGCCTCGCGGGTCCTCGAGGAGCTTTCCAAAATGACGGCCCCGGCCAAGACGCGTTCCTTGCAGAAAATCCGTTTCAGATTATATGAGTTGGAAAAAACGAGCCTTCGCAAATTTTAAACTCTATGCCGTTACCGATCTCCAGAGGGAGGACCCGGCGATTTTCAGGAAAGTCGAGGCCGCTTACCGCGGGGGGGCGGACATCGTGCAGCTCCGGTCGAAAAATTTGACGGACGCCGAGCTTTACCGGATCGGTACAAAAATGCGGAAGCTCGCCGCGCGCTTCCGGAAACTTTTTTTCGTCAACGATCGGCCCGATCTGGCGCTCGCCGTGGGGGCCGACGGGGTTCATGTGGGGCAGGACGATTTGCCCGTTTCCCGGGTCCGTAAAATTCTGGGAAAGGATTTTTTTATCGGCCTTTCGACGCACAGTCTTCGTCAGGCGCTTGAGGCGGCGAAGCAAGAGGTCGATTACATCGGCGTGGGCCCCGTTTTCAAAACTCCTACAAAGCCAAAGTATTCGCCCATAGGCTTGGATTTGGTTCGGAAATTAAATCCCCTCACCCTTCCCCTCTCCCCGCAAGCGGGGCGAGGGAACGTTGCTTGTTTTCCCTCTCCCCCTAGAGGGGGAGAGGGTGGGGGTGAGGGGGTGGCAATCAAAGTTCCTGTCGTTTTCATTGGAGGGATCAATCATCAAAATATTGGAAGCGTTCTTGACGCGGGCGCCACTCGGGCGGCTGTCGTCCGCGCGATTTTTGACGCGCCGGACCCCTTCCGGGCGGCACAAACCTTAAAGAGAGCGATAGAAACTTATGCCCGATAAATTTCCCTTGGCGGTGATTGGGACGGTGGCGATTGACGAGGTCGAGACCCCTTTCGGAAAGCGGGAAAAGGCCTTCGGGGGCTCGGCTTCTTATTTTTCTTATGCCGCGAGCTTTTTTTCGCCCGTGAGCGTCGTGGCCGTGGTGGGGAAGGATTTCCCGGCAGAATTTCTTAACATTTTAAAAGAAAGGCCCATCGACCTGAGCCACCTCGAAAAATCCGACGGGAAAACTTTTTTCTGGAGAGGCCGCTACCGTTATGACATGAATGCGGCAGAGACCCTTGAGACCCAATTAAACGTCCTCACCGAATTCAATCCCAAGCTTCGATTTTCTTCCCCGCCCGAATTTGTCTTCCTGGCGAATATCGACCCCACGCTTCAGGAAAAGGTTTTGAATCAGGCGGCCAAACCCAGGACCCGCTTTGTGGCCTGCGACACCATGAATTATTGGATCGAGAACAAGCGCCCGGAACTTTTGAAAGTTTTGGCCCGTGTCGACGGGATCGTCATTAATGAAAACGAGGCGCGCGAGCTCGCCGGGGAGCCCAGCCTGATCCGGGCCGCCCAAAAGATCCACGGCTGGGGCCCCTCGAAGGTGATCATTAAAAAGGGGGAGCACGGCGTCATTCTCTTTGATGAGGGGAAATTCTTTATCCTTCCGGCTTACCCCTTGGAAAGCGTTTTTGATCCGACGGGCGCGGGCGACACTTTTGCGGGAGCCCTCATGGGATACCTTGCCAAGACGGGGGATTTCGGATTCGAAAACCTGAAGAAAGCGGTGGCCTACGGGACCATCGTGGCCTCTTTCACCGTCGAGGATTTCAGCTTGGACCGGCTCCAGCGCCTCGAAACGCGCGAAATCGAAGAACGGCTCGGAATCTTCAGAAAAATCTGTTCTTTTTAAAACCCGCGCGGCTATCGTATAATGGCATTACCCAAGCTTCCCAAGCTTGTGATGCGGGTTCGATTCCCGCTAGCCGCTGTTTTTATATTAGAGTGATGAAAAAGAAAATTTAATGACCGACGAAACCGCGATTCCGAACCCGGAAACGCCCCCTCCTTCGGAAGAATTTTCTCCAAATCCCTCGGCCCCCGCGCCGGAACTTTTCCAGCACTCGGGAAGAACCTTTTCCGTGATCAACCAAAAGGGCGGGTGCGGCAAGACCACCACCGCCATCAATTTGAGCGCCGCGCTGGCCCAGGAGGGTTTCCAGGTCTTATTGATCGATCTGGATGCCCAGGCGAACGCCACCCTGGGCCTCGGGGTTCAAGTCGCCCCGGAAGAAAAAACCATCGCCCAGGTTTTTCAAGACGGGGTCCTCGACCCCTTTGAAATCATCCGGGCCGCTTCTTTCCGGAACCTCTCGCTCATTCCCGCTTCCCGTATCCTGGCCCCGGTTTCCGTTGAAGTCTTGAAATTGCCCAACTGGGAATATCTTTTACGCAGTTTCCTGCGCTCTTTTAAACACAATTACCATTTTATTCTGATCGACTGCCCGCCGGCCCTGAATGCGCTCACGATCAATGCCCTGACGGCCTCCGATGACATGATCATTCCGCTTCAGACCCATTATTTTGCCCTCGACGGGATGAAGGAGCTTTTTTTGAGCGTGCAGTCGGTCCGCGAAAGGCTGAACCCTCTTTTAAAAATAGGAATGATCCTTCCCACCCTTTATGACCAGCGGATGAGGATCCACCGGGAGATCCTTCAATCCATCCGCGAGTACTTTAAGGGGCAGGCCCTGGAGACCGTGATCCACGGGAATGTCCGCCTGGTCGAATCCGTCATGCATGCCCAGCCGGTTCTAAGCTACGACCCCGCTTCCAAGGGGGCCAAGGACTACCGGGCCCTGGCGCGGGAGATCCTCCGCAGAGAGACTGCCCTCCTTTCCGCCGAGGTGCAACCCCAATAGCCATGGCCAAAAGGAGGGTTTCCGCGAATCGGGCGGTCAAGGAAATTTTCGATCCGGTCCTGAAAACCGAAGGGACCCAAGAAGCGCCCAAAAAAAAGGAAAAAAATGTCTTTTTCCGGGAGAAGGCACGGATCGTTATCGTGCAGCCCACGTTGCCTCCTCCGGCGGCTTCCGGAGAAACCCGGCGGCCGGCGGGCTCCTTCCTCCCCGTTTTTCTTTTCCTCGTCGTTTTTGCCTTACTTTTGGGTTTGGTTCTGTATGGAGTGAACTTATTTTTCGAACTCGAAGTCGGAACGCCGGCACTCAAGCCGCTTCTCCGGGCAAAAGCAAAACAGGTCCGCGCTTTAGAGGCCCAATTTGAGCAGGAACTAAAAGAAGAAGCGGCTCTCCGGCGTTCTGTCGGACTTCAGGAGGAAGAAAGAAAGTCGGTCGTTTCAAATTTAAGGATTTTGAGAAAGCGCTTCAGCCAGGGAGGGGAGGGGGGATCGGATCTTTTGTGGGAACTCGCCCGCCTCACGCCCCCCAAAATTTGGTTTCAGGAATTTTCCGTGGATTCCGGGCGGGTGACCGTCCGCGGGTTTTGTCTGGAGCGGAACGCGGTCCGCGGATTTTTGAAGTCCCTCGCCGGTTCCTCTTATTTTGAAAATCCCAGACTTTTGTCCTTCAAGGGGGCGGAATACCCGTCGCCCTCCTATTTTACTTTTGAGATCAAAGCCGATGTGGCTCGCTAATTTTTGGATCCGCGGAACGGTGGCCCTCTTGGCCTTGGGGGTGGGCTTCGGGTACGGCCACTGGCAATGGGTCCGGCCGAAACTCCTCCGGAAAGAGGCGCTGGAGCGGAGAATCAGGCGCCTGGATAAGAAAATCCAGGATTCCCTGTCGACATTTTCCAATGCCAAACAATTGAGAGTCCGGCTTGAGGAGAACGAATCCCAGCTGGCTTTTCTACAGACCGAGATTTTGGGCATGAATCCCGACCTCCTCACCCAAAGCGAGCTCGAAAACCTCCTTCGAGGCCCGAACGCCTTGATCTTTAAAGATCCCGAAAGGCCTCTCGGCAATTTCATTCAGCAAAAATTCAAAGTGACCCTGCCGTCCCATTACGATGAGACCCTCCGCTATTTAAGATGGATTGAGGATTATCACCCTTCGGTCACTCTCGGGTCCCTCAAAATGGTTCAGAAAGACAACGGAGTGACGGACCCGCCGCTTTTGGAGATTGAGCTCGAGACAATTTGGAACCCCTCACCCCGTCCCTCTCCCCAGAGGGGAGAGGGGAGGGTGAGGGGGAAAGCTCTTCTCAATTTAAGAACCTCCATCCCCGACCTTCAGGATTTGGGAATCCGCGACCCCTTTGTTTTTAATCTCGATGCCGGCTCCCTGAAAGGGTCCGATCTTCCTTTTTATCTGAAAGAAATTATCTTTCGGGGACGCAATTGTTATGCCGTGATTAACGGAGAAGTGGTCGGGGAGGGGGACTTTATCTCCGGGAGCCTTTTCATTAAAGAGATTTCTCCCCGGCGTATCGTGGTGAGCGAAAAAGGGAGCGAGCGGATTTTTAATCTGTAATTTTTTTTAATTAATGCTTGATTTCCTCCCTTCGGGGAGTATTATAAATTTGATTTTCTGAAAAAGAGGCGTAGGGGGAACCGGGAAACCCAAAAGGCTTTATCCAGACGTTGTCATTTCCTTCCCGAGCACGATCCTTACCGCTTCCTCAACCATTCTTTGCTTTAACCCGAGGGGGAGTTTCCTTTGATAACGGAGGAACGGCAAGAGCTTTCTCATGTTGTTGGAAGAGAGGAAATTTTTGCCCGGCTTGGGCAGCGGGTCGAGGCCCTGAAAAAGGGTTACCGCCAAAATGTCAGCCTGGTCGGCCCCCGCTTCATCGGAAAGACCTCCCTCCTCCGGCAATTTCTCGAAAAAATCGGCCCGGATTCGGAAATCATCCCCGTCTATATCCCTCTGGGGCCCCTCGAGTTTGACGACTTCCTGGCCCGCTGGATCGGCGCCCTCCTGCAGGGGTATTTAAGCTTCCTCAAAATTCCTCTCCCGGAAGAATTTCAGCTTCTCGTCAAGACGTCCCGCACGTTTATCCCAAAAACCCTGGAACGGATGCGTGAAGTCAAAAAGCACGCCTTTCAGAAAAAGTTCACCCTCGCTTTTCGGGAGCTTTTAAATTTGACCGCCGTCCTTCGGGAGGAAACGGGGAAGCAGATTCTCCTCGTCCTGGACGAATTTCAGTGGCTCGGGACCCTCGAAGTGCCCGACCCTTTCGGGCTTTTTGGAAAAGAAATCATGATCCAGAAAGACACCCTCTACCTCGCGGCCAGTTCGGAGCCGAATCAGGCCCGCGAAATTTTTAACAACCGGCTTTCCCTTCTTTTCGGAAATTTCGAAGTGATCGAAGTGGGCCCGCTCGATTCGGAAGCGGTCCTTTCCTGGTCCAAGGCGCGGTTTCCCGAAATGGAAATCCCGCCCTCCGATTTAAGGCTCCTCAGCCATCTTTTGAATAATCATCCGTATTATTTTGATCTTTTCCTGGAAGGGGCGAGGAACCATTCCCTCAAAACCGGTCAAACTTCCTGGAGCCGGGAATTTCTTGTGGGGGCGATCACCGAGACCCTTTTTTCCGACCGCGGCCTCCTGAACCGCCATTTTCAATCGGAGCTTCAAAATTTATTTCAGCTGGGACGCTCCAGCATCCCTTATTTGAAAATTTTGACGGCCCTGGCCAACGGACGCGCCAAACTTCTCCAAATCGCCGCCTACAGCGGAAAAAAACTTCCCGAGACCAAGAAATTGCTCCAGCGGCTCACCGCGGAGGAGATCGTCGAAAGGAAAGGCTCCTTTTACCTGCTTCCCGATCCGCTTTTCCGGTTCTGGCTCCGGAATGTCCTTCAAATCAAGGAAAAGGAGCTTGATCTGGAAGGGTCCAGGGCGCGCCTGCGTTTTCAAGCGCGGCTTGCCGAAGAGATCCGGAAAATCGAAGAGGAGGACGGCAGCGATTTGACGAAGCGAATGGAATCCCTCTTTCATCAATTCCGAAACGATGTGGTGGAAATGGGCGGAAAAAAGATCAAATGCCCCACCTTTCTGGAAATCGCCACCCGGCCCACCAACGGCCGTTTTTTCCCTTTGCTCGGCCGTTTTTCGCAGGGAAGATGGTTCTGTCAGGTCTTCCGGGAGCCGGTGACGGAGGGGGACGTGGCAGGCTTTACGGTGGAACTGAAACACTTCCGGAAGGAAATTCAAAGAAAAATTATGGTGGCGCTCGGGGGCATCGAGCTCAACGCGAAACTCATGGCCCAGGAGGCCAAAATCCAGGTCTGGGACCTTGAGAATTTTAATGCTTTACTTGATCTCTACGGTCGGTTAAAAGTAATACCGTAATGGACCGGATTTGGGCCCCTTGGCGCAAGAAGTATGTGACCCACAAGAAAGAGGGGAAAGGTTGTCTTTTCTGCCGTGCGCGCAAATCCCCTTCCAAAAAAGACCAAAAAAACCTTCTCCTTCACCGCTCCTCGCATAGTTTCATCATCCTCAATCTTTATCCCTACAACAACGGTCACCTCATGGTGGCGCCCAACCGCCATGTGGCCACGCTTGACCGGCTGACCGATAGAGAGCGGCTGGATCTCTTGAAGCTTTTGGATGTTTCGCAGCGGATTTTGAAAAAGGCGATTCATCCGCAGGGGTTTAATATCGGGATCAATCTCGGCCGCACCGGGGGAGCGGGAGTGCCCGGCCATATCCATATTCATGTGGTCCCGCGCTGGGGCGGAGACACCAACTTCATGCCGATCATCGGCAAAACCAAAGTCATTTCCGACTCCCTTGAAAATGTGTACCGCGCTTTGAGCCGCCTGCTCAAGCGGTGAAGCAGGCGATGACTCTAGCCGTTCGCGAAAGGATCCAGGAGGAGGAAGAGGAAAGACTCGCCTCCTTCGCGGTCCGCAGCCGGGATTCCAAAGGGAGGGCCTGGCCCGAAAAAGAACACGAATCGCGCACGGTTTTCCAGCGGGACCGCGACCGCATCATTCACTCCACCGCCTTCCGCCGCCTGCAGTATAAAACGCAAGTCTTTGTCAATCACGAGGGGGACCATTACCGCACCCGCCTGACCCACACCCTCGAAACCTGCCAGATCGCCCGCACCATCGGAAGGGTTCTCCGTCTCAATGAAGACCTCATCGAGGCGATCAGCCTGGCCCATGATTTGGGCCACGGCCCTTTCGGACATGCCGGGGAATGGGCGCTTGCGAAGCTCATGAAAGACCACGGCGGCTTCGAACACAACGTTCAGTCCTTGAGGATCGTCGAAAAATTGGAGGACAGTTATCCCGATTTCCCCGGACTCAACCTCACTTTTGAAGTCCGCGAAGGGCTCAAGAAACACCCGGAAAAATTTCGCGAGAAAGACAAGCAGCGTTTCCGCTCTTTGGAAGCCGAGATCGTCGATCAATCGGATGAAATCGCCTACACCTGCCACGATTTGGACGACGGTCTGAGGGCCCGGATGATTTCCGAGGAGGAGCTCGGAAAAATCCTGCTTTGGCAGGAGATCCAAAGTTACATTCAGAAGAAATATAAAAAAATCGGCGAGACGCAAAGAAAAAGGCTTTCCATCCGGCTTCTCGTGAACCGGCTGGTGACGGACCTGGTGGAAACAACGCGCCGGCATCTGGAAAAATTGGGAGCGGAAAGTGCGGCCGACCTTCAGAAGGTCAAAGGCCCGCTTGCCCTTTTTTCGCCCGCCGCGGTCAAACAAAAAGAAGAGCTCCGGAAATTTCTCCACACCCGCCTTTATCAGCATTACCGGGTCGTGCGCATGACGGAGAAGGGGCAGCGTTTTATCCGGAGTCTTTTTGAGGCCTATTTGGAAAAACCGGGCCAACTTCCGCCCGGCGTCCATGAACGCGCAAAAACGGAGGGCCTCCATCGGGCGGTTTGTGATTACATCGCAGGCATGACGGACCGTTATGTGCAGGAGGAGTACAAACGCTTATTTGAGCCGTATGAACGGGTGTGATACAATCAAAACAGAGGCGGGGTTCGTAACCCTAGGTTCAACATGAAGTTAAGGAAAAAGTTAGCCCAGAAGAAAAGCGTTTTGGAAAAATTTCTTCTGCCCAATCCCGAATGGCAGGAAGGTTATCGAAGCTTTAGTAAAAGTTTTGGCAACCCGCTGGGCTGGCTTTACGTGATCGACGAAGAAGGGACCAACCGCTTGATCCGCCTGGGCCGCAAAGGGGACTGTTCTTTTTACGCGGCCTCCCGCACCAACCAGGAAAGCTGCGCCACTTTTCTCGAAAAGTACTTCGGTCAGTTGGCGGAAAAGGAGGACGAGACCAACTCCTACCCCAACTTTTATAAGTGCGCCTACGGCCGGACGGGCGCCATTTTTGCGTTGAAACACCTGGGCCGGCTCAAAGGTTTTATCGTTTTGTGTTCGTTCAAAAATTCCGAGAAACAAATCCGGCCCCTCCTGCCCCTTTTTAACCATTTTCTTCAGACCCAGGTTGAGCTCGCCTACAAAAGTTACGAGCTCGATAATTTTTATGAAACGGTCCACCCCCGCGCCCTCGCCCTTTCGACCATGCACTCGGTCCACCGGGTCATCAGTTCTTCGCTCCGTCTCAAAGAGCTCCTTCCGCGGATCGGACGCCTCTGCGCCCAGGTCCTCAAGGCCAAGGGCTGTTCCATTATGCTGATGGACCCCGAACATAAATATTTGTTGCCCTATTTTTCCTTCGGAGAAACCCCGTCTCTGCGCCGGAAGCACCGGCTTCAAGTGGGCCGGGGGTTTGAAGGCCGCCTTGCGGACAAGGGGGAGTGTTATTTCAACCGCCGCTGTATGGCCGTTCCCTTTATTGATGAAGACGTCGTGGGGATCATCACGCTTTGGAATAAACTCGACAACCAGGCCTTTACGCCGATGGACCTCGAAATCCTGAAATCCCTTTCCGAGCAGGGGGTGGTCGCCATTAAAAATGCCCAGCTTTTCGAAGAAACGGAGAAACTCACCCTCGGAAGCATCCACACCATCAACGAACTCCTCGACCTTCATTACGGCGGGGAACGGAGCAACCTTCCCGTTTTCGGGCAAATGGTGATGGAGGTGGGCAAAGACCTTCATCTGACCACCCGCGAGTTGACCGAATTGGAACGGGCCATCGTTCTCCTGGACACGGGGCAACTCACTTTTTCCGAAAAAGTCTGGAATAAAAAGACGAAACTCACCAAAAAAGAATTCGAGCAAATCAAACGGATCCCCTTCCGGGGGGCCGAGCTTTTGAAATCGATCAGTTCCTTGAAACCCGTGATCCCGATCATCCTGCATCACCGCGAACGCTACGACGGCAAGGGATATCCCCGCGGACTGAAAGCGGAACAGATTCCCGTCGGCGCAAGGGTCGTGGCCGTCGCCGATTCCTTTATGGCCATGATTTCGCCCCGCTCTTACCGGAAAAGATTCAGCGTGGAGGAAGCGATCCAGGAGGTCCAGGCGAATAGCGGGACGCAGTTTGATCCCAAAGTGGTGGAGAGTTTTTTAAAAGTCATCCGTCGCAAAGAAATGTATGAAGTGGTGGTCGACGCGGCCTCGCGTCCCCCGAAACCCGTTTCGGCCTCTGCGGCCTCAGGAGGTACTTAATGGAAGAACCGAAAAAACCCGTCCGTGTCCGGATCGAAGCCCCGGTCTCCGAGAAATTGGAAAAATTGCCCAAGAGGGAGAAGGAGTCCCTTTCCATTTTCTATTACACCCTTCTTTTCTTTAGTTATGTCTTCTCCTTCATGAGCCTTTACTTGTCATTCGTCCTATAAGAGTGACAAGCGAACTTCAATCCCGAGTTCGTTGGCTGGCTCCTCTCATCGGGGGGATCCTTCTCATTTCCCTGCTGAACATCGGTGCCAGCTTTTGGGTCCTCAAATTTTTGGAGAAGAAGGCCAAGCATCCGATCGAAGGCATTTTTGCCCCCCACCCCTTTTACCCCTCCTTTAAGCTCGAAAGCCCCCGTTTCAATTGGCGCGGCAGATTTGAGGTCCATTCGGGCACTTTCGAAGTCCGTTATAACCCCCTTTATCTTCTGTGGCACCGGAAATTCCGGACCCAAATCGCGGGCCGGGAGGTGGGGGTGACGATCGCGGGCGAACTCGCCGAGTCGGGGGGTTTTTCCGAGATTAAAGTGGACTGGGTGGACGCCGATATCGCCTTCCCGAGGAAGGGAACGCTTGAAATTTTCTCATTCAACGTCAAGTCCGAGCAGATGGAATTTAGTCTCGAGAGAGAAGAAAGAGATTTGGATGAAAATCCCGTTAAGACGGGCGGTCAATAAACCGAAAATTTAATGTGAAACTACAAGACCTGGCCAAAAAGCTGACCCTTCTCGAGCAAAGAAACTGGAAGCCTTCCCTCGAAATCTCCGGGATTGCCTCGGATTCCCGCCGGGTGAAAGCCGGGGACCTTTTTGTCGCCTATCGGGGCCCGCAAGCGGACGGCCATCTTTTCCTGGAGGAGGCCTTAAAAAGGGGGGCCCGGGCCTTGGTGGGTGAGCGCGCACCCTCCTTTACCTTACCGCCCGAAGTGGCTTTTCTGAAAGTGCCCGAAGCGCGGGAGGCCTTGGCGAACCTCCTCAATCAATGGTACGGTTTTCCCACGAAGAAACTCCGGCTCGTGGGGATTACGGGCACGAACGGCAAAACCACCATCGCCTACCTATTAAGGGACCTCTTAAATTCCCGTCTGCCCACGGGCTATCTGGGGACTTTGGGCTACCGGACGCTCAAGAAGGAGGCGGGGCTTTCCAACACCACGCCCGGGGCGGAGGAACTTTTTGCCATCCTCGGGAAAATGGCCGAGGAAGAGGTGAAGGCCCTCATCATGGAGGTTTCCTCCCATGCGCTGGATCAGAAGCGGGTCCACGGAATGGAATTTGAGCTCGCCGTCTTTACTCAGCTGACCCCCGAACATTTGGATTACCATGAGACCATGGAGAACTATTTCCAGGCCAAAAGGCTTCTTTTTACCCGCTCGCCCCGGCCCAAGCGGATGTTGATCAGCCGGGACTCTCCTTTTGGCCGCCGTCTTCTTTCCGATTTTCCCGATGCCAAATCCTTCAGCCTTCAGGAGGCCGCCGATTACCGGGCTTCGGAAATCAACACGAACTTCGAAGGCGGCGAGTTTACTTTTGAAGGCCCGCGGGGAAAATGGAGGGTAAAGACCCGGCTTCCTTTTATCCATAATGTGTTCAATGCGACTTGCGCCCTGGCGAGCCTGGACCTCATGGGATTCGACCCGCAAAGCTTCCGGGAACCTCTTGAGGCTTTCACCGGGGTCCCGGGCCGGCTCGAGCGGATCGGCGCGGGCGGTTTCAGCGTGTTCGTGGATTACGCCCATACGCCGGACGCTTTCGAGAACATTCTTTCGGAAGCGCGGAGGCTCCAGCCCCGGCGGATCCTCACTCTTTTCGGCTGCGGGGGAGACCGCGACCCCTATAAACGGCCGGTGATGACCCGGATCGCCTACCATTATTCCGATCTCATTATTTTGACTTCAGACAACCCCCGGACCGAAGCCCCTCTCGAAATCCTCCGGCAAATGCGCCAAGGCCTGCCGGCGGACCAGCCCCTCCCGAATGTTCTTGAGATTCCGGACCGGCGGCAGGCCATCAACGAACTTTTGGGAATGGCCGAACCGGGCGACGCCCTTTTCATTCTGGGAAAGGGCCATGAGGATTACCAGATCCTCGGGACGCAAAGGATTCATTTTGACGACCGGGAAGTTGTCCGCGAAATTCTGGCGCGAAGGAAAAAAAGCCATGTCAGCCTCTGAGTGGAATTTTAATCAATCCGCGCACCGCGTTAGGACCAAGGTGATCCTGCCGGACCCCTCCAAAAAGTGGAGCGGCGCATCGATCGACACTCGGACTTTGAAATCGGGGGACGTCTTTTTCGCCCTGCAGGGAAAAAAACAGGACGGCCACGAGTACCTTTGGGAGGCCTTCCGCCGCGGGGCGAGCGGGGCGGTCATCACCGAAAGTTTTTTTAAAGAGGCGAGGGAGAAAATTTTCCGGGAAAGGACTCTCTTTCATAATCTCCTTGCGGTCCCGGACCCGGAAAAAGCCCTGGCCGAACTCGCCGGAGCCTACCGGAATGAATGTTCGGCGGTCGGGGTCGGGATCACGGGAAGCGTGGGAAAGACCAGCACGAAGGAGTTTCTGCGCTTTCTCCTGGGCCAGAAGTACCCCATTCTCGCCACGAGCGGAAATCTGAATAATCAATTGGGGCTTCCCCTGACCCTTTTTCAATTGAAACCCGAGCACCAGTATTGTGTGGCCGAGCTCGGCGCGAGCCGGAAGGGCGAGATCCGCGAGCTCGCGGCACTTTTAAAACCGCGGGTGGGAGTCATCACCGGGGTTTCCGCCGCGCATTTGGAGGGTTTCGGGTCTTTGGCCGAGATTTATCCGGCCAAATTGGAATTGGCCGACGCCCTGGTCAAAAATAAAGGGGTCCTCGTCCTGCCCGACCGCGACCCGGAACTCATCCGGCAGGCCAGGAAACGGAAGGTGAGCATTCTTTTCTTCGGCAGGAAACGGAGTTCGGATTTCCGCCGCACCGGTTTAAAAGTAAAAGACGGCTGGGTGGAGGTGGAAGTCAATGACCGGTGGTCCTTCCGGTTCCCCGGCCACGCCCCCTTTCAGGCGGACAATGTTTTGGCGGCGGTCGCGGCGAGTTTTGCCTGCGGGGTGTTGCCCAGCGAACTGCCTTCGGTCTGGAAAGAAATCGAATTTCCCAAAGGCCGTTTTGAAATCTCCTCGCCGATTAAGGGCGTGACCTTCGTCAATGACTGTTATAATGCAAATCCCTACTCTTTTGAAAAAGCCCTGGAGGCTTTCGAGTCTCTCGAGGCGCCTCCGGCCCTACGGGCCTTAAGCCCGGAGGGAAGGGGGCGAAAGATTTTGGTCTTCGGCGATATGCTGGAGCTGGGGTCCGAGGCCCAAAATTATCACCGCGCGCTCGGGGAATGGGTCCAAAGCAAAAATTTTCAGGCGCTTTTTACTTTCGGCGACTGGATGCGGGAGACGGCGCTGGTTTGCGAACGCGGCGGAAACCCGCCGCTCGTGCTTCACTTTGAAGACAAGGGCATGTTGACCGATTTTCTTTCAAATTTTCTCAAAGCGGGAGACCAAGTTCTTTTCAAGGCCTCCCGGGGGATGAAGCTCGAAGAAATTATCCATGCGCTCTCGCATCCGCTTTCCTCGGATTCTTCCGTCAAACCCGTGCATTAAGAGAACCGCATAACGTGCTTTACCATCTGCTCTACCCCCTCAAAGATTTGCACCCCCTCTTTAACGGCTTCAATATCTTCCGTTACATCACCTTCCGGTCGGCGGGGGCGAGCGTCACGGCCTTTCTCGTCTGTCTTATTTTGGGGCCGTGGGTGATCCGGATGCTCAAACAAAGCCAGGCCCTGACCCACACGGAAAGGGAACACGCCGAGGCCCTTCACGCCCTTTACGCCCACAAGAAAAAGGTGCCGACCATGGGCGGGCTCCTCATTTTGGCGAGTTTGGTGATCGCGATCGTCCTCTGGGGAAACTGGTCGGTCCCGGCGGTCTGTATTTCCATGGCGGTCCTGGTTTGGTTCGGGCTGGTGGGTTTTCTGGATGATTGGATCAAACTCAAAAGCAAAAGCTCGCGGGGGCTTTCCTCCCTCACCAAAATGGGAGGGCAACTCATCGCGGGGATCGCGTTGGGGCTCTATCTTTACCTGGACCCCGCGTTCGACAAAATGCTTTACTTCCCGTTTTTCAAAAACTTTGCCCTCTATCTGGGCGTGTTTTTCATTCCCTTTGTCGTCCTCGTTTTGGTGGGGACGTCCAACGCTTTGAACCTGACGGACGGCCTGGACGGCCTCGCCATCGGCTGCCTTCTTTTTGTGGGCGGCGCCTTTGCCGTATTAAGTTACGTCGTGGGCCGCGCCGATTACGCGGAGTATCTTCAAATGCCTTTTGTCCCGGGGGCGGGAGAACTCGCGGTGGTTTGCGGGGCCCTGGCAGGGGCGAGCGCGGGATTTCTTTGGTACAATGCTTATCCGGCCGAAGTAATAATGGGGGACACAGGCTCCCTTTCGCTGGGGGGCGTGCTGGGGACGGTCGCCATCCTCACTAGGAAAGAGATTGTCCTTCTGGTCGTGGGGGGCGTGTTTGTCTGGGAGGCGCTTTCCGTCATTCTGCAGGTGGCAAGTTTTAAATTGCGCCGGAAAAGGATTTTCAAGATGTCCCCCTTTCACCATCACCTCCAGCTTCTCGGATGGCCGGAGTCGAAAGTGACGGTGCGTTTCTGGATTATTTGTTTTATCCTGGCCTTGATCGGTTTGAGCACGCTGAAATTGAGATGAGAGACGAGCGGAATAAAAAGAAGGTGGCGGTTCTGGGCCTCGGGGAAACCGGCCTCGCCAGCGCCCTTTTTTTAAAAAAAAGAGGCTACTCCGTTTTCGTTTCGGACGGGGGAAGTTCCGCGCTTCTTGAAAAACGCGCCTCCCGGCTCGCCGAAGAAAAAATTCCCTTCGAACTCGGAAAACACTCCTTTGAAAAAATCTCGGAAAGCGACTGGGCCCTCATCTCACCCGGAATTCCCCCCTCGGCCCCGATTGCCAGCCGTCTTCACGGAAAAGGAATTCCCCTCGTGAGCGAAATCGAAGTCGCCTCGTGGTTTTCGCCGGGCGAGGTGGTGGCGGTGACCGGGACCACGGGAAAAAGCACGGTGGTCACTTTGATCCAGCGGATTTTTGAGGCCAACGGAATTCCGAGCGTGGCCTGCGGAAATATCGGCAACCCCTGGATCGGCGAGATCGGCCGCATCACTCCCGAAACTTCCGTGATCCTGGAAGTCAGCTCCTTTCAATTGCTGCACACCCTTTCTCTCAAGCCTTCCCTCGGCATTCTTCTCAATATCGGTTTCAATCATCTGGACTGGCATCCGGATTTTAATGATTACGTGACGGCCAAGCTCCGGCTTTTCAGGAATCAAACGGCCGAGGACTATGCTTTTATCCGCCGCCGGGACCAGGAAGATTTTTTCCCCAGTTTCCGGTTTAAGTCCCAAGTGGTTCGCTTCGGAGAAAAAGGAGGGAACGCCAACGAGGGGCTGCTTCACGAAATCACCCGCGTGAAAAAATTCGATCCGGCCAAGACCAAAGAGATCCTCTCCCGGTTTGAAGGCCTGGAGCACCGCCTGGAAAAAGTGGGCGAGGTGGAGGGCGTCGGGTTCGTGAACGATTCCAAGTGCACCACCCTGGAGGCGCTTCTTTGGGCCCTCGACAGGTTTCCCGCGGGAAAGATCATTCTTCTGGCGGGCGGTCATGCGAAGGGAGCGGACTTCCGCTCCGTCCGCGATTCGCTCGGAAAGAAATTGAAGCGCGCCATTGTCTACGGTGAGGCCCGGGATTTGCTCTGGGAAAGCTGGGACGGCGCGGCGCCCCTCACGAAAAGCCCGGGCCTTGAAGAGGCTTTCCGCGAAGCGTTAAAAATCGCGCGCGCGGGGGACACGGTGCTTCTTTCTCCGGCCTGCGCCAGTTTCGACCAATTTACCAATTACAAGGAACGGGGCGAATTTTTTAAAAAATTGGTGAACGAAGTCCAGAAAATTAATGTCTAGAGAAGCCAAGATCCTTTTCATCGCGGTCTATCTTCTGGTGAGCATCGGCATTGTGATGACTTACAGCGCCAGCGCCATCTATGCCGAGCAGGTCCTCAAAAGCCCCACCTACTTCCTCATCCGCCAGCTCATTTATGTGATGATCGGGACCTTTTTTCTCTTTTTCGTGGCGAGCCAGGACCCTTACCTTTGCCGGGAACACGCCCGGGAAATTCTGATTCTTTCGCTCGGGCTTTTGGCCCTGGTGTTGATCCCCTCTTTGGGCCACGAAGCGGGTGGGGCGAGGCGCTGGATCCGCCTGGGGTTTCTGAATTTTCAGCCCGCGGAAATCGCCAAACTCGCGATTTGCATTTACCTTTCCGATTATCTGGCCCGCCGGATCAAGGAGGTCCAAAGGGGGGATTTTATGGTGCTTGTGCCTCCGCTTCTGATCTTGGGCGTGATTTGCGGGCTCATTTTGCTCCAGCCGGATTTGGGGTCCTCGGTTTTTATTTTTTTGATCGCGATCATACTTTTTTTCCTCGCCGGCCTCCGGTTCCGGTATGTCTTCTGGACCGCGCTCATTTCCGTCCCGGCCTTTTATTTTCTCGTGCTCCGGACCCCCTACCGCTTGAACCGGATCCTGGCTTACCTGAATCCGTGGCATGACCCGCAGGGGAGCGGGTTTCAAATCATCCAGTCCCTCCTGGCCTTCGGGATGGGGGGGCTCAAGGGGGCGGGACTGGGGGAGAGCACCCAGAAACTTTTTTACCTCCCGCAGAGTTATAACGATTTCATTTTCTCCATCATCGGGGAGGAGCTCGGACTCATCGGGACCTCCACGGTCCTCGCGCTTTACGGCGTGATCTTCTTCACGGGGTTCCGGATTGCCATGCGCGGCCGGGGAAATTTTGAGAAGCTTTTCGTCGTTTCGCTGGTTTTATCGGTGGTCTTTCAGGCGATCATCAATATGCTCGTCGCCACGGGGCTCATCCCCACCAAAGGGCTTCCCCTTCCCTTTGTGAGCTACGGGGGAAGTTCCCTCATGTTTAACCTCCTGGCCGTGGGACTTCTCCTCGCCATGGACCGGGCGATCCAAAACGGCAGGCAGGCGCTCCGGGCCGGTGCATGAAAGTCGCGATTTTCGCGGGCCCCACGGGCGGACACTTCTTTCCCGCTTTCGCTTTTTTGGAGGCCTTTAAAAACCGCCATCCGGACGCCGAAATTTTGTTTGTCACGGGGGAGCGCGGGAGGTTTCTCACCGCCCAATACCCCCAACCTGGAGGGACCCGGTTTGAATTTCTTCCCGACTTTCCTTTTCCCCGGCCGAAAAAACTTAATTTTATTGTTGAGTTTTTCTTTTTTCTGATAAAATTAACCCGAGCTTTCTTACAGAGTGGGAAACTCGTCAACCAATTTCAGCCCGATCTGTGTGTGGGGTTCGGAAGCTATGTGGCGTTTCCGGGAATTTGGATCGGGCGGAATAAAAAAATTCCGACGCTGATTCACGAACAGAATCAAAGGGTGGGTCGCGCTAATGCTTGGCTCGCGCGTTTGGCAGACCGCATGGCGGTGAGCTTTAAAGACACTGAAGCGGCTTCGGGGAGCCCCCGCCTCTTATGGACGGGTCTCCCTCTAAGGTCTTCCCTCCTCGAAAGGGCCTCCCAAAGGCAGTCTTTCCCTTCCCCGGACCCCGAAAAATTCACAATCCTTGTCCTTGGCGGTTCCCAAGGGGCCAGCTCGCTCAACCGGCTTTGGAGTGAAGCCGTTCACTCAATGTCCCGTGAAGAAATATCGAGAATTGCCGTAATACATATAACAGGAAATAAGGATTTCGAAGGAGTGAGGGCGATGTATCTCGCTAAAGAAATAGAGGCCATGGTTTCGCCTTTTTACGAAAAGATGGAGGATCTCTATCCTCAAACGCACCTTGCCATTACCCGGGCGGGGGCGAGCACGCTTTTCGAACTGGCCCTTTTTGAACTTCCGGCCGTCATTTTTCCCTATCCCCACGCCGATACCCATCAGGAGCTGAACGCCCGTTCTTTTGAAAAAGAAGGCGCGATCGTTTTCTTTTCGGAAAAAGGCTGTACCGGCCCTTATTTGAAGCAAAAGGTTTTTCAGATCCTGGATGCCCCCGCCATCAGAAACCGGATGGTCGAGGGTCTCCGCCGCATCGCCCGCCCCGACGCTTCGGAAAAATTAGTGGATGCGGCCGACGAACTTCTTTCCCGGGAGACCTGCCTCACATGAAAGTCATTTTGAAATCCCCCTTGGATTCTTCCCGCCGGGCCTACTTCATCGGAATGGGGGGCGTGGGCATGAGCGGCCTCGCCAAAGTTCTGCGTCACCGGGGTTTTGAAGTGGCCGGCTCGGACCGGACGGAAAACCGTTCGGTGCGGGAACTGAAACAATCGGGAATTTCCGTCCATGTGGGCCAGCAGGAAGTCCATGTGGGGGAGCGGGACCAAATCATTTATTCCTCGGCCATTCCGGAGAACCATCCCGAGATGGTGCGCGCCCGCGAAAGAAATCTGCCCATCATCCACCGGGCCGAAGCGCTCGCTTCTCTTCTCAACGAGGCCGGGACTTCCGTGGCGATTACGGGCACTCACGGGAAAACCACCACTTCCGCAATGATTTCCTTTGTTCTTGGCGAGACCGGGCGCCATCCGACGTGCCTCGTGGGCGGCGACATTTCCAATCTGGGGACCAATGCCATTTTGGGAGGGAACGAATATTTCGTCTCCGAGGTGGACGAGAGCGACGGCACCCAGGAGTATTACGCCCCCAATTATGCGGTGATCACCAATGTGGACGAAGACCACATGGACCATTACGGCAAGCTGGAGGATTTGAAGGAAGCGATGTCCCGTTTTCTTCAAAATCTGAAAGACCCGGGTCTGGTGGTTTATTACGTGGACGACCCGATCCTCAAGCAAATCGTTCCGGTGAGCGGCAAACCCCACTTAAGTTACGGGTTGACGCCCCAGGCCAACGTCTATGCCGAACGCATCCGGCTCGAAGGCTTTCATTCCGAATTCGAACTCTTTCACGAGGGTTTTTATGCGGGCAAGGTGGTCCTCTCGGTCCCCGGGATCCACAATGTCCTCAATTCTATGGCCGCTATCTCCGTCCTTTTGGAATTGGGCCTCGACCTCGATGAAATCCTGGAGGCCCTCTTTCGCTTCCGCGGGGCCCGGCGCCGCCTCGAGGTCAAGCTGGATTCCAATGAGTTCATTGTCATCGATGATTATGCCCATCATCCCGCGGAGGTGGCCGCATCGCTTCGAGCGCTCGTACGGCTCGGGAAACCCCTCACCGTGATTTTTCAGCCCCACCGGTTTTCAAGGACCCGTTATTTGGGCCCCCGGTTCGGCGAGGCCTTCCGCGAAGCCCAAGAACTGATTTTGACGGAAATTTACGGGGCGGGGGAGACCAATCCCCACAACGTGACCAGTGAAATCATCTATGACGCGGTCCGCCAGGTCAAACCCCATCCTGCGGTCAAGATGCTGCCCAAGGCTTCGGTCATCGAATATCTTTTATCGCGGAATTCCCGGGAAGGGATCTTTGCCTTTCTCGGGGCAGGGGACATTGGAGAGGTGGCTGATGAATTTGCCCGACGAATCAAGACCCTTCGATCTCAAAATCCCGCTGCGGTTTGACGTCCCGCTTTCGCGGTTCTCGACGTTCCAAATCGGCGGCCCGGCCCGTTTTTTTTCCGAGCCCACGACGATGGACGAACTCCGAACCCTTCTCGAATTCGCCTCCGACCAGGAACTCGAAGTCCTGACCATCGGAAAAGGCTCGAACGTCCTTTTCCCGGACGAAGGTTTCCCGGGCCTGGTGATCACCACCATCCATTTCGAACACGATAAAATCATCTGCGATCCCCACGAGGAGACCGTCACGGCCTCGAGCGGAGTCAATCTTTACCGTTTGGCCCTGGCCTGCCGGGACGGGCGTCTCGGCGGGACCGAATTCCTGAGCCACATCCCCGGCACCTTGGGCGGTGCCCTCATCATGAATGCCGGTTTCAGCCGTTTCCCCGGGAAGAAAATGGAGATCGGAAATCTCGTCGAGGAAGTCACCGTCCTCGGCCCCGACGGGGAAGAGCGCATTTTGAAGCGGGAGGACCTCGAATTCAGTTACCGCAAAAGTAATCTCGACGGTTTTATGATCTTGGGGGCGAAGCTCAAACTTTTCCGGGCGAAACCGGAAGACATTCAGGCGGAGATCCAGGCCAGTTTTGATTACCGGAACCGGGTCCAGGACTTGAGATACCCGAGCGCCGGCTCGGTTTTCAAGAACCCCTCACCCCCACCCTCTCCCCTTGGGGGAGAGGGAAGGGTGAGGGGCGAGTCCAGCGGTCAAATGATTGAAAAAGTAGGGCTCAAGGGCAAACGGATCGGCGGGGCGATGATTTCCGACCGTCACGGCAATTTCATTGTGAACCTCGGCGGGGCCAAAGCTTCGGACGTTGTGGAGCTCATCCAGACGGCCCGGGAAAAAGTTTTTGAAGCTTTCGGGATTCATTTGGAGCCGGAAATTCGGATCATCGAAGGCCCGCTCGTTCAGTTGCCCTCATAAAACGTAAGCGCTTTCGTGAATCTTAAAAAGTTAAAAATCGGAGTCCTTTCAGGGGGAAATTCCTCCGAACGCCCCATTTCCCTTCGCTCGGGCCGGGCCGTCCTCCGGGCGCTCGAACGGAGCGGTTTTGCCGTCCGCCGGATCGATCCCCGCGAGACCTCTTATATAAAGAAGCGGCTTTCCGGGGTGGACCTCGCCTTCATCGCCCTTCACGGCAAAGGGGGGGAGGACGGCTCCATTCAGGCGCTCCTTGAAAAACAGGGGATTCCTTATCTGGGCTCGGACCCCAAGGGAAGCCGCCTCGCCTTTGACAAAGTCGAGGCCAAAATAATTTTTGACCGCAAGAAAATCCCCACCCCTGCCTGGGTCACCTTTACCCGGAAAAATTGGCAGACGCTCGCCCGGTTTCCGACCCCCTTTTTTGTGAAGCCCATCGCGGACGGCTCCAGCATCGGCATCTTTCTGGTTGAAGATTTTAAGCGGTCGGCCGAAAAAATAATACACGGTCTTGAAGAGTACGGCGTGCTCCTTGCGGAGAAGAAAATCGAGGGAAGGGAATTTACCGTGGGCATTCTCGGAAAGAAGCCCCTGCCGGTGATCGAGCTCCGGCCCAAAAGAAAATTCTACGATTACCGGGCCAAGTACACCCGGGGAATGACCCGGTATCTGGTCCCCGCCCCGATTCCTCCCGCCTGGCAAAAAAAATTCCAGAGCGTGGCCCTTCGGGTCCACGAGGCGCTCGGCTTGAGGGATTTTTCCCGGGTCGACCTGATGGCCGACCGGGAGGGAAGGCCTTTTGTTTTGGAGGCCAACACGATCCCGGGCTTCACGGAATTAAGTCTTCTGCCCAAGGCCGCGCGGGAAGCGGGGCTGTCTTTTGAAACGCTCTGCGAGAAGCTGGTAGGAATGGCATGGAGGAGGTCCAAGCGGAATGGGAAAGCGTAGAGGAAAAAAATTTTCATCCACGCTGACATGGAAGGTCACCAAGGGATTTTTTCAGCTTTTTTTCTTCATCCTTTTGAAAGCCACCCCCCTTATTTTTTTCGGGGCCGTCGGGTTCGGCCTTTTCTGGGGAATCCGGCAGAATCTCTATGCCGACCCCGGCTTTTCCATCCAGCGTTTGGAGATCCTTCCTGAAAAAGGCCTCCAGCACGCCGCCCAGAAGGAACTCGAGCGGCTTTATCTCGGGCAGAACCTCCTTCAAGTTTCTCCGGCGGAAGTGACCCAGGTCGTGAGGCGCAACACCAAAATCCGGACCGCCCACGTCACGCGGGAGTTTCCGAACGCCCTGCGGATCGAAATCGTGGAGCGAAACCCCTTTCTCCAGCTTCAGGCGGAAACGGGGGGCTACTACTATTCCGCGGCCGAGGACGGGATTATTTTGGACGTTGACGCCGCGCGCAATCCGGAGCTCCTTCTTTTTGAAGCCGTCCATGCCCAAGGAAAGAAATGGGAGGTGGGCCGGGAGCTTTCCATCGCCGGCCTCAAGGAGGGGGTCCAGCTCGTCCAGGCTTTCGCGAGGCACCCGCTGGCCCAATCCGAGAGGCTCGACCGGGTCCGGCTGGACCATTTGGGGAATGTTTCGCTCGTCCTGAAGGACGGGCCGGAACTCCGGATGGGAAGGAATCCATTGAAAAAATTTTACATGTTGGATACGATTGTCCCATTCCTCAAGGGGGAGGAGCGGGGCCGCATTGTTTACTTTGAGCTTCAATACAAGGACCTGATCATCAAAAAGAAATAGGAGCGGGCAGAATGGGGAGACGAAACGCAAATTCAACTTTGGTGGTTTATGTGGGGACCCGGAGGCTCGCGGGTTTCCTGGCCGATGTCGAGGGGCGGGACGTTGAAATCGTAAAGACCGCGGAAATTCCGAGTGCGGAGGGTTTCAAAAAGGGCGATGTGGCCCAACTCGACCGTGCGGTGGCTTCCGTCGGCGAACTTTTCAAACAGCTCGGCCACGCGGAAAACGACCTTCAAATTCCGACCTATGTCCTGATCTCCTCGCCTCACCTCAAGACCTGCCGGTTTTCAAGCTCGGTTTATTATTCGGGCTATCCCAAGGTCGTCACCTCCCGCGAAGTGCGTCAGGTGATCGACCAGACCCGCAACAGTGCGCCGCTTTCTCTGGAGGACTGGATCCTTCAGGTCATTCCCGAATCCTTCTGGGTGGATGACATCAAGGGCGTGGAAGACCCGATCGGCCTCGAGGCCCAGCGCCTCGCCGTGACGCTCCAGATTTTTACCGCGAATTACGCCTCGGTCCGCAATCTTTCCCGCGTTTTTGAAACTTTGGAATGCAATGTGAAAGGGTATTATCCGAAGACCCTGGTCCTGCCGGAAGGGCTCCTGACGGAGGAGGAAAAACAGGGGGAGTCTCTCGTGATTGATTTGATCGATGAAGCGACCCATCTTGTCCTCTCCCGCGAAGGAAAAATCATCGAGGCGAGGAGCCTGGACCTCGGGAACCGTTTCCTCACCGAGAAAGTGGCGGACGCCTGGCAATTGAGCTTCAAGGACGCGGAGCGCCTCAAAGAACAGTTTGGCTCCCTTCAGGAATCCATCGAGTACGGCGAAGAACTCATTCCTTTGGTGGAACGGAACAGCCACGGCAACCATCAAATCAAGCGCGCCGAATTTCACCGCACCTTTTTCTCCCTGGGAAAACAATTTTTCGGCCTTCTCGAGAAAGAAATCAAGGAGATGCTGAAGAGGGAAAAAATCGGCCATCCTTTTTTTGTTCTGACGGGCGGCGGCGCCAAGCTGGAGGGGGCGCTTGAGTTCCTAAGCCGCGAACTCGGCTCGGAGGTCCGTTTAGGTACCGCACATAAGGTGAAGGCCTCTTCCGAAATCCTGCGCGATCCCGTGTGGGCCGCGCCCGTGGGGCTCCTCCACTGGCTCCTTCAGGGGGAAGAGGAGACCGAGCTTGCCCTTGCCAAAGAGAACGTCCTTGAACGCACCTTCGGACAGTTCAAGGAGTGGCTCGCGGCGTATTTTTAATTCCCGCGTTTTTTCGATATAATCTCCCTTGTGGAAACTGCTTTGAAACGACTCCCGCTCCATTCCCTTCACGCCCAACGGAATGCCCATTTCGGGGCCTTCGGCGAATGGGAAGTCCCGCTTTATTTCTCCTCCATCTTGGACGAGCACGAGGCCGTTCGCACCCGTGCCGGCCTCTTCGACATCTCCCACATGGGGGAGTTTCACCTTTCGGGGAAGTCCGCCCAGGCCTTTCTCGACCATCTCCTGCCGCGAAGGGCGGAGCGCTTAAAAGACGGCAAGGCCCTCTACGCCCCCCTCTTGAATGATCAGGGCGGGATTGTGGACGACCTCATTGTCTACCAGCTCGCCCCCGAAAAGTTCCTCTTCATCGTGAATGCCGCGAATATCGAAAAAGATTTCCGCTGGATCGAGCACCACCTCCCCAAGGGACTTCAATTCGAGAACGCAAGCGAGCGCCTTTTTCTTTTCGCCCTTCAGGGGCCCCGGAGCGTGGAAATCGCCGAAACACTTTTCCGTTGCGATTTTAAATCTCTCGGATATTATCATTTCCTTTACGGCAAAACGGCGTGGGGAGAAGTGCTTATCTCGCGCACCGGATATACCGGCGAAGACGGGATCGAGATCATGGGGGAGATCTCCCAGGCGGGTTCCCTTTGGGAGGCCCTGATTCATGCCGGGAAACCCCGCAAACTTCAGCCGATCGGGTTCGGGGCGCGCGACACTCTGCGTCTCGAGGCCGGGATGCTTCTTTACGGCCACGACATGGACGATTCCACCTCGGCCGTGGAGGCGGGGCTGGAGTGGGCGCTCGATCTGGACAAGAAAGACTTCATCGGCCGCGAACGGAACCTGCGGGAGAAGCAGGAAGGCATCAGCCGGAAACTCGCGGGTTTTGAGATGATCGAGCGGGGGATCCCACGCCACGAATTTGCGATCGAAAAAGCCGGCCGCCTTTTGGGTGAGGTCACGAGCGGAACGTTTGCCCCCACCCTCAAGAAAAATATCGGCCTCGGATATGTTTCGGCGGCGGAAGCCAAAGCGGGAAACGAATTCGACATCGTGATCCGCGACAAACGCGTGAGGGCGCGCGTTGTGCCGCTGCCTTTCTACAAACGCCCGTCATTGCGAGGAGGCCGGTAGGCCGACGAAGCAATCTGGAAGAGATTGGAGATAAAATGGAATTTCCAAGTGAACTTCGTTATACCCAAACTCATGAATGGTCTAAAAAGACAGGCAACCGCGTCCGCGTGGGGATCACGGAATACGCCCAGCATGAAATTTCGGATGTGGTGTATGTCGAGCTTCCCAGGCTGAACGCGGAAGCCGCCAAAGGCAAAGGCATCGCCGTCGTGGAGTCGGTGAAGGCCGCCTTTGACATTTATGCCCCGGTTTCCGGAAAAATCGTGGAGATTAATAAGGAACTCGAGACCCATCCCGCGCAGGTGAACCAGGACCCTTACGGCAAGGGATGGTTTTTTGAAATCGAGATGAAAAACCCCTCCGAATGGGATTCTCTCCTCGCCGCAGAAAGTTATAAGACGCAATGCATTACCACCCATTAACGGAAGAAGACCGCGAGGAAATGCTCCGGGCGATCGGCGTCCGGAGTTTCGAGGACCTTCTTCAAAGCATCCCCGCCCAACTCCGCGTTAAAAAACTTTCTTTGCCGGAAGCCACGAGCGAACTCGAGCTTCGCCGGGAGCTGGAATCCCTCGGCCGCGAGAACCAAAACACCAAAACTCTTCTTTCCTTTTTGGGGGCGGGGAGCTACGAACATTTTATTCCCGCGGCCCTTCCCCAGCTCCTTTCCCGGAATGAATTTTATACCGCTTACACGCCTTATCAGCCCGAGGCCTCGCAGGGAAGCCTTCAGACCATTTTCGAATATCAAAGCCTCATTACCGAACTCACGGGAATGGATGTTTCCAATGCCTCGCACTATGACGGCGCCACCAGCCTTGCGGAGGCGGGAATTTTGGCGCTCCGCCACACGGGCCGGAGAAAACTCCTGATCGCCCGTTCGGTCCATCCGCATTTCCGCGGGGTCCTTCAGGCCTACCTTGAGGCCGCGGATTTTACGCTCGAAGAATTCGGGTTCGAAAAAGACGGCCGCTTCCGGAAAGGGGAATTTGAAAAGCTCTTCACGGAAGATGTGGGCGGAGTCATTTTTCAAACTCCCAATTTTCTGGGGGTGGTGGAGGACCTCGAAGGCGTTGCGGAGAAAGTCCATCAAGCCGGCGCGCTTTTGATCCTGTGCACAAATCCCTTGAGTCTCGGCGTGCTTCGGGCGCCCGGAGAATGGGGGGCGGACTTGGCCGTGGGAGAAGGGCAGGTCTTGGGGATCCCCATGAATTTCGGCGGTCCCTACTTGGGCTTTTTCGCCGCATCGCGCGAACTCGTACGGAAGATCCCGGGCCGGCTTGCGGGGATGACCATTGATCAGGAAGGGAGAAGGGCCTTTGTCCTCACCCTTCAGGCGCGGGAGCAGCACATTAGAAGAGAGCGGGCCTCCTCCAATATCTGCACCAATCAGGCGCTCTGTGCTTTGGCAGGATGCATTTATCTCACCCTTCTCGGGAAAGAGGGAATCCGCGAAGCCGGGGAACTTAATCTGGACCGCGCCAATTATCTCCGCAAAGAAATCGGAAGTATCAAAGGTTTCAAAATCGATTCTGCCCCGGTCTTTAATGAATTTGTCGTCCGCTCGGAAAAACCATTTTCCCAAATCGCCTCCCGTCTCGCGGGCGAGGGGATTTTGCCCGGGCTTGATCTTTCCCATTTTTATCCGGAATTGAAAGGTGCCTTCCTTGTTTGTGCGACAGAGACAAAGACAAAGGTGGACCTTGATCGATTTGTGAAAGCGTTATCACGTGCATAACGTCATTGCGAGGAGCCCGCAGGGCGACGAAGCAATCTCATCGTCAAAGAGATTGCTTCGCTCACTTCGTTCGCTCGCAATGACGAGGGGAGTGTATGTTAATTGATTCCGATTCCAAATTGAGTTTTGAAAAATCAAGGCCCGGTCGCAAGGGGACCCGCCTGCCCAAAGACCGCTGCCTGAAGGACCCCCTGAAGCTTCTCCCGGACTCCTTAAGGCGCCGGACCCCGGCCCCGCTCCCGGAGCTCACCGAGCCCGAGGCCGTGCGCCACTTCGTCAATCTTTCCAAGAAAAATTTCTCCATCGACACCCATTTTTACCCCCTCGGCAGCTGCTCCATGAAATACAACCCCAAGGTGAACGAATGGGCGGCAGGCCTTGAGAGTTTCTCGCTCGTCCATCCGCTCCAGCCGGAGGAGGGCGCGCAGGGCTGGCTCCGGATTTTTTACGAGCTTGAAAATTATTTGAAGGAAATCACGGGGATGGACCGCTTTACGCTCCAGCCCGCAGCCGGCGCCCAAGGCGAGCTTTGCGGGATGATGATGGTCCGGGCCTTTCATGCCTCTCGGGGAGAGGTGAAGCGTAAAAAAGTCCTGGTCCCCGATTCAAGCCACGGCACAAACCCCGCCACGGCCGCGCTTTTGGGTTATGAAGTGGTCCAGATTCAATCCAACAAAAGGGGCCGGGTGGACCTCGAGGATTTGCAGAAGTGCTTGGATGACAAGACGGCCTGCCTCATGCTCACGAATCCCAACACGCTCGGGCTTTTTGAAAACGACATTTTGAAAATCACGGAAATGGTCCACAAGGCCGGCGCCTTACTTTATTATGACGGCGCCAATTTCAACGCCCTTCTCGGGATCGCCCGCCCGGGAGACATGGGGTTTGACATCGTCCATTTGAATCTCCACAAAACTTTTTCCACGCCCCACGGCGGGGGAGGCCCCGGCTCGGGCCCGGTCGGCGTCAAAAAGAAGCTGGAGGCTTTTCTTCCCGTTCCTCTCGTGGAAAAGAAAGGCGGCAAATTTTTCCTTAAAGAAGACCAACCGCAGACCATCGGTCGCCTCAAATCCTTTCAGGGGCAGGCCGGGATGATTCTCCGTGCCTTTGTTTATATCCGGACGCTCGGACTTTCGGGCCTCAACCAAGTGAGCGAAGACGCAGTCCTCAATGCCAATTACTTGAAGGAGAAGCTGAAGAAGGCCTTCCCTGTGGCCGTGGATGAGCCCTGCATGCACGAATTCGTCCTCTCCGCCCAATTTGCCGAGGCGAAGGGGATCCACGCGCTCGATATCGGCAAGAGGCTTTTGGATTACGGATTCCACGCGCCCACAGTCCATTTTCCTTTGGTGGTTCCCGATGCTTTGATGATCGAACCCACCGAAACCGAAAGCAAAGAAACCTTGGACCGGTTTTGCGAAGCCATGCTCCAGATCCGGCGCGAGATCGATTCCAATCCCGAAGTGATTAAAAGGGCGCCCCATTCGCTTCCGATCCGCCGTCCCGACGAAGTCCTCGCGGCCCGCCGCCCCATTTTGACCTACCGGGACTGGCTCCGTGAAAATAGCGACAGTGACCGTCATTACGAGGCGGCACTCCAAAGCAAGGCCGAAGCAATCCCGCATTAGATTGCTTCGCTCACTCCGCTCGCCCGCAATGACGAATAAGTGGCGTCTCATCGAAACTCCTAGTTCCGACATCTCCTCCCAGATGGCCTTGGACCGGGAGCTTTTTGAGGAATTCATCCAAAATCCCGAGGCCCCGCCCCTTCTTCGCATCTTTCGCGTAAGCGAACCGGGGGTCTCGGTTGGGCATTCGTGGCCCCTCACCCCCACCCTCTCCCCACAGGGGAGAGGGAAGGGTGAGGGGTGTCCCTGCATCCGTCCCACAGGGGGCGGGTTGGTTCGTCATGGGAATGATCTGATTTATTCGGTGATTGCCCGTTACGAATCTTTTCCGACTTTCAACCGTGCCCGGGTGAGCTACCTCTCTTTTCATGAGGTAGCCCAGGAGGCTTTTGCCGAATTGGGCATTGAAACCCGTCTCTTCCGTTGTGATGAAGCAAAGTCCCCCGCCGCTCGTCATTGCGAGGGAGCGAAGCGACCGAAGCAATCTCTTTTTCAAAGATTGCTTCGCCCTTGTCACCGGCTACGCCGGTGCCAAGGACTCGCAATGACGGAGTGCTTCCGGGAACCTATTGCGACGGACCTAATGATTGGAAACCAAAAAATCGCAGGCGGGGCCCAAAGACGCAAACAAAACGTTTTTCTTCATCAGGGCTCCATTCAGCTCCCCAAGGGGATTTCCTTTGAAGCTTTGAAAGAAGTGTTCGTTCAAGCCTTCGAAAGGAAATTTGGGGTTGTATGGGAGTGCATTCAGGCGATAAACTAGTAGTAGGATGTGGACGAAGAAGAGCCTACAACAAACGATCCAGGCGCGGATGTCGGATTACCTTTTGGTGATCGCATCCAACCGTCAGCCTTACAGCCACCAATTCAAAGCCGGAAAAATCGTTTGCCAGAGGCAGCCCGGCGGCCTGGTGACGGCTTTGAATCCTGTGATGGAGACGGCGCAGGGGACCTGGATCGCCGTGGGTACGAGCCCCTACGACCGGACGACCGTCGATGCCGACGGCAAGGTCATGCTCCCGCCCCAGAAACCCTGTTATGCCCTTCGGCGGATTTTTCTCTCCAAACAGGAAGTGGACAGTTATTACTACGGTTACTCCAACGAAGGTCTTTGGCCCCTTTCCCACATCGCTTATACGCGCCCCATCTTTTTCGAATCCGAATGGCAGGCCTATCAAAAAGTGAACCAGAAGTTTGCGGAGACGATCTTGGAAGAGATCGGGGACCGAAAGGCCTTCGTGTGGGTGCAGGATTTTCATCTGGCTCTTGTCGGTAAATATCTGAAGGAAGCGAACCGGCCGAACCTCATCACCGCTTTTTTCTGGCACATCCCCTGGCCCAATGCCGAGGTTTTCAGGGTTTGCCCCCAGAAAAAAGAAATTCTGGAGGGCCTCCTGGCCTATGACCTCCTCGGCTTTCAGATCCGCTATCATGCCGACAATTTCCTTGCTGCCGTGGACCGTGAATTGGAGGCCCGGATTGACCGCGAAACGAACTCCGTCACCCAAAAAAATCATGAAACGTTTGTGCGCGACTTTCCCATTTCCGTCGATTTTCAGGCCATCTCAAGCGAGGCCGATTCGGAAGAGGTCCGCAAAAGGGGGGAGCGCCTCCGCGAGGATTTTTCCCTCGGAGACAAAAAACTGATCGTGGGGGTGGACCGGATCGATTACACCAAGGGGATCCCCGATAAATTCCGGGCCATCGACCGTTTTCTTGAGAAATATCCGGAATACAAGGAGAAGTTTGTTCTCCTGGAATTGGGGCAGATCAGCCGCCTTCACATTCCCCGCTACAAGCAGCTCAACGATGAGATCAATGCCTTGGTGGAGGAAGTGAACTGGAAACACTCCCAGGGCTCGTGGGTCCCCATCATCCTCACGCGCTCCTACATGAGCTATCAGGATATTTTGGCCCTCTACCGGACGGCCGACGCCTGCCTTGTCAGCTCCCTTCACGACGGCATGAATTTGGTGGCCAAAGAATTTGTGGCCTCCCGCTCGGATTTAAACGGCGTTTTGGTCCTTTCCTGTTTCACCGGCGCCGCCCGCGAGCTGACAGACGCCCTTCAGGTCAACCCCTACGATACCGAATTCTTTGCCGATGCGGTCCTGCAGGCCCTTACAATGCCCCTGGAGGAGAGGGAGAAGCGGATGAAAAAGATGCGCGAGACCGTCGAGCAGAACAACATTTACCGCTGGGCCGGCAAAGTCCTCTCACAGCTCCTTAAATTCGAATTTCAGGAAGCGTAATTTTCCGGCAATCTCATGAAACACCTTTTCGCCGCATGGCCCCAGTTTGAGCCGCTGATCAAGGAACGGTTGGTGGTCCTTTTTTTAGATTATGACGGAACGCTGACTCCCATTGTGGAACATCCCCGTCTTGCAAAGCTCTCTTCCCAAGGGAAAAAACTCCTGCGCCAGACGGCGCATACGGAGGGGGTGAGGACGGCCATTGTGAGCGGCCGGTCCCTCGCTGATCTGGAAGCCCTCGTCGGAGTCCCCGGACTGATGTATGTGGGGAACCACGGCTTGGAATTTGAGGGGCCCGCCATGCATTTTACCCATCCGGAGGCCCTCGAGGCCAAAGAGCTGATTCAAAAGATCAAGGGCCGGCTCAAGGAAGCCCTTCGCCCCTTTCGGGGAATCCTGGTGGAGGACAAGGTGTTTACCTTGAGCGTCCATTACCGCCGGTTGGCTCAAGACAACGCGGAGAAGGCGCAGGCCGTTTTTTCGAAAATCCTCGCGCCCTATTTGGCCAAATCCCAGGTGGTCCTTACCGAAGGGAAGAAGGTCTGGGAAGTCCGGCCGGCCATCCGGTGGAACAAGGGGACCATGGTCCTCTGGCTTTACGGAAGAATGTTGGCCCATTACTCGCAGAACCTCTTTGCCGTTTATGTGGGGGACGACCGGACTGATGAGGATGCCTTCAGCGCCCTTCGGCGGGTCGGGATCGGGGTGAAAGTGACGCCCCTCGAAGACGCATCAAGCCACGCCGCTTATTTTCTCCGCTCCCCCGGCGAAGTTTTTGAATTTTTAAACCGCCTCAAGACCCTCAAGGGAAGCCATGCCAAATCCCGAACCCCAGCGCGCGTCTGAACCTTTTCGTTTTCACACCCGTTTGAATTTGAAGGAGCTCACGGGCCTCAAGGCGAAAAATTTAAAAGAACTCGTCTCGCACATTAAAGCCGTTCCGGGCTCCGTGATTTACCATCACACCCACCATTTCCTTCAGCAGCACCAGTACCTGACCCCCGAACCGCCCAACGATTTCGCCTACTGGGTGAGGGAGGCTTTGAATGAAAGGGAATTGGCCGAAAAACTCGTCAGCATCAACACCTGCGATTTTGCCGCCATCCGGGACCTGCGCGAAAAAATCGCTTCCACGATCGAAAACTTTTTGCAAAAAAATAAGGACCGGTTGAAAGAAGCGGACGAGGGCCAGGAATTTCATTTTCTCAAATCGGTCAGCTTTGTCCTCCCCACTCCCTACGAGGCCTCCACGCTTGAGGAATTTGCCGTGATTCTCAAGAAAGTGACGATCGACGTCATTTACTTCCACATGTTTGAGGCCAAGCTCCGCCTCGAAAAGGGGACGAACGATTTTTCCGTCTGGCTCGAAAAGGCGCTCGGGGAGAAAGATTTGGCGAAAAAAATAGCGAGGCTTGATCCCTACACCCATACGATGGAAGGGCTCCGGGAGAAGATCATCCGTCTGATCGAAATCCGTTTGCAAACATGCATCGCTTAAAAGAATACGAATCGATCACGGGGCCTCAAGTCATCGAGGAACTTTTCCTTTTGGCCGGGAAAACCAAGGGGAGGAAGATCCAAAACGTGAATTCCACGGCCGTGGGGGGAGGGGTGGCCGAGATTTTAAACCGCCTCGTCCCGCTCCTTCAGGAACTCGGCGTGGATGCCTGCTGGGACGTGATCAAGGGGGGCGAGAAATTTTTCCGGGTGACGAAAAAATTCCACAATCTGCTTCATGGAAGGGCCGACGAAATCAAGCCCGAGGATTTCACCGTTTTCCTTGAAACCAGCGAATCCAATAACAAAACCATGGAGCTCACGGGGGATGTTCTTTTTATCCACGACCCCCAGCCCATCGGCTTGATCAATCAGAAAGACGGAAAGAAAGCCAAGTGGATCTGGCGCTGCCACATCGACGTCTCCAACCCCAACCCCGAAGTCTGGAGTTTTCTCCGCCCCTTCATCGACCGCTACGACGCCGCGGTTTTCTCGGCCCCGTCCTTCAGCCAGGAACTCCCTGTCCGCCAGTTCTTGATTTCGCCCTCGATCGACCCCTTGAGCGACAAGAACAAGGAGCTTCCTCAAGAGACGATTGATGAGGTACTGGGGAGGCTGGGATTGGACCCCGAAAAGCCGATGGTGACGCAAGTCTCGAGGTTTGATTACTTGAAAGACCCCCTCGGCGTGATCGAGGCCTTTGAAATCGTCCAGCGCTACGTGGACTCGCAATTGGTCCTGGTGGGCGGGGAGGCCACGGACGATCCCGAATCCGCCGAAGTGTTGGCGAAAGTCAGGGAAAGAGTGGGCCAGAATCCGGACATTCACGTGCTGGCCATCCCCTCGGGAAGCGACATCGAAATCAACGCCATCCAAAGGGCCTCGAGCGTGATCGTCCAAAAATCGATCAAGGAGGGTTTCGGCCTCACCGTGACGGAGGCTTTATGGAAAGGCAAACCGGTGGTGGCTTCGGCCGTGGGAGGAATCACGCTCCAGATTGCCCATAAATATTCGGGGCTTCTTTGCCACTCCATCGAAGGTGCCGCGTATTCCATCAAACAGCTCCTTCAGAACCCCGATTATGCCAAAAAGCTCGGGCAAAACGGAAAGGAACACGTGCGGCAGAATTTTCTCCTCACCCGTCATCTTAGAGAGTACCTTCTTCTTTTCCTTTCCCTTTTTCACGAGGGAGACGTTATTTATCTATAACCTTTATAACTCCGGGAGACTCTGATGGAAGAAATGCAGGAGATGCTCAAGAAGATCGAATCGATCCTCGCCAAGGACACCACCTACAAATTTGAGGCCTACAGCTTCGCCCTCGCGGGTCTTCACTCCACCGTGATCAAACTGCCTTCCCCGCGGCATATCACGGGGCAGGAGCTCTGTGAGGGGCTTAAAAAGTATGCTCTGGACCAGTTCGGCCCGCTCGCCCGGACCGTGCTCGAATATTGGGGGATCCGGAGCACGCGGGACTTTGGCAAAGTCGTCTTCCATTTAATTGACGTGGAGCTCCTTCGGAAAAACGAGGGGGATTCGATGCGGGACTTCGAGGACGTGTTTGATTTCGACAAGGCCTTCCGTTATGAGTTCAAGGAAGAAAAAGAATAAACGCATGCGTCATTGCGAGGACCCGCCAGAGTATTTTGGCGGGGACGAAGCAATCTCGGAGATTGCTTCGTCCCTCCGGGGCTCGCAATGACGACCGACGCTATTCTGCGAGACCTCAATCCCGCCCAAAAGGAAGCCGTCACTTGGCCGGGAAATAAACCCCTCCTCGTCCTCGCGGGCGCAGGCAGCGGAAAAACCCGCATCCTGACAAGGCGAGTTGCTCACCTGATTGCCGAAGGCGCCCCCTCCTTCAGCCTTCTCGGCGTCACGTTTACGAACAAAGCCGCCGAAGAGATGCGTAAACGCGTGAAAAGCCTTGTCCGTCAGGAAGTCTGGATCAGCACCTTTCATTCCACCTGCCTCCGCATCCTTCGCGAGGAGGCGGCGAGTTTGGGGTTTCCGCGCAATTTCGTGATTTATGACGAGCACGATCAGCTCGTCCTCCTCAAGGAATGCCTTAAGGAAATGAATATTGTGGAAAGGGAAGTCCACCCCAAAGGCGCCCGCGAGACGATCCAGCGCGCCAAGGATTTTCTCATGAGTCCCTACCAATTGATGGAGAAGGCGGGGGACGATTATGAAGAGAAAGTGGGTAGGGTGTACGTGCGTTATGAAGAGAGGCTGACCGAGCTCAAGGGGATGGATTTCGGCGATTTGATTTTGAAGGCTGTTTTTCTTTTCGATCGGAAACCGAAAATTTTAGAAGCCTGGCAGGAGCGCTTTCGCCACATCTTGATCGACGAATATCAGGACACGAACCACGCCCAATACCGCTTCGTAAAGCTCCTTGCTTCCAAATATAAACAAATCACCGTGGTGGGCGACCCGGACCAATCCATCTACGGCTGGCGGGGGGCGGACATCAAAAATATCCTGAATTTTGAAGAAGATTATCCGCAAGCCGGCGTCATTAAAATGGAGCAGAATTACCGCTCGCCCTCCGTGATTCTGAATTCCGCCAATGCCTTGATTCAGCACAACACCTTCCGTAAGCCCAAGCTTCTTTGGGGAGAAAAAGGGGTTGGGGAGAAGGTGACGCTTTATGAGGCCGAGGATGAAAAAGACGAAGCGGGTTTTGTCGCGGGGAAGATCATGGAATATCAAAAAGCAGGCCGCACTTTAAGCGAGATGGCGATCTTTTACCGTGTCCATGCCCAGTCCCGCATTCTGGAAGACTTTCTAAGGCGGATGAAAATCCCTTACAAGATCATCGGCGGCATCCGTTTTTATGACCGCAGGGAAATCAAAGACCTCTTTGCCTACCTCCGGGCCGTCCTTTTTCCGCAGGATGACGTGAGCCTCAAGCGGATTTTGAACGTGCCTTCGCGGGGAATCGGAAAAAAAGCGCTGGAGCTTTTGGAAGCATTCCAAAAAAAACACAATCTTTCTTTGGACCAAACCCTCCGGCGCGCCAAAGAAATTTCCGAATTGGGCGCCAAAGCCGCAAAGGCCATCGGTGAATTTGCGGGGATGTTGGGCCCATTGCGGAAACGGCAGTCCAAGATGTCGGTGCGGGAACTTTTGGAAGAAATTATCGAGGAAACCGGTTACGTTAGGGTCCTCGAAGGAGAGCGCACGATCGAAGCCGGGGCGCGCATCGAAAATATCGAGGAATTTTTCAGCGTGATCGATGATTTTGAAGAAAACGACGTCATTGCGACGAAGCAATCTTCCGTCTTAGAAAGATTCATCGAATCCATTTCCCTTCTCACGGATATTGACACTTGGGATTCGGGAACGAATGTTTTGACCCTGATGACGCTCCATTGCGCCAAGGGGCTGGAATTTCCAATCGTCTTCATGGTGGGCCTCGAGGCCGGGCTTTTCCCGTATTTCAGCTCGTCGGGGGAGGACGTGGAGGATCTGGAAGAGGAGAGAAGGCTCATGTACGTCGGCATCACCCGCACGCAGGAAAAACTTTATCTTTCCTACGCCAATTCAAGGCGTCTTTACGGGAGCATCCAGCACAACCTTCCTTCCCGCTTTCTTACGGAGATCCCTCCCGAGCTCTTAGACTCCCAAGCCCGCCTCTTGGACGAAACGGCCCAGGAAGACGACGCAGAAATCGATTACGACCTCTCCGAAGACGGTTGAGGTTGAACGGGGCCGGTTAGGGGCTTTTGGTATTCCACCGACGTCGGATAGGCGAATTCAATCCCTTCCTTCTCGAAGGCCTCTTTGAGGGACAGGTTGATCGCCTCCTGCGTGTCCATGTACTGGTTGTAATCGGGGGAACGGAAGTAATAGACCACTTCGAAATTGAGGCTGAAATCGCCGAAGTCCCTGAAATGCGCGCGGTCAAAACGCGTGTTGGGAAGGCCCTGAATGATTTCGCGGACGAGGGCCGGGATTTTCCGGAGTTTTTCAATGCTCGTTTCGTAGGTCACGCCCACTTTGAAAAGGACGCGCCGCTCGGCCATCCGCTTGTAATTGCGGATCCTTGACGCCGTGAGGCTGGAATTGGAAATTACGATCTGCTCGCCGCCGAGGGAACGGATGCGGGTCGATTTGATCCCGATATTTTCAATGATCCCCATGCAGTCGTCAAAGACCACAAAATCCCCCTCCTCAAAGGGTTTGTCAAAGAAGATGACGAAATAATTGAAAAGATCGCCCAGGATTGTCTGGGCCGCGAGCGCCACGGCCACGCCGCCGATCCCGAGGCCGGCCACGACCGCCGAGATATTGAACCCCAGATTGTCGAGAATGAAAACAAGCCCGAGCCCCCAGAAGACGACCCGCACCAGCGTGAGGACGCTTCTCGAGACCGGCGTCCCACCTTTTTGGGTTTCCTTCCGGAACCAGTTGCGCTCGATGAAATAAATGATGACCGCCAGGACAAGCCGCGTCACCTGCACCGTCAGCACGATCACCGCAAAGGCCGTCAGCAGTTTGTCCGTGGCCGCATTTAAGGCGAGCTGGTTCGCCGCGAGGTATAGGGCGCCCGCATAAAGGACGGGGAAGAGGGTCTTCCGGACCAGCCCGATCACCATGTCATCGGTCTTGGAAGCGGTCTTCGCTGCATGGGCCTGAAGCCGCTTGAGGAAAACACTTTTAAAGGTCTGGATCGCGGCGAGCGAGGCAAAAAATAAAAGGAGGGCCAGGAGGTAATCCCCGAGGGTATTCCCCAGAACGCGGAACCGCAGGCCGTCTAAGGCGGTCTCAACACTTTGCTGAAAAGCCGCAGCGAACATGGCAACCCCTATTATACACCTTCTGCCATCTTCCCCCTCGCCCAGGAACTTCTCGACAAAGGCCTGGCTGTGAGGATGAGCGGATAAGCTCTAACTCTTTTCAGGCCAATAGGTTAAATAATTTAAATTAAAAGATATATATTCATCATTGAAATATCTTATATAAGTGATATTATTACTTTATATGCAAACGATAGGGGACCAAATTAGAACCGTCCGAGAAGCTTTGGGAATGACGCAAATCCAGCTTGCCGAGAGGAGCGGTCTTTCTCAAAGCATGATCGCCGAAATTGAAAGGGGGCAGAGGAAGAATCCGAATTTTGCCACCATTCACAAATTGGCCGAAGCCTTGAACTGCAATTTTATCAGCCAGCTAAGCCCCAAAAAGGACATCCCGGTTTTCCTTGAGGAGCAGAGCAACTACTTGGCCCGTAAAATCGTCGCCATTTCGTCCGGTTCCTCCGCAATCGAATTGCAATCACCCAGCCCAAAGGCCGTCGAAGAGCAGATTCTTCAAATTAAAAAGGACCTGTTGGGAAGGCACAAATCGGCTCTATGGCAGAAGATTTAACCGGTCCCCTGGAGGAAGGCCAAACGCCGATTGACGATATCTCGGGCCTCCTCGTCAAAGTTAAAAACCGGCAGGAACTGAATGACTTGGAGAACAAGAACAATTACAAGGCTTATACCAAATACATTCTTTTTATGAAGCCTGCGAGCAGATTCAATCCCTTGACTTACGAGTCCTTGTGCCAAATCCATAAGAACATGTTTGGTGATGTTTGGGATTGGGCGGGGATCCCCAGAAAAAAAGGAAGAAAGAATATCGGTGTCGAGGGAGCCAAAGTGGGATATGAGATCAACCGGCTGCTTTTTGATTTTCATCAATGGGAAGAGAAGAGAACCTCTTCCTCTGAAGTGGGGGTCAGGGTCCATCACCGGCTGGTTTGGATCCACCCGTTTGAAAACGGAAACGGCCGGTGGGGAAGGCTCGTGATCAATATTTATTTGCATAGGAAAGGGCTTCCGCTTTTGAATTGGCCGCAGGATGAGAAATTGATCAAAACCGATTTCAAACCCCGGTACATTTCCGCTTTGAAATCAGCCGATCGAGGGGATTTCGGTCCACTCAAGAAAATTCACGATGAATGTTCCTAAATCAACGCGGCCGCCCCATTTTTTCTCCCGCACTCCTGCGCTTGTCTTTGCGGTTCTTTTGATTTTCCTCACCCTTTCTCAAAGTTTTGCGGCCTCCCAAGTGGCCACTTATGAAGGGCTCCTCCAGGCCATCCGCGAAACCAGGGCCGCCTCCGAAGCCCGCATTGAAGCCGCTGTGGAACAGGAAAAAGTCCGTGAGGCCTGGGAGACCGGCAAACTCATCGATGAACACATCCTGCTTCATAAAGAACGGGCCAATTATGGAGAACAAGTTCTTAAAAGGTTATCAGGGGATTTGGGCGCAAGCGAAACCGAACTGGGTTATATCGTCCAATTTTTCCGCACTTACCCAATTTCTCCGCCGGCGGAGAAATTGAGCTGGGCCCACTACCGTGAACTTCTTTCCATTAATGACTCAAAAGAAAGGGAAGAAGTCACAAAGCGAGCGGCCAAAGAGCGCTGGACCCGGGACCAAGTGCGTGAGGAAGTCCGGAGGAGGCGGTACCAGACCCAAGCACCTGTCAAACTCCCCAAAATCACGCCCGGGCCTCTCAACACCTACCAAATCATCCGTTTAAAAGACCGCCTCAAAATCGACCTCGGTTTCGGCATCTATCATGACCTTCCCGAAAAATACGCGAAGAAATTTAAAGAAGGTGACATCGTCCGCGTCGACCCGTCATCCCAAGGCCCTTTGTCCGTCATTGCGAGAAGGCCGAAGGCCGACGAAGCAATCTCCAGCCTTTTCACCTACCAAGCCACCGTCACCCAAGTGGTGGACGGCGACACCTTCCACGCCCTGATTGATCTGGGTTTCGGGATCTCGTTCGCCCAAAGAGTTCGCCTTCGGCGTATTGACGCCCCCGAAATCGTAACGGCCGATGGCAAAGAGGCCAAGGCCTATTTGGAGAAAATCCTCTCCCGCGACAAGGGCCGGATCCTCCTTCAAAGCCGCGAGCTCGACCAGCACGGCCGCCCCATTGCCGACGTCTGGGTAAAAAACAAACCCGTCGATCAGGAACTTCTCGACAAAGGCCTGGCTGTAAGGATAAGCGAATGACTCCCAACCCCCGAAAAGCCATTAATTGTCTATTGGAATTTCGAGATAAAACTTCGCCATTTTTTCCTAAATTAGAATACCGGCAATTAAGAAAGAATGAAGCCGGCTTGGGTTAATCCGCGGGGAAAAAAGTGGCGGGGGTGATTCCGAAACGTTTGCTTAGACGTTCGATGTGTTCGCGGGTCAGTTTCCGTTTTCCATTGAGAATATCAGAAACAACGGGTTGACCTCCGAGATCGGAGGCAAGATCATATTGGCTTAGTTCATTCTGCTCCATAAGGAAACTAAGCACTTCTTCTGGACTGGCCGATTTAAGTGGAAAGATTTTTTTCTCATATTTTTCGAGGAAAGGCGTAACTGACTTAATATATTCTTGAATCACAGTCTCCACAGTTGCAGACATATCACCTGCTTCCAGCTCTCTCATCAAAATTTTGACCGCTTCGTAATAACGATCGTACATTTTTTTGTTGGTCAGGGGCCGGGGAGGGAAGTGAAGATAGAGCCATTTCGCAAGAGGATGATTCACGGGATCCTCAAAAGGCCTTAGTTTTTGTTCCAGCGTAGTGACGGTCATTTGTTCCTCCATTTACCCTTGTCATATTCAGTATGGGTGAGTACGTTCTCAACCGCTACCGTTGTAATCTGATAGTTAATAAGGCTAATCAACCGGTATTTATTCCCTGAAATATTAAAGACCGTATACGGTCTAACATAGTCGGCCGGCCCAAATGTTTGCTTTAGCTCATTAAAATGCTTATAGGTATTCATGCTCATAGTTTGTAGCCACCCCGTCAAAGAACTCCGTGAATCCGGATATCGTTTGACAAACTCATAGATAACCCCTGTACCAACGACGAGCATAGGGAATGATAGCATATTGCTATTATTTATCAAGCCTAAAATGATAGGACATATGTCATATTCTGGTACAATCTCCCCCTTATGCATAACCAAAAAAGAAGGAAAGACGTGCGCAATATCGCCATTGTGGCCCACGTGGATCACGGCAAGACGACGCTCGTGGACGCGCTCCTCAAGCAAACGGGGGCCTACGAATTCAAAGAGGGAGAAACTACGGTGATGGATTCCAACCCTTTGGAGAAAGAGCGCGGCATCACCATTTTTTCCAAAAACGCCTCCTTCTTATATAAAGGGACCCTCTTCAATATCGTCGACACCCCCGGCCACGCCGATTTCGGAAGCGAAGTCGAGCGGATTCTCAAAATGGTGGACGGGGTCCTGCTTTTGGTGGACGCCTTTGACGGGCCCATGCCGCAAACCAAATTTGTGCTTCGCAAATCGCTGGAGCTCCACCTCAAGCCGATTCTCGTGGTGAACAAACTTGACCGCCCCAACACCCGGCCCGAGGAGGTGGTCGATCTGACTTTTGATCTTTTTTGCGAGCTGGGCGCCACCGACGAGCAGCTTGATTTCCCGATTGTCTTCGCCTCGGCCAAAGAAGGCTGGGCGACCCTCGACCTTGAGGATTCCTCCCCCCCGGATAGAAACATGAAGCCCCTCCTTGATACGATCCTTCACCGGGTGCTTCCTCCGGTGGCGGACCCGGAGCGGCCCTTTCAAATGCTGGTGACGATGCTGGATTACGATTCGTATGTCGGAAGGATCGCCACCGGACGGATTTTTCACGGCAAGATCAAAATGGGGGACCCCATGACTCTCGTGAAACGGGACGGCAGTCTTGAGCAGGGGAAAGTCACTAAAATTTTAAAATACCGCGGCCTGAAGCGGGTGGAAGCGGAATCCGCCGAGGCCGGGGACATCGCCTCCATTGCCGGGATGGAAGAGGTCCACGTGGCCGACACGCTGGCCGATCCGAAAAAACCCGAAGCGGTGGCCGCCGTTAAAATCGATGAGCCCACCATCTCCATGAATTTCGCCTGTAACTCCAGTCCTCTTGCCGGCAAAGACGGCGGACGATTTTTGACCTCGCGGCACATCCGCGAAAGGCTCATGCACGAGGCGATGATGAATGTGGGGATCCGCGTTGAAGAAGTGCCGGGAGAGGAACGGTTCAAGGTTTCCGGCAGGGGAGAGCTCCACCTTTCCATTTTGATTGAGACCATGCGCCGCGAGGGTTACGAGATTGAAGTCTCCATGCCGGAGGTGATTTTTAAGGAGGCAGAGGGCGAAAAGCTGGAGCCCGTGGAAGAAGTGGTGATCGAGGTGGACCCCGGGTTTCAGGGCGTGGTGATCGAGGCCCTCGGTTCGCGGAAGGCCGAAATGAAAAATATGCATCCGAGCGCTGTCGGAACGATTCGCATGGAGTTCCTGATCCCATCGCGCGGCCTGTTGGGGTTTCGAAGCGAGCTCCTGATGATGACCCGGGGCACGGGCATCATGTACCAGAATTTTTATGATTATCAGAAATTCAAAGGGGAGATTTCAGGCCGCCAGCAAGGGGTCCTGATTTCCCAGAATGTCGGCAAGGCCGTGGCCTATGCGCTTTGGGGCCTTCAGGACCGGGGCGAAATTTTTGTCCGGCCGGGGGACGAGCTTTATCCGGGGATGATTGTCGGCGTGAACAACAAAGGGCCCGATCTCGTGGTGAATGCGAACCGTGAAAAGAAGCTCACCAATATGCGCTCTTCAGGCGCCGACGAGGCGATCCAGCTCACCCCTCCCCGCGAAATGACGCTTGAGTTTGCGCTGGAGTTCATTGACGAAGACGAACTCGTCGAAATCACCCCCAAAAATATCCGCCTCCGGAAAAAGAAGGTCACTCGTTAGACAACTGACGAAGCCGGGCCTGCATTTTCTTCTGGGTCATGACGTCGCCGCGCTCGTCGGCGACGGAGATTCCTTTTTTGAAAATTTCCGCGGCTTTTTCTTTCTCGCCGAGCGCCTGATAGGCCGTGCCGAGGCCGAGATAGGAAGAGGAGTGCCTGGGATCGACTTCAAGCCCCTTCGCAAAAATTTCCGCAGCCTCTTGATTCATTCCGTTTTCCAGATACGCATCGCCTAAAGAGTAATATCCCAAGACGTCATTCGGATCCAAGGCAATTACCTTTTTAAAGCGCCCGATTTTTTCCTTGGGATCGACTTTGGGCATGGCCATTTTTTTCTGCTTGAGTTCTTCGATCCAACCAAGTTTTCGGGCCTCTCCCTGTGCGTGCTCGGCCTCCGCAATCATTCCCTTTTGAACATAAAAACGGGAGAGGTTGGTGTAAGCCATCTGGGCCTGCGGATTCAGGCGGACCCATTTTTTGGCGGTTTCAATGGCGTCGTCAAGCCGGTCGGCTTTTGAATAAAGGATCGCTAGCGCTTCGTAGGCGTCTTCGAAGGCGGGGTCCTTTTGGAGAAGGGCCTCCAGCTTTTGAATGGCGTCGGGGAGTTTTCGGTCCTTAAAAAGTTCGAGGGCTTCTTCGTAGAGTTTTTGAGAGGACAATTAGGGTTCGTCGGGAATGCCGAGTTTTTTTCGGCCTTCGGGGGAGATTTTTTCAGGGCTCCAGGGAGGATCGAAGACCACTTCGACGTTTACCTTTTTAACGCCGAGGGCGCTGCTCACTCTTTCCCGGACCTGCTCGGGAAGGCTTTGGGCCGCAGGACAAGCGGCGGCCGTGAGCGTCATTTTGATATGGACGGAATCGGGTTGGGCGTCAATCTCGTAAATCAAGCCCAGATCGTAAATATTGATCGGAATTTCCGGATCGTAGCACTGCTTGACGATTTCCAGAACCTCTTCTTTAGTGGGCATAATTTTAGTATTATTCTATTATGAACTTATCCCTTTGGGCAAGCCTCGCAGGGTGGATTTTCCTCGACCTATTGACGGTCACGCTGGTGATAGCCGCATGGTTCCTGTGGCCTTTTTCCCTGATTTTTGAGCACGGAAAGGGCACGGCCATCCACGGGGTTTCTCAAACTTGGGCAAAGGTCATTGCCCGGGTGCTTCCTTTCTGGGAAATCAAGGTCGAGGGCCTCGAGCGCATTCAAAAGGGAAGGCCCTATGTCGTGGTGTCCAACCATCAAAGCATGCTGGATATTCTGGTGGCTTTGGCCCGGCTTCCCCTCCATTTCAAATTCATCTCGAAAAGGGAACTTTTCTGGATCCCTTTTTTCGGTTGGCATTTGGCCCTCGCGGGTTATATCGCGCTCAAGCGGGGCGATCCCAAAAGCGGGCACTCCACTTTAGAGAAAGCAAGAGAGTGGCTCCGGAAAGATGTAAGCGTTCTATTTTTCCCCGAAGGGACGCGGAGCCCGGACGGGGAGATCCATGAATTCAAGCCCGGTGCGTTCAAACTGGCCATCGAGGAAAAAATCGACCTGCTGCCGGTGGTCATGGCCGGCACGCGCGACGCGATCCCCAAACACTCCTGGTATGTGAAAAAAAGAAGTACGTTGGGGCTCCGAATTCTGCAACCCCTCTCCACGGGAAATCTCACGGCGGGCGACCTGAACGATTTCCGCGACAAGGTGAGAAAACAAATCGTGAGCGAATTTCAGAAATTTCAGCCCGCGGCCCGATGAAAATACTCACTCTCAATACCTGGCAGGAACGGGGGCCGTGGCGCGAACGTTGGGACGTGACCCTGGAGGGCCTGATGAAATTCCGGCCGCAGATCGCCGCCTTTCAGGAGGTTTTTAATCCTTACTGGGCCGGGGAGGTGCGGAAATTGGCGGAGTTCTCCACGCTTGTTTTTCCGAAGGAATTCTGCGGGCTTGTCATTTACAGCCGATTTGCCGTTAAATCATGGGGAATCGGAAAGCTCGCCCAGTCGCCTTTGGAGGAATACTCCCGGTATGCCTTGTGGGCGGAAATCCAGCCGCCGAAGGGGCGGTTTTTTATTCTCAACACTCATCTTTCGTGGAAGGTGGAGGACGGGGCAACCCGGAGAAAACAGGTGGAGGAGATTGTGAAGTTGATCGAAAAGAAGGATTCAAAAGCCGATTGGATCGTAATGGGGGACCTCAACTCGCCGCCGGATTCCACGGAAATCCCCTGGCTCATTCAAAACGGGCGCTTCCACGATCTTTTTAAAGAAAAACATCCGAACGAAGTGGTTTACACTTGGGACAATCGGAATCCCTACGTTGCCGAATGCGAACATAAAATGCCCGACCGGAGGATCGATTACATTTTGACCCGTGGATCAGGAGCTATTTTCAAGAATCCAAAAAGCTGCGACCTTGTTTTCACGAAGCCCACCCCTCGAGGCATATGGGCGTCGGACCACTACGGAGTCATGGCGGAGTTTAAATGAAAAGGCGTCATTGCGAGGAGCGAAGCGACGAAGCAATCTCTAAGGGATTGCTTCGTCCTTGTCACCGGCTCCGCCGGTGCCAAGGGCTCGCAATGACGTGACGCATGCAAGAAACATTTCGCAGCCGCTTCGGACTCATCGTCTCGCTCCTCGGCATGGCCGTGGGGACAGGCAACATCTGGCGTTTCCCGCGGGTCATGGCGCAAAACGGGGGCGGCGCCTTCCTCATTCCGTGGTTTATTTTTTTGTTTCTGTGGTCCATTCCGCTTTTAGTCATGGAATTTGCCCTCGGCCAGAAATTAAGGCAGGGCGTCACGGGCTGCTTTGGGAAATTGAGCGACGGCAAATACACCTGGCTGGGGGCTTTCGTCGTGATCTGTACCCTGGGCATCATGTTTTATTACAGCGTGGTGACGGGTTGGTGCCTTTACTACCTCGTCCAATCGATTTCCGGCGCTCTTTTGCAAGCCGAGCCCAAAGCCTTTTGGGAGGCCTTCAGCCAGTCTTCTTTTAACCCTTTGATCTTCCATGTCCTTTCGATTGCTTTCGCGGTTTTCGTTCTCACACGGGGCGTGCAGAAGGGAATCGAAATGACCAACGGGTTTATGTTTCCCGCGCTTTTTCTCATTATGATTTTTTTGGCGGGTTATGCTTTGACACTTCCGGGGAGGGATCAGGGGATCGGATTTGTTTTCAACACGGATTTTTCGAGATTAAAAGATTACCGCGTCTGGCTGGAGGGCTTGACCCAGTCGGCCTGGTCCACGGGCGCCGGGTGGGGGATTGCGCTCACTTACGCCTGTTATTCCCGGAAACAAGACGAACCGGTTCTCACCTGCTTCACCACAGGGCTTGGGAATAATTCCGTGGAGCTTTTTGCGGGTTTGGCCATTATCCCCACGCTCTTTACCTTTTTCCCCCTTCCCGAAGTTTTGTCGCTCACCCAGTCGGGCAATACGGGCCTGACCTTTATTGCGCTTCCCAGCCTCTTTCAGAAAATGGCGGGCGGGCAAATCATCGCGATTCTCTTTTTCATCGCGCTTTTCTTCGCGGCCTTCACCTCGCTTTTTTCGATGTTTGAGCTGGGGGTCCATTTCCTGAAAGACCTGGGTTTTCCGCGCGGAAAATCCATTGTCCTCATGGCCTTTCTCGGCTTGGTTCTCGGCGCCCCTTCCGCCCTCCGGTTGAAATTTATGGACAATCAGGACTGGGTGTGGGGGATCGGGCTTCTTTTGAGCGGATTTTTCTTTACGGTGCTGATGCGCCGCGTGGGAGTCGAAAAGTTCAGCCGGGATTTCGTGCCCCTGCATTCCGCCCTTCACCGCTTCGTTTTCAAACTTTTGGTCTTCTGGCTCATCCCTCTTGAATTTTTGTTTCTCGTCGGGTGGTGGTTTTTCCAAGCCATGAAATGGGACCCGGCCGGGTGGTGGAACCCTTTCCACGGGCTAAGCGTGGGGACGTGCCTTTTTCAGTGGGGAATCCTTCTCGGAATCCTTTTTCTTCTGAATCGAAAAATGGCCCAAAGGATCGGAGTCAGCCCGTGAATCCCGATTCTTTAATTTTTATGGCTGTGATCTGCGGGGCCGTGTGGGGAGGGTTTTTGATTTGTTTGCGGCTCAATTTCAGAGGCGGTAAGAGATGACGCCCGCAGAACTGGAAAAAGCCAAGGTTTATTCAAAGAAAAAATACACGGTGGCCCTGCTCCATCTGGGGCTTGAGCTTTTGCTTTTGGCTTTTCTGGTCATCAGTCCTCTCGCGATTCTTTTCAGGGAATGGTCACAGAACGTCTCGGGCAATTTTTATCTTCAACTCACGGTTGATTATGCGCTTTTCTTTGTTTACCTTTGGGTTTTTGATGTTTGTTTTTCCTATTTTTCGGGGTTCCGGCTGGAGCATGCCTTCGGGCTCTCCAATCAAACCCTGCCGGCCTGGCTTTGGGAATTTCTTAAAAAAACCCTTCTTTCATTCGGGATCACGCTTCCCTTGGTCATGGGTTTTTACTTTCTGGTCCGCCGCTTCCCGGACACCTGGTGGTTTTGGGCGTGGCTCGGGTTTGCGGGATTTGCTTATCTCATGGGGCAGCTTTTCCCGGTGCTCATCGTGCCGTTATTTTACAAATACAGCCGGGTGGAGGATGAAGGGCTTCGGAAAAGGGTCTTTGATCTGGTGGCGCGTTACCGTCTTCCCTTGGAGAATGTTTATTCCCTCAATTTGAGCAAGACCACCAAAAAGGCCAATGCCATGTTTGCGGGCCTCGGCCGGACCAAGCGTTTGGTTTTGGGCGACACGCTCATTCAAAATTTCGCTCATGACGAGATCGAAAGCGTGGTGGCCCACGAGCTCGGGCATTTCAAGAATAAAGACATTTGGCTCCATTTTGGGTTCAATGTCGCGACTTCCTTTGTCGGTTTTCTTTTGGCCTTCCGTCTTCTCAAAAAAATCGTTCCGCAGATGGAGTACACCGGCATGGACGATCTAGCGCTCTTTCCCTTGCTCTACCTCCTTTCCTCTTTGCTCGGCCTCACTCTGGTCCCTTTAAGCAACGCTTTTTCCCGCTGGCGGGAGAAAGAGGCGGACCGGTTTGCCCTGAAGGCCGCGGGAAAAAGCGGGTTTATCGGGGCGATGGAAAAGCTCGCTCAAATCAATCTGGCCGATCCGAACCCCCATCCTTTGATTGTGCTCTGGTTTTATTCGCACCCTCCGATCGCAAAAAGAATCGCGATGGCAAAGGCCGGGATCGCCTGTTTTCTCGCTTTTCTTATTCTTTCATGGCCCGCGCCCGGATTTTCCGCGGAAGAGCAGTCTGCGCGGGAGGCGGCGGCCAAGGCCCTTGAGGCGCGCGCCAAGGCCGAATTCATGAATTTTTATTTGGGAAACCCCAAGGCCGAACAGCCCAAGGCGGCGCTGGCGATCGATCTTTATAATCAGGCCGTCGGCTTTTTCGAGCAAAGGGAATACGATCTCGCCCGGCAGGCTTTGAACGATTCGCTTTCCTATGATCCCAAAAATCCCTTTGCCCACGAACTTTTGGGGGACATCGCTTATTACGAGCAAAAACTCGATGAGGCCTTGACGCATTACGAGGCGGCCCTCCGCTTGAGCGCCCGCAAGGACCTTCAGGAAAAAATTTTGAAAGTGAAGACCGAGAAACCCGTGGAATCCAAGCTCGCCACTTATGGGGCGGAGCGTTTCATCATCAAATACAAAGGGGAGGACCGGGGGCTCGAGGGGTTCGAGCTCCGGGAAATCCTCCGGAACTCCTACCGCGAGGTGGGGCAGGAACTCGGATATTTTTTTAAACAAAAAGTCGTCGTTCTCCTTTATGATGAAGCGGAGTATCGCAGTCTCTCGGGCCCGCCTCACTGGTCCTCCGGGGCCTATGACGGAAAAATCCGCCTCCCGGCCTATCAAGTGGGGCACACCTCCAGGGAAATCGAAAAGATCATGAAGCATGAGCTGACGCATGCTTTTATCCATGAGATCAGCCGGGGACGGGCGCCGGCATGGATCAATGAGGGGCTGGCGGTCTATGAGGAGTCCAAGATCGAGCCTCCGGACCCGATTGTTTTCGAGTCCGCGGTCCGCACCAATACGCTTTTTGCTTTGCCCGTCCTGTTTGACGAAAAAAGCCTTCTGACGAAGAAGGACGCTTTGGAAGTGAAGCTTTTTTACGATGAGTCCTATCAGTTGGTAAAATATCTGGTGGAAAGGTACAAAATGTTCGCGGTGAAAAAAATGCTCGAGGCTTTCGGGCAGGGCAAGGACACCTTCGATGCCGTCGGGGAAGTCCTCAAGATTTCACCCGCCGAACTTGAAAGAGAATGGAAAGAAACGTTTCCACAAAGTTAATCCCCACAGAACGGATCTCGAAAGATTTCCCCTACGGGCTTCGTTTTCGCTATGAAGACCCGCGTCTGGAAGCTTCGTTAGAGAAGGTAGGGATTGTTTTTCCTCTGCTGGCGGTTCCACAAAGAGAAAAGTTCCTGCTTGTCTCCGGCCACAAGCGGTTTTCCTATTGTGTCCGGATGAAATGGGACAAAGTCCCCGTCACTTTGGTGGAAAAGGAATTTTCCGACAAAGAGTTATTCCTGCTCTCGCTTTATTCGAATTGGAACCAGACATTTTCCGACCTCGATCAAATGACGGCTGTCTGGAAGGCCCGGGAGATTTTCAAAATGGAAGAGGAGGACTTGGAGGAAGAAGTCCTGCCGGCCCTCGGTCTTCCGTCCCCGTCGCTTTTGGAGGACCTCGGGAGGGTCTCCGGGCTCGCGGAGGAGATCCACGATTTGATTCACTCGGGAAAGCTCCCTTTCCGCGGTACTGCGGCCCTTTCTTCTTTTTCTAAAGAAGAACAGCGTCTTTTGGCCCGCTCCTTTTTCGAGACGGCCCACTGGACTACCAATCAACTGGTTCTTGTGAGCGAATGGCTGCTTGATATCAAAAAGAGCAAAAAAATTTCTCTGGGGGAGGTCATCACTGAAGAGAAAACGGGCGAAATTCTAAAAAGTCCCCATCTGGATCCGAGGTCGCGCGGAGAGAAACTTTTTGAGAGGGTCCGTTTGCTTCGTTTTCCCGCGCTTTCCCAGGAGGAAAAGAATTTCCGCCGCCTGAAAAGCCGGCTCGAAGAAACGAAAGAAATCCGCGTGGAAAAGCCCGAGGGCCTTGAGACCGAAGGGGTGCTCCTCCGCGCCCGTTTGAGAAACCGCGAAGGCCTCACCCGCGTGCTCCAGTTCCTGAAAACCCACCGAGATTCCCTTGAGTCCCTTCTGTAACCCCGTGTCATTGCGAGCGAAGCGAAGCAATCTCCGGGATTGCTTCGTCGCTCCTCTCCTCGCAATGACGGTTTTGGCAGCGGGGTGTGCCCGCGACCGAGAGCTCGTTTGGAACAATCTCAACCGGGAAGTGGCGAAGCTTTACCAGCAGGAAAAATATCCTGAGGCCGTCAAGAAGGCGGCCAAGGCTGCCCAGTTGGCCGAGGAGATATTTGCCTCGGATGACCTCAATCTGGCCGGAAGCCTTAGTCTGCTTGCGGAGCTTTATTATTTGGAGGAAAGGTACGCCGGCGCCGAGCCCCTTTACGAACGGGCCCTTGAAATTTACGAAGTCAAATTGGGGCCGCAGCACATCAAAGTGGCCACGACTTTAAGCCATCTGGCCGAGGTTTACACCGCCGAAAAAAGATACGGGGAGGCGGAAATTTCGCTGAAGCGGGCCCTCGAAATCGGCGAGAAGGCGATGGACCCGAACGATCCCAACATCGCTTCGCCCCTTTTCGATCTGGCCGAAGTCCACCGCGCGCAGGGAAATTATTCCGAAGCGGAGCCCCTTTACCGGCGGGCCCTCGGCATTTGGGAAAAAGCGCTGGGGAAAGACCATACGCAAATTGCGGGCGTCCTCAACAATTTGGCCGAGAATTACCGGGTCCAGAAAAAATATTCCGAGGCCGGGCCTCTTTACCAAAGGGCCCTGGAAATCTGGAAGAAGAATTTCACCGAAAATCATCCGGTGGTGGCGAAGGCCATGAACAATCTGGCGGCCCTTTACCGCGATCAGGGAAAAATGGCCGAAGCCGAGGAGTTTTACAAAAGGGCGCTCGAAATCCGGGAAAGGACTCTGGGGCCCAAAGACTCCGATCGGGCGCTTTCCTTAAATAACCTGGCGCTTTTTTATACCCTTCAAAAAAGATATGCGGAGGCCGAGCCTCTTTTTAAGCGGGCCATTCAAATTTGGGGAAAATCCCTGGAAGGGGAGCACGCCGAGGGGGCCTCGGCACTCCTGAATCTTGCATTGATTTACCGGGCCCAGCAGAGATTTTCGGAGGCCGAACCTCTTTATGAGCGGGCCCTCGGCATTTGGGAAAAAGCCCTGGGTCCGGGCCATCCCAATGTCTTGACGGTGCGTCAGGACCTGGCCGGTTTTTACCGCCAAATCGGAAAGGAAGACAAAGCGAAGCAGTATGAATGATCGAATGCTGATCTTCGCTTCCGCGGGGCTTCGCGCCGTGGCCGTCGGACTTTCCGGCGTGATTCTGGCCATGCATTTGGCCGCCATCGGGTTCCATGCGGCGACCATCGGTCTGGTGGTCTCCCTCGGTTTGGCCGGCTGCGCCGTCGGGACTTTGTTCGTGGCCTATGTCTCCGACCATTTGGGGAGAAGGCTGACGGTTGCCGGTTTGGGTGTCTTGATGGGCCTCGGCGGTTTAGTCTTCGCTTTTGTGAAAGAGCCGTCCCTCATCGTGTTAAGCGCCTTCTTCGGAATGATGAACGGAATGGGGCGCGACCGGGGGGCGGGAGTGACGGCGGAGCAGGCCATGATTCCCAAGACGACAACGCCGGCCGAACGCACCAGCGCCTTTGCCTGGTACAACGTGACCGTTGATCTGGGGCACGCCTTGGGGGCGCTCTTGAGCGGCTTTCCCGCCTTCTTGCGGGCCGGGATGGGTTTGCCGCTTCTTTCTTCTTATCAAACCACGTGGGTTGTTTATAGCCTCATTTGTTTCACGGGCGGGGCCTTGTCCCTTCGGATTTCAAAAAAAGTCGAGCTGGACGGCGCGGGCAAACCTTCCTTTCGTCTTTCCGATTCGTCGCGCCCGCTCGTCATGAAATTTGCGGCGCTCGCGGGACTTGACAGCCTCGGCGGGGGGTTCCTCACTTCCGCCATTTTGAGTTACTGGTTTTTCCGCCGTTTCGGTGTGGACGAGGGGCTTTTAGGGCCTTTTTTCTTCGTGATCCGGATCGCCAACGGCGTTTCCCATCTCGCCTCGGCCTGGATTGCCAAACGGATCGGTTTGATCCGGACCATGGTCTTCGCCCACATTCCCTCCAGCCTCCTTTTGATGGCCGTTCCTTTTGCCCCCAATTTGCAGGCCGCCATTATTTTGTCAATTTTCAGGGAGCTTCTCGTAGAGATGGATGTCGGGACTCGTCAATCCTACATTGTGGCCGTGGTGGGGGAGGAAGAGAGCACGCGTGCCGCGGGAATCACCAATTTGACCCGGAGTGTGGCCTGGGCCGTCACTCCCATTGTGGCAGGGTCTCTCATGAAGGTCCTTTCAATTTCGGCCCCGCTTTTTATCGGCCCTGCGATTAAAATCACTTATGACCTTCTGCTTTACCGCGAATTCCGCCATATCAAACCCCCCGAAGAGCGGTAGTGAAAGATAAAATCGAGCGAAGTTTAAAAATTTCCTTTCGGGAAGGGGCTTTCGCCTCCGTCATGATCGGTTTGACGGAGCAATATCTCGCCCCTTTTGCCATTGCCCTCGGCGCGACGGTCCAGCAAATCGGGGCGCTCGCCGCTTTCCCCAATCTCACCGCTTCGCTTTTTCAGCTCTACTCGACTTCCTTGGCCTATCGCTTCACAAGCCGCCGGGCATTTATTGTGATGGGCGTTTTCATTCAGGCCCTCTCGCTTTTCCCCCTCGCGTTTCTCCCTTATCTCCATCTGAAATTTGAAATCATCCTTTTCATTTTTTTGGCCGTTCTTTTCCACACCGCGGGCGCCATGATCGGGCCGGTGTGGGGGAGTTTGATGAGCGATCATATTCCCACCCAAGAGAGAGGCAAATACTTCGGAGGCCGGAACCAAAAGTTGGGTCTGATCACGGTGGCGGCGAATCTCTCCGCGGGACTCATTCTTTACGCCATTCATCCGTCCCACCCCCTCGTGGGTTTTACCGTCATTTGTACGATGGCCGGGGCGGCCCGGCTCATCTCCGCCCGCCTGCTTAACGAAATGGAGGATTTGCCGCTGCAGGTGAAACACGAAGATATTTTTACCTTCTGGATGTTTGTCCGGCGGTTCCGTGAAAGCAACTTCGTGAGGTTTGTACTTTTTGTCTCTTCAATGACCTTTGCCGTGAATATCGCGGCGCCCTTTTTTACGGTGTACATGCTCCGGGATTTGAAATTGAATTATTTGATCTACACCGTTGTTCATTTAAGCGCCCTTTTAACGACGCTTTTCAGCATGCGGCTTTGGGGAGAGCATGCCGACCACGTGGGAAATGTGGGGGTGTTAAGGCTGACTTCGCTTTTTCTTCCTTTGATCCCGATGCTCTGGCTGGTTTCGGGCCACCCGCTTTATCTGATCGTGATCCAAGTCGCGGCGGGCTTTCTCTGGGGAGGGTTCAATCTCTCGGCCTCGAATTTCATTTACGATGCCGTCACACCCGCCAAACGGATGCGCTGTATCGCTTATTTCAACGTGTTAAACGGAACGGCGATTTCTCTGGGGGCGATTGTGGGGGGTTACTTTGCCTCTCGAATCCCGCCGCTTTTCGGATTCCGGATTTTGTCCATCTTCCTTCTTTCCGGACTGTTGCGGCTCCTCGTGGTTTTTCTTCTCCGCCCGACTTTTCAGGAGGTGAGGCCTGCCCGCAAAGTGACAAGCCTCGACCTTTTCTTCAGCGTGGTGGGGATTAAACCCTTAAATTTTTCCGTCCCAGCGTCCTCCCTGACGGGCGATCAAGGCGTCCCAGCCTGACCAAAGCCGGAAGATACCCGTGAGACCCAGAACGGCGTGAGTCACGTTCTTCTTGGTTTCATTTTTATTCAAATACTGACCCAAGCCCGGCCAAATGATCAAAGAGGCGAGACCGTGAACAACGGTTCTGCCCGTGATTTGTCCGTGTTGGGCCGTATTGACGGCAAAAGCCGACGTCGGTGTCAGGACGAGTGACGCGAAAACGACTGCTAAAGCGACAGTTTTTTTCATTGGGGTTCTCCTCGTATATTAGATTTTGAATCAATTAAGAAGACTCCCGCTGGCAGCGAGGGTCAACTTAACATCTTATTTTGTGAATAAGATCTGTTTTAACTGCAACTTTGTTTTTAGGAGAGAT
>Ga0187893_10001271_pt1 | contig 62026 bp, 48 predicted proteins | sample MA1701074metaG_FD_139574 | JGI IMG/M metagenome (GOLD analysis project Ga0187893, IMG submission 139574) | White microbial mat communities from a basaltic lava cave in the Kipuka Kanohina Cave System on the Island of Hawaii, USA - MA170107-4 metaG ... | reverse complement strand
GACGGCATCAACGACGCTCCCGCGCTGGAGCAGGCCGATCTCGGCATCGCCGTCAGCCGCGCGAGCGACATCGCCAGAGAGGCCGCGGACATCATTCTGTTGCGCGCGGAAATTGACGGGGTGCCCGAGAGCCTCGGCCTCGCGCGGGCCACACTGCGCACTATCAAGCAGAATCTTTTTTGGGCCTTCTTTTACAATGCGCTCGGCATTCCCCTGGCAGCGCTCGGATTCATGAGTCCCATTTTGTGCGCGGCGGCGATGGGATTGTCGGATTTCGTTGTGATTGGGAACGCGCTGCGTCTGCGGAGTTGGAAAATGCGGAACTGACGGGCCACACCAGGCTCACGGCTCGCGCGGAGAATCCTCGGCTGGACGCCGGGGACGTTCGTCCTCAAACCGAGGCGGTCGTGGAAGACTTCCATCGCGCGAAGGCTGGCCAGGCTGGTTTGGCTCGCCGCGAAATGGCTGCAACGGACGCCGCTCGCCAGGCCGGCCCAAGCGTTTCCGCGCCAGTTCTTCAAAACGCTTTCGCTGTTCCGGCGTCAGTTCCTCGCGAATGCTTTCGCGCATTTTGCGGAAGACCTGCTGCACGTCCGGTTCCAGAATGCTCCAGTAATCGCCAATCAATTCCTGATTATCCCGAATGATATGATCGATACGGGCGCGTTGCTTGGGAGTCAGTTCACCCTGCCGGTCGAGTTCGTCAATGGCGCGGCGGGTCATCTCAAAGCGGCCCCAGAAAGGCTGGGAGATTGGAACGCGCGATGTTTTCTTCACAATGAGACTGCCCGTCACCACTCCCGCCGCAAAGATGACGACGGTCGCCAGCACCACCAGGCTGATGCGCGAAGAATTCACTCGGCCATGTCCTCGTCGCCGGGTGAATCGACGATGGTTTGTTCGAGGTCCTGGGAGAAGATCGAGGCGAAGTCCTGTTCAGAATCCGGCGTGAACGACCAGACGCTCATGCACAACGCGATAACGGCGCATACGCCCGCGCCGTACCAAAGCGAGCGCGCCCAGGCGGCCCATTCGTCGGTCGGCGGTTTCGCCGCGAGCCGGGCCATGACGCGCTTCTCGAAGGCGTAAGGCATCTCCTCGGCGGGCAGGTTTTTCCGCGCGGCGGCAATCAATTTTCTTTGCAGTTCAGCCAGGTTCATCGGTTCTACGATTTGGCAGACGCACGGAAATGGCGTCCGGTTACAAGTACTTCTCCTGCGCGATTCGTTGCAGGCATTTTTTCATTTCGGCCCGGGCGCGAAAAGCCCGGACTTTGACCAGCGGCACTGACCAGCCGGTCAGTTCGGCGATTTCCTTCACGGAACGGTCTTCGATTTCAAGCAGCGTGATGACCAGCCGGGCCGGGGGCGAAAGCATCGCCAGGACGCGCTCGATCAATTGTTTCGCCGCCGAAGCTTCTTCGCTGGCGGATTCCGGCGCGGCGACGAATCGATCCAGCCAATCACTCTCCGGCGCCGACAATTCGGTGAAGGTCGTCTCCCGGTTGCGTTGATGCTCGCGCAGGAAGTCATAGCAAGTCCGCACTGCCATCCGCATCAGCCAATGTTCGAATGGCGCGTCACCGCGGAAGCTGGACAGTTTCTGAAACGCCTTGGCCCAGACCTCCTGGACGATGTCCTCGACCTCGCTCTCCCGCCGGGCGTAACGCCGCGCGGTGGCAAACACTCGCGGCGAGTACTTGGCCACGAGCGGCTCGAAGCTGGCCGTGTTGCCGCCGAGCACCGCCGCGATCAACTCCGCGTCGGCTTGTTCCATGCGGACAGACTCTGGCATGTCTGGAATGCGCTGAAAACGGAAAGCCGCTGCGCGAAAGCAGGGGCTGGAATCATCTCAACAAGCGCGGAAAAGCAGTTACGAGAGAAGCGCCGGCAGCAGGCATTGATGGATGGTTACTTTTCGGGCGTGGAATTCGGAGCCGGTTTGGGCGGCGGGAGCACATCGATCTCGGAAGCGGGCGGAGTTTTCAGTGTCGCTGGACGTTTAAGATTTCCCGCGTCACCTCGCGCAAGGCGGGTGGACATCTGCTGCATCCGCTCCAGCCGGCGCTGTTCCTGTTCAGTGAGGCTACCCTCCGCTTTCCGTTTCTGAAGTTCGGCAATCTGGGCATCGATGCGCTCCTTCATTTCCCGGCGTTTCCCTTCCCGCTCGGCCGGAGCGAGCAACTTGAATCCGCGGCCTTCTTGCTGGTTTTCGCGTCGAAGTTCCCGGAGTTTGGCGGCGCGCTCTTCGGGAGGCAGGTTTTTAAGTTCCTCGCGAAGCGCTTGCAAATCGGCACGATTCGTCGCACCCAGTCCGTGTTTTTGACGGAACTCACGGATCATTTTCTGGCGTTCTTCGGGCGACAGTTTTTTGGCGCGCTCACGGAGCGCGGCAGGATCGGGACGATTGGGCGGCGGCGCTGGCTCCTCCTCTGCGGCCTGGATGATGAAAGCGCTCCCTAGCGCGAGCGCGCAGATAATCCACGATTGAAACCTTGCCGTTCTCATCCTCGGAACCTTTTCATAACATCAGTTGAAACATCACGCACAAAGATCGAGACGATAACTGTTCAAAACAGGTTACACCGCTTTAGCTCAAAGAAAGTGGAAACGCTCGGAGCTAAACTCAATGGCCAAGTCCAAAGGCACCCCTAACAGCCGAGGTAACGAGACGGATTAGCACGTGGAATCGCAGTATGACTTCCGCCTCCGCACATCGGCGGCTACTCGTTAAACGGGCTGCTAACCACGGGTAATTCCGAGGGTCTTTTCAAACTCAGCCGAAAACTTGCTGATTTCATCGGAGATTTTGGGCGGCTGTTCGCCCAAAGTGCCGCACATCCGCGCCGCCGACTCCGGGTTGAACTTAATCAGTTCAGCCGCCGCCACGATAAGCGAAAGATGGTTGTTCACGTCGTGCCGCAAGGCGGACAGTTTCTTGTTCAGTTCTTCAATTTGCTGGACCGTCAGAGTGACGGGCCCGTTAGGCGCTGCCATGGGAAAAAGGTGTGGTTCCAGAAGCTTGATTGCAAGCCGCTTTCAGCAGCAGGCCTCTGACTTTTTGCCATTTGACACCACTTGGAGCCAAACCTATTGTTCCGCCCCTGACTCGAAGGCAGGCGGGCAATCGTTGTCCGTTTCGCCCTTCCCGTCACAGAGAGGAAGTGAGTTAAGTTGACCGAAATCAGGTTAAAAAAAGGTGAATCTGTGGATCGGGCGCTGCGCCGGTTGAAAAAGAAAATCGACCGGGAAGGCACCTTGAAGGAGGTCCGCAATCACCGGCATTTTGAGAAGCCCAGTGAACGCCGCCGCCGCAAGGAAAAAGTGGCGCGCTTCTCCGCGATGCTGGCCGCCCGTTACGCTGATCTTTAATCGCTTTTGAACTTCGCAAGCCGGGTGTGGTCTGAAACTGCACCCGGCTTCTTATTTTGTTGCCGCCGAACATGTATTCGTTCTCGACCTGCTGGAATTCGCACCGCCATACGGACGGACGCGCCATGCTGCGCGAAATCCGCGACATGGGATTTGAATACGCCGAGCTGAGCCACGGCATCCGCATCAGCCTGCTGCCCGGGATTTTTCAGGCAGTGGAAGCGGGCGAGATCAAGATCTCGAGCTTGCACAACTTCTGTCCACTCCCCATGGGCGTCGAGCGTGCTGCCCCGAACATTTACAGATTCTCCTCTGCGGATCGACGCGAGAGGGACAGCGCCTTCAAGCACACGCTCAAGACGCTGGAAACCGCCGTGCGTGTGAGCGCCAAACTTGTCGTGCTGCACACCGGAAGCGTCGAGATGAAGGATTACACGGACAAACTCATCGACCTCGCAGGCGAAGGGAAAAAAGGCACGCCCAAGTACGAAAAGCTCTGCCAGGAGGCGTCCGAGGTGCGCGAGAAGAAAAAGGCCGCCTACGTTGAGAACGCATACGAGTCGATTCGCCGAATTGTGGACGAAGCGAAGCCGCGCGGCCTGAAGCTTGGAATCGAAAACCGTGAGGCGCTGGAGGAGATTCCATTCGAGTCGGACTTCGAGTTTTTCTTCAAGGAGTTTCGCGATCCGACCGTGGTCTATTGGCACGACACAGGCCACGCTCAAATCAAGGAGAACCTCGGCTTCATCAGCCATCGGCTTCATCTCGAAGCGATGCGCGAACGGCTCTACGGGTTTCACATTCATGACGTGGAGTTCCCTGGGCGCGACCACCGCCCGCCCGGCAAGGGCACGATTGATTGGGAAAGCCTCAAGCCTGTCGTCCAACCGCACCACTTGAAGGTCTTTGAACTCAGCCCTTCGGTCGCGCCGGAGGAAGCCCGGGCCGGCATTGAAAAACTCAAAGCCGCCTGGGGGCCTGAATAGCCGCAACTGGTGAAAGCCCTCTGGCAAAAAGGCTGGCGTGCCGGATTGTGCGCTCTGTTGCTGCTCTGGATTGTTCACAGCATTTTTGTCAATGAAGCGCGGCAGAAACACGGCGCGGAATCGTTCGCAAAATTTCCGCGCACCGAACGGTGGAAGGAGGGCTGGAAGATCGGGCCAAGCCAACTGGCGCGCACCCTGGGCACCGTTCACCCTTTTTATTTCGCCGCGTCGATCCTGCTCATGGGCTCCACCCTTGCCCTCGGCGTCGTGCGCTGGCGGCTCGCGTTGAAGGTGCAGGGTCTCGATCTCCGCTGGGGCCGTGCCGTGGAGATTTCTCTCGTTGCCCATTTCTTTAACTCAGTACTGCTCGGCTCCAACGGTGGCGACGTGATGAAGGCGTGGTACGCGGCGCGCGAAACGCATCACAAAAAGACGGAAGCCGTGCTGACCGTGGTGGTGGATCGGTTGATCGGCCTCTGGGCCATGCTTCTTTTCGCCTGCGCAATGATGGTTCTGAATTTGCGCCTGATGCTCGACAATTCCTGGCTTCGCTTGCTCGCCATCGTCATCTTCGCGATGATGGTTGCCGGATCCGTCGTGCTGAGCATGGCGTTTTGGGGTGGCATCTCCAAACGGTGGTCAGGCGCGCGTGCCTGGCTGCGGCGTCTGCCCAGAGGCGCGTGGCTGGAAAACATTCTCGACTCCTGCCGTCTCTTCGGCCGCGCCCCCTTCTTTGTTACCCGTTCGCTGGGCGTTTCCATGCTGCTCAACGCAGCCTGCGTGGCGCAGTTCATTGTCATTTCGCAGGGCATGGGCCTTTCGATCTCGCCGGCGTTGATGTTCGTTGCCGTGCCCGTCGTCATCTGCATCTCGGCGCTGCCGGTCACGCCCAACGGTCTTGGCCTCCGCGAAAATCTCTTCGTGCAAATGCTCGCCGTAATTGGCGTCGATCCGACTTCCGCCCTGTCGCTATCGTTGCTCGCCTACGCGGGCAGCCTTTTTTGGAGCCTCGTGGGCGGAATGGTCTATCTGGTTTTGAAAGACAGACACCATCTCGCTGAACGGGAATTGCAAGCCGGCAACGACCCCTGAAGCAGCCTGACCGGCCTGTGTCGGCGATTTGCTTTTTCTCATTCTCTTCTTCAAGATCGTAATCCTCATGGACAAGCTGTTGTTAATCGACGACGAAGCGGACGTGCAATACTCGTTCCGCCGGACGTTCGACTCGCCGGAAATCGAACTAACCACCGCCACCAGCGGCGAGGAGGGCCTGCGCCTCATTCCCAGGTTCAAGCCTAACCTGGTGATGATGGACATCCGAATGGGCGGGATGAACGGCCTCGAAACTCTCCGCCGGATACGCCAGATCGACGCCAAGCTGCCCGTCATCATGATGACCGCTTACGGCACGACGCAGACCGCCATCGAGGCGATGAAACTCGGCGCCTACGACTATCTGCTCAAACCGTTCGACGTGCCGAAGCTCAAGCAGATCGTCTTCGACGCGCTCAAGGCCGCCCGCGCGATGAAGCAGGTCGTCTCCTACCAGCCGTTGCTTGAATCGGAGGATTACGACCTCGGCATCGTGGGCCGGTGCGAGCAGATGCAAAATGTGTTCAAGTTGATTGGTCAGCTTTCCGCCTCGGACGCCACCGCGCTAATCACCGGTGAAAGCGGCACGGGCAAAGAACTCGTGGCCCGCGCCATCTACAGCCATAGCCAGCGGTCCGGCCACCCGTTTCTCGCCATCAACTGCGCCGCCATCCCTGAAAATCTGCTGGAAAGCGAATTGTTCGGACACGAGAAAGGTGCGTTCACCGGCGCCACCAACCAGCGCATCGGCAAGTTCGAGCAGTGCAACCGCGGTACCATCTTCCTCGACGAAATTGGCGACATGACTCTGGCGACTCAGACCAAAATTCTGCGTGTGCTCCAGTCCGGAACCTTCGAGCGCGTCGGAGGAAATCAGCCAATCAAGGTCGATGTGCGCGTCATCGCGGCCACCAACAAACCCCTCGAAGCCGCCGTGGCCAGCCGGCAATTTCGCGAGGATCTGTTCTACCGGTTGAACGTCGTCCGCATCGCGCTGCCCCCGCTGCGTGAACGACGAGAGGACGTGCGCTTGCTGGTGAATTATTTTCTTAAGAAATTCGCGCAGGAACAGGGCCATCAGCCGAAATCAATTTCCCAGGAGGTGCTTGCCGCATTAGAAAACTACCATTGGCCGGGGAACGTTCGTGAGTTGGAGAACGTCATCTGCCGGGCCCTCGTGGTCGCCAAAGGAGATGCCATCCTTCCAGGCGACCTGCCGCCAGAATTGACCAGTCCCCGCAGCGTTGCCACCGCGCCGCCGTCAGCCATCGGCATGGTTGCCACGGGGGCCAGCCTTGCCAGCGCAGACACGGCCACCCTGGCAAAAGCGCTGTTTGGTCATGCGCGTCGCGATCCAAAGTTGAAGATCATTCCGGCCGTGGAGCGCGAGCTAATCATCCAGGCATTGATTGAAACTCAAGGCAACCAGGTGCAGGCGGCCAAACTCCTGGGCATCACCCGGGCGACACTGCGCAAGCGCGTCGAGAAGTTCAGCATCAAGCAAGGGCTGGCCATCGAGTGAAAGAAAAAGCCGCCCCCGAAGGGGCGGCTGAAACTCACGCAGATCGCCAGTTACGCAAACGCGGTCAAGGGGTCGGAAACATTTTCATCGAGATTGATGTATGAACACTTTCCCGTCCTCGAAGCGATGCCTTGGCCGAGTTGGTGTTAATCGAACCAACCAGGACTGTCAGGATAACTCCTGAACCTGGGATAACAGAGGACGTCACCATACTGAGTTGCTTACGCCCCGACAGCAGCGCATCTCCGTCGAAACCTGCTCCCGGCCTTAATCCCTGGGTCACATTGTAGGCGTTGTTATTGCCTCCCAGCGAAGTGAGGGTGAAGAACTCGACTGTTCCGACGTTGCCTCGTTTTCCGATAGTGGTGTAGGTGCCGCTCAGATCCGGCAAGGGCGCATCAGGGATCCCGGAATAGGTCACCCTCCCCACCACACTACTGCCATTCAGGGTAATACGAGGCCTGGCGCCAAGACTGACCACGCCGCGGAAGGTGATGCCGTTGGTAGAGGCGTTGGTTGTTGTCGCGGTGATAATGTAGCCGCCCTCGTTCAAGTAACCGACAATTCTGCCTCTTTCATCGAAACTCCACCGGCCGTCGATCGCGGCGCTGCCGGCGTAGTTCGTGATGGCAGTCGCATTGGTCGATTCCACGTTTCGAGTGCCGCTATCCGAAGGTCCACGAGGATTATCGGAAGACGACAACTTCATTGTCGTGTAACTCTGCACGAAACCGTCAATCGTACCGTCGGCGTTGAATACAATCTGCGCGATTCCATGCGCCTTGCCGTTCAACGTGAAGTCCCATTGTCCCACCGGGGAGTCAAATGGGGCCGCCTGCCCTACGGGAGTCATGCCGGCCAGCAGCGCCAAGGCCGACGCTGCTGCCAGGGACAGCCGTTTGATCAAAGAATGTTTCTTCATACAATTGTCTCTCAGTTTGAATGTTGTGATCGTTGCCAATGGCACGCTCGTCGGTCCTTAACGAGCGGGCTTGGTCCAATCATGTGGTTTGCCACTGTCCCAGAACGATTCCTTCGGCTCCGGCGTCTCGCTCGCGCGGCTTTGCAGGAAGACGCGGCCGCTGGTATTGGCCTGGTAGTCACCATCGTCCACGATAGTGGGCGTGATAAAGATGAGCAAGTTCTGCTTGTTGCGGCTCTTGTTCTCCCTGCGGAAGAGCAAACCGGCGCCCGGAATATCGCCCAGGACGGGAACCTTCGTATAGCTTTTGGTCTTGGTGTCGTTCACGAGACCGCCCATCACCAGCGTGTTGCCGCTGGGAATCATGACGGAGGTTTCGATTTTACGGATGGCATAGATGTTGGCCGTGTTGAACTGGCCGTTGATGGTCTGCTCGTCCTTGCCGTCGATGTTGGAGACTTCCGGGATGACCTTGAGGGAGATGTTGTTGTCCGCCGCGATGCGCGGGGTGACGTTGAGGATGGCACCGAGGTTGGTGTAGGTGATGCTCACGCCAGCGGGTGAATTGGCCGAACCCGGGGTGATTTGCAGGATGGGGAAGGCGCGGGTCACGGCCAGCGTGGCGGTCTGGTTGTCGAGCGTCACGGCGCGCGGGGTAGCGACCACTTCCGTGTCGGTGTCCCGGTTGAGGAAGGAGAGCACGAGGTTCACGCCATCCGCATCGAGGAACGCGGTCGCGGGATTGAATCCTTTGGCGGTATCGACCATCACTTTCGGCCAGATTGTTGACAACGGCCGGTTATCGCTCTCTTTCTTATCCACCGGTCCGAATTGGGTGTTGTTACCAACCGCGATGTTCTGGCCGGCAAGGGTGCCGCTCCAATCGATGCCTTTGATGGTGCTGGGAGCCTTGGAAGTTTCGATCAACTTGGCCTCGATGAGCACCTGCTTGGTAGGCGAATCCAGCGTGTTGATGAGGTTCAACACACCGTCGAGTTCCTTCTCCGTCGTATTGATGATCAACTGACTGGTGCGCGGATCGGCGATAACGCTGCTGCGGGTCGAGAGCGTCGTCTTGACGATGCTGACGAGGTTGCTGGGGTCGCTGTATTTCAACTGAACGATTTTTGCCACCAGCGGATCTTCGGCCTTCGGATCCTTGATGGTGATGCGGGCAATCTTGGACTTGGGCTCCTTGATCAGCGCGAGGCTGTAGTTATCGAGCACCGCCTGCAGGGCTTCGTGGGCGCTGACGTTTTCAAAGCGGATGCTCACGTTGGGCTGGTTCGAGGTGGTCACGCGGGGGTCGAACTGGAAGTTCAAGTTCGACTGGCGGGCCAGGTTGCGAATGGCGTCGGTGAGGGGCACGTCGTCAATCACAATCAACGGAACGGTCTCGTCCTTCTTTTCCGCATCGGCCGGCTTGGCGTCCGCGGGCTTCGCCGCGTCGTTCTCACGGGCGGCGACTACGGTGGCACCATCGGCGTTCACTGCCGGAGCCGGAGTTTCCGGCTCGGGCGTCGGCGGAGTGGGCTTCTCGACCGGCGGCGGAGCCGGTGGAGGCGTCGCCGGGTCGGCGGGAGCGGGAGCGGGAGCCGGATCAGTCGGCTGCGGGGGCGGCGCGGGCTGCGTTTCGGCTGGTTTGTTGTCCGCCGGCGGAGGGGCCGGAGGGTTGTTATCCTGGCCAAAGCTGGCCAGGCCGCTGGTCGCGAGACCGATGAGCAGTACTGTGAGTTTCTTGTTCATATGTGTGGTGGTTTGCTACTGGGAATTTATTGGACAGCTTGACGCAGGAATATTTCCTTGGTGGCGCCTCCGGAGTTGATAATGACGCTCTTTTCTTTGATCTCGATGCACTGGACCTTCAGCGCCTGACCGTTGAACTTGAGCGAAAATTCTTCGCCTTCACCCACGGTGTAATTGTTGATGATCGCCAACCTTTTCCCGTCTGCGGAGGAAATACCCCTGAGCGTGATAAAATCCGGCACGGTAGGATCTGGTGGCCTTTCGTCGGGTGCTTTCGGAACGAACTTGCGACGCGGAGATTTGGGGAAGAACGGATCCTTCCCCACGCTCGGATCGTCAATGAACTCCGACTTGGGCGCACCCGGCGGGGTGATGCCAGGGGGCGCGGCAGTATCCGCGCGGAGGCTCGCCACTATGATAACGCACGCCGCCAGCAGACAGGTGGTGATTAAACGTTGCATAGATATTCGTGTTCTGGGTTCAGGGCGCAACGGGGTTGACCAGCGTTACAATCTCCATTTTGAACGCGAGTTTCTCCTCGTCGTTCTGGACTGCGCTCGAGTTGCTGGCCGAGGAGGGATCCAGCTCGATATTCTGGATGCGCATGTAAGGAAAGGTATTCTCGAAATCAGCCACGAACCTTCCCAGATCGTGAAAATGAGCTGTGCCTCGCAGATTAAAGATCGCCGCGCGATATGGGTATTTGGCATACATGCCCACTTCTGCCGAGACCTCACGGCTGAACTGCGGGATGTCCACCTTATAGTTCTCCTTGAATGTATTGACCGTGAGAATGACCCAGGAATACATGTCGCCGGAAGGCATGGTGGTCTCAATGGCTTTGAGTCTGCCGGCCACGGCTTCAAGGTTCTTCTGAATTTGCGGCACGCTGCTGGCCAGCCGCTGTCCGTTGCTGAGTTTGGTCTCCTGCTCCGCCCGCCTTTTGCCCATGGCCTGCAGGCTCTTTTGCTGAGTGCTAATCAGACCGAAATAGAGACCGGCCATGATCGCGCAGGTGCCGAGAGCCACCAATATCAGACGGTCGCGCTTTTCTTTGGGCAGGTTCTTCATGTTAACGGATCTTCTCCGGGAAAGAGCACTTGAGTTGGAACATCACAAAAGTCTGCCGCCCGTTCGGACTGTTCATCGGCGCCCCGCGGCTCATCAGCATCACACCGTTGGTCTTGGTCAGGTTCTCCTTGAAGAACGGCACCGCCCCGATTGCTTCCTTGAACTGGTTGACCCGCCGGCCGGGCTGCGGGCTGATGTCCATCGCGTCCACTGTCAGCGAAATCCTTTCCGTGGCGGTGCCGGGCTTGCCAGGGATTACGGTTGTGCCGTTAGTGCGGGTAGGCGTGCCTTCACTCAGCGAGTAGAGCTGTTCGGTTTTCAAACGCACAACCTGCACGTCATCCATCGTGCCCAGCGTCTGTTGAAATGCGTTCAAAGCGTTCCCCCAAAGAAACCGGTTGGTGGTCATCAGGTGGAGCGCGGCGAGCTTCTGTTCAGCTTCGATGGTGCCGCGCTGGGCTTCCACGGCCGCTTTATAATTCTGCTCAATGGACTTCCACTTGGTGTCCAGCCCGTTTAATTCGCTTTTGATGGAAATGACCTTGAACTGGAGCGTCATCGCCCACAGGGCCACAATCGAAACAAGGAAGGCCGCCACGTAAATCCCGCGCTTGACGGGATCCTTCCGTCGCTCTTCTTCGGCTGCCTGGGCTTCAGCCAGCAGGTTGATGCGTATTGGCATAGAAACTAAAACGAAGCGGCGGCAGCGCCGATGGCGACGGTCAGCTTCGGGGCCACCTGTTCGATCTCGCCCGCCTTTTCCGGCGGCACCATCAGTTGCATGAACTTGGTCGGCGCCCACACCTGGCATTGCACCATTAGCTCGCTTTGCAACGCCTCCACGATCAATTGGCCGCAGGCCGAGCCGCCGGACAAAAACACTCTACTCAACGTCTTGTCGTGATGGTTCTCGAAGTAGTCGATGGACGCGCGCAATTCGCGGCCCAATGGGTGAATCAACGGCTCGAGGTTTTGCGCGACTTCATCGGGCATCCCCACCTTGATGTTCTCCGCCTCCTGGTAGCTGATGTTCAGCGCCTCGGCCAGTCCGCTGGTCAACCGATCCCCGCCAATCGCGACCACGCGATTGAGCATGATCTCGCCGCTGTCCAGGATGGTAATGGTCGTATTCTTGAAACCTAGTTCAACCAGAGCCACCACTTCCTTGGCGAACGATTCCGGCTCCGCCATTTCGAATGCGTTCACCGGTCCGAGGACTCCGGGCACGACTTGATCGGGGATCAGACCCGCGGCTTTGAAAGCCGCCTGCACATCGTCCATCAACTGTCGCCTGGCGCCCCCGACGGCAACTTTGTGTTTTTGCGACGGAGCCACGGTCTTCGCGCCTTCTCCCTTGGCCATTTGCGCCAATGACGTGACGTACTGGCAGTCAAAAACAAAATCATTCAGTTCCTGCTGGAGATATGTCTTGGAATTGAATTTCAACATCCGGCGCAAATCGGCGACCGGCATGAGCGGCGCTTCGACCTGGCGGAACACGGTCTCGCTGTCGCTCAACGCCAGCGTCACCTGCTTGGTGCGGCTGCCCAGCGCGCGCACCACGTTCTTCATATGGTCCGCCAGCAGGTCCGCCGAAGAGTTCTTCTCGAAAACCGGTGAGTCGAGCAGCGCGTAGTTAACTAGATTGAATTTGTCTCCGCGGCGCTGCACATGCACCGCCTTGGTGCTGCGCACGCCGAGATCGACCGCGACAACTTGATCACGCCGCTTGGCGTGGCTGCTAATAAACGGCACACCCATACGAGCGGTAGTTTAGCACGACAGGTGCCAAGGAGTGTCCACTTCAAGACACTCTCAGAAGTGCCAAGCCTCGCTTGTCATCGGTTGGAAATCGCGCCAATCCACGCTGAACCCGCCTTCAAGCCCCTAAACCGCAGTTCACACAGCCGCTGCCCGCGTGTTCCCGCTCTTGCGAATGCCCTCTGGGCGCGCCGTGGCAGGCTCTGCCGCACGGCTAATTTTGCCAGCGCTCATGGATTGATTTGCCGCTGGCCGCTGAAAATAAGCCTGAATCCAAGCGCCAGCTCATCCCGTCAAGATGTCCGCGCGAAGACAAAAAACAGATCACTGTCCAGCTTTGAGGCGGTCACTGGCGGCTCCGCGCCCTCCGCCGCTGGCTCAGCGGACCATCTCGAATGCAAATCCCTTCAAGTATTCCGTTTCTGCGATCGCGGGGATCACCGGATGGTCCGGCGACTGGCCATAGACTGCGACGCGCCGCAAGAACCGCCGCGCGTCATAGGCCGCCGCGAGAATGACTTCCTGGAACAAGTCCGCGTTCACATGATGCGAGCAGCAGAATGTTGCCAGCAGACCGCCGGGCTTCAGAAGCTTGAGCGCGCGCAGATGGATTTCCTTGTAACCGCGCAATGCGTCCGGCACCGCTGCCCGGTTCCGCGTGAACGATGGCGGATCGAGAATGATCAAGTCAAAGCGCGGGATCACCTTCTCGTTTGGCTTCGTTGCCATCTGCGCCTTGAGCCAGTCGAACACGTTCACGGCCTCAAACGAACAACGGTCCGCCAGACCGTTCAGTTGCGCGTTCCGCTTCGAAGCCTCAATCGCCTCGGCGCTCTGGTCGAGCATGTGAACATTCGCCGCGCCCGCCCGCGCCGCGTGCAGGCCGAAGCCTCCGAGAAAGCTGAAACAGTCCAGCACCTGCGCCCCTGGCAGCATCGGCACCAGCTCCGCCACGCGCTGATAATTCACCTGCTGGTCGAGATAGAGACCGGTCTTGTGTCCGGAGAGCAGATTCGTTTGAAACTGAAGACCGTTGAGTGTCACGACAATCTCCTCCCCCGCCCCACGGGCACCCTCCCCACCATCCGATGGAGGAGAGGGACGGGGAGAGGAGGCGCTTAATGCTCCCGCCAACACGCCGCTCGAATCCGGCAAGCCTTCAAACTTCCGCGAGGCCACTTCATTCCGCTCCACGATGGCGCGGGGCGAGAAGATGGTTTGCAGCGCGGCCACGATGTCCGCCTTGCGACGATCCATGCCCAGCGCGGAAGTCTGCACCACCAGCACGTCCTCGTATTTGTCCACGATCAATCCACTCAACAGGTCGCTCTCGGAATTGACCACGCGGAACGAACCCGCCTGCGGCAAATGACGCCGCCGGACCGCCAGCGCCGCGCGAATCCGTTCCTCGAAGAACGCCTGGTTCACCTCCACGCGCTCCGGCGCGATCATGCGGACGTTGATCTTCGACTTGGAGTTGTAGAAGCCGACTCCCAGCAATCGCTGGCGATGGTCCTTCACCTGCACGAGGTCGCCATCCGCCGCCGGGTGGGTGAGGCGGATGATGGAGCCGTGGTAAATCCAGGGATGCCCGGCCAGCACACGGTCGGCCTCGCCCGGTTTCAGTAAAACAGTCGATAACGGAATCATAAGTCAGTTTGTAAACAGAGCCGCCCGGATGAGCCGGAAAATGGCGGGCGGTATGAAGGCAGAATGACCAGCGGAGAGGAAGGCAAATGTTCTGGCGACGATAACTAACAGCTATCTTTCGGATGCCCTGCTATCGAACTACCCAGTCAATGGGCGCTTTCTTCATCGTCATAGCAGTCGAAGGAAAAACCAGATTGCGATCAATACGAGCGATGCGCCTACCAAGATATTCGCAAGCACAACCCGTTTGCCACGCAACACCATTGACATGATAAGCACCATCGAGCCGATGCTCGTAAGACTCGTGCTCGTGCGCCACTTGGCAGGTGAATGCCAATACTCGATGACTCCGAAGACCAGAGACAATGCGCACAGAACGAGGGCAACGTAAATCAGTGCCATCTGGATAGGCTCGGAACTTCCAAGGTGACCATCGGCTTTTTTCATAGAGTTTGTTTGAAGCTTAATACATGAGTGAGGTGGCGCCGCCGAACATGCTATTTAGCTACATCGCCCGTCTGTTTTTCCGCCCTTGCCTGTTTCGATCCCCCCTCACTCCCCTGCCCCACCTCCGCCACGTTCATGAAGCCCATAAACATTTCCTCGAAGGACTGCAGGCCGTGTTTCACGCGCTTCATCGGATCGGGATTGTTCGGATTCTTTGCCGAGTTGTCGAAGCCGCCGGTGCACAGCAGCCACGTGCCCGCCGGCACGCGCTTGGGCTGCGTCAGGCGATACTCCGTTTGCCAGTTGAAATCGTAGTTCGGCACGGACAGCAGCGTCTCCTTCCGGCCGTTGGGGTAGAGCGCCTCATATTTGAACCACGAGCCACGCAGGTGCATGTGCGGAATCAAGTCGTAGATGATGGTGTCGCGCCGGAATGGATAGAGCGCGTGCGTGCGCGAGTCGGCTTCGCCGGGCGGAATGTTGAAGTCGCGGTTCTCGGCGGCGCGCGTTTCGAGGAGCATCTTCGGCGCTTCCTTCGCGAGATAGAGGCCCAGTTCGGTGCTGTCGGTTTCCGGCTTGCCGATGGTGGTGTAGTGCAGCTCGAAATTGAACCGCGCGCCCTTGGGCAGGAACTTGCCGGTGCCGGGTGGTGATTCGAGCGACCAGTTCCCCGGCGCCCATGACGTGAGAAACACTTCTTCCTCCGGCTTGCCCTTCGCGCCTTCGGGATACTTCACCCGCACGATGACGTGGTGGACGACCTTGCGATTGTCGGGCCGAGTCACCGCCGCACGCAGCCAGGCGTCGTGCGGCATCTCAAAGGGCGAATCGACATAGCGATATTGGAGCACGCCGGTCGCGGGAATGGATTGCGGCCTAGGCAATGGAACAATCAAGTCCGGCTGGCCCAGCGCCCACAATTCAGCCTTGGGCTGCGCCGCGGCCAACGGATCTTCACCATCGCCGCGCGGGCAATCCTGTTCGATCCAGCGAAGCAGATTGCCCATTTCGTCGGCGGTGAGCGAGCGGTCGTTGGCGAACTTGCCGTAGTGCGGATCGGCGTGCCACGGAGGCATCCGTTTGGCCAGGACAACCTCGCGAATCATCTCCGACCAGCCCTTGACCTTCTTGTAGCTCGACATCGCGAATGGGCCGATGTTGCCGGGACTGTGGCAGCCAACGCATTTTTGCTGGAGCATTGGCGCGATGACCTTGGCGTAAGAAACCGGTTGGTCGGTGCTCTTCGCCGTTGACTCGAATTTGATCAAGCAACCTTTCACTGGCGTTTTCGCGATTGCCACCGGCTTGTCCCCCAGAAAGTCGGTGAGCGCATTCTCCAAGTACCTCTCCGTGGCGTCGGGCTTCTTGGCGCCCTCGGTCAATTGATCGTCGATGGCGCCGCGATAAAGAACAGTCCAATCCTTCGTGCTGATGGCGATGGCCTCGGCAGTGCGCGTCACGCCAAGGCTGCGGGCGACGAATTGATGCTCATCGAGCAGAACGGGAACAGAGCCAAAGTTGAAGCTCCTCGATTCCTCGCCAATGCTCTCACGATCGTCCTGCTGGTTGGCATTGAGCATCCAGAACACCACGCCGTCCCTCGCGAACTTGCCGCGCAGCGAGCGCACCTTGCTGATGCTTTGGCGCACGATGGGACAGCCGTTGCCGCCGATGAACAGAACGATCACTCTCGCATCAGCGCGGTGAAGTTCGAAATGGCGTCCGCGATAATCGAGCAAGCTGAAGTTTGCGACCGCCTCGGGTTTTGCCGCGCGTGGCTCGCGTTCGGCAGGAACACTCGCCTGGGCGAAGCGCTCCGGCGCAGCCTGGTCAGCGGCAACAAGAGAAAGCGAATTGAATGCGAGGGCAGCCAGGAGGAAGGGCGTCCGGTTCATTGTGCGCCCCAGCTTAGATGACCAGCGTGGCGGAGACAATGCTGGAATCAATCTTATTTGGCCCACAGGCCGATCGTAACGTTGGAGCGCCGGCTTCCAGCACGGCGCGAACGCCAATTACGTCCGATCGCTCCGTGCCGGAGGTCGGCGCTCCGAGTGACGCCTACCGCCGCACCGAAACCACTCCAGGAATCTTGATGGTGTCGCCTTCCTTCAGCGTCACCTTCGTTCCGTCCGAGCGGACGACCGAGCCGTCCCCGTTGACTCGCGTGCCGTCGGACATCATCATGATTTGTCCGCGCTTGAGTTCAACACGCCCGCCGTCCTTGAACAGGACCACCTTGCCGGCATTCAGTGAAATGGTGTCCGTGACTCCGACCGCCGTGCCGTCCAGTTTGAGCAGTTGCCCATCAAGCAACCGTTGGAGCCGCCCACTCGGCCCGCGGATGGTGCCATCCGGCGAAATCCGCGCGCCATCCGGAAAGGCATACTCGCCCGCCAGCGCCTTGCTGTCACCGTCCATCACCACGACTACGACCCCTTTCCTGAGCGTGATGTGATTAAACACCGGCACCACGCTGCCATCAGGACTGGACAGCATCCCTTGCGCATCGATGGTCTGCCCTTCGCGCATCTGGCGCACCTTGCCATTGGCCACTTTGAACGCGCCGTTGGTCTTAATCAGAATTTCTCCCGGAAAGGAAACGTCTTTCGTCGCTTCGACGCTCTTGCCACCCGCCGCCACCAGAACCTTGGCGCTTTTGAACGTCGCGCTTTCGGGCGGCTGATTGTCCTCGACGGCTGATACTGACAGGCCAAAAGACAGCCAAAGCAACAGAGCGCCGGTTTGAATTGATGTCACATTCATATGTTTTCTTCAGTTCGTTTTCTGCCTGTTCCGCCGCCGCGTCCGGCAGACGCCTTCAACAGAATTCACCCGGTGCATGGATGCAAGCCACAAAGGCGTCCCAACTTTCAAAAATGTCTTCTCATGTCGGGACACGCCAGACAACATGCGCAGCAAAGGACACTTATGCTGTCAAAGCGTATATCGGCAGGTCTTTGGATCGGGATAGCCTGCTTTTTCTTTGCGGGGGCGGCCTCCGCCCAGACCAACCCGGCGGGCGATCTTGTGCCGGAACGGCTCAAGGCGCTTGAAGAATCGCTCAACTTTGTCGAGCAAAAGCTGGCCAAACAGGTTAGCGACCTGATGTGGTTCCAACGATTGGCAGACGTGGCAGAGATCGACAAAGTGCGATTCACCGGCCCGCCGGCGCGGGTAACCAACAACCCGACTGCTCAGGGCGCCGGCAATGAAATCATCGTAACGGCCTACACGTTCCTGCCCAAAAAACATTCCGCGTCAGGCAAGCTCCCCTTGCTCGTGCTGGTACATGGCGGCGTTCACAGTGACATCAAGCCGGACCATGACGCGCGCGTTGTGCGCGAACTCATCGACCAAGGCTACGCCATCATCGCGCCTGACTATCGCGGCAGCACCGGTTACGGCCGCGACTACTGGCGGCTCATCGATTACGGCGGCTTGGAAAACGACGACGTACTCGCCGGCAAGAAGTGGATGCTCGAAAACCATTCGAACCTTGACCCGGAACGAGTGGGCATTCTTGGCTGGAGCCATGGCGGGATGATCACGCTGATGAATATTTTCAATCACCCGCGGGATTACAAAGTCGCCTATGCTGGTGTGCCGGTTTCCGACCTGGTGGCCCGCATGGGCTACAAGGACGAAGGCTACCGGGAATTGTTCTCCGCGCCCTACCACATCGGCAAGACCGCCGCCGACAACGTCGCCGAATACCGTCGTCGTTCGCCTGCCTGGAACGCGGAGAAGCTACAGACGCCGCTGCTCATACACTCCACGACGAACGACGAGGATGTGAACGTGCTGGAAGTCGAACATCTCATTAAATCGCTCAAGGCCGCCGGCAAAAGTTTCGAGCACAAGATTTACACCAATGCTCCGGGCGGCCACGCATTCAACCGGCTTGACACGAAGCTCGCGAAGGAATCGCGCGCTGAGGTGTACCGTTTTCTTGCCAAGTATTTGAAACCTGCCAACCCCGCGAAGTGATCACCTCCATCGATCGCCTGCCAAAGACACTCTCCTCCGATGAAGAAACAAACCACTTCCTACGATTCTGAGCGGACCATTGAACTGGACTTCGTCCGCGCCACCGAGGCCGTGGCGCTCACGGTTTTCAAATGGATTGGCAAGGGCGACAAAAACCGCGCGGATGCCGCCGCCTGCGACGCCATTGAAGGCATGTTCGAGCTGATTGACGCCTGCGGCACCGTGTCCATTTCCGAGGGCGCCAAGGATGAAGCGCCGCACTTCGGGATGGGCAAAAAGCTGGGCCGTTGGAGGGCCGGCAGCGTGAAGTTCGACATTGCCATTGATCCCATCGACGGCACCACCAATCTCTCGAATGGCCTGCCCAATTCGATATCCGTGCTCTGCGCCGCTTCACCCGAGACAGGCATCAAACAGGCGCTGAAACACGTCCCCAGCTTCTACAGCAAAAAGATCGCTTACGGCCCGCAAGTAAAGGCGTTCATGGAAAGGAAGGGCAATGAGCAGATTCATCTTGAGGATCCCATCGACGCCAACCACCGTATCGTCGCCAAGGCGCTGAACAAACGCGTGCAGGACCTCACCGTCGTCATGCTCGCGCGCGACCGGCATAAATCGCTGATGAAAGGTGTGCGCTCCACGGGCGCGGCGTTGCGCATGATTGGCGATGGGGACATCACCGCCGCCATCGCGCCGTCCATGCCGGAGTCGGGCGTGGATTTGTACGTGGGCATTGGCGGCTCGCCGGAAGGCGTCATCGCGGCTGCCGCCATCAAGTGTCTTGGCGGCGACATGCAGATGAAGATGTGGCCAAAAGACGGCGAGGAGCTCGCCGACCTGAAGAAGCACGCGAGCCATGCCGATCTGGATCGAATCTACACCGCTGACGATCTAGCCCACGGAAAGAACATTATTTTCTGCGCGACCGGGATCACCGATAGTTCTCTCCTGCCGGGCGTCCGGTTCTTCAATCACAGCGCCGTGACCTACAGCATCCTCATGCGCGCCAAACAGCGCACCGTGCGCTACATCAAAACGATTCACAATCTGGAGTCGAAGACCATCCGCCTCAGCAGTGACAAGCGGGAGCACAAGCTCTGAATCTGGAGCTTTCTCCTTGGCATCCCTTCACGCCCGCCGCCACACTCCGCCTCAATGTCCTGGCTGGAATCAGTCGATCTCGCGCTTTTCCGGTTCATCAACCTGAAGCTCTCCAATGCCGTATTCGACGCCATTCTGCCGCAGTTCGCCGGCAACGCCTGGTTCATTCCGTTAGCGATTCTCCTCGCGGTCTGGCTGATTTGGAAAGGCGGCTCGCGCGGGCGGCTTTTTGTTCTGATGCTCGCCCTCATTCTCTCGTTGGGGGACGGCCTCATCATCAACACCATCAAGAAGGCCATCAACCGGCCGCGGCCCTATCACGCCGCGCCCGAAGCCCATCTGCTCGTCGGCAAAGGTAGCAGCGGCAGCCTGCCTTCCTCGCACACTTCGACCTGGGGCGCGGCAACACTCATTGCATTTGTTTATTACCGGCGTTCGTGGCGGCTGATGCTTCCGTTCACTTTTCTCATGGGCTTCTCGCGCGTGTATCTCGGAGTGCATTACCCAAGCGACGTGCTGGCCGGAGCCATCTTCGGCGCAGGCTACGCGGTCGCGGGACTCTGGGGTTTTAACTATCTTTGGCGATTGATCGGCCAGCGATGGTTTCCGATCTGGTGGGGCCGGGTCCCCTCGCTCGGTCCCCAGAACATCGTCAAGGAATCACGAACTACAGGCCACGAACCACGAACCGCCAATCTTCAGTGGCTCCGCCTTGGCTATCTGCTCATCGCCGCACTTTTCATCGCCCGTCTGTTTTACATCAACAGCGGAAAGATTGAACTCAGCGAAGACGAAGCCTACCAGTGGCTCTGGTCCAAACACCTCGCACTCTCCTACTACAGCAAGCCGCCGATGATTGCGTTCGCGCAATTCGTCGGCACTTCCATTTGGGGTGACCGCGAGATCGGGGTGCGTTTTCTCTCCCCGGTTATCTCGGCATTGTTGAGCTTGGTGTTGCTCCGCTTCATGGCGCGCGAAGCCGGCGCCGCCGCCGGGTTTTGGACGGTGGCCATATGCAGTGCCGCGCCCATCCTCGCGGTCGGTTCCACGTTGATGACCGTCGATCCGTTGCTCGTACTGTTCTGGACGGCCGCAATGGTCGTCGGCTGGCGCGCCGTGCAACCGGATGGCACCGCGAAGCAATGGCTCGCAAGCGGCCTGTTGATGGGCCTGGGCTTCCTCAGCAAATACACCGCGGCGATCCAAATCGCCTGCTTTGCGTTGTTTTTTGCGCTCTGGCCATCTGCTCGCGCGCATCTGCGCCGCAGTGGACCCTGGCTGGCGCTGGGCGGCTTCGCACTCTGCACACTGCCGGTCATCATCTGGAACGCGCAACACGGCTGGATCACTGTCGAGCACGTCGGTGAGAACGCCAAGCTCGACAAGCCGTGGAAGCCAACCCTGAGTTATTTCTTCGAGTTCCTCGGTGCAGAGGCCGGCCTCATGAATCCGATTTTCTTCGTTGCTGCGCTCTGGGCCACGCTCGCTTTCTGGCGCCGTCGGAAGGAGAATCCGCTGCTGGCGTATCTCTTCGCGATGAGCGCGCCGGTTTTCTTCGGCTATTGGCTCTACTCACTCCACTCGCGCATCCTCCCCAATTGGATCGCCGCTGCCGTCGTCCCGATGTTCTGCCTCACGGTGGTTTACTGGCACGAACGCTGGCGCCAGGGTGTTCGCGCCGTTGGCGGATGGCTGGCGGCAGGAATGATCTTCGGTGTGTTCGCCGTGGTGATTTGTCACGACACCGGGTTGATTCAGAAAATCACCAAGCGCCGCCTCCCGCCCAAAGTTGACCCGCTTCGCCGTGTTGATGGTTGGAGAGAGACTGCTCAGGCGGTCGGAGAAGCGCGTCGGCAGCTTTTGGCCGAAGGCAAGGACACACTCATCCTGGGCTCGCACTACGGGCTGACCGGACAAATCACATTTTACCTTCCCGAAGCGCGACCAGGCCTGCCCGACAACCCGCTCGTTTATTACCGGACCTCTGACAAACCCCGGAACCAGTTCTATTTCTGGCCCGGTTATCGCAGCCAACACAAAGGCGCCAACGCGATCTACGTGGACGAAGCCAAACTCCCCAGGTTCAAGCGCGGCTGGGTCTGGGACTGGCTCGCCGGCGAGAAGGACATTTACGAGGCTGATACTTCTCTGCCCGACAAGGTGCCGAAGGAGGTGTTGGAGGAATTTGAGTCAGTGAACTACCTCGGCGTGCGCGACATCATCGTGCGCGGGCGTGTGCTGCGCCGCGTGCAACTTTACGCCTGCCGCAATCTACTCTTTTGAGATGCACGCTCCCGCCAACCAGACGTTCCTGCCCGTTCGCGACTACGATCTCGCCGCCACGTTGACAAGCGGTCAGGCCTTCCGCTGGCGGGAACGAGACGGCAGGTGGGAAGGAATCATCGCGGGACGCTGGGTTCACCTGCGCCAAGACGACGACGGCATCGCTGCGGAAACCACGGCGCCGCAGGAAAACTGGCATTGGCTGAGCGATTATCTGCAAACGAGCCTTGACCTGAATTCCGTCCTGCTCACGTTTCCCGACGACGAACCGATGCGTGCCAGCGTCGCCGCCTGTCGCGGGCTGCGCTTGCTTCGGCAGGAACCTTGGGAATGTCTCGCGTCATTCATTCTCTCTTCGACGAAACAGATCGTTCAGATTCAGCAAATCGTGGGCCTGCTTTGCGAGCGCTTTGGCACGACGCTGGACGTTCCGCCCGGATGCGGCCGGGTTTATTCCTTTCCGAACGCGCCACAACTCGCCAAGGCGGCCGAAAGCGAACTGCGCGCCTGCAAAATGGGCTTTCGCGCACCGAACCTGCTGGCCGCCGCAAGGCAGGTGTCGGAAGGGAAGGTGAACCTGGAAGCACTGCACCGCTGTTCCGTCGAAGAGGCGCGCGAACAACTTACGCAGCTTCCTGGCGTGGGACCGAAGATCGCCAATTGCGTGCTGCTCTTCGCTTACGGCTTTCAACAGGCGTTCCCGGTGGACGTGTGGGTGATGAAAGCGCTGCGCCAACTTTACTTCCCGAAACGCCGCCCCAATCCACAGAGGCTCCGGCGTTTCGTGAGCACGCACTTCGGCCCGAACGCCGGCTACGCCCAGCAGTATCTGTTTCACTACATCCGCTTGATGCATCGAACCGGAGTGCCGGCCTCCGGCACGACGCGAAGAGCCAACCACACCAGAACGGGCCGGGCCGGAGGCCGGCACTCCAAGGGCAACTGACCGAATGCGCCCGATACCGCCTGGCGCCGGAACAATCATCGACACCGCCCACCGCACCCGGTAAATTCGTGGCCTGAGATTCGTAACTCGCCGTTTCCATGACGCAGCCGAAGCTTGAAGTCATCCTGTCGCCAGCGGAATTCTCCGCTTTGAGCCAGCGCGACTTGAGCCAGGCGGTCTGTGTCGTCTTCGACGTCCTGCGCGCGACGACTTCCATGATCACCGCGCTGGCCAACGGGGCCGAAGCCATCATCCCTGTCGCTGAAATCCCTGAAGCCCTCGCCCTGCGCCAGAAGAACCCGAACGTCCTGCTGGCCGGCGAGCGCGAGGGACTGCGCATCCGCGCCGACCTCACGGGCAGCATCGACTTTGATCTCGGCAACTCCCCGCGTGAGTTCACCGCCGAAAAAGTCGCGGGCCGGACCATTGTGATGACCACGACCAACGGCACGCGGGCGCTGCGGGCCTGCGCAGGCGCCCGGATGATTCTTGTCTCCTCCTTCCTGAATCTTCGCGCTACGACCACCTGGCTCCTGGAGCGAAAACCACAGCATCTCATCCTGGTTTGCAGCGGCACTCACGAGGAACCGGCGCTCGAAGACACTCTTGCCGTCGGGGCGATGTGCGAAAAAATCTGGTCCAACTACGCAGGAGGCCATGTTTCCGACTCTGCTGAAATTGCCCGGCGCATTTACCCGCTTCTCCAATTCAATCTGATCGACGCCATGAAACATTCGCGCAACGGCCGCCGGTTGCTGGCCAATCCCGAATTGCGCGACGACGTATATCTTTGCGTGCAGCGCGAAAGCGTCTCCTTTGCCGCCACTCTAATGCCCGGGGGCACCGTGCGGCGGCTGGGGTGAACGAGAAGTAATCGGTGAGCCAGTAGTTCCCTACTGGCCGTTGGCCTACTTCTTGTAACTCGCCACCACCCAATCGCTCAGCACTTTGTCCGGCGTTTCGACGGCGGCGCGATCCAGCGTGAATTCCTGCTGGCCGGTGTTCTGGGCAACGAGCTTGAGGCCGAATTGGAAATCCTTGAAGCGCGTCGCGCAAAGGTCACGCACTGAGATCGATTGAGCGATAGCCTGTTCCACCAGCCACTCCGCGGCATCATCGGTAAACTTGATCGCCAGATTGTGCGCTTCGCGAAAACGCCCGGCAAACTCATGCACCAACTGGCGCATCACGACGTGCTCCTCTTTCTCGCTCTCCGCAAGCAGCTTCGCCAATTCCGTCGGAGGATCGTCCACCAACTCCCGGGTCACAACAAAACGCTTCACATGGGTCGAGGGCAGCTCGAATTTCAAATCGCGGAAGACTCGTTCGCAAACAGTCATCAGCCCGCGCGCGCCGGTTTTTTCTTCGGACGCCATCTCCGCAATGCGGCGCAGCCCGTCTTCGCGGAACAGCACTTCGATCCCATAGGCGGCGAAGGATTGTTCATATTGCCGGATGATGCTGCCTTCCGAGGACTTCAATATCTGGAACAAATCATCAATGTTGAGGTGCTGGCAGACGACCCGCACCGGGAGACGCCCGATGAATTCCGGCTCAAAACCGAAGTCGAGGAAGTCGCGGGTCTGGACTTGTTCGAGGCAACGCTCCTCGTCCGGGGCAGCCTGCGCACCCGCAGCAAAACCGATGGTCGCCTCGCGCAGCCTTTTCCGCACCAGCTTGTCCAGGCCGGGAAACGCGCCGCTCACCACAAAAAGAATGTGCTTCGTGCTGATGGTAGCGGGCTGTTTCTTCCCGCCCCCGCGGCTCATTTCCATCATGGCCTGAATCTGCCCCGCGATGTCATTGGGTGCGCGCGTCGGCACTTCGGTGTCCTCCATCAGTTTGAGCAGGTTCGTCTGCACGCCCCGTCCGCTCACGTCGCGTCCGGTCATGTTTTGTGCGGCGGCGATCTTGTCGATCTCGTCGATGTAGATGATGCCGTATTGCGCGCGGGCCACATCGCCATCGGCGCGCCGGACGAGGTCGCGCACCAGATCTTCGACATCGCCACCCACATAGCCGGTTTCGGAGAACTTGGTGGCATCGGCCTTCACAAACGGGACACCGATAAGGTCGGCGATGCTGCGGATGAGATACGTCTTTCCGACGCCGGTGGGGCCGACGAGGATGACGTTCTGCTTGGCGTAGTTGGGCTGCTCCTTGCCCTCCATCGCCAGGCGGACATGGTGATAGTGGTCGCACAGCGCAACGCTCAGGACCTTCTTGGCCTCGTCCTGCTTGATGACAAAACGGTCGAGATACGACTTCACGTCGCGGGGCTTGCGGCTGAAGCGGAGCATGTCTTCGGCCGCTCCCTTGTCCTCCGGACCTCTCTCCGCGCTGTCCGCGTCCTGCGGCTTGCCGAACGCAGCAGATTGGCTCGATTGAAAATGTTGCCGCATGAACTCGGACAGTTGCCGCTGAAACTCCTCCGGGGTGGGCGGCCCGTTGAAAACGCTTTGATTCATAAAGTTCAGAAACCGAACAGACTGATCCCGGCTCGCGCAAGGACAAGCCGGGTCTTCGCTGGCAAAGAGAGGACACACACTCCAGCCCGTCAAATACTTTTCCGCAACGTCCAGGGGGTACACTCCGTGCCGGCTGGCCTTCGGGCGTCCCTGCGTCCGAGGATGGATGCACTCCGCCAGTTCACGGCGACCGCCATCTTGTCCGAATTCAGGACAAACTCCGGCCTCCCTTTTCTTCCAACATTCCCGCAAGAAAAGGATTTAGCGAGAAGGTCAGGCTACAAGAACAGGATGGAATCTCTTTTGCTTGCCGGGAGGGGCACTGAAAAGATCGCGAGCTATGAAAAAGAAAAATGCACCTCTAAAAGTGACGGCCACGGATGAAACGATTGAGCAGTTGCTCTGGGATTGTCTGGCGGAAATTCCCTTTGTCGAGACTCAGAAGGTTGAACAGCGCATCATCGCCGAACCCGGCCGCCCGGAAATCAGCGCGCGCGTTCGCATTAACGGGCAGGAGCGGCTGATCCTTGCAGAAGTCAAAGCCAACGGCCAGCCCCGGCTCGTCCGCGAGGCCGTGGACAACATTCTAAAATACCGCCAGACCTATGCCGATTCCTTCGGCCTCATCATTGCGCCCTCTTTCACACCCCAGGCCATCAAACTCTGCCGGCAGGAAGGCATCGGCTATATGGATTTGTCCGGCAACTGCCTTTTGAACTTTGACTTCGTTTTCATCAGCAAGACGGGACGAACCCCGGCCGGCGTCAGAAGGAAGAACTTCCGCTCCTGGTACTCACCCCGCGCTGAGCGCGTATTGCGGACCATCTTCATGCACCCTCAGCGCGTCTGGAAAATCCGCGAGTTGGCGATGGAAGCCCACGTCACCGCCAGCCAGGCCTTCAGCATCAAGCGCCATCTTGCCGAGCAACAATGGCTGGAGGAGTTCAAGCATGGATTCAGTCTTGCCCGGCCCGATTTGCTGATCGATGAATGGTCGGAGAATTACCTGTCGGGGCGGAACACTGAGCGTATTTTCACCTCACCACGCAGCGTCGTCGAGATCGAAGCCATGCTGGCATCCGTTTGCCAGGAACAGATCATCCCTTACGCGCTGATGGGCTTCTCCGCCGCCATGCGCTTCGATCCCCTGTTCCATTACGACCGCGTCTCTGCCTATGTGCTGTCCGACCTGAGCAAGGTCGTCTCAGCCCTGGAACTCAGTGAGACCTCTGGCAAAGGCAACGTGAGCCTCTGGATACCCTACGATGAAGGCGTCCTGCGCGGGGCTGAACAGTTCGATCACGCCAAGGTAACCTCACCCATCCAAACTTATCTCGACTTGATCGGCCTGGAAGGACGGGGGGAGAAAGCCGCGACCTACATCTGGCAGCACTTCCTGCGCAACAAGTGGGCGCCACAGGAATTGGCGGCGTAGGCCAGTGAAGCTTTTCCACCGCCAGACAAACACCTAACGCCACGTCGCAATATCGGGTGACGGTGCGTGTGTTTGCAGACATCATCTGTCCGTGACGCTCAAACCGCCCGCCTCCATCAAAGGCCGGCTTGGCTCTTCACTGCTCTCCCGGCGGCAAATGCTCGCTGCTCTCGGCCTGGCAGGAGCCGCCGCAGGACTCGCCACATTCCCGTTGCCGTGCGTGGCGCGAACGATCGGCCGTCTTTCGGACGCAGAGTTTCTCAACGAACTGGAGCGTGCAGCCGGACTCTACTTCTGGGAAGCCGCCGATTCCGCGACCGGCCTGGTGAAAGACCGAGTTCGCGCCGATGGCAGTTCTGACCCGCGCCAGATCGCCAGCATCGCGGCCACCGGCTTCGGGCTGACGGCGCTGTGCATCGCGCATAAACGGCGCTATCTGGATCGAACCAAGGTTCGGCAGCGAGTCGCGACAACACTCCGTTTCCTCTGGGAGAAACTTCCGCACGAGCACGGCTTCTACTTCCACTTCATCAACGCGCGCACCGGCGAGCGCGAATGGAAGTCCGAGTTGTCCTCCATCGACACATCGCTCCTGCTCTGCGGTGTCCTGACTGCGCGCGAGTATTTTAACGACCGGGAGATCCGCCATCTCGCCACCCAAATCTACGAGCGCGTGGATTGGCCGTGGATGTTGAATGGCAGCGAGGCGTTGTCGCACGGGTGGTATCCGGAGAAAGGCTTCATCAAGAGCCGATGGGACCATTACTGCGAGTTGATGATGATTTATCTGCTGGCCATTGGATCACCCACGCATCCGGTCCACCCGTCGGCTTGGGAAGCGTTCACTCGCCCGCCCTTCGAGTATGAAGGCATCCGCTACATCAATTCCCCGGCTCCGCTGTTCGTTCATCAGTATTCGCACGCGTGGTTTGATTTCCGCCGTCAGCGGGATCGGCATGCCGATTACTTTGATAACTCCGTGCTCGCGACCAAAGCACACATTCGCTTTTGCGCCAACCTCCGCCCACGCTTTCCGCACTTCAGCGAAGACCTGTGGGGCATCACCGCCTCGGACGGCGCGAAAGGCTACTTCGCCTGGGGCGGCCCGCCGGAGCAAGGCCCGCTGGACGGCACGATTGTTCCCTGCGCCGCCGCTGGCTCGCTGCCCTTTCTGCCGAAGGAATGTTTGCGTACGCTCCGCGTCATGCGCTCGCGCTTTGGCGAGGCCGTGTGGAAACGCTACGGATTTATCGATGCGTTCAATCCGCAGACCGGCTGGTTCGCGCCGGACGTGATTGGCATCGACGTGGGCATATCCATGCTCATGGCGGAAAACACGAGAACGGGTTTCGTCTGGGAGACCTTTATGAAGAATCGCGAGGCGCGGATAGCAATGGACAAGGTAGGATTCAAGCGGTAGGCCCTGCTGGCTAATCTCTTCCTCCGCAATTCCGATAGTTTTCCTGGGTCGCGCCGTTTGCGCGCCCGACGAACCAGATTTACGTTCCAGCCAGATGGACAAACAATGGAACATCCCGCCCTATGCGGTGGTCAGCGACCTCGAAAAACACGTCCTGGTCGATGGGTTCCGCATTGTCATCGACCTGGAGAAAAGCCAGGGCAGCCGTCTGGTCGATGCCGTCACGCGGCGCGAGTTGATTGACCTCTACGGCTTCTACGGCTCGCTGCCTATCGGTTTCAATCACCCCTACTTTGAGCTGCCTGAAGTGCAGCGCGAACTCTTGCTTGCCTCGAAAACGAAGATTGCCAACGCCGACGTTTACTCCACGTTCTACGCCACGTTTGTGGATACCTTCAGCCGTGTGGCCGGTCTGCCGCCGCTGGAGCGCTATTTCTTCATCGATGGGGGCGCGCTTGCTGTCGAAAACGCGCTCAAAGCCGCGCTGGATTGGAAGGTTCGCAAGAACATTGCCGCCGGAAACGGGGAACGCGGCACCGACATCGTCCACTTCCAACACGCTTTCCACGGCCGCAGCGGCTACACGATGAGCCTGACCAACACCGACCCGCGCAAGACGGATTACTTCGCCAAATTCCCCTGGCCCCGCGTGATGACGCCCTGCATCGACTTCTCTCTGCTGGAGGCAAAGCGGAAAGAAAACGTCATCGAACGCGAGAAGCGTGCAGAGGCTGAGATTAAACAAATCATTGCTCGCAGCGCCCAGGACATCGCGGCCATCATCATCGAACCCATCCAGGGCGAAGGCGGCGACAATCATTTCCGGCCCGAATGGTTCCGCACTTTGCGGCGCATCTGCGACGAAAGTGACATCCTGCTCATCTTTGATGAAGTGCAATGCGGCCTCGGGCTCACCGGCCGGACCTGGTGTTGTGAGCACTTTGGCGTGTTGCCGGACCTCCTGGTCTTCGGCAAGAAAACGCAGGTCTGCGGCGTAATGGCGGGACCGCGCCTCGACGAAGTCAAAGACAACGTCTTCCGCCTGCCCAGCCGCATCAACTCGACCTGGGGCGGCATCCTCACCGACATGGTTCGCTCCACGCACTACCTGCGCATCATCGAACAGGAGAACCTCATCGAGAACGCGCAGGAGATGGGCCGGTTCTTCCTCGACGAACTCCGCCGCTTTGCCGCCAGCGAGCCTCTTATCAGTGGGGTCCGCGGACGAGGCTTGATGATTGCCTTCGATTTACCCAATCGCGACCTGCGCGAAGAATTCTATCGCGGGCTTTTCGAGCGCGGCTTGCTCGCCATCCGCAGCGGCGAACGCTCGATTCGCTTCCGTCCTGTGCTCGACATCGCGCGGGGTATTCTCCAGACTGCGCTCGAAATGATCCACATCCAGTGCCGGCAAATGCGGCGCTGAATTTGTGGCCAAAGGTATGGAAACCTGGCTCAACAAACTCGGCCTGAAGGAAACCAACCCCGGCGTATTCGACGGCTCATGGCGCGGTGAGCCACCCGTCGAATCCGTTTCTCCCATTGACGGGCGTGTGATCGCCCGCGTTCGCGAAGCCACGGCGGACGACTACAGCCTTGCCATTCGACGCGCCCATGAAGCTTTTCTGAAGTGGCGCACCACCCCTGCTCCTGTCCGCGGCGAAACCATCCGCCGCCTCGGCAACGCGCTGCGCGCTGTGAAATCCGATCTCGGCAAGCTCGCCACCTTGGAAATGGGCAAGCTCATTGCCGAAGGAGAGGGCGAAGTGCAGGAGATGATCGACATCTGCGACTTCGCCGTTGGTCTCTCCCGCCAGCTTTACGGTCTGACCATCGCCTCCGAGCGCCCGCAGCACCGGCTCATGGAGCAATGGCATCCACTCGGCCTCGTCGGCATTATCACCGCGTTCAACTTCCCCGTGGCCGTCTGGGCGTGGAACTCCGCGCTGGCCGCCGTCTGTGGCGATGTCTGCCTCTGGAAGCCATCAAACAAAACCCCGCTTTGCGCCATCGCCGTCACGCGCATCGCCGAGCGCGTCTGCCGAGAAACCGGCGCGGACCCCGCGATCTTCACGCTCCTCGTCGGCGATGCAAAAACAGTCGGCGAACGACTCGCAGCCGACAAAAACGTACCGCTCATCTCAGCGACCGGCTCCTGTGCCATGGGCCAGCACGTCGCGCAAGCAGTTCACGGCAGGTTCGGCAAAACCATCCTCGAACTCGGCGGCAATAACGCCGTCATCGTCACGCCCAGCGCGGATCTCGATCTTGCCGTCCGCGCGATTTTCTTTGGCGCCATTGGCACCGCCGGCCAGCGTTGCACCTCCACTCGCCGCGTGATTGTCCATGCGTCCATCGCGAAGAAACTTCGAGAGCGCCTGATCAAAGCTTACGCGTCCATCCGTATTGGCAACCCGCTGGAGCGCTCGACTGTGATGGGTCCGCTCATTGACCACCACGCAGTGAAGGCATTACTCATCGCGAAGGATCGCGTGCGTCACGCAGGCGGGAAAATCCTCTTCGGCGGCGACCCGCTGAAGCTGCCCGGCGATTGCTACGTCACACCTTGCATCGCCGAAGCCCACAGCGATTTCGACATCGTAAAGGAGGAAACCTTCGCCCCCATCCTCTACCTGATGACCTACTCGAAGTTTTCCGACGCACTGGCGATGAACAACGCCGTGCCACAGGGCCTCAGCTCCGGCATTTTCACGAACGACTTCCGCGAGGCCGAGGAGTTTCTGAGCTCGTGCGGGAGCGATTGCGGCATCGCCAATGTCAACGCCGGCACGAGCGGCGCGGAGATTGGCGGCGCGTTCGGCGGCGAAAAAGATACCGGCGGCGGACGCGAAAGCGGCAGCGACGCGTGGAAGGCCTACATGCGCCGCCAGACGAACACGATCAATTATTCGAAGGACCTGCCGTTGGCGCAGGGCATTCAATTCGGTTCAATCCCCAGACGAAAGAAGCCATGAGTACCGCATCCGATCTCGCGCGCGAAAAGCGTTTCGACTGGCCGCTCTGTTACGACGCGGAGGGCTACATCCTCGCCCGCATCGAAGCGTTCACGGAACGCAACAGCTTCGCCCGCCACCTCGCGGAGCGGATGCTGAACGAAACCGGTACCTTGCTGCTCGACTGGGTCGATTACCTCGTCGTCCCGCACGCGGAGGAGAAACGCTTGCGCGAAGTCGGTTTCACGGAAGATCCGCTGGCCGAGACTCCGGCCCAGTTCAAGGCGCTCTGGCATCCCGAAGCGATGCTGCCGCGCGTGCTCGCCGAGCGCGACGCCAGCGCGGTGCGTGCGCCGGACATTCTGGCGATTCGTTGCGAGTCCATCGCCGATTTTCTCGTCGCCCACCAGCTTTCAGCCGAGCCGGAAGGTGCGCCGTTGTCCCGATTCCGGCGAGTGCTGGTGGCTGAGGAAAACCTGACCCGGCTCAAAGCGATCGAGCGGCGCGGCTATCGCGGATTTATTCCAGCACGGCCTGCTGGCGAAGTCGAAGGACTGCTCAAGGCCGCTGAACTGTGGCGGCTCCGGCCGCGGCATTTCGCGGATGATGCGGAAGGCTTGCGCCAGTTGCAGACGCGCCTCGATCACATCGTCGAACTTGTGGGCCCCGACCTCGCCTGCCATGCGGTGTTCGCCGAAGAGCGGCGCTACTGGCAAGCGCGCAACCATGCCGGGCAAATCCAAAAAGCCCGGCAGGACAAGCTCGGCCTCGGCTGGGCGAACCACGACCATCACACCTTCCGCTGCTCGCGTGAGCACTTCATCGATTTAATGCGCGTGCTGGAAAAATTGGGCTTCGAGCGGCGCGAACGCTACTACGCTGGAGCGCAAGCCGGATGGGGAGCGCAAATTCTGGAGCAACCAGTCGAAGGCATCGTCGCATTCTGCGATGTTGATCTGGAGCCTGGCGAAACCGAAATCGATTTCTCGCGCCAGCCGCTGCCGCCATCGAGGAGACTTGGCACCATTGGGCTGTGGGTCGGCCTGCACGGCGAGAGTCTGCTCGATGCCGGAATGCATCACCTCGAATGTCGTTTCGATCACCAACTGCTCCGCCGCCAACTCGCCAAAGCTGGGGTGAACACGATGAAGCCGTTCTCGGATTTCGAGTTCTTGAAACAGGCTTTTACTGAAGGCGAACGCTGGCCGGTGAGCCGGGAGCGCGCCGAGCGTTTGCTGAAGCAGGGGCTGATTGACGACAAGCAATTCAACCAGTTCACCACCGAAGGCGCGATTGGCAGCCACCTGGAGAACCTCCAGCGCAAAGGCGGCTTCAAGGGATTCAATCAAAAAGCTGTCAGCGTCATCATCCAAGCCACTGACCCGCGCTTGCAAGGGGCCGGGCATTAAGAGCGGCGTGACACTCCTGCCGAACCCGCTCTATTATCGCGGCGTAGTCAGGGATCAGCAGAAGCCTCACCCTTCCGGATGATGGCTTCCTCGTGCCACTGCCGAAGTTCATCGATGAACGGTGATTGATTGACCGCCATGCCATCGATTTCCGACACCGGGACGATTCCTGCCACGCTGTTGGTCAGAAACACGCCGTCGACGCGCGGCAAGTCCTCAGGCTTGAGACGTAATTCAAGCGCCGGAGTGTGACGTGCCCGGCAAATCTCCAGCAGCACTTCGCGCGTGACTCCAGCCAAGGCTCCGTCCGCGACCGGCGGCGTGCAAACCGCGCCATTGGCCAGCCAGAAAACGTTGCTCGCGGCGGCGGCGGCGACATGGCCGTCCGTGTTCAGCAATAGCGCTTCGTCCGCGCCGTGCGCCTCGGCTTCGGCGCGGGCCAGCACTTGAACGAGCTTGTTCGCAGTCTTGAACGATGCAAATGGGTCACCCGCCATCAGACGCACCGACGCGGTCACCAGGCGAACTGTGCCTGGCAATGCAGGCAACGGATGCTGTGTCATTACCAGCGTTGGGTTGTTCGCATCCGTAGGCAAATACCCGCGTGAACCGCTGCCTCGGCTTAGCGTGATGCGCAGCACGGAATCAGGGAGAGCGTTTTGTTCTATGAGTTTGGTGACGAACCTTCGCAACTCATCGGATGACCACGGCAGAGCAAGCTTCAGAAACTCCGCGCCGCCCTGCAGGCGGGCCAGGTGTCGCCCCCACCAGAGCGGACGTCCACGACTCACACGCAACGTCTCAAACAGACCGTCGCCGTAGAGAAAGCCGCGATCCGTTATCGGAACCACGGCTTGCGTTTCCGGGATGAACCGGCCATTGAAGAACGCTTGCACGTTACCACTTCAACGCCTGGAGCCGTTTCGCGACTTCCTCGGCGTTGGCGCGGCTGTTGAAGGCGCTAATGCGGAAATAGCCTTCGCCCTTCGAGCCAAACCCGCTGCCGGGCGTAATGACGACGTTGGCTTCGTTCAGGATCTTGTCGAACGCCTGCCAGCTCGTGTAGCCGCCGGGCGTCTGCGCCCAGATGTACGGAGCGTTCGCCCCGCCGTAAACGGTCAAGCCCGCCGCTTTCGCGCCGGCGACGAGCACCGTCGCGTTACCCATGTAGTGATCGATGAGCGCGCGGACTTGCTTCTTGCCCTCGGGCGAATAAAGCGCTTCTGCTCCGCGCTGAACGGGATAGCTGACGCCGTTGCACTTGGTGCTCATGCGGCGGTGCCAAAGCGGGTGTATCGCGGCGAACTTCCCTTCCGCCGTCGAAGCCAGCAGGGTCTTCGGCACGATGGTGAACGCACAACGGATACCCGTGAAGCCGCCGTGCTTGGAGAAGCTGCGGAACTCGATGGCGCACTCGCGGGCACCCGGAATTTCGTAGATCGAATGCGGGATGGCCGGATCGGAAATGTAAGCCTCGTAAGCGGCGTCGAAGAGAATGATCGATTTGTTCTTCAGCGCAAAGTCCACCCAGGCTTTGAGCTGCGGGTGCGTCGCGGTCGCTCCGGTGGGATTGTTCGGCGAGCACAGGTAGATGAGGTCCACCTTTTCCTTCGGCGGCTCAGGGACGAAGCCATTCGACGGAGTGCAAGGCAGGTAAATCACGCCGACATACGCGCCGGATTCGTCCGCCGGACCGGTATGGCCGGCCATGACGTTCGTGTCCACGTAAACAGGATAGACCGGATCGCTGATGGCTAGTTTGTTCTGGTGTCCGAAGATATCGAGGATGTTGCCGCAATCGCACTTCGAGCCGTCGCTGACGAAGATTTCGTCGTCTGCCACCTCTACTCCTTTCTTGCGGAAATCATTTTCCGCGATGGCGGCGCGCAGCCACTCATAGCCCTGCTCCGGCCCGTAGCCCCGAAACGTTGCGCGCTGAGCCATTTCATCCACCGCGCGGTGCATGGCCTCGATGACCGCGCGAGGCAGGGGTTCGGTCACATCGCCGATGCCACAGCGGATAAGGCGCTTTGCCGCTTCTGAGTTCGCCTCGCAGAACGTTTTCACGCGTCGGGCAATTTCGGGAAAGAGGTACCCAGCTTTGAGTTTTAGGTAATGGTCGTTGAGGTAAGCCATGTCGTTTCTCGATTCAGTAAGCTAAATTGAATGCGCAGCGCGCAGCGCCGGAAAACCAAGGCGCGGACGGTAGCGAATAGTGAACCGGGATGCAAGCAGCACAGGACGCGGCACGGATGTTGAAAGCAACAGGGGCGCCGGGAACCCAGCGCCCCTGCCCACCACTTCATACCACAAATTCAGCGCATTAGTTGCTTTTCGAGGTAGCTGACAACCTGGCGAACATGGGCATCGACCTGCATGCGATCCTTCACCAGCCGGCAGGCGTGGAGTACGGTGCCGTGGTCGCGCCCACCGAAAGCTTCGCCGATGGTGTTCAGCGAACTTTCGGTCATCTGGCGAGAAAGATACATCGCCACCTGACGCGGGAAGGCGATGTTTTCCGGGCGGCGCTTGCTCGTCATGTCGGCCAGACGGATGTCGTAGTGTTCGGCGACTTTTTTCTGGATGACGTCGATGCTGATGGTGAAGCGGCCTTCCTCGTGGAGGATTTCCCGCAGAAGACCTTCCACAACTTCGATGCTCAGTTTTCGACCGGTGAGGGAGGCGAAGGACGAGACGCGCACGAGCGCGCCTTCCAGCCGGCGGATGTTGGTGCGAATGCGCTGGGCGAGAAAGTTGACGACTTCTTCGGGCAATTCCACGCCCATGATTTTCTCTTTCTTGCGCAGGATCGCCAGACGGGTCTCGACATCGGGCGGCTGCAGATCGGTGACGAGGCCCCATTCAAAACGGGAGACAAGGCGTTGTTCCAGGTTCTGAATCTCACTGGCCGGGCGATCGCAAGTGAGCACGATTTGTTTGCGCGCCTCGTGGAGCGTGTTGAAGGTATGGAAGAATTCCTCCTGGATGCGCTCTTTGCCGGCTAAAAACTGGATGTCATCGATCAGGAAGACGTCCGTCTGGCGGTAGCGGCGGCGGAAACGGACCAGTTGGTTGTTCTGAATGCCGTCGATGAACTCGTTGGTGAATCTCTCGGTGGAGACGTAGGTGACTCGCGCGCCTTTCTTGTGCTTGACGACGTGCTGGCCAATGGCATGGAGCAGATGAGTCTTGCCCAATCCCACTCCCCCATAGAGGAAAAGTGGATTGTAAGACTTGCCCGGTTGTTGGGCCACGGCGATGGCGGCGGCATGGGCAAACGTGTTGTTGTTGCCGACCACAAAGGTGTCAAAGGTGTTCTTGGGGTTGAAGGAAACTTCCTTGCCCGCAGTGACGCGATCTGCCTGAGGGGCTTCTTCTCTGGCCGACGGCCGGGCCAGTTCGTTTGTCTCCGACGGCCTGGCGAGTCCGTCCGATCCGGTCACGAGGAAAACTACATCCATGGGATGACCCGCCGCTCGGGAAAGCACATCGCGCAGCAAATCGAGGTAGTTGTCTTTCAGCCAAACCTCGGAAAACTCGTTAGCTACATTCAAGATGATAGCATCACCTTCGAGCGCACTTGCCCGCAGCGGCGCGAACCATAGGTTGTAAATCTCACTGTTGTTGAGCATGGCGCGCAGGAATTCCTGCGCCGCCGCCCAGATTTTTTCAGCTGATGCGTCCATTTTGTCCCGTGTAGAAATTCCGTTTTTCAGGGATTTATTCACTTCTTCTGGTCAAAGGCTTGTCTGGATGCCGGTAGAAACCTCTTCGCAGCCCGGCAGCCCAGACGATTCTCCGATGCAATCCGAGGCCAAAGAAACCACTCGTCGGCGCGCTCGTAAAAACGGCATAAGGTTTTGAAAAACAAAGACTTGAAACATACCTATTCACCTCAACAACACACCAGTCCTTAATCGTGCTCAAACCGCACTCATTGCTTCGGATTGCGATTCCAGTTTTTAGGGCAAGGTCGAGAGACTGACGAGGACAACATATTATCTTTTGTTCACGACTTATTAACAGCCTGAAATTCCTAAGAAAAAGACGGTTTCGTGTCCGTTTCGTGGCGAAAAAAGGGCGCCCCGCGAACGGATCGCCTTCGCGTCGATCCACGGCGTTACACGTCGTAGTAAAGGAAGAACTCGTACGGGTGCGGGCGCAATCGCAGCGCGTCATGCTCCTTGCGCTTATGTGAGACCCACATCTCCAAAAAGTCGCGCGTGAACACGTCGCCTTTGAGCAGAAAGTCGTGGTCAGCCTCCAGATGGTCGAGCGCTTCCGCCAGGCTGCCGCACACCTGCGGAATTTTTGCGTGCTCTTCCGGTGCCAACTCGTACATGTTCTTATCGATGGGTTCGCCGGGTTCGATTTTGTTAACCACGCCGTCCAGGCCGGCCATCAAAAGCGCGGTATAGCAGAGATACGGGTTGGCCGCTGGATCGGGCGGGCGGTATTCGATGCGTTTGGCTTTCGGTGATTCACTGAAGGTGGGAATACGGATTGCCGCTGAACGGTTGCGCGCCGAGTAGGCCAGGTTCACCGGCGCTTCGTAGCCAGGCACGAGTCGTTTATAGGAGTTGGTCGTCGGGTTGCACAGGCCACACAGGGCTTTGGCGTGTTTCAAGATGCCACCAATGTAATAAAGTGCCATCTGGGAAAGGCCGGCGTATTCATTTCCCGCGAAGAGAGGTTTGCCTTTCTTCCAAAGCGATTGATGGGTGTGCATGCCGCTGCCGTTGTCGCCGAAGAGGGGCTTGGGCATGAAGGTGACGGTCTTGCCGTGTTGTTTGGCGACGTTCTTTATGATGTATTTGTAGAGCATCATCGTGTCGGCGGTCTTGACCAGGGTGTCGAAGCGAAAGTCGATTTCAGCTTGCCCCGCCGTGGCCACTTCGTGGTGCTGACGTTCCACCCGGATGCCCAGTTTTTCCATCATCAGGCACATCTCGGTGCGGATGTCTTGCTGCGTGTCGGTGGGAGCGACGGGGAAATAACCTTCCTTGTGGCGGATCTTGTAGCTGAGGTTGGGCATCTCTTCGCGCCCGGTATTCCAGACGGCCTCCTCGCTGTCGATGTTGTAAAAGGTGCCGTTGCTCTTGGTGTCAAAGCGAACGTCGTCGAAGATGAAAAACTCGGCTTCGGGTCCGAAAACAGCAGTGTCGGCCACGCCGGTCGATTGGAGGTACTTCTCGCCTCGCTGCGAAATCCCCCGCGGATCACGGTTATAGGCTTCTTTGGTCCCGGTTTCGGCGATAGTGCAGGTGACCGAGAGTGTAGGCACCGCACAAAAGGGATCAATGAAGGCCGTAGCTGGGTCAGGCATGGCGAGCATGTCGGACGCCTCAATAGACTTCCAGCCGCGGATGCTGGAGCCATCGAACCCGAAGCCATCTTCGAAGACTTCTTCGGTCAGTTCGGCAATCGGACAACTGAAGTGCTGCCAGGTGCCAAAAGTATCGACGAATTTCACGTCCACCATCTTGGCTTCGTGTTTTTTGGCCATCTCAATGACGCCTTTAGGCGTCCCTGCTTTTGCGGATGCGGTGCTCATTGTCTTGGCTGAGTTGGATGCGTGTTGCTTTTTACCGGATCAATTCACAAAAAATCCCCGTCCCATCAACGAGCGAAAGGGAAAATTCTCTCAGACGGCGTGCTCGCCTTTTTCCTCCGTCCGGATGCGGACGGCGTTTTCAATCGCGCTGACGAAAACCTTTCCGTCGCCGATTTTGCCGGTGCGCGCGGCCTTGACGACGGCTTCGACGGCGCTGTCCACCAGACTGTCTGTAATGACAACTTCGATTTTTATCTTGGGAAGAAAATCGACAGTGTATTCGCTGCCACGATAAATCTCAGTGTGGCCCTTCTGCCGGCCGAAACCTTTTACCTCGCTGACCGTCATGCCTTCGACGCCGAGGCCAGACAAGGCTTCCTTTACCTCTTCGAGCTTGAACGGCTTAATGATGGCCTCGACTTTTTTCATTTGGTTGCGCGCGGAGTCTAGCAACCGGCTGAAGTGTGTAAACAGGTTTTTGAATTTCGATTCATTTTTTCTCTTCGTACGAAAACTTTTCGATCCATGCTGCTCCAGGAACCCGTTGGAATAACGGCGGCGCGAATCGAGCGCCATCGACGCGTCCGCGAGCGCGCATCATCGCTTGCGCTTGGCCCGACAAAGAGATTCCAATGTATCAGCGCGACAGCCCATAACTGGTCCGCGGAAAGAGGAAACCATGAACGGAAGCATTTTTAATCCACGAAACCATGAGAATTAATACGTGTGCGCCCATCTTGACAGCAGACGCCAAAGGGAGTCTAGTGGTCGCGGATTACGGCAACAGATTTCGGGCAACGTTGAACTGTTCTTTCTAGCCCAACCAGATTTCGGTGCCGATATAATACAGTCGGCGCCGGATATCCCACGTAATCCTACGTTTGTATTAAATTCGAAATTCCCCGGGTCGCTGCGTCACCCCCTGACCAAGCGACCCGGTTTTTTTCCTTAACCGCGCGCCACTGCTTCCACCGGCCGTGCCGCCCGCAATATTTGCCAGATGTGGGTAAAACAGTCCTCTGGAAAACCCATCGCCCGTTTCAACTGGTAGTCACGTTCCAGAACGTTTGGATGCCGCTCCCATTCGCGGAAGGTCCGCCAATCCACATAGCCCTTGAGCCATGCGAAGTGACCGTGGACCGGCACCGGATAGTCACTGCCATGCAGCATCCGTCCGACCAGCGGTTCGCGCACACATTCGCGCACGTGCCGGCCACGAATGGGGACATTGAACGCGCTGGTGTCTCCATAAAGGTTCGGGTGCCGGCGGGTCATCTCGGCAAAAACATGAAAATACTCCGGGTCCAACAATCCACTTTTCGTGGCGCAATGCGCCGCGATCACTTTGACCCCGCACCGCAAAGGCAATTCAAGTGTACGCGGGTCGGAAAGTTCCTTCCGCACCACCGGCACAGTGTGCTCGCCCCCCGTGTGCGCCAGCAACGGTAACCCTGCCGCCGCCATCTTTTCCCAAAACTTGAGGTAACGCCGGTCGTTGCAGTCGATGTTGTGGCAGTTTGGGAGGCATTTCATCATCACTGCGCCGCCCGCGAGGCAGCGCTCTAACTCTTCCAACGCATCGGCGCGGGCGGGATGAATGGAGACAGCGGGCAGAAATTCCCGATGCTCATGCGCGAGTTTCAACACGTAATCGTTCGGGACGTAAAACGAACCGACACCCTCCATCACTTTTCCCTGCTCGCTGTAAACCCGGTCGTGCGCGAGAATAACAATTGCGCGAAGGGAGGAGTTTTTTACGAGATGAACCAATTGTTCCACGTAAAGGCGGTCGAGATCGCCCCGCATCGCGCTGGCGGGCAGGCCGATTTGCCGGAGCATTAGCGCAGCCAGCGGGCGGTGCCAGCCTTGCACCCGCAACCAGCAGCCCGTGCCACCTGTACCGTTGCCGACTATGTGAACATGCATGTCCACTGGACCGCACGACACACTTTCGGTTTGAGCAAAAGATTGAGCTGGTTCAGGAATCACAGCGCTGCAGTCTTAGCCAACGCTTGGAACTCCGTGAAGAACCGATTTAGTCCGGTGAGATCAGGCTCCGCCTCCCTCGTCAGGAAAACTCCAAGACACGTTCCATCCGGCCTTCTCTCGCACTGAAGCAAGGCCCCTTGATAAACCCAGCGGGTGCGAGTGAGCGGGATGCGGTTGAGTTGCAGCACCTGAAAACAATCCGCAACGCAGCGCATGGCGTTTTCCACCGCAACTTCGGAGAAACCGTCCGACCAGGTTTTCGCTACCGCCGTCTGATCAGGATAGCGCACGCCGCAAGCGAGAATACCCTCAAAAGGATCACTCTGCTCGAACCACTGGTTGATCAACTCCTTCATGGCTGTATTGCCCCTTCGGAGCTTTCCGCGGTTACGCGGCCGGTGCGGACAAACAGCGCCCGGTCCGGTTGAATTTGCGCCACGACCCGGGCATTTTCGCCATTCACTTCAAGGCGATCAAATTCACCCAGCGGCAATCCTTGCGCGAGCTGCCTTGCCTTCTGGGAAAGGAACTCCAGGAAACCCACCCGCCCGTTGGTGTTCGTGCATTGCCATTCGTGCAATACTTCGCCTTGGAGTGAGCAGACCAGTAACTCCTCGACTTGAGGACGCACCGATGGACCTCGCGATGCGCCGGCTTCGTCTTCTGACGATACCTCAATGAGCGGAGTGGCAGCTTCGATGACCGGCACGATGACTGGGGTGTGTCTCTCCCCGGCAGGCACCGGAGTGGGCGTCGGAAACCCTGAATCGCTGTGCCCCTGCGGAGGAGGAATCGTCCCTTGCTCGTCGCGCTTCCGCGCCGCTTCCATGAGAAGAAACTCCCAGGATCCACTGATGCTCTGCGCCGGCGGCGCAGTGAACGGTTGCACGTCGAATTCACCACCCGTCAGCCCCATCAAGTAATTGAATGCATCCTCGCCAATACGATTGCCACACTGCGCATGGATGATCTGCCCCTCCTTCACGAACACGGTGCCATGTGCGCTGCCCGCGTGAATCTTGAGCACGGAGGAGTTGCGTGCCAGGCACTCCATTTGCAGCACATCCTGCAGTCCTACCCGCCGCAGCACGCCGCGAAAACCTTCCTCCGGCTGGAACCGGGTCAGCTCGTGCAGCGTCGCAAAAATACTGCGCCAGCCGCCCTCATCGCGCGGTTTCTCCAGAAACAACTCCGCTCCGTTGCTCAAACAAGTCGCGCGATGATGCTCCGTGGCATCCCCGGTCAGGACTACCTTGAGCACATTTGGAAACTTGCGCTGCAACAGGCCAAGAAATTGCAGGCCATCCACCACAGGCATGTGGATGTCGAGCACGAGCAAATCAACCTTCTGTTCCTGCAGAATCCCCAGCGCCTTGCTCACATCCGGCGCTGTAAAAATCTCCCAGGCCGGCCCCGCAAAATGACCCATGAGCTGCTGGAGGAAATCCAGCAGACCTACTTCGTCATCGACGAACAGAATTCGTTTTCTCTTTTGTGCCATTGGTCCAATTGGCAATTAACGCGGCGTAAACGCCGCACCCTTGAGCGCGGGCTTTAGCCCGCTTCAACCCTTTAACCTTTCAACTCTTAACCGTCCAACGCTTCAACCCAGCTTACAACAGCTTCTCCTTGCACAAATCCCGCCAGCTTTCCAGCCGTTCCGCCAATCCCAGTTCTGTTAGATAATTCTCATCCACCGCCGCATAAACTAAGCCTTGATTCTCCTTCTGCGCCTCGTGCTCGATGGCATTGGCCGCATGGACAGCCGTCAGCGGACAGAATTGTTTACTTAGAAATCGCACGGGATAATGATGCAGCGCCACCGACTCAATGATCGGCATGGGCAAACCCCAAATGCCGAGCAGGCACGCCCCCAATTCGCCGTGACTCGCCCCGAGCACACTGGACTCCGCGTCCCAAAGATGCACCTGTTCCTGGCGTGACTTGGCCAGCGCCTCCTTGAAAGCTTCCGGCACATTGGCGGCCAGCAACAGTTTGCCGATGTCGTGCAGCATGCCTCCCGTAAAGGCCTGCCCGGCCATTTCCGCATCGCATCCCTCGGCACGGGCGATCTTCTCGGCAAACTTCCCAGTGACCACTGAATGCTTCCAGAGTTTGTCCACGGAAAAATCCGCCGTTCGCACTTTGTCGAAATAGGAAAACGTGTGAGCCAGCAGCACCAGCGCCTTGGTCGTCTCCATGCCGAGATACATCACCGCCTCCGCCGCGCTGACGACTTGCATTTGCAAGCCAAAGACCGCCGAGTTGACCACCTGTAACAGCTTCGCGCTCAAGACCGGGTCCTGCGACACCAACGAGCCAATGCCCTCAATCGAAGAATCGGGCGATTGCAGCTCCGCGACAATCTTGAAGTAAAGGTTGGGCGGGCTGGGCAGCTTCTTCATCTGAGCGATCAGCTTCTGCACCGCTTCGCTCGGCAACCAGGCCTCCAGCGAAAACGCCCGATCCAATGCCGAATTGATCGTGGCCACGTCACTCGGCTTGACCAGGTATTGATGCGCGGTGCCTACGCATTTCATGGCCGCCTGCTGATCCGCCATGCTCGCGCGAATGAAGCGCAGCGTGGTCGGGTTACGCTGCATCACCTCATCCAGCAACTGCGCCCCCGTCATTCCGGGGATCTGCATGTCGGCTACCACGGCGTCGCACGGAGATTGCGACAAAGAGGCCAACGCCTGCAAACCGCTCTTCGCGAAGGCCACGTCCCATTTTTTGGCAAATCCTCCCGATTGATTCTGCAACTGTTCCCAGAGGGCCAGGTCCTCGCCGACGAACAAAATCCGCTTCCGTGACATATGAGAATCCTTTCGGCAGAAAACGCTTTGGCCTAAGTCATAGTTTTATGCGGCTCAAAAGCTCTTTCCTGCCGCCGTCTCACGCCGGATGAAGGCGGTTTCCCCGGACACGGGCACCAGTTCGCGGCCCCCGTTTGCATCGGGCTGCCAGCCCATCCGCCACAACGCCTGCTCCGCGCCACAGCGAACCCACTCATCCTCATCCGCCAAGGCAGCCTTGAGCGGCTCCAGCGCACGCTGGTCGGCGATCCGCCCCAGCGCCTCGGCGGCCGCCTGCCGGAGATCACGATCCCAGTCTCCTAACGCTTGCACGAGCGCCTGGAGCGCCGCGGCGCGTTTGTAGTAAACCGGATCAGTGAAGGCATTCAAACTCGGCTCTGGTTTGGGCATGTCGCTGAGTTTGCTTAGTGTGTCCGCCGCCGCCTGCCGCACCCAATACTCTTTGCTGGTCGCTGCGGCCTTGAGGGCGGGAATGGCCCGGCGCGCGGCTTCAGACCGTTCCCACTCTTCGTCGATTTTCCGCAACACACCCGCCGCCAGACTGCGCACAGACGATTGCGCATCGGCCAGTGCTACGACCAGATGCTCCACGGCGCTCTTATGCTGGATCTGGCCCAGGGCTTCGATGGCAGCCTCGCGCACGTCGTGATCCGGATCTTTCAGCAGTTCGGTCAAAGGCTCCACCGCCCGCGCGTCCTTCAATCGGCCCAGCGATTCCACCGAGGCCTTGCGGACGCTCCAGTTGGCGTCCTTCAATGAAGCCGTCAACCGCTCGAACGAGCCGTTGTCCGTCATCGTTCCCAGCGCATTGGCTGCCGCGGCGCGAACCAACGGGTCTGGATCCTTGAGCGAAAGCGTCAGTGGCTCGGCGCTTCGCGGATCGCGGATAGCGCCCAGAGCTTCGACGGTCGCTACCCGAACATGCGGGTCGGCGTCCTTCAATGCGGCGATCAAAGGCTTCAAGATCCGCTCGTCGCCAATATGGCTGAGCGCCTCCACGACATTCCGCCGGTTTGGGCACTGCTGATCCTTCAGCACCGAAACCAATGGCTCCAGCGCCACCGGGCCGATCATCGCCGCCTTCATGAATTCTGCGGATGCCACAAACTTGAGCACTTTCTGGATATCGTTCGCCGGCTGCCAACTGAAGAAATCCAGCGCTTTGGCCGCGCGACGACGCACCGCTAGATTCAAATCCTTCAACGCCCCGACCAGCACCTCGACGCAAGTGGCGTCGCCCACCTGCATCAGCGCTCCCACGACTGCCTCGCGCACCTCGCCGTCCGGATCGCGCATGGCTTGAACCAGAGAAGGAAGTGTTCGCGGCTCCTTGAGCTTGCCCAACGCCTGCACCACAACAAGGCGCACGCTCGCGTCGTCGTCCTGCAATGCTTCCACAAGGCTCTCGATCGCGTCCTCAGTCCCTTCCGCCGCCAGTTTCTCCACTGCTTGCCGGCGCGTCTGCGGGTTCTTAAATTTCAGTTGTTGTAGCGTCCACCAGTGCATGTCAGGTAATGAACAATTCAAATCCAGTGCGTTGCATACATCAAGAGTCAGCCAGACTCATGCCGGGAGGACTGCCAAACGAGTTGCTTGAAGCTCTGAGCCGCCAGTCGAGACAGTCTGGACACAACGCACCTGTGGCTCCGGCCCAAAAATTTAATCCCTGTCTTGTTCCAGGACACTCCCACAAGGGAATCAGGACGGAATGCCTCACCGAGAGAATGCTTCCCTGCTGCGCCCGTTTTAGGCATAAACCCGCCATCGAACCATGAACTGCGCTGCTACTTTCTGCCGCTTCCTCCCCCAGACCTTCGTTGGACTAGCCTTCACCTGCTCAGTAATGGTTGGGCCTTGGCGGATTCTAGCCGCCGATCCTTTCGCCGAAGGTGTTCGTCCTACCCCTTGGCAGAAACCGGAGGACCAACAGAAATCTTTTCGCCTCCCGCCCGGCTTCGAGATTCAACTCGTCGCTGCCGAGCCGGACATCAACAAGCCCTTCAACCTCGCCTTCGACGCGCAAGGCCGGCTCTGGGTCACCACCTCCATCGAATATCCCTTCGCCGCGGCTACGAACAAGCCGGGCCGCGACCGCATCATGATTTTCGAGGACTTCAGTCCCGACGGGCGCGCGCGCAAGGTGACGCCGTTTGCCGACGGACTGAACATCCCCATCGGCATCCACCCCTACAAAAACGGCTGCATCGCGTGGAGCATTCCGAACATCTGGTTCTTCCAGGACACCGACGGCGACGGCAAGGCCGACAAGCGTGATGTGCTCTATGGTCCCTTCGATTACACGCGCGACACGCATGGGAATCAGGCCAGCTTTCGTCGCGGCTTCGATGGCTGGATTTACGCCACCCACGGCTACAACAACGATTCCCACGTCAAAGGCCGCGACGGCCACCAGATCGACCTCAATTCCGGCAACACCTATCGCTTCCGCCTCGACGGCTCGCGCATCGAGCATCACACGCACGGACAGGTGAATCCCTACGGACTCGCCTTCGATCCGTTCGGCAACCTTTTCTCCTCCGACTGCCACAGTGAACCCATCTACCAGCTTCTCGCCGGCGGCTACTACCCCAGCTTCGGCAAGCCCCATGATGGCCTCGGCTTCGCGCCCAAGATGATGGAGAAGCCCCGCGGCTCGACCGCCATCGACGGTATCTCCATCTACGCCGACGACCTCTGGCCCGCCGAATTTCACGGCAACATCTTCATCGGCGACGTGATGGCCAGCCGCGTCTATCGCGACCGCCTCACTGAGGAAGGATCCACCCGCACCGCCCGTCCGATGCCCGACTTCGTAACCACCACCGACCCGTGGTTCCGTCCCGTCGATACCTGCCTCGGTCCCGACGGTGCGCTCTACATCGCCGACTTCTACAACAAAATCATCGGCCACTACGAAGTGCCACTCGCACACCCCGGCCGCGACAGAACGAGCGGGCGGATATGGCGGGTGGTTTATCGCGGTGACGACGGGCAAGTAAAACTGCGCCCCCAGCCCAATTTCCCAAGGGCATCGCTCGAAGAACTCGTCGTCGAACTTGGTTCACCGAATCTCCCGCGCCGCATGCTCGCGTTGAGTCAACTCACCGACGAACGAAGCGAGCAGAAGGGAGAGACCGCTGAGAAGTTGAAAACCGCGTTGGAGGACTTGGCCGGCAATTGCTATTGGACGAAGAGGAACCTCTCTGCGGTCGGTTCAGCCACTGCGGATCGGATGCGGGTGCAGGCTTTGTGGGGGACGCGGCGGCTTGGATACCCGGATGTCCAAGGCATGTGGGCGGTCGCAATGAGCGGCCCGTGGTTTCCAGAACTCCATGTGCATCTCATGCGCTTTGCTACGGACCTGGCGGTGGAAGTCAGCCGAACCAAGCTGGACGCGGGTGAAAAAAAGCTCTGGACGAATTACCTGACCACAACGGTCCTGCCAAGTTTGACCAACACGAACGCACTCGTCCAGCGCTGCGCGGCAGAAGCACTTGGTCAGGCTCCTCGCTACGAGCACATCCAACCCCTCATCTCCCTGCTACAACGTGTACCCAAGGCCGACACGCATCTTCTCTACGTCGCCCGCAAATCGCTGCGCGACCAACTTGTGCCGGAGGAGAACTTCCGCCGGTTGCTCGACGCAAAACTGAGCGATACCGAGTTACGCATCATCACGGATGTTGCCATCGCAGTGAAGAGTCCAGCCGCTGCGACCTTCCTGCTCCGCCAGTTGCCCGAACTGAGTAAAGCCAACAAGCCTTCACCCTCCATCCCCGACATCCTCAAGCACGCCGCGCGTTACGCGCCGGAATCCGAACTGGATCAGCTTGCCAGCTTCGCCAACGCCCGTATCCCGACCGCCCCTGGCCTGGAGCAGTATCAGGAACTCGAACGTCAGTTCTCCCTCTTCAAGTCCGTGGACGACGGCTTGCAACAGCGCGGCAGCACACGGCCCGAAGCCATCCGCGCGTGGGGCACCAATCTCGTCTGGAGATTCTTCAGGGCGCTCGACACCTACCATTCGTGGACCGCCCTGCCCTACGAACCCAATCCCAGCGACGGCGTTCCATGGGATCTGGAGACGCGCACCGACACCGCCGGGCGCAAGCGTCAGTTGACCTCCAGCCTCCCTCACGGCGAAGACCTCACCGGAGTCCTGCGTTCGCCCGACTTTCCGCTGCCCGCGAAGCTCACCTTCTGGCTTTGTGGTCACGATGGTTTCCCTGACAAGCCCGCGGCCAATCAGAACTTTATCCGACTTCGCCTGCACGACTCCGGCCAGATACTCGTCACTGCTCCCGCGCCGCGCAACGACACTGCCCGTCTCATTACCTGGGAGTTTCCAGAGCACGCCGACAAACGCGCGTTCGTCGAAGCCGTCGATGGCGACGAGGGCCGTGCCTACGCGTGGATCGCCTTCGGTGACTTTGAACCGGCGCTATCGCAACTGCACCCCTCCGAGTTTTCTCCGCGCAAGATGCTCGATTGGATTGCTGGCGCCACGGACGCCGCCGTCCGCTTGCGAATGAAGGAATCCGCGCCGGTCTTCGCCCGTTTCCTCTCACTGAGTCGCAATCTCACCCGGGACAGCTACGGGGCGGAGACCTTCGCCAGCCTTGCGCGCGCATGGGTCGCGCTGGACGCGACGCAAGCAGTTCCCGTCCTCTCCAGCGCGCTGGCGACCAATTACGGGCCTGCCGCCTACCGTGAAGCCGTTGCCGGAGTACTCGCCGGCCAGAACTCTGCCGCCGCGCAGGCTGCGGTTCTTGCCGCCATGAAATCGCTTCCGCTGAAGAAACAGGAAACCATCGCCATCACGCTCTCCGCCGCGAAGTTCAGCGCCGAGACGCTGCTTGCCGGCCTGGAGAACGGCGCCATCTCCCCGCGCGTCCTCCACCGTAACAGCGTCAACACCCGCCTAAAAAACTCCAAGCCCACCGACTGGGAGGCGCGGCTCAAGATACTTACTGCCAAACTCCCGCCGCCCGACGACGTCCGCAACAAACTCATCGCCGACCGTCGCGCTGGTTACTTGTCCGCATCCCGCCAGCCCGACGACGGCAAGTTCGTCTTCGCCAGGAACTGCGCCGCCTGCCACAAGATTGGTACCGAAGGCGCGCTTATCGGCCCGCAGCTCGACGGCATCGGCCAGCGCGGCCTTGAACGTCTCTGCGAAGACATTCTGGACCCGAATCGCAACATTGATGGCGCTTTCCGCTCAACGATATTCGTGCTCAAAGATGGCGAAGTGACCAGCGGCCTCTTTCGCCGGGAAGAGGGCGAAACGATCGTGCTGGCCGAAAGCACAGGAAAAGAAATCATAATCGCGAAGAAGGACATCGCTGAGCGCCGCGAGAGCGAGGTTTCACTCATGCCGGAAAACTTCGGTGAAATCCTTTCCATCGAAGACTTCAACAGCTTGATGGCTTATCTCCTTTCCCAACGCGCACAACCATGAGCTTAGCCACCAGGAGAATGAGGCTACGAAGGTACGAAGCCACGAAGCGAATTCTGTTTTTCGTGTCCCGGTGTCTTGGTGGCCAGACCTGGGCCGCCCACACATTGGCCGCACTCGTGTTCTCAATCGCCGGCACTGCGTCAGCCGAAAATTGGCCAACCTGGCGTGGCCCGCGCCCGGACGGCACCAGCGCCGAAAAGAATTTGCCGATTCATTGGAGCCCAACCAGCAACGTCGTTTGGAAAACGGGACTTCCGGGCACCGGCCACGCGTCGCCCATCGTCTGGGCAGATTCGATCTTCATTGTGTCAGCCCTTTCGGAAAGCCAGTCCCGCGTCGTGTTGAGCGCGGATAGAAAGACTGGCCGTATCCTTTGGCAACGCACGGTCATCACGTCGCCGATGGAGCGGAAACATCCCTTGAACAGCCACGCCTCAAGCACGCCGGCAACGGACGGACGGCTGGTTTACGTCGCGTTCCTGGATCGCGCGGAAATGGTCGTGGCCGCGTATGACTTCGACGGAGAACAACGCTGGCTGGTCCGCCCCGGTCCGTTCTCCAGCATGCACGGCTTTTGCAGTTCGCCGATTCTGTACAAGGACAAGGTCATCGTGAACGGCGACCATGATGGCAATTCCTACCTCGTGGCATTGGATCGCACCACCGGGAAAACGCTCTGGAAAGTTCCAAGAGAGAACAAGACCCGCAGCTACTGTGTCCCTCTCCTCCGCGACCTCGCGGGCCGGACGCAGATGGTGTTGTCCGGCGACAAATGCGTGGCGAGCTACGACCCGAACGATGGTTCGCGCCATTGGCTCATTGACGGGCCCACGGATCAGTTCGTGGCATCACCGGTCTACAACGAGCGCGCTGGTCTGTTGTTCGTCACAGGTGGTTACCCGGATCACCATATTCTCGCCATCAAACCCGACGGCACGGGCAACATCACAAAGACCGACAAGATCGTCTGGCGGACAAACCGAGGCGTGGCTTACGTGCCTTCGCCCATCGCCGAAGGCGACTATTTTCTCGTCGTGTCGGATTCCGGCGTGGCCCATTGCTTCGAGGCCAGGACAGGCCGACTGATGTGGCAGGAACGCCTGGGCGAACATCACGCTTCGCTCGTTTCGGCCAACGGGCTGGTTTATTTCCTGAACGATCACGGGGTGATGAACGTGGTGAAACCCGGCCCTGAATTCGTTCGTGTGGCCCAGAACGAAATTGGCGAGGAGACCTTCGCGTCGCCCGCCATTAGCCAGGGCCAGATTTTCCTCCGAGGCGACAAGCGTCTATTCTGCATCGGAAACCGCTGATTCACGATTCTGAAGCCGAACGAAGTGGTTAATATCTGTGGTTGAACTGCCGCTTCAACACGATTTCCCTTCTCGGTCCGGTTGCCGCTTCCCTCAACCCGGAGTAGCTTGGACGCGGCGCGTATGGAAAAGATTACCTATGCCTCGCTGGCTTCGTTGGGAGAGGATTTTCATCGGGCGTTCGATGGCGCGCTCGCCTACGAACAAAAGAAACTTGGCCGCTCGCATCCGCTCTACATCCGCGGCCAGAAAAAGAAGGCCAAAGCCGGAAGCTTCACTGACACCGCGCCTGCCGATACGCGCCTCGTGCTGGGCGAATTCCAAACTGCCGGGCGCGAAGAAACCCGTCAGGCCATCGAAGGCGCAAAGGCCGCCATCCCGGACTGGACGGACCTTGGTTGGCGGCAACGTGTGGCTTTCCTGCGCAAGGCTGCGGAGATCATGACTGAACGGCAGTTCCGGCTTGCCGCCCTCCTCAGTCTTGAAGTGGGCAAGAACCGGGTCGAGGCCATTGCCGAAGTCTCCGAGAGCATCGACCTCATTATCTACTACTGCCGCCAGATTGAGGCGCACCACGGTTACGCGCTCGCCATGAGCGGCAACGGCTCTGAACAAACCCGCAGTGTGCTGAAACCGTATGGCGTTTGGGCGGTCGTCTCGCCATTCAATTTCCCATTGGCCCTCGCCACTGGCATGGCGGCAGGCACGCTTGTCACCGGGAACACCATCGTCTTCAAGCCGGCCAGCGACACGCCACTCGCCGGGTTATTGCTCCACGAGATTCTTCACGAAGCGGGCCTGCCGGTCGGCGTGACGAACTTCATCACAGGCCCCGGCGCCACCGTCGGCGAAGAACTCATCACCAACCCGGACATCGACGGCTTTATCTTCACCGGCTCGAAGGGAGTTGGACTGGACATCGTGCATCGGTTCAACCAGCCACGCCTCCGCCCGTGCATCGTGGAGATGGGCGGGAAGAATCCTGCCATCGTCATGCCCTCGGCGAATCTGGAAGACGCCACCGAAGGCGTGCTCCGTTCCGCTTTCGGCATGGGTGGGCAGAAATGTTCAGCCTGTTCGCGCGTCTATTTGCATCAGAAGATTTACAAACCCTTCCTTGATCTTTTGATCGAAAAGACAAAGAAGCTCGTTATTGGCGATCCGACGAAGCGCGAAACCTTCCTGGGCCCGCTCATCAACGAATCCGCCGTGGCAAAATACGAAACGGCCGTTCGCCTCGGCAAAAAAGATGGCCGCATAGCTCACGGCGGCAATCGCCTGAAAGGCGATGCTTTCGCGCATGGCTTCTTCGTGGAACCAGCCGTAATCGATCACTTGCCAAAAGCCTCCAGACTCTTTCAGGACGAATACTTTGCCCCCGTGCTAGCGGTCGCCGAGGTAAAAACACTCGAAGAGGCCATCGCTTTAGCCAACGACAGCGAATACGGCCTCACCGCCGGCATCTTCACCCAGGAAGAACACGAGCAGGAAACCTTCTTCAACTCCATCCAGGCCGGCGTGACCTACAGCAACCGCCGTGGCGGGGCAACGACCGGCGCATGGCCCGGCGTGCAATCTTTCGGTGGCTGGAAACACTCCGGCTCCAGTGGCAAGAGCGCGCTCGGCCCTTACTACGTCGCGCAGTTCCTCCGCGAACAGAGTCAAACCCGCATCAAATAGCGCGCCGCCAGTCGTGTTACTTATCTGCGCGTCCTTTCGAGACCACGAAAGGCCTCGCGACGAACCAAGGGGTCAGTGTCGTTCTCAGCCACATAACGTAACCATTCTTGCACCTTGGGGTCGGATCGGAAATCACTCAACGCATCCGCCGCTCGTTCGCGGACGGAGGGGTTCGCGTCCTGCAACCCCTGGACCAGTGACGGAACGAACGCAGGGTCACTTATCTCGTCGAAGCCACGAAACAGACGAACAAGCTCCAGTGGATCTTGAGATTGCGATGCCAATTGGGCCAGGATCGTGGCAACGTCCGACGCGTCGGCTTTGGCCTCACGCAGCGCACTCATCGCCAAGAGGCGTTCCTCCGGCGAACTTTCGGTGTTCAGAGCGCGTTCCCGTAAAGCCGCCAGACGAGCTTCCGAAATGGGCCCTTCCCGCAACGCGTCGGCAATTTCCTCGCGCACATCTTCCTCCGTTTCATTGCGCAACATCTTCCAGAGTTGCTCGTCCACCTGAGAGTCACCTGCGAAACGGCGCAGGTTTTCGACCGCTTGTTGGCGTACGTCCTCGTCCGGGTCGGTCGCCGCCAGTTGCAACAGCGGTTCCCGCAGCACGGCGTTAGTTCGCCCTTCGAGCTGGCTGAGCAGGTCTTCGCGAAGGTTGGCATTGGTCGCGGTATTCAGCCATCCCGCCGCCAACTGGACCACATCATCTGTGAGGGCATCGTTGCGGCGAAGCAACCGCAGCGCCTGCAGGCGTTCGCGATCACTTGCGTTGGGGTCAGACAGCTTGCGCTGCAAATTCTCAATCTTGTCACCCGCCAGCGGCAGTTGGCCGCGCTCCATCAAGTACTCGGACGCGCGTGCCAGTTCAGCGATGGCTTTCTCCAACCGGGCCACGCGCCGCGATAGATCCGTGCCGGCGGCTGCAGAGCCGGGGCGAAAAGCTGTTGTCCCGCGACTTTCTGCGGTTTCATCGATGGCCAGCGTGCTGGCGTCATACGGGGCCGTTGCAGCCTGTTCTTTCTTCAAACGATGAATGGTTCGCTGTTGCACGGCTAGTACACCGGCGAAACCGAGTACGAGGGCAATGATAAGACAGGTTTTCAAGTTTTTCATAATCAGCGGTGAGCGACTTCTCGCGAAGAGCACAATGCCAATCGCTTCCTGTGGCCACCGTAACGGACTAGAGCTTACGATAAGCTGACAGGCAAATCCGCATCGAAGTTTCGAAAAAAAGTTGAATCAATTCGGCTTGTTCGAGGCGATCCTCGAAATTCTTCACGAGAGCCAGTCTTAGCCTGGCCGATAGAATAGCTATCCCCAGTTCGCGGAGCCGATTCGAGATGACAGCAAACTTGTTCTACTTCGCCATCACAACTTCCACGGTGTCTTCCTTGGCCTGGAGTTTGTCTTCCTCCTCTTCTACGGAGTGTGCCGGAAGAGGTTCCAGTGCTTTGGGAACGTGATCGGTGACTTGTTCTTCGGCCTTGTGGAATTTTACGCTAACAATGCGGCTGACGCCGTGCTCCTGCATCGTGATGCCGTAAAGCACGTCGGCCATCCCGATGGTGCGCTTGTTGTGCGTGATGATGATGAACTGCGAGTGCTCCAGGAACCGTTGCAGTACGCGGACGAAACGGTTGATGTTCGATTCGTCGAGGGGCGCATCGAGCTCGTCGAGGACGCAGAACGGCGAGGGCTTGACCTGGTAAATCGAGAAGAGCAGCGCCACAGCCGTCATGGTTTGCTCGCCGCCGGAGAGCAATGAGATGCTCTGGAGTTGTTTGCCGGGCGGACGCGCCACGATGTCGATGCCGCTCTCCAGCACGTCGCCTTCGTCCACGAGGATCAGGTCGGCTTTGCCGCCGCCAAAAACTTCCTGGAACATCAAACGGAAGTTGTCGCGAATCTTGTGAAACGTCTCGGTGAACATCTCCTTGGTCTGCGTGTTGATCCGGTTGATCACCTCCAGCAACTGTGTCTTCGCCTGAACAAGGTCATCGTGCTGTTGAGTCAGGAAATTGTAGCGCTGCTCGGTCTCCTCGTATTCCTCAATGGCCACCAGATTCACCGGCCCCATTTCGTCGAGCCGTTTCTGGAGAGCGCCGACTTGATCGGCGACGGCAGTCCAATCGGTGGCGGCGCCGGAAGTGGCCATTTCCTCGGGAGTGAGTGTTTGGACGCGCGCCGGGCCTTCGTCCGCGATGGTGATGGTGATGCACTCGCTGCGCACGTTGTCGAGGTTGACGTGATACTTCTGCTGGATGCGCTCCCGCAGGTTCTGCACCGACATCGTCTTCTGCGCCAGCTCGACTTCGATGCTGCTGCGTTGCTGCTGAAGATCGCTGAGCCGCCGGCGGATCTCCCGCAGGCTTTCCTCACGGATGGCAATCTCCCGGTCTTGCGACTCCTTTTGGGCTTCGAGTTGCGCCGACTGCTGGTTGACAACCTCGCGCTCGTGGGTCAATCGCTGAGTCTGCCGCTGTGAATCTCCAATCTCCGTCTCGAACTGCGCCTTGCGCTGTAGGAACGAACTGCAGTCATTGCGACGCTGTTGGACGCTCTGCGCAAGTTCGTGGAGACGCTGCTCCAGCGGGCCCTTCTGCCGGGCGAACGAGGCACACAATTGTTCCTCAGCTGCAAGCTCGACTTTGGCTTCGGTCAGCATGGCATTGACGGCGTCACGCTGCTGACGGAGTTGTTCGAGCGCGGCGGTCAGTCCCGTCACTTGCGCCTGGGCGGCCTGCTCGCGCGATTCCAGCCCGGCAACCCGGGTGGCGAGGGCGGCGCGCTTTTGTTGTCCTTCCTGATCGTGCGCCGCGAGCGATTGCACTTCATAGACCACCGTCTCGATCTTCGAGTGAAGTGAACGCAGCGAACTTTGCAGCGCATTGAACTCGCCCTCGTGCGCGGCAATGGCGACCTCCTGATTCCGAAGCTCGGTCTGTGCTTGCTGGAGACTGGCCTGGAGCGCGGTCTGCTCGCTTTGTAGCGCACCCTTCTTGCGGCTGGCCTCGTTGACCTGCTCCTGAATCTGCTCGAGCTGGTTTTGGAGATCGGCGATCTGATTCTTGCGCCCCAGAATGCTGGCGGGCGCCTGGTTGCCGTTTCCATTGGCGGAGCCACCGGTGAAGACGCCGTGACGTGTGAGCATTTCGCCGGACGCAGTGACAAAGTCGAAAGCGCCGTGACTTTCGCGCCACGCGGCAATAGCGGCGGCCAGATCGGAAACAATGCGAGTCAGGCCCAGCAGCCGCTGCACGAGCGGCCGAACGGAGGGGTCAGCTTCGACAACGGAGGCGGCGGGGATGGCGGCGAAAAGATTCGGCGCTTCGGCCTGGGCGATTTCGCTGACCGCGCTCGACGAAAGCAGGGCAGGCATCTTGCCTGCCCCGTCGCTCCAAGACGATTCAAGCACGTCGGGATCGGCGGAGTCTTCCTGAGCAGGCAGGATGCCTGCCCTGGCTTGCAACGCCAAGGCCGCGATACTCGCGCGACCCTTTTTGTTCGCAGCGAGGTCCGCCAGGATTTGCTCGGCGGCTTCCGGCTGCTCCGTCAGGACAATCTGAAGGTGATGGCCCAGCGCTGTTTCGATCGCGGCGACGTGCGGGTCGGGCACGCGAACCCTGTCTGCCAGTGAGCCGAGCACTGATTGGGACTGTTTGAGCGCGGCCAGCGACCCGGCGCTGAAGCCCTCATGGGATTCTTGAAGCTGTTCGAGGACGCTGAGGCGGGAACGCTTCTCGGCCTGTTGGCGAAAGCAGGCGTCCAATTCCTGCGAGGCTTGCGCGAGTTCCTGCTGAATCTCTCGGAGCCGTTGCTGGCGATCTTCGACCGTGCCGCGTTGGGTTTGCGCGTTCAGCTTCTGGGCCTGGACAGTCGCGGCGAATTCAGTCAGCCGTGCCTCCAGGCGGGCGCGCTCTTCCTCCAACTGGACCTTCTCCGAGGAAAGCTTTTCCAGTCGCACGATATTGCCCTGCTTTTGAAGGTCGAGCGCGTTGATTTCGTTCCGGGCGCGGGTGAGATCCTGCATGGCAGCGAAGGCGTCGGACTGCGCCTTGCGCAATGTCTCTGCCTGGCACTGGGCTTCGGCTTCGACCTGTTGAAGCGAGCGGCGTTTTTCTTCGAGCGCGGCCCGTTGCTGCTCGAGCGCGGCGTTCGAGGCGGCGAGACGTTCGGCGACGCTGGCCAGTTCCTGTTGGCTGACGCGGGTTCGCTCTTCGGCCTCGGCGATTTCGCTGAGGGCTTTGAAGTTTTGATGCTCAAGTTCCTGCAGGCGTTCTTCGTTGAAGTGGATGCGCGATTCGTGACGGTCGCATTGCGCCTTTAACTCCATGCCCTGCTGCTGCGAGGCGGAAATCCGGTGCTCCAGTTCGGAGAGCCGCTGCCGAAGCTGGAGAATTTCATCCTCACAACGGAGCACGTTCGCGGAGCTGGTTTCAATGTCCGCGCGCAGTTGCTCGGCGGCGTGCTGACGCTCGCTGATCTCGGCTTGGAGCACATCGAACTGATGGCGGGCGAGCTGGGTGTCAAGGTGCTGAAGTTCCTGGGCGATTTGCTTGTAGCGTCGCGCCTTGCCGGCCTGTCGCTGGAGCGAACCGATCTGCCGCTTCACTTCGCGGATGAGGTCGGAAACGCGCAGCAGGTTCTGATCGGTGTATTCGAGTTTGCGGAGCGATTCTTTTTTCTGCGATTTGAACTTGGTAATGCCGGCCGCCTCCTCGAAGACCATGCGACGATCTTCCGGCTTGCTGGAAAGAAGCTGGGTGATGTTGCCCTGCGCCATCACGCTGTAGCTGGTGCGGCCGACGCCCGTGCCCATGAACAGTTGCTGGATGTCCTTGAGGCGGCAGGCGGTCTTGTTGATGAAGTATTCGCTCCCGCCGTCGCGGAAGACGCGACGCGTAATGGTGACTTCGTTGAAGCCGACTTCGACTCCGGCGGCGACGAGATGTTCCTCGTCCACATCGCCGATGGTCAGGGAAACCTCGGCCATGCCGAGCGGCTTGCGTCCATCGGTGCCGTTGAAAATCACGTCGGCCATCTCACCGCCGCGCAAAGCCTTGGCCGATTGTTCGCCGAGCACCCAGCGAATGGCATCAGACACATTGGACTTGCCGCAACCGTTCGGGCCGACGATGGCAGTAACGCCGGGCAAAAAGTTCAGCGAAGTTTTGTCCGCGAAGGACTTAAACCCAAGAACGGTGAGGTTCTTCAGATACATACGGATGGATTAGAGTCTAGGACAAGGATTTCTACAAGTCCAAAACCACAAGATATGGGAGGAAGTTGTTCACAGGGCCACTACTAATAGGGCTATGCCTGGTTTTCTCAGGAAGAGGCGGATGACGCGCACCTCACCACTGGCGCGACGGAATTATCCGGGCGCTTCCGACGTTTCGTAATCGAAGACGATGACGGCTTCGACGTTCGGGAGGACCAGCTGTTTGACTTTCTCGTGGGCTTGATGAGGCAGGTAGGCGTCGCGTGCGGCAGCATCTTTGAAAGTCATGACAAAGGCATGGGTGAATCCGTGGCTTAAACCTTCCGGGCTGTTGTTCGCGCCCCAGGAATAGTCGAGGATGCCAGGAATGACGTCGCGCAATTTTCCGATGGCCTCAAACGAATGGCGGATGGTTTGGTCCACAGTACCGGGTTTAAACTTCACAATAGCGATGTGTTTCAGCGCAGTCATGGAATGAGGTCCTTGTCAGAAGAATATGGTTTTCGTGAAAAGATCGGTTCAATGCGTTGAGTTGAGGGCCTTCTTGATCGTGTTCAGGATCCGCCGCTGCACCGCGATCGGTTTGCCCGGAATGCGGGCGCCCGCGGCGGCAGAATGACCACCGCCGCCGAACTGGCCAGCGATCTGGTTCACGTCCACTTCGGCGCTTTTGGACCGAAGACTGATGCGAGTGAGTTCAGGCTCCATCTCCTCGAAGACGCAGGCGACGATCACACCCTCAATGGCGCGGATGTGATCAATCAGTCCTTCGGAGTCATCCCGCTGCGCGCCGGTGCGGGTGTAGTCACGCTTCTTGAGCCAGAAGTAGGCCGTGCGACCATCGTGTGTGAGATGAAACTTGTTATAGACATGGCGAAGAAGTTGGACGCGGGCCAGGGGATAGGATTGATAGACCTCCTGTGAAATGCGGTCCAGGTCCGCGCCGCGTTCGACGAGGTGGCTGGCGACGTTGAAGGTCGCCGGCGTCGTGCTGGCGTACTGGAACGAGCCAGTATCGGTGGATACGGCGGTGAACAAGCAATCGGCGATGGGCCGGGTGATGGGCCATTTGGCGGTCTTGAGCAGGCGGTAGATCAATTCGCCCGTGGACGGTTCTTTCGAGGAAACCCAGTTCAGGTCTGCGTAACGGGTGTTACTCGTGTGATGATCAATGTTGATGAAAACCTTCCGCTCTTCAATACAATCACGCACCGTGCCCAGGCGTTCGAAGCTGGCGCAATCCGTGGCGATGACACAATCGAACTTCCGGCCGGCCTCGGGCTGCTCGAACATTTTATGGCTGTCAAGGAAGGCAAGCTTGTCGGGCACGAGGTCCTCGTTCCAACACGTGACCTCCTTGCCTTCGTTCTTCAAGGCAAGCGCGAGGGCGAGTTGAGAGCCGATACAATCGCCATCGGGCCGGATATGGCCAACGACGCAGGCGCTCCGGCTTTCGCGAATGGCCTGGATGATTTTGGGGACGATGCGCGGAGGCTTCATGCTCCCGAGGAAGCGCGTTCGAGTTCCTCGATGAGTTGGAGGACACGGTTGCCGCGCTCGACGGAATCGTCCGCGACGAAGCGCAGATGGGGGGTGTATTTCAAGATGACTTTCTTGGCGACCAAACCCTGGACGCGCGCCCGGTACTTTTGCAAAGCGGCCAGTCCGTTCCGTTGCTGCTGGGGGTTGCCGAGGACGCTGACGAACACGCGCGCGTTGCGCAGGTCACCGCTTAGAGTGACATCATTGACGGAGATCAACCCGGTATCGCTGATCGGGATTTCGCGGCGGATGGCTTCGCCGATGGCGCGCTTCAAAAGCTCGCGCACACGTTCGTGTCGGTGGGAACTCATAGGCAGTCTCCATGAAAACGATCACAGTTTGGCGGTGAGTTTCTCGACGGTATAGGCCTCGATCACGTCGCCGACCTGGAACTCGTTGAAGCCGTCAATGCGAATGCCGCACTCCATGCCGGCGCGCACTTCGTTGACCTCGTCCTGGAAGCGGCGCAACGACTGAGTGTGGCCCTCGTAAACCAGGTTCTTGCGGCGCATGATGCGGACCTTGCCCTTGACGATGCGCCCCTGGCTGACGCTGCAACCGGCGACTGTGCCGCCCTTGGACAGCTCAAATAGTTTCTTCACTTCGGCGGCGCCAACCACCACTTCCTTGATGATCGGATCGAGCAGGCCGGCCATCGCCTCCTTCACTTCGTCAATCAATTCATAGATGATCGAGTAAAGTTTGATCTGCACGCCCTCGCGCTTGGCCACTTCGGAGACGCCGTTGTCGATGCGCGTGTGGAAACCCAGGATGACGCCCTTGGAAGCCGAGGCGAGCATCACGTCTTCCTTGGTAATGGTGCCGACCGCGCTGTGAATTACTTCGAGCGACACCTTGTCTGACTCGATCTTCTTGAGCGCCTCTACGATGGCTTCGACGGAACCCTGCGTGTCGGCCTTGACCACGATCTTGAGCACCTTGGCGGTGGTTTCCGCGAGGGTGTCGAACAGATTTTCGAGCGTGACCTTCGCGCGAGCTTCCTTGCTCAATTGCTTGGCTTCCTCCTCGCGCGTCTCCGCCAGTTCACGGGCGGATTTGTCGTTTTCCATTACGCTGAATTCCAGGCCGGCTTCGGGCACACCATTCAGACCAAGCACCTTCACCGCGACGGAGGGTGCAGCTTCCTTGAGCCGGACGCCTTCCTCATTGATGAGCGCGCGCACTTTGCCCCAATACTGACCGCAAATGATGACGTCGCCCACGCGCAAGGTGCCTTTGCGCACGAGCACCGTGGCCGTCGGCCCTCCGGGATCGAGGCCGGACTCGATGATGTTGCCCTTGGCGCGACGATCCGGGTTGGCCTTGAGCTCCATCAACTCGGCTTGGAGGATGAGGATCTCCAGCAAGTGCGGAACACCGGCCTTGGTCAGCGCGGAGACTTCAACGAAGGTGGTGTTGCCGCCCCAATCGTCCGGCACCAGGCCCTTCTCCTGAAGCTGTTGGCGTACTTTCAACGCGTTGGCATTGGGATGGTCGCTCTTGTTGATCGCCACGATGATGGGAACCTTCGCGGCCTGGGCATGGCTAAGCGCTTCCAAAGTTTGCGGCATCACGCCGTCGTTTGACGCGACGACCAGGATGACGATGTCCGTGACGTTCGCCCCGCGCGCGCGCATGGCGCTGAAGGCCGCGTGACCAGGCGTGTCGAGGAAGGTGATCTGTTGCAACTCTTCCTTTCGCTCAGGGTGCGGGAAAGAAATAGTGTAGGCACCGATGTGTTGGGTGATGCCGCCCGACTCGCCTGCAGCCACGTTGGTCTTGCGGACGGCGTCGAGCAAGGTCGTCTTGCCGTGGTCAACGTGGCCCATGATGGTGACCACCGGAGCGCGAGACTTCAGTTCCTCAGGCTTGTCCTCGGTGTCCACTTCGGCGGCCTTCTTCGGCGCGTGGACGGTGCCGCCGCCGCGCTCGCGTTTTTCGACCTCGAACTTGAAACCGTACTTGGCACACAGCCTTTGGGCGATGGCTTCGTCGATGGCCTGATTGACATTGGCCATCACCTTCAACTCGATGAGATCGGCGATGAGCTGGAAGGGTTTCTTCTTCAGTTGCTCGGCCAACTCGCGGACGATAATCGGCGGCTTGAGCGAAATGACTTCAGCGCCTTCGGGAGCGACATAGACCGGACCGGCCGGCTGCGCGGGTTTCGCAGGCGTCGGCGGCGCTGTCGGACGAGCTCCCGGCGCTTGTGGTTTTCCGCCCGGCGGTTGCGGCCCGCGAAGGTTTCGTTGATCCATTCGGCCGCGGCCGAAATCCGGACGCGAAGGCGCGGGAGTAATTCCGCGAGGAGGCGGCTTGGCGAAGCCCGGTTTGTCGGCGGGTCGCGGGGCCGGTTTGCTGGGGAGTTGGATCCGCCCCACCAATTCACCGACGCGCGGGCCGGCGGGCGGAGGTGGTTCGGCGGGAGGCGGCGGAGGCTTGGCCTCCACTACTTCGGCTTGGGAAGGAATGGTGGGCGCGATTTCGGCGACAGGAGATGGCGACGGAGCGACTTCGACCGGCGAGGAAACGATAAGAATGGGTTCAGGCGCTGGTGGCGGAGCGACAGCCGGCTCCGGCGCGGCCGGGGCTGCCGGCTTCAGATGGCTCTCAAGATATTCCGCCGTGATCTTGTCCAGCGAACTGGACGGAACCCGCGCAGTGGCAATGCCCAGCTCTTTGGCTTTGACGAGAACTTCCTTGCTCTCGATTCCGAGCTTCTTCGCAATGTCGTAAATACGAACGGGCATATAAATCTGTTTCCAAACCGCTGGAACACCACGTCTTCATGCGCACGGCACACTGAACGAAGGTGTCATATCCGATCAGGCGACACCGGTTGTCCGGCATCGCCTACAGTAAAAGAACGCCTTGCCACTTCGGCTTTCGCAGCTTCCATGATGGCGGCGGCGTTGTCACCAATTTCCGGCATCTCAGCCAAGTCGCTAACCTCAGCCTGGAGCAAGTCTTCCAGGCTGGTCAGCCCGTGACGAACCAGCGCATTGGCGTGTTCCTCGCTGATACCGGGAATCGCCGCCAGCGCCTTCACCATCTGCGCCATCTTCTCTTCAAAGCCCATCACTGCAACGTGCTCCGCCTCAATATCAACCTGCCAGCCAGTCAGCTTGGCGGTGAGCCGGGCGTTCTGTCCACGCTTGCCAATAGCCAATGAAAGCTGGTCTTCGCTGACCATGATCTTCACGCGCTTCTTCGTCTCGTCGATCTCGAACGACTTGAGCTTGGCCGGCGCTAAAGCGTTGGTGATAAATTCCCGGATGTGCGGCGACCAGCGGATGATGTCCACCTTCTCGTTGTTCAACTCGCGGACGATGTTCTTCACGCGCTGGCCGCGCAAGCCGACGCAGGCCCCGACCGGATCCACCTTCTCGTCGCGTGTGTAAACCGCCAGCTTGGTGCGGAAGCCCGGCTCGCGGGCGATGCCTTTGATTTCAATGGTGCCATCGCTGATCTCCGACACCTCCAGGAGGAACAGCTTGATGACGAACTGCGGGTCAGCGCGCGACAGGATAATCTCCGGACCATGCGGCCCATTCTCCACCGCCTTGACGAAGCACCGGATGCGCTCGCCGATTTGATATTCCTCCGTCGGGACGCGCTCGCGGTTGGGTAGCAAGGCCTCGTACTTGCCAAGGTCAACATGCACGTCAGAACGCTCGAACCGGCGGACCGTCCCCCCCACGATGTCCCCCACGCGGTCCTTGAACTCATCGAAGATCAACTGCTTCTCCGCCCGGCGGATGTGCTGCATCAGGGACTGCTTGGCGTATTGGGATGCAATGCGCCCAAAGCCGGCGGGGGTCACTTCCACTTCGAGTTCCTCGCCCACGACCGCATCGGACTTGATGCGGCGGGCGTC
>Ga0187893_10001270_pt1 | contig 62078 bp, 55 predicted proteins | sample MA1701074metaG_FD_139574 | JGI IMG/M metagenome (GOLD analysis project Ga0187893, IMG submission 139574) | White microbial mat communities from a basaltic lava cave in the Kipuka Kanohina Cave System on the Island of Hawaii, USA - MA170107-4 metaG ... | reverse complement strand
CGTGCGTCCCCGTATCAAACCCGCCGAAGGCGGGCTGCACCCGCCCCGGCGGATTGGACGGGTTCGGGTGGTACAGATCGACGTTGACGATCTGGATCGCCGAGCTGCCCGTGGGTCCCGCCGAGGTGGCCGGTGGGACCATAGTAAAGGTCAGCGCCCGCGTGCGGCACTTGCCGCCCGTGCCCAACGTGCAGTCCGTGGTGGGATTTGGCGGCGGGAATAACGGCTCGACGATCTTGTAAACCACGCCCTCGCTTCCCCCGGGACCGACTTCGCCGCTGGCGCATATGTAGACTTCACCGTCTTCATCTTCGCCGAAGCCTTTGACGAACTTGCCGAGAGGATCGCCGAGTGGCGCGATGACGAACTCCTGTCGGGCAAATGCATGGGGGCCGGCGACATCAAAATAGTAAAGGCGACCCGTCGGACCATCGCTGAAGTCACCGAAGACGTAGGTACCTACGAGTGCAGCAAAGCCCGAGCCACGATACACATACCCCCCCACCACTGCCGTGCCATCCGCGTGTGTGTACTCACTGACCGGATCGACGAGCGTCGGATCGCTGCAGCCGGGCAACGGCGTGCACGGGGGAACGAAGCAGTGTGCGCCCTCGCGGATCGCCCATCCGAGGTTGTCTCCGTTCTGAACCTCGTTGACCTCCTCGTAGATATCCTGCCCAACATCCGCGACGTACAGCGCATCGTCGCCGCCCGGACCGTCGTCGAACGAAAAGCGGAATGGATTCCGCAAACCGTAGGCGTAAATCTCATCCAACCCCGCCATGCCGACGAAGGGGTTGTCCGTCGGAATGCCGTAGAGCCCGCCGGGTCCGTCCGTGCCGTCAACGTTGATACGGATGATCTTGCCTTCTTTGCTTTCGATGTTCTGCCCATTACCGATGGGGCCGTGGGACGGAGGCCCGTCGCAAAGGCCATCATGCGCCCCGCCGCCGTCGCCCGTCCCCATATACAACATCCCGTCCGGGCCGAACTCGATGTGCCCGCTATTGTGGTTCCACAGCTCTTTGTTCCACCGGAAAATGATGACTCCGGAGCCGGGATCGGCCGTGTTGTCGGTCAAGGGATCGCCCTCGACCTCATACCTGGCGAGGACCTCCTCGTGGCAACCGCGTGGGTGAGAGTCGCACGGCTCACCGGGCCCGCTGCGCGGCTTGCTGTAACGAACGTAGAACTTGCCGCATCCCGCGGATGGGCAGGTTGCGAAATCGGGATGAAATGCCAAACCCAAAAGACCGCGCTCATCGAAACCAAGATCCAGCGTCGTCAGCTCGCTGCTCACGTCGAGATAGGGAGTCGTCAGCAGCGTGCCACCCGCATCCAGGACGCGGATTTCCCCGATTTGATCGACAATAAAACGACGACCGGTGCCGTCGCCGGAGTGCGTCAGGCCGACGGGCGAGGAAAGCGTCCCAGGTCCTGCCGTCTGGGCAGCACCCGCAACCACCTCCAGCGCGATCGTCATCGGGGGCGGTAAACAAGGCGGATCGATCGTCGCGCACGTCGAGTCGTCGCCGCCGTAGCGGTTGCCGGCGCCTTCGCACGTCGCCTGAGTCTGCCCTTCGGTGCAGTTGCCGGTCGAGTCGTCGCAACAAGCGCCAGTGGGCGGCGGTACGCACGGCGGGTTGATCGTCGCGCAGGTCGAGTCGTTGCCCCCATAGCGGTTGCCGGCGTTCTCGCAATTGGTCTGCGTTTGCGCTTCCGTGCAGACGCCCGTGTCATCATCACAGCACGCCCCGGTGGGGCCGATGCACGGGGGGTTGATCGTCGCGCAGGTCGATCCGTTCCCGCCGTAGCGGTCGCCGCCGCCCTCGCAAGCTGACTGCGTAATCCCGTTGTTGCAGACACCGGTGCTGTCGTCGCAGCAGGCGCCGGTAGGCGTCGGCGGACCGCTGACCGTGAAATTCGCGCCCGCGTTGTTGGTGAAAACCGCGGCGCCTGCGGTGACGCCGTATTGCGCCGCGTTGTTCGTGCTCAAATCTCCGGCTGAGCCTGTGAAGCGTAGCGCCTGCAAGCTCGTCGACGGAAGCACTCCGCCAAAGGGGGGATTGGCATTCCCGTTGTCGTCGTTCGTCGTGACCGAACCCGATCCGGTGTAGTTCATCCCGCCCCAGCTCAATCGCCACAGCACGGCTCCGGTGCATGCCGTGCCGGCCGGGTTGCGGAATGTGAGCGTGCCGGCCGCAAGATGCGTCGCGGGAATCAGGTTCGTCATCGTAAAGTCCGGAACGGCCGTGGGAGTCGTCTGGCTCGGAAAGTTGGCGCTGGCGACTAGCACTTGAGTACTGAAGGTTACATCCGTGGGAAACTCGATGATAAGGATAGCGCTCATGCCTGCGGCGTTCTCCAAGCAGATCTCGGAGCCGGTAATGAACTGCTGCCCGCCGAAGCGCATTCGCAGTTGAATGGCCTGGGCGGTGTCGTCGCCGTTGACTCCGCCGATGGCCTGCTGGATCTGCATGAAGTGGAACGCCGCGCGCGCTGGCGACACCCAGGCCGAGCCGACGAGAACGACCGCACAGGCAACCATCGAATTCCGCGTTTTCATCGGAAACCCTCCCATCGGAACCTGACCCCCCGAGTCGTTATGACGGCTCATCCAGCGCACTCTGCGCGCAGAGCGGCGCTGACTGACGACAACGCCCATTGTTCCATGTCGGCCCACAGTCGCAACCTTGCAGAATCCAAGCCGCCGCTTGGTTGGGGTTCAGCCTGGCCGAACGCTATTCGCCTACGACTTGAACCCTGCTCCTAAATGCGATCTTCGCCCCTGTCAGGAGGCAAAGCGCCAGGATGGCCAGACCCCACTCGCTGACCGTCGGGATGGTCTGCAGCACGCACGCCACTTGGCCGCAAGCCCTGCCCTTCGACCACTCGCACGTCGCGCAGCCGCACTGAGCCACGGTCACGCCGTCGCTGCAGCCGCCAAACGCATCGTAATCGCAGCACGCCCCGGTCGCCGCGTCGCAAGCGACGACGCCGCAATCGGCGCCTTTCGTCCAGCTTTGCTGCGGTCCCGAGCACTGGCTACCGGGTACGCCGTCGGAGCATTCGCCGCTGAGCCGGTCGCAGCAAGCGCCGGTCGCCGCCGCGCAAGCGACGCCGCCGCAATCGGCGCCCTTCGTCCAACTCTGCTGCGGTCCCGAGCACTGGCTACCGGGCACATCGTCGCTGCATTCGCCGCTGAGCCCGTCGCAGCAAGCGCCCGTGTGCTCGGCGCAGGGAGGGTCGAGCGCATCGCACGCCATGCCGGGCGACCAACTGAGTTGGTCGGCAACGCATGCGTCTTCAGTCACGCCGTCGGCGCAAAGGCCGTTGTTTCCATTGCAGCACGCCCCCGTCGGCGGCTCGCACGCCGGATCGACTGTCTCGCACGTGGTACCTTCGCCCCGGAAAATCCCACCGATCGCGTCACAGTCTGAGCGGCTCATGTTCAAGCACGGACCGGCGCCGGGTAATATGCCGCTGACGTTGCTTGGCCGGTTGAACGCCATACCTGCCGAGGGGTCGCCCTCTTCTGCCGCCGACGCACCGCTTGGAGGCGGGCAACCCGGCACCCCGCAGGTAGGCACTACGCAGCAGGTATTCACGAAGCAGTGCTGTCCCGCAGGGCAATCGGAATGTCCGTTGGGACATTGAACATGGTCGCAGAGGAAGTTTCGCGTGCAGTGCTCGCCGCCGGCGGCCAACTCGAAGCAGTAGCAGCTCAGGTCGCCGCCGCAGGTTTCGTATCCGCTGGCACAAGTGTCGGCCCCTTGGCAGGGGCCTCCGGCGCAGCACGCCCCCTCTGGAAACCCCCCGAACACGGCGCTGACGCTTCCCAAGTAAATACGATCGCCGCCGTTGCTGAAATCATTGTTGATCGCGTTTCCGGCTGCCCACGCGGTCACGGTCCCGGCGTCGTCGGGCGGGGCTCGCCACTGGAAGTTATACGTGGCTGAGTTGCCCATCGAGGCCCAGGCGGCCACGGCGTTGTTCACGCCGGTGGACGTGTGGTTGATGCCTCGCCAAACATTGGGGACGTTCTGCTGGTTGAGCTGGGTGTTGGAGAAGTCAGAGCGGATGACCGTGCCCGCGGGTTGCCCGCCCGTGGTTTGCACGCTGGCCTGAAAGCCCGCCCCGCGCTGGATGGCGTCGCTGATGCGGATCGAGATGTTATAGATTACATCGGGCTGGTATTGCGCCGGGAAACCCAGGATCTGCACTGACCCGCCGCCAAGCGTGCTTCCGTGACACTCTCGGCAGGAGTTACCACCGGCGGCGGTGCTGCCGTCACGCGCTGGTAGCGGCCCGCCCCGGAACGCGGCGGCCTCGCCGACGAACACCAACGAAGCAATGACCGCCCCGCAGGCGATGCGCTGAAGCGACCCAGATCGGCATCGCCTGAGGCACGAGGTACGACGATGATTCATTCTCGCCCCTTCTGTCGCCCCGATTCAAGGCAGAAGGGAGGTCAGTATACCGAACATGACCCGCCTTGTCACGCCTATTCCGGTGAGGAAGGCGGGCGGCAACAGGCCTTGCGGCGTGGGCGACCGCCCCTACGCGGATTGGCGGCGGGCGGCACGCAGCCCGGATCCAAACGCGACCTTGCCGACGATCAGCAGGAGCAATGCCAGGACGAGCAGTCCCCATTCCCCAACGGCCGGGATGCTCTGCAGTTCACAGGTCACATCGGCGCACTCCTGACCCTTCGACCACTCACAGGTCGAGCAGCCGCATTCCGCGAGGGTGCGCCCGTCTATGCACCCGCCGAAAGGATCGTCATTGCAACAGGCCCCGGTCGCGGCGTCGCAGACGACAGCGGCGCACGTCCCGCCTTTGGTCCAGGTCTGCTGTGAGCCGTCGCACGCGCTCCCCGGCACGCCGTCCGCGCAGTCTCCACTGACGCGGTCGCAGCACGCCCCGGTATGCTCCGTACACGACGGATCGAGCGAGCCGCATACCTCTCCCAGGCTCCAGACTTGCTGATCGCCGGTGCACTCGCTCTCGGCAACCCCATCCGTGCAGACCCCGGAAGTCCCGTCGCAGCACGCGCCGATCTCCCCGACCACTACGGACACATCGTCTACCAGTAGCTTGCTCGCGTTGCCGGTCCCCTCGCCCCGGAAGCAGAAGCGATGGACTTTCTTGTCAGCCGTGGCCGCGAGGTTGATGGGTAGAGAGACGCTCGGGCCGCCGTTCGCAGATGCGGACACCATGTTGTTGTCAAAATCCACGTACAGCAACAACTTGACCCAATCGCCGACCCCCGTGGGAGAAGCCAGGGGGTAAAGCGGCGTGGACGCGGGTGCCCCGCCGATCCCCAGAACGATGAGGTTCGCCCCCGTGCTCGTGAACTCGATCCCCCACGCGTTCGCGAACGGGCTGTTGTTGTGCTGAATGACCAGCTTCGGCTTCGTGTCCGTGCCACCCGGGGGGGTCATTTCCAGGTTCACGTAGAACACCCAAGTGTAATTCGCCACCGCCGGCGAAATGACCGCCCCGCTGTAGAATCGGTTCTGAACGTTCCCGGCGTCTTGATCCGTAACCCGCAGCCATCGCGTGGATCCGTCTCGCGTCGTCGGCGTGCCCAGCACATCGTCCGCCGCCACGACCGTGAACGGGCTCTCCGGCGGCGTGTTGACGGAAAACCATGGCACAAGCGTGTTGATGTCGTCCCCCACGTCCATGGACTCAAAGGTCTGCGTTCCGAAGGGGTGCTCAACGTCGGCGCGTGCCGTCGAGGCGAAGCCTGCGACGATAAGGAAAGCGGCAGCTGAGATTGCGCGAAGGTTCACCAACATCTTCATTCTCCTCCCATAGCAGGTTCGATTGAGGAATACAGAGCCAGCTACTCCCCTTAATGTAGCAACTTCCGACTCGGATTGCGAACATTCTTGGTCACGGTGCGTCCATGCCTGGTGCATAGAGTAGATCTAACAGGTACGCTTGATCGTGCGGAGTACACTCGTACAGAACCAAGCCTCCAACCTCTCGCCTAAAGAGCCTCAGCGCGGAGCCGGGGGGCACAGTAGTCGCTCCCTTGTCTACCGAGGCGCGATCCGCAAACACAATCACCGGCTGGCCGCGAACGTGAGCGAGTACAGTCATGGTTGATGGAGATATGCTGTTGCAATAATCGACGCCAGCCCAAGCGATACCCGGCGGGGGCGAAACAAAGGCGAGACCCTGCCCGAGGTGGCGGTGGAAGGCGGTTGTGAACTCACGCTCGTTTTTGCAGACCCAGTTCGGCCGGAAGCCTGAATCGACGGTGTCCACGTACACCTGAGCCACACTCCGCCGAGGCTGCGGAGCGTACGGGTCGCCGGTGCGGCCAGGCCGCAACTCGGACCAAAGTTGCAATCCAAGGACCGCGAGCACGCCGATCACTGCCGCGACCGCGAGCACGCGAACCCGGACAACAGGCCGTGCCGCGCTGACCACTCGGGGCGGCGCTGTCCAGACCACCGCGGCAATCCGCGACCCCATCTCCTGGAGCCCTGGCGGCGCGAAGAGGCGGTCCAAGCACGCATCGATGCGCCGCTGGCAGGCAATCTCACCGGCGATCGCGGAGTCGCCCGCGAGGCGGCGCTCGAACGACGCCCGCTCTTGACCGCCGAGCAGGCCATCGAGGTATCGGTCCAACATCTTTTCCATGGGACGACTCCTCTGCTAGTACGCTCTTTCGTCCGAGGCGCCGGATCGCTCCTTCCAAACACTCACCAGACGCTCACGCAAGTACGCCCGCGTTCGATGTACGTGGCTCATCGCCGTCCCTTCGGGAATGTCGAGCAACTCGGCGATCTGCGAATACTCCAATCCCTCGAGCGTTCGCAAAAGCAAGCAAGCCCTTGCCATGTCCCCCACGCAGTCCAGCGCCTGCGCCACGCGCCGATCGAACTCAACTCCGGGTCGGTCGTGAAACGTCTCGATCGGCGCCTCCGGCGTCGCCGCGCCGACCGCTCCATCCAGTAATTCCGCATTGCCCAGGCGTCGTCGGCGCTCGTGGCGAGCGCGATTCAGGGCCACGTTGCGGACGATCTTCCCCGTCCAGGCTGTGAAGCTCGTCCCGGGGCGAAACTGCGCCAGCTTGTCCAGGGCAATGATCGCTGCCTCCTGAACGACGTCCTCGGCCGAGGATGCCTCACGCACGATCCCGATCGCGATGAGCCATAGAACCCGAAAGGAAGCCTGGAATTGCGCAGCGAACTCGGCATCGCTGGTCGAGGCCGCGCGAGGAGTCGCTTCCGGTTCGAGCTTCGCCGCGGGGCGTGACATTCGGTTCTTGATGGTAATGTCCTCACGTGGTCTTCGGATTGCAACGCCATTGGGATATCGGACGTAAGTCCGCGGCATCCAGATTCCCGGATTCGAGGTTGTACAATGCAGTGAAAACTAGAGGCTTCGACGATGCCCGCTTTTGAACGCCACGTTTTTGTTTGTGCCAACGAGCGCCCTCGAGGTCATCCGCGAGGCTGCTGTTGCGAGAAACAGTCGGTGGAAATCCGCGAACTGATGAAGGCCGCCGTGGCCCGATACGGCCTGAGAGGGCGTGTGCGGATCAATGAATCCGGTTGCCTGGACCAGTGCGAGCACGGGGTTACGGTGGTCGTCTATCCCGAGGGCGTGTGGTACGGGTTTGTCCGCAACGAAGATGTCGAGGAGATCGTACGCTCGCACCTTGTCGAAGGGCGCCCAGTCGAGCGCCTGCGTTTGCCTCCGCTTTGCATCAACACAGCGACCTGCACACACCGCCCATCTGGCGCCGGCGGCGATCTTGCCCCTTAACCGAACTGTTGCGTCGCGGCCAATGGCCTCGGGGGGGCGGGACCTGCATATGACGCGGGGCCGTATTCTATGGGTTGCGTGTGGCCGCGCTGGCGTCAATTCCCAGGCCGTTCCAGAGCTTGTTGGTGGCCCGCTTGGCCGTGGTGGGATCGAGGACGGGAATGGCAACGTCCTTGTAGCGATCGACATCAGCGAGCTCGTACCCTAGTTGCGTCAGAGTCATCGCTTCGACATGGGTATCCACGAACGCAACGTTGCCCAAGCCGCTGTGGCGCATTTCGGCGGGCGAAAACTGGAAGGACTCAGGCGGGGTCAGGCCGGGTTGAACATGTTCAAGGTCAGGAGCGAATTGCTTCGCGCCCGCTTCCGTGGCCAGCCGAGGTGGGTCCAGCGTATAAGAGTGAAGCCCGTGCGGCATGCCCGCCCCGCGACTGTCGGCGAGCAGCACCGTCTGCGCGGGAGACTTGATGCGGTGCAAGCTCACGGGGAAGTTGTCCCAGCGTTTGGGATCGCTCTGCTGCCGGGCGTTGCCGAGATACTGGTAGTTGTAGCCGTAGGCCCCGTTGCGAATGTTGTGCGAGAACTCCTCATCGTCGAGGGCGGGGCAAACGAAGTCATCGTTGGTCATGGTCATGGTGAACCTCTCGAGTCCCCGCTCGTCATCGCCCCACGGCCGCCTCAGGCGCTTCATGGGCCTCGGATCGATGACCGGGCCGGACTCTAATTCCAGGAACCACTGCCATCGCGGGCTCTTGTTGTCGTACTCGTTGACATATTCCTCGTCCTGGGAGGGATCCACCTTCCTGAGCCGATGCGGCGGGAAAGTATCCCTGTTTTCGTTGAGGTACACGACGAAGCCGGTGGAAATGCCCTTGAGCTTGGACAGGCAGACGTTGGCCTTGGCCCGTCGGCGGGCGGCCGACAGGGAGGGTACGAGGATCCCGATCAGAAGCGTCAGAATGGCGATGACCGTCAGCAGCTCAAGGAGAGTAAACGCCCGGTTCCGCCGATTCACGCATCTCCTCCCACGGTCCACTCCTCTCCGCAAGCCTGAATGAACGTGTTATCGTATGCAGGCGCCCATGTCCTGTCACTTGTTGGAGCGTTCCGCGTTAAGTTGATCCATTTGCCGCTGCAACTCCTCAAGTTGTCGCTTCAACTCGGCGAGCGATTCCGGAGCCGGGTCGGGCGCGGGAGAGGGCCCGGGAGCAGCCGATCCGAAGGGGTTCGGCGTCGCCGCTTTCGCCCCCGTGAATGCCTGCACCATGCGGTTGGCCCAGTCCATAGGTGAGGCCGCGCCGGTTTGCATGGCCTGACGTAGATAGGTGTCGAACTGCTTCTGCGACGTGGAAATGACCTCCAGGAAGGGGCCCAGCGAACGCTCCATCCAGCTCCGCAGAACCTGACGGTTGGACCGAATCATGAAGTGCAGGATGGAGCTCGGAAACAGGTCCAGCTTGGGCTCATCCCGCTCCAGGAGGATCTGCGTGAGCACGAGATTGGTAATGTCGTCTCCCGTCCGTGAATCGGTCACGGAGACGTCGTGCCCGGCCACAATGGCGTCGTGGACCTCCTGCAAGGTCACGTGCCGGCTGTGGGTGGCGTCATAATAGCGACGATTGGGGTATTTCTTGATCTGGACCACGGAATCGCGCGGGGCACTGAACATCTCACCTCACATCGAACAGGAGGTCATTGTAGCCTAACGCATCTGCGTCTTTGTGTCAATTGGAATGGCGTTGAAGAACTGTAAGCTATTAATTTACAATATGTTACGTGTTTTTAGCCAAGTTTGCGCTAATGCAAAAACAATGTTGACGCGATTGCACAAATGAGTTATACTTCCAATAGAAGGTCGGGGTTGTTGGGTCGAGTAATGTTTTGCGGAGGTCTTGAAGACGATGGTTGCGGAAACGAGAGAGAGCATGACACGGGCGTTCGATTGTGTAGCGGACAGCGTGAAAACGGCGTTCGATTCGGGGCGGCGGGCCCAGGAAGCGTGGTTCAAGGCCGTCGGCGGCATGTGCTGCCAGCGTCCGAGTGACGGCGATCGCTTCTTTGGTCACAACGAGCGGCTCTTCCGCGAATGGACGCCGTTCGTTGGGAAGAACATGGAAACGCTGGCCCAGACGTGCGATACGACGCTGCGCAGCGGCCTGGATGCATTCCGGGTGGCCTGCGACGCGGCTATGACCCCGGCCGATGGCAACGCATATGATGCCTCGCGGCAGGTGTGGGATGCGGCATTCGGGGCGGCGCGAGTCAGCTTCGATGCCCTTGGCAAGGCCGGCACGAGGACGATGGAGAATTGCTCCGCCTTCTGTGACGCGCTCCTGCGCGAGGAAGGCAACCATCGGACTGGCGGCACGAAGAGCGGCAAGACGAGCGCCTGAGGGCGGCACGTTTCGCGTGAGCCTCAACGCGGATCACGTGGTGCGTCCTCCGGTGGAGTAGCCTCCCGACCGTTGATTCTCTGGTCACGGGTGTCCGCAGCGAGTGGAAGCGCATAGGACAGGGGGTTGCCTCGTGTTGAAGAACGTCTACGTCTCAGGCGGGATGCGGACGCCGTTCGGGTCGTTCAACGGAGCGCTCGGCGATCTTTCCGCGCCGCAATTGGGCAGTTTGGCCATTCGCGCCTCGCTGCAAAAAGCGGGCGTCGATCCCCGTGAAATCGACGAAGTTCTGTTCGGCAACGTCATCGGCGCGGGGCTCGGCCAGAACGTCGCCCGACAGGCCTCGCTGGGGGCCGGACTGGGCGTCGAAATCGGGGCCACGACGATCAACAAGGTATGCGGATCGAGCCTGCGGGCGGTCATCCTGGCCGCTCAAGCCATTCAGTGCGGCGACGCGCGCCTGATCGCGGCCGGCGGCTGCGAAAGCATGACCGGGGCGCCCTACCTGCTCCGCAAAGCCCGTGGCGGCTACCGCATGGGGCACGGCGAGCTCATCGACTCGATGATCTACGACGGGCTTTGGGATGTGTACACGGGACGGCACATGGGCACCTGCGGGGACCTCTGCGCCAAGAAGTACAACATTTCTCGCCAGGAACAGGATACCTACGCCATCGAGAGTTACACGCGGGCGATTCGGGCGTGGGAGGATGGGTTCTTCACCTCCGAAGTGACGCCGGTCGAGGTGAAGTCCAAGAAGAGCGTGACGGTCGTTGATCGCGACGAGGACGTGGCCAAGTTCCAGGGGGAGGAGAAGCTTCGGGCGCTGCCGCCGGCGTTCGGCCCTGAGAGCACGATCACGGCGGGCAATGCGTCGAAGATCAATGACGGGGCGGCGGCGATGATCGTCTTTGACGACGAGGCCAAGAAGGCGCTGGGCCTAAGACCCGCGGCAAGAATCCTGGGCCACGCCAACGTGGCCATGGAATCGGATTGGTTCACCATCGCCCCCATCTACGCCATCCGCAAGCTCTGCGAACAACTGAAAATCAAGCCTGCCGATGTCGATTTGTTGGAGATCAACGAAGCCTTTTCTGTGGTGGCTCTGGTGGCGATACGCGAGTTGAAGCTGGATCGCAACCGGGTGAACATTGCGGGTGGGGCGGTGGCCATGGGACACCCGATCGGCGCTACCGGCGCCCGCATCGTGAACACCTTGGTTCGAGCCATGGAAAGGCAGAACAAGGCGATGGGCATAGCGTGCTTGTGTATCGGCGGGGGCGAAGCGAGCGCCATCGCGTTGGAGCGCGTGCAGTAACCTGGCAGCGACGATGGATCAGTACACCAGCAAGGATGCCGGATCTTCCAGCGACCCGTTCTCGCGCTTTTGGACCGACCTCATTTCCAAGATGTCTTCGGCGGGGTTCGCTCCGCCGGCCGCCTCAGCGCAGGACGATACGTTCAAGACCATGCGCCAGGCCTTTTTCGACGCCTGGGCCAAGCATTGCGATGAGTTCCTGCACTCGCAGGCCTTTCTTGATCTGATGAAGAAGTCGCTGGATAGTGCTCTGGCGTTCAAACAGGAACTCAACGAATTCCTGACCAAGGCGCTGCACGATCAACAGATGCCGGCGCGCAGCGATACGGACTCGATCCTGCTGGTGCTTCGCAGCTTCGAAGGTCGCGTGCTCGATCGGCTGGACCGTTTGACGGACCGCGTCGAGAAGCTCGAGGGGGCGAGGCCCGGCAAGGCGGAGGGGGCGACAGAGGCTAGCGGACGCTCCTCAAGGCGGCCGGCGAAAGGAACCGCGAAGTGAACACCTCGGGTTTTCCATTCGGACCATGGTCGGCGACGCCATCCATGCTGCAGGAGCAGTCGGTGGAATTCGCGCGGAAGATGGCCCATTGGCCCAAGGCCCTGGAAGTCGCACGCAAAGTCCGCATGGGCGCTACGCCCAGCGAAACAGTTTTCCGCATGGACAAGTTGCGCCTTCTGCGCTACGTAAGCGACGCAGAACAAGAGTTCGACACGCCGTTGCTCTTTGTCTTCGCCCTGGTGAATCGCCCGTACATTCTCGACCTTCGACCAGGCAAGAGCGTGGTGAACCACTTCGTACAGCGGGGGTTCGACACCTACAACCTCGATTGGGGAGTTCCTTCGGACGGCGACCGTTTCCTCGACATGGAAGACTATGTCGAAGGCTATCTCGATCAGGTCGTGGACCAGGTGCGCGAGCAAACGGGGCGGGAGCAGATCAGCATTCTGGGTTATTGCATGGGCGGGTCCATATCGACGATGTACACGGCCCTGCACCAGGACAAGGTCAAGAACCTCATTCTCCTGGCGGCCCCCGTGGATTGGTCGAACCGCGATTACCTGCTCGCGAAATGGACGGACTCGAACGTCTTCGATGTGGACAAGCTGATTCAAGTGTACGGGAACGCACCGGCTGAGCTGCTTCAAGGCTCCTTCTCGTTGCTCAAACCCGTCTCCACCTTGGTCGAAAAGTACTTCACGTTCTACGAGAACATGGAGGACGAGAAGTTTCTCGAAGACTTCTTCGCCATGGAGACGTGGCTCAACGACAACATTCCGGTCGCGGGGGAGATGTTCCGCCAGTTCGTGAAGTATTGCATGCAGCAGAACCTGCTCATTCAGGGGAAGCTGCGCATCGGCGGGCGTCGGGTGAATCTGCGCGACATCACGTGTCCGATTCTGAATCTGACGGCGACGCAGGATCACCTCGTCCCGCCGGAGCTAAGTTTGCCGTTCAACGACGCGGTAGGCTCCACCGACCGCACGGGCATCAACTTCCCGGCGGGGCACATTGGTTTGGCCGTGGGGACCAGGGCCAACCGCGACCTTTGGCCGAAAGTCTGTGATTGGCTGGCATCTAGAGACTAAATGTAGCGCCGCCCCTCGTGGGCAGCGCTGGGCGAGGTTCCTCGTCACCCACAAGGGGTGATGCTACAGCGGGTACTGCACATGGAACTTAAAGGAAAAATCGCGGTCATCACGGGGGGCGCCAGCGGCATCGGGAGCGCCGTTTGCCGCCAGCTCGCGGCCGAGAACGTGAAGGTCATCGGCGTCGTCGACCAGATCGAGAACCTCGCCGAGATCTGTACGGCGGCCAATCGCGAACTGGGCGGCGAATTGATGATCCCCTTCCAAGGCGACGTGGTGGACAGCTCGTTTCGAGAGCGGGTCTTCACGGACATGGAGAAGCGGTTCGGCGCTGTGACCTTGTGCGTGCCCGCGGCCGGGATCATCCGCGATCGCTTGTCGGTGAAAGTCCATAAGGACAACGGCTGGGTCACGCCGAACATTTACAGCGAGACGGACTTTAGGCGGGTCATCGACGTCGATCTCATCGCCCCGATTTATTGGGCGATGCGGACCGTGGCCTCGGTGGCCATCGATCGCGCCAAACGTGGGCTGCGCGCGTGGAGACCGGAAGAATCCGTCCAGGGCGCGATCATCCTGATCGGCTCGATCTCCTCGGCGGGCAATCGCGGGCAGATCTCGTACGCGACGGCCAAAGCGGGCCTGGAAGGCGCTCAGGCCACCCTCGCCAAGGAGGCCATCTATTACGGCGTCCGCTGCGCGATCATCCACCCCGGATTCACGGACACACCGATGGTCCGTGCACTCGGCGAGGAGATGATCCGCGAGCAAATCCTGCCCAACACCCAATTGCAGCGCCTGATCCGCCCCTCCGAAATCGCCGGGGCGATCATCTTCATGCTCAAGAACTCCGCGGTCAGCGGCACGCTCTGGGCCGACGCCGGCTGGCACCCGCAGGCGTAGGGCGGCGGATATTCCGTTGACATTCTGACCAGCGTGTGTCATGCTATACTCCTAAAGGCCCGGCCGCGATCTCGGGTTGGGAATCTTCACGTCTATTTCGTGGGGAAAAGTCATGGAGCTTCAAGGCAAAGTCAGTTTGGTGTCGGGTTCGTCGCGGGGCATTGGTCGGGCGATCGCGGTCATGCTCGCGGAGCACGGGAGCGACGTGGTGGTTAACTACGTGTCGAACGATGCCGCCGCCAACGAGGTCGTGACTCACATCCGCAAGCTGGGCCGGCGGGCGATCGCGTGCAAGGCCGACGTGTCCAAGCGCGAGGAGTGCTGGGAGATGGTCGAGAAGGCCCAGGTGGAACTGGGGCCAGTTCATATCCTGGTCAACAACGCGGGCATCACCCGAGACAAATCGTTTCTCAAGCTCAGCCCCGAGCACTGGCGGGAGGTCATCGTCACGCACCTGGACGGCGCCTTCAACCTTACGGGCAAGCTGCTGCCGAACATGATCGAGTCGAAATGGGGCCGGGTGATCAACATCACCTCCATCGTTGGTCAGGTCGGCAATTTCGGGCAGAGCAATTACGCGGTGGCCAAGGGCGGGCTGATGGCGTTCACAAAAACGCTCGCCCGCGAAGTGGCCCTGAAAGGCGTGACGGTAAACGCGGTGTCACCGGGTTTCATCGAGACGGACATGACTGCGGCCGTTCCGCCCAACGTGCTGGAAACAGTTAGGCAAATGACCCCCGTGGGTCGCTTGGGCAAGCCCGAGGAGGTCGCCGCGGCCGTGTGCTTCCTCGCAGCCCCCCGGGCGGCATTCATCACCGGCACGATCATCAACGTCAACGGCGGAATGTATATGTAGCCAGTGACGTTGCTGGCGCAAAAAGGAAGCCCCGCCAAAATGGGTTCGCCTGTGCTTCAGCGGTTCCCATGCAGGGCTTCACCCAACTGTTCGTCCCGAGTTTCGTACTTTTCGGGACTGAGGTCTTACATGCGACCTCTATCCCATTATGCCTCGAATGACGCCGAAAGGCAAGCAAAAAAATAAGATGTTGCGCGGTTGGTGCTGGTAAGTTTTGATCGTTAGGCGATGCGGCGCGTCGGTGTACAATGCGACGATGGCCGCACGCAAGAAGCTCGCTCGCAAGAAGCGAAAGCCCGCAAAGCGCAAGCCGCAGCCCGATCCGACGCAAGCCGCCGTCAACGCCCTGGAGCGCATCATCGGCGGCCCGCTGGTTCCGAAGGGCAAGCAAGCCCGCCGCTAGGCCCTCCCCTCAAGGGGGTCAGCCGCGGGGCCGATAAAACTCACAGGCTGTTGGAGGCAATGTTCGTGAAAAATGGTACGAACTCGCTTTTTAAGTTCGTCTTGCCCTGCTATGGTATACTTTGGGGTGCATGGATGCTGCCCCGCACACAGAGCCCGTCTTCTCGGAAAGCGTCAAGAAGACGTTGGCTAGGCGAGAAATCACGGAAGATCAGGTTCGGTTGGCCCTTAGCCGTGCGTATTACACGGAGAGGACACCCCCGAATGGCTTCGTGTGCGTAGGGGAGATAGACGACGGTCGTGCGCTCCGAATTCAGTGCGCGACGTTGGATGGCAAGAACACGGTGCTGCACGCGTCGTTCTTGCCGCCGGGATATGGCGGATGATGGTTACGAACACCAAACCAACTATGACCCGTTCCGAGGAACGCTTGGTCCAATGGGACCTAGAGTTCCGGCCTAACGTCAAAGTCGCCGAAACACTCGACTTTGTGCGCCAGGATGGTGCGCGCCTTTATATCGACGTTGACAACCAAGACATCCCGATCGCAATTGAGTTCGTTCATCCAGAGAGCCAGCCCGACGATTACGTAGCCGTTGAACATGGCGACGACGACAAGGCTCTCGCGATCTGCATGAAGCTGTTCGCGTGGGCTTCGCAAATGGTGACGATGGAGCGGATGGCGAAAGGCGCGCGGGTCTGGATGTTTACCGACCAGCGCGCAGACCAGAACGCGGGCATATTCTTGGTCGAGCCGTCGCGCCGGATGATGAATCGGATGATCCGCCAGATTCAACACTCAGGCGGCAACGCCGCCTGCTACGCCTAGCCGAACGTTACACCTGCCTACGCGGTTTTTTCGCCTCCAAAATAAGAACGCTCCGCGCCCAGGTGGACGTATCGAGCGTCTTGGCGTCTGCGGCGGCGTCTAATTGGCTTCGCTCATCGGCCGTCAACCGTATCCGCAGCATATCCTCGCGCCGTTCCGATGCCTTTTTCTTCGGTCTTCCAGCCATGTCTATAGTGTAGCTACAAAAATCCCAAAAGTCAAACGGATTGTTCTTGACGCGTGGTCTTTTTGTAGCTACAATAATAGCATGAACCGATTGAGCATCGACGAACGAGCCCAGGTCATAACGGCCTTGATGGAAGGCGTTGGCGTTAACGCTACGCAGCGGCTTACTGGCGTCTGCAAACCGGCGATATTGAAGCTACTCGCCGAAGTCGGCCGCGCCTGCGCACGGCTGCACGATGAGCGCGTACGCGGGCTTTCCCCTTCGCGTGTCGAGTGTGATGAAGTCTGGTCTTTCGTTTTCTGCAAGGAAAAGACCGTGCGTCCTGAGTATCGCGGAACGTGCGGGATTGGCGACTGCTGGCTTTGGACGGGCATCGACTCCGTGTCGAAGCTCATCATCGGCTACCACGTCGGCCGACGTACGCCGGACGATGCGCACGCTTTCATGCTCGATTTGGCGGGGCGGATCACGAACATAACGACGCTCGCCACGGATGGGCTTGCATCCTATCCCGATGCTGTCCGCGAAGCCTTCGGCGACTTCGTTAACTATGGCATGGTCGTCAAGGTGTTCGACGCCGAACCGGCCGGGGAGGCCCGCTACTCGCCGCCCAAGTGCGTCGGCTGCCAGAAGCGTGCGGTCATCGGTGCGCCACGCGGACGCGACCTATCCACGTCCATCGTCGAAAGGTCGAATCTGACGCTCCGATCGACTAACAAGCGATTCGCCCGGCTGACGCTCGGACACTCCAAGAAGCTCGCCAACCACGCCCATTCAATCGCAATCACGATGGCCTATTACAATTGGTGCCGTCCGCACCTATCCTTGAAGGGTAAGACCCCGGCCCAGGCGTCCGGGCTGGCGGATCATAAATGGGACGTGGCCGACCTGGTTCGGTTCGCAGATTGAAAACTTACCAGCACCGCGCGGTTTGCCGCGGGCTAACAACGATGAAAGCAGTGCCTAGGGGTCGATCGGCGGTGCCACATTGTTGTCACCTCTCGGATCGGCCGTTGTCACCTTGTTTTTGACCCACTCGCGCATCGCTTTGGGGGCCTTGGCCAGGCGCCAGTCGTCGTTTTCGGAAACGACCATCAACACCACATGGCGCAGAGGCTCGTTCTGCCCGGGCTTCTGCGCCGGGTCGAACGTGACGTCGACTAGAAGAACATATACGCGTTCTTTGTTCTCCCGTCCAACACTCGGGTCGGCCTCCAACATCGCCTTCTGGAGCGCTCGCACCTCGATGCCCCGTACGGCGTGCCAACCTTGCTCGAAGTCACTGCGAGGCAAGGGATCCTCGCGCGCGCTCCACAGCAGACGGAAGGCCTCGTAATCGCCGGTCGCACAAACCGTCATGGCTTTGGTCACAAACTCGTTGATCGACGCATCACTGACGCGCATCTCGTCCGGGAACACCAGCGACTCCACCAGCTTCGCCCTCTCCGAACCCGCGCCCGCAGCGCTGCTCTCTTCGGGCGATGGTTGCCTCCGGCACGCAAGAGGGGGCACGATCAGCAGACACACCAGGCAACCCACGATCCTGCTCAAAGCCCGTACTCCTTCCAGCGTCGCTCGATCCGTTGCGTGATTTCCGAAGTCATCGTCAGCTCATCGGGCCATTCGCGGACCAGGCCCTCGCCGGGGATCTTGCGCGTGGCGTCGATGCCGATCTTGGCGCCCGTGCCATAGGACGGCGTGCAGTGGTCGAGGATGTCGCAGGGGCCGTCGACGATCACCGTGTCACGCCGCCAATCGACGTTGGCGCCCATGTGGAAGAGCACGTCCTGTTCGTCGTGGACGTTCACGTGCTGATCCACCACCACGATCATCTTGGAGAACATCATCTGCCCCGCGCCCCAGATGCTGCTCATCACCTTGCGGGCCTGCATGGGGTACTCCTTGCGGATCTTCACGAACACGCAATTGTGGAAGGCCCCGAACATGGGCAGGTGATAATCGATGATGTCGGGAATCAGCATCCGCAGGAGCGGCAGGAAAATCCGCTCCGTGGCTTTGCCCAGATAGTAGTCCTCCTGGGGCGGCGGGCCGACGACGGTGGTGGGATAGACCGGCTCGCGGCGATGCGTGATCGCAGTCACGTGAAAGGCCGGGTACTCGTCGGCCAGCGAATAAAAGCCGGTGTGATCGCCGAACGGGCCCTCGACGAGCGTCCGCTGGGGGTCGACCCAGCCCTCGATCACGATCTCGCTATTGGCGGGCACTTCGAGCGGGATGGTCTTGGCCGGCACCATTTCGATGCCGCCTTCGTTGAGAAAGCCGGCGAAAAGCAGCTCGCTGACATCCGGGGGAAGCGGGCAGGTAGCGGCATAGGTCAGCACGGGCTCACCGCCGAGGACAATGGCCAGCGGCATTCTCTCGCCGCGTTTCTTGTACTTGCGGAAGTGGCGGGCCCCATCGTGGTGCATATGCCAATGCATGGCCGCGAGCTTCGGGCCATAGACCTGGACGCGATACATGCCCACGTTGCGATCGCCGGTTTCCGGATCGACGGTGTAGATGCCCGCGAAGGTGATGTAGCGGCCGGTGCCGACCCCCCTGTCTCCCCCCTTGGTAAGGGGGGATGCAAGGGGGGTGGGTCCCGCCGGCTTGCCGCCATAGCCCGGCTCACCGTCCCGCGGCCAGCATTGAATGATGGGCAGGGTTAGGAGATTGGCGTCGTCGGTGCGTGCGACTTCCTGGCAGATGCCGCGTTTGCCGACCTTCGGCGCGAAGCCCGCGATCTTGGCCAGCTGCGGCAGCTTTTTCATTTTCTCGAGCAGCGTGGTGGGCATCTCGGGCTTGACCAGCTCCTGCACGCGGGCGGCCAGGTCTTCAAAGCTTGAAACACCCAACGCCAGCCGCATGCGCTCATAGCTGCCGAATACGTTGATGGCAGCGGGGATGCTCGAGCCCTTCACCTTCTGGAAAAGCAGTCCGTGCCCGCCGCGCCTGCCGTGAACGGGGTCCGTCGCGGGCGGGGCAGCGTCGCCCGCCGCCGGAAGCTTGCTCACGCGATCCGCGATGGCGGAGATTTCCAGGATGGGATCAACCTCGACGGACACCCGCTTGAGCTGCCCGCGGGCCTCGAGGTCCCGAATGAAACTTTGCAAATCGCCGTAGGGCACGCCGCCAGTGTTCAGGCGAGAGGATGACTTGTCAACGTCTTTGAGGCCGCAGGGATCGACAACAGCCGTGAATACGCTATAGGAGTGCGGCGCGTTGCCTTCCGAAGTATATCTTCCCAGCGGTCAGCAGTACCAACGTCAGAATCAGCAATCCCCATTGGGACACCGCAGGGATTACGGGCATGGGATCGAACCCGACTTGGAAAGTAAGGCTCGCGTGGATCCGACCGCGCGCATCGTCGTTGCAGTCGATGTGAAAGTAGTAATAACCACGCTCGGTGAGAACACCGATATCCTGTGGCCCATCGCTTAAGAGCCAGTTGGTGCCGGTCCCGGTTGTAATCGCCGCGTTGTTCGTGACTTCAACGCCGTCGGGAAAGGTGGTGGCGATGAAGCAGTTGGGATGATCGGCGTCGGCCGTCCACCGGACCGAGAGTGAGGTTTCAGGCTCTACAATGTACCAGCAGGGACGTGGATCGCCTGGTATGGTGGGCGTACAGTCGCCAATATCCTGCGGATCCGGAACGGCGGTGCTCTTATATGCCCAAGTTCCGTTCGTGGCCGCCTCGAGATAGACTCCGGGAACGACAGCCGCGATGGCATTCGGAGGCCACGGGGTCGGCGGCTTCGGCGGCTTCCGCTGCTCCTTGCACTCCGGCACGACGCCAGGACCATACTCGCCGCACTGAAGCAACAGGTCAACGTGCTTTTTGTATCTCGGAACCCACGTCTCTGGAATGCGAGCTTCGGTGTAAACGGAATAGCCACCCGTCGTTGGCGACATCCAGTAATCGATATCGTTCACAGGATCGTCCACAGGAGGGCGGCACGTGCCGTCGGGGCAATCGCACGCCAGCGTGTCCCGTATCCCGCCTACGCACGCGCCGGCGGGGCTGCAAGCCCCGTCGGGGCAGAGCTTCTCCCCGCATGGCATACCCGCCCGCGCGCCGCCCTCACATTTGTGCGTGCTGTGGGGTGGAAACGCCCCGTCTTGGACAGTGCTCCCGACGGTATATTTGATCCACCGGGCGTAGCTTTGGCCTGCGCCACCCGCCTGACCGGAATCGATCGCGTGACAGCTCGTACAAGACTTGTCCCTGTAGTCCTTAAGAGCAGCCGGGGGCGTCGGATCGGGGAGTCTCGCCGCATCGATGGTAATGAAGTTCGGTAATGTCCAATTGGGCGGCGGCATCCCCGGCGTCGGGGGCGGAGGCTGAAAAGCGGCGCCCACGTTCCAGTACGGTTGAAAGCCGTCTCTTAGCTCGATCTCGCTGTGAAACATCCATCGGCTATTCATCCATGGCCCGTTGTCGTGGCAACTGATGCAGTTGACGTCGGCGGCTCTGTCCGGCGGATACCAACCCTTAGTCTTCCCCGGCGCGTACTCAACCAGGGGTCCTGCGGCGGTGTGAGGAAGTGGAACGCTGCTGCCATCATTCTTGGACACGCCCGCAGCATGTGGAGCCTGAAACCAACAGGTCTGCCCGTTGTCACTGTTGTGCATGATCATGGCGATGTCGTCGAAGTCCTTGTCCCCATCCGACCATTCCCCCTTATGGCGACAGAGCATTGCAATCGTCACTTTGTACTTTCCCGTGGGTGGCGAAGCCCCCAAGGGTAGCGGCGGCATCCCCGGCGCCGGTCTGGGCTTCTCGATATCCCACTTTTGAATGTAGGTTTGTCCGTAGCAAAGTTTCCCACCGTCACCAAGCCAGGCAGGACGATCGCACTCAATGTCGCCAGCTGCGTTCATGGGGAAGTCCGGGATCTCATCGCAGTCGGGAATGCCCTTGCAATCCTTCGCTTGAATCCTAGTGTTGACGGTCGTATAAAGCGGCTTCTTGATCCGGCATGTTCCCTGAGTTCCGCACTCACCGTTGTTCGCGCAAGCTTTCGCCGGGTCATTCGAGCAGGTGGATGTCCCACAGGTTCCCCCCTGGGCGGGGCAAGTGCCTGGGGCCTCACAATGAGAATTGTCGGTGCAGACCCTCATATTATTGTTGGTGCAAAAACGGCAGCGCTCATCGGTCGTGCAAGCGATCGTGGCGTCGTTTGAGCATCGTGCCCTGCAATCGATCGTGTCCCCTCTGACCGCGTCCCTGAAGTCTTCCGCCGTAATGCCCAATTGCTCGTAGCAATAACACGCGTAGGCTCTGACGTCCGTTGCGCTGTCCACGGCATTAACAGGGCATGCGGGCTGCGCGGAAGTCTGCTGCGCGAACCCTCCCAGCGCTATGCACCAGACAGCCGTCACGTAAACGATGCGATGCCGTCGACGCCATTCGACGCTGCCGCTCGACCGGCGGCTTGGCAAACTAGCTGTGGCGCCGCACGTGAAACCCGATTCAACGACGCGCTCGGATGTTGTAATCTGATGTCGGAACTTTGAAATGAATGCAGGAACGCAGTTGTGGCGATGCATCACAACTCTTCCTCCCCACCCCACGTCTGAAGCGAACTCACTCCGCCAGATCTCCGGCCTGCGACCCGGCGAACGCCCCCCAAGCGAGCACGACGATTGTTTCAGGCTTGTAATCGAGAGCCTCGCGTGGTGTCAAGAGAAAAAACCGTTTGGAATCGCCATATCCTCCCGAGGAGCCATTCGAGTGCTGCGGCTTGTCCGGTGGTACTACTCAAAGCCATCGATGGAGGGGCTACTGGTTGTGGATCAAGACTCGGCTTCCACCACGCGTTGACGGTTCAAATCTCACCTCAGAGGACAAGACAGGATGTGCTTGCGGCAGGTATCGCACACGTCGAAGCGGAAGCTGCGGTAGGTTTGGTCCTCCACTTCATCAGGGTCCGCCGTGGCCAAGGCATGGATGACCTCCGTCAGCGCCCCGGGGACATCGTCCTCGGCGTCGGCGGCGAGGTCGACGTGCCCGGCGGCCGCATAGACCTCCATCTTGACGATGAATCGGCGCGGGTCATTCGCGGTCATGCGGGTTCCGCAGCGATCGCACTCGTAACGGATCATGACGTCCTCGCGCTGCGATCTCCCTGACTGAGGGTCCGCCATTCTTCCAGAGTCGCCGACGCCGCACCGCTGTCGATGGCCTGAGCGCCCATGATGACGCCATCGGCCAGGTTCGCCGACAGGCCGGCAACGACGAGCGCCGCTCCCGCGTTCATCAAGGCGTGATTGCGGCGCGCGCCAATCTCGCCCCCAAGGATCGCCCGGACGGCATCCGCGCTGCGCCCCGGCGAGTCGACCAGCAAGTCCTTCAGTTCGCCGCGGGCTAGTCCCGCATCCGCCGGGCCTACGCGAAACGCGCGGGTCTCGCCGTCACGGACCTCACAGATGATCGTGGGGCCGGTGATGCTCACGTCGCAGAGCCCATTGTGTCCGTGAACGACCCACGCATGGACGGCGCCGAGTTGCGATAGAGCCGCAGCCATTTTCTCCGTCAGCTCAGGGCGGGGGACGCCGACGAGTTGCCGCCGCACGCTCGCGGGATTGGTCAGCGGGCCGAGCAGGTTGAAGATGGTGCGCACGGGAATCGCTTGGCGAATCGGGGCGACGACTTTCATCGCGGGGTGCAGCAGCCGTGCATTCAGGTAGCCAATTCGGGCCTCGCGAAGGCATCTCTCCACGGTTGGCGCATCGGCTTCAATATCGACGCCAAGCTCGGACAGCACTTCCGTGCTGCCGCTGACGCGCGTCGTGGAGCGGTTCCCGTGTTTAGCAACGGTCGCCCCGGCCGCAGCAGCAATAATCCCGGCACAGGTCGAGACATTGAACGTGCTGATCCCATCGCCGCCCGTGCCGCACGTGTCAATCACATTCGGGTCATCGCAACGGATCGCTATGGCGGAGGATCGCATAGCACGCGCGGCCCCGACTAATTCGTCAACCGACTCACCCTTGGCGAGCAATGCGCCCAGGAGCGCGCCGAGTTGCCCTTCATCGAAACCGGCTTCCATGACGGTTCGGAAGAGACTGTTGGCAACGTCGGGGCTCAGGTTCTCGCGGCTTGCGATTCGGGTCAGCGCATCTTTCAAGAGTTGACCCGCTTGCATGGTCAAGCAGCCTGAAACGTTCTCAAAAGAGGGGGTAGATAAACGGCGCCAGGGGGGACGATCCCGCGAACACGATGAGCGCCCCGACCAGAAGCAACACGGTGATGAGGGGAATCAACCACCATTTCTTCTCTTCCTTGACGAAAAGGAAGAACTCCTTGATGAGTGATTGTTTGGGCACGGTCAGTTCGTCACCCACAAGGGGTGACGCTACATCCTTCCTATCGCACGGTCACGCTCTGGGCCGTCTTCAGGCCGCGCTCTAGCGTCACGCTGCGGCGCATTCCAGCATCATAATCGACTTGCCCGGGCTTTTGCGTCACCACGCAGTTGCCGATCACCAGGGCGTCGATGCCAGTGTTCACGAAGGTATGGTACGCGTCCTGCGGTGTGCAGACAATCGGCTCGCCGCGGACGTTGAACGACGTGTTGATGACCACGGGCACGCCGGTCTTGCGGCCGAAGCCGCGGATGAGGCGATAGAAGCGCCCGTTGTGCTCTTCGGTGACCGTCTGCACGCGGCCGGTGCCGTCCTCATGCGTGACGGCGGGAAGGACGGCGCGTTTCTCGGGACGGACCTTGGGCACGAGGAGCATGAACGGCATGTCCATGCCGGCGGGCATTTCGAAGTACTCGTGGGCGTGCTCTTTGAGCACGGCAGGGGCGAAGGGACGGAAGGCCTCGCGGAACTTCACCTTCGCGTTGATGATATCCTTCATTTTCGGGTTGCGCGGGTCGGCAAGCAGCGAGCGGGCCCCGAGTGCCCGTGGGCCGAACTCCAACCGCCCGTGGAACCAGGCCACGACCTTGCCGTCGGCGATCATGTCCGCAGTGCGTCCCAGCAACTCCTCCTCGTCGTCAAGCTGGTCGTAGGCTGCGCCCGCTTGGTCGAGCGCGGCGCGGATTTCGTCATCGCCAAAGCCGGGCCCCCACATGGCGTGATCCATGCGGAAGCTGCGGGGGTTCTTGAGGACCGTGTTGTAAATGTAGAACGCCGTCCCCAGCGCCCCACCCGAATCGCCCGCAGCCGGTTGAATGAAGATGTTCTTGAAGCCGGACTCCTGCAGGATGCGCCAGTTGGCGACGCAATTGAGCCCCACGCCGCCGGCGATGCACAGATTGTCTTGGCGCGTCTCGCGGTGAATGTGCGTGGCCATTTTGACCATGATTTCTTCGACGATCTTCTGGCCGCTGCAAGCGATGTCGCGGTGGAAATCCGTCATGGGTCCTTCGGACGAGCGCTGCGGCTGGCCGAAAAGCTCCTCCCACTTTCGCGTAAAAGTGCGCTCCGTCGAATGCGTATGCGCGAAGTAGCGAAGGTCAAGCCGGATGCTGCCGTCGTCGCGAATGTCCACGACCTGACGGAATTGGTCGAGATACTTCGGCTTGCCATATGGCGCGAGTCCCATGACTTTCCATTCGGCGTCATTGACCTGAAAGCCGAGGTACGCCGTGATGGCGCTGAAGAGCAACCCCACTGAATGGGGGAAGCGTAGCTCCTTGTGCATCTCGATCGTCGTCCCTCGACCGACGCCCCACGCCGTCGTCGTCCATTCGCCAACGCCGTCGGCCGTCAGAATGGCGGCTTCCTCAAAGGGAGAGACCAGGAAAGCGCCGGCGGCGTGGGAGAGGTGGTGCTGGCAATAAAGAATGTCCTTGTCCGTGCCGAGCTTGTCTTGGATTTCGCGTCCGATACGCAGCCTGTGAGCCAGCCATAGTGGAATCGCGGTCAGCCAGGGCCGGTAGGTCCGTGGCCAGCAAGCGAGGATCGTCTCCAGAATGCGGTTGAACTTTACGAGTGGCTTCTCGTAAAAGCCAATGTGATCGACTTGGTCGATGGTGATTCCCGCCTCGCGCAGGCAATAAGCGATGGCGTTCTGTGGGAAACCGAAATCGTGCTTCTTGCGTGTGAAGCGCTCCTCTTCGGCCGCGGCAATGAGCTTCCCGTCGCGGACGAGCGCCGCGCCGGAGTCGTGGTAATAGCAGGAGATGCCGAGGACGTTCATTTGCAAGTCCGAGGAACTCTACCCTCACCCCTGCCCCTCTCCCTGCAAGGGAGAGGGGGCGAACAAGTCAGAACGGTCGCCGCATTCGATCCAACATGGGTTCGTAGCGCTTGTAGTTTTCCCAGTAGGTTGCGCCGCCGAGCCGCTTCCGCAGCGGATCGCCCAGCCGCACAATCAGCGAGAACAATGGCAGCAAGATCACAAAGAGGACGGTCAATAGGATCGTCGACATTACGGCGCCGACGGGAACTGTGATCGTCATCCATAGGATGTAGAGCTTCCGTGCTGCATCGATCGATGCCAGCGAGGCAATGCCGCTGACCGTGCCGAGAACCGACAGGGCGCCACAAACGAACAGAAGCGTTGCGTTAGGAGAGAAGAACGGTCGCCCGCTTTTCCATGAGGCGATCATGAGCAGAACGAAGCCAAGAGCATTGAAGCCGAGCAGCATCGACCAGGCGAAGAATCGCAAGTCGCGAGGCGTCGGATTTCGGTTGACGGTGAACATTCTCACTTGTCCGCGGGCTTGCGCTTGCGGCTCTGATTGCTAGCCGGCGGGAGCCTCGCCCTCCCGCCGTGAGTCAACTCTCCGGAAACAACTCCTTGGCGTCGAGTTTCTTGACCAGGATCACGGCCTCGCCAAGGGGCTGCCCGCTGGGTAGTTCGTCCGTGGCCGAGGACCATTTCTGATAATCGGCGCTCAGCTTCAACATGGCCGCACATTTTTCGCCGGTGGCGGGCAGGAACGGCGCGATCAACGTGGTCAGCGTTCGGCACGTCTGAAGGCAGACGTTGATGGCCCGGCCGCAGGCGTCCATGTCCGTCTTGCGGGATAGGAAGGGCTTGGTGGCGTCGAAGTAGAGATTGCCTGCGCGGGTCAGGGCCATGACCTCGCTAAGCGCAGCTTTGAAGCGGCAGGCCTCCAGCTCCGCGCCCGTCTTGACCACGGCTTCGCGGCATCGCCTGAACTGGGCTTCGTCCTGGGCGTCGCGGCGACCTGCGGCGGGAACCTCGCCGTCGAAGTATTTGTGGGCAAAGGTGATGGTGCGATTGAAGAAGTTGCCGAAAGCGTTGAGCAGTTCGCCGTTGTTGCGGGCGATGAAGTCGTCGATATCGAAGGCCGTGCGGGCGCTCTCGGGGGCGATCGCCGTGAGGTAGTAGCGAAGCGGGTCAGGCTCGAACGTCTTCAAGTAATCCTCGATCCAGACGGCCAGCCCGCGGGATTTGCTGATTTTCTGCTCTTCCTGACCGGGGAACTTGATGTTCAAGAACGAGTTGGCGACGACGTTGTGCGGCAGTTGATACTCGCCGCGCTCCCCTTGGATGCTGCCGCTGTCGTGCGTGGCGAGCATCACCGCCGGCCAGGTGATGGCATGAAAGACAATGTTGTCCTCGCCGATGAAGTGGACCACCTTACAATCGGGGTCCTTCCACCAACGTTCATAGGCCGCATGGCCCTCGCCGTGTTGCTCGCAGTAGGCCGCGGTGAAGGACACGTAGCCGATCGGCGCGTCGAACCAAACGTACAACGATTTTCCCTTGGCGTCGGGATCATCCAGCGGCACGGGCACGCCCCAGGTCAGGTCGCGGGTCATGGCCCGGTCGGGCAGGCCCTCGGACTCGATGCGCCCGAGCGATTGATTCAGCACCGTGGGGCGCCACGCGACCCCGGACGCAGCCGTATCTTTCTTGCTGGATAGCCACTGGGCGAGCCTAGATTGCAAGCGGTCGAGGCGCAGGTACCAATGCACCGTCTCGCGGAGCTCGGGTGTCGCGCCGCTCATCAAGCTCACCGGGTTCAGCAGCGTTTGCTGATCGATGGCCCGGCCGCACTCCTCGCACTGGTCCCCAAAGGCCTTATCGCTGCCGCAGTGCGGACACTTGCCGCGAACGAAGCGGTCGGGCAGAAACTGCTCGGCCGCGGGATCGTATAGCTGGCGCGTGGTCCGCTTGGTGAACAGGCCCTTGGCGTGAATGCGGAGGAAGAAGTCCTGGCTGACCTTCTCGTGGATGCGGACGTAGCCGGGCTGATGGGTGCCGCCGTAGATGTCGAAGCTGATGTTCAGGCCCGCGAAGTCGCGGCGTTGGCACTCGTTGTAGTGGGCGGTCAGCTCCTCGACGCTGCGCTTCTGCTCGCGAGCGGTCTTCAGGGCGGCCACGCCGTTGTCGTCGCTGCCGCAGATGAACCGAACGTCGGCGCCGGTGGCCCGCAGATATCGAACGTACGTGTCCGCGGGCAGATACGCCCCGGCGATGTGGCCGACGTGCAGCCGGCCGTTGGAATACGGCAACGCCGCGGTGACCAGGAACCTTCGTTGAGCCAATCCGTGCCTTTCGTGGGTTTCACTTGACGCCAGCCTCACGGGTGGCGAGAGCGGCGGGGATTCTACGTCAGGAAGGCAGGGCTGGAAAGCGCACTTCTGAGGACACACGACACCAACGCAGCGCCGCTAACCGGGTTCCGTTGGCCCACTTCATCGCTGCGCTTGCGGTTTCCAGACGCCGCTTAAGCCATAGCCGGCGAGAGCAGCGACGAGGGCCAGGCTGAACACACTTAAATCGGTGTACCAACCGGCTTTCCGGAGATCGATCGGCGTTGCGTTCAGCACGCCGCTCACGAACATGGCGACTACGAGGGACAGGAGACCCACGCGCGTCAGCACCCAGAGGCAAAGCGCCGCTCCGCCGATACCCAGGAAGAGCCACGACGTGGCGGGATGAGCTCCGCGCAGCCAGAGGATGGCTGCCAGGACGATCGCAGTTGCGCCCGTCGCCACACGAGGATTGCGAACGATCATCCGCGCCACAACGGCCATGAGTAGGAGCAGCAGGCCATAGGCAATCGCCTGTGGAATGCCAACCAAGCAACTGGCAAGCGCGTCCCGAGCCCCATAGACCTTCTCGGCGATTCGGTCGCTGTTGACGCCGGACAGAGCTTGCCAGCCCATCGCGTGCACCAGGCCATGCTCAGCCTCCTTCAGGAGCGTCCAGCAGCACCCGGCGGCGACTCCGAGCGCAACGTGCATGCGAACATCGCTGTCCCGCAAGCGGCGCTGGATCGCGCGGTTCCAAGTCACCAGAACATCCGGCCAGAATCGGCGAGCGTACATGTCTACGACGACGTAAAACGCACCCAGCAGGGTGGCGATCCCGAATGCCCGGAGAACGTGAATCGGCAGTCTCGGCAGGATGCCGGTCATCGAGACGTTCCCAAGTCGCAATACCGTCACCGTGAGGTCCGCCACAAGGACGAACAGCGCAAGACGCAGGCCGCCGTCGCGATCGAGCTTTCCTCGGCGATGCCCGCGCCACGCCACGGGAACTGCAATCGCCGTCATGACCAGGAAGAGAGTCCGCAAGCTGCCCTCGACGAGATCCGTCCGCGAGCGATCGAAGACGGTCCTCGCCCCGGATGTCGCGGCCGTCCCGCGCCCATCGTTGACCGGCGAAGCACCCGTGGCGGGAAATGACAGCAATGGCTCGCCCGACAGGTCCATCACAATGGTGCTCATCCCCGGCGAAAACGGTGACGGATCACTAATCGTCGCTCGCCCCGAGCCGAACATCACGGTTTGGATTCCCGTAGGGTCGAGTGGCTCGAGACTTTGTCGATACCAGAAAACGGGGCGCTTGCCCGCAGGCGTCAGCCCTGGGTCGCGTACGGCCGGACCGAATACCCGGAATGCCTCAGCCCAATCGCAGTACCCGTATGCGTCCCAGGTGCGCGCCGAACCGGAAGGCTGGTCGCCCAGGAGGATTCGGGCTCGTTCGGCGAGCACGGTCGGGGCGATCGCGCCCAAGTCATCCCACGGTCTGGTGTACAAAGATCTGGAAACAACGGTCGCGACCAGCAGAGCGAGCGACGCCGCGACCAGAGTCCCGGGGCGGATTCGCGGTCCGGTCAGCCTCGCCGCGGCAACCAGCTCGGGAGACGGCGTGAGGTTGGAAGCGACGGCGACCCTGAGCACATCCGATCCCGGCAAGGCCGCCGCCACGAGCAACGCGGAAGCCGGCCGCCCGGCAGGGTCCTTGCAAAGACAATGCGTGATGATCCCTTCGACCTCGTGGGGAATGTCCGGTGCGAGCTCGGAGGGCCGCGGCGGGGGTTCGTGCTGATGAAGCTCTACATATTCGGCGACCGCGTCGGCCTGGAACGCCTGCCGCCCCGTGAAGGTCTCGAACATCACCAGTCCCAGGGCATAAACGTCGCTGCGCTGAGTGACCTCGCGACCGGTGATTTGTTCCGGGGCCATGTAAGCCGCAGTGCCGGTGCGGATGTCAAGCGGTGACACCTCGTTGGCCACGGCGGCGATGCCGAAGTCGGTGATGCGAACGACGCCCTGTCCGTCGAGCATGATGTTCGCCGGCTTGAGGTCGCGGTGCAGCACGCCCGCGTGATGCGCGACCGCGAGCCCCAGACAGATTTGCCGGGAAACGTCGACGGCCTTGGCAGCGGGCAATCGTCCGATCCGCCGAAGAAGGCTCGCGAGGTCCTCACCGTCGACGTACTCCATGGACAGAAAGAACTCGCCGTCGGATTCGCATAGGTCGTGGATGCGACACACGTTGGCGTGAGTTACGGTGCGGGCGAGGCGGGCTTCATTGCGAAAGCGGGCAACCCAGCGCGGGTCGCGCGACGATTCGTGAGGTAAGAACTTCAAGGCCACCGGCTGCTGAAGGGTGATGTCATCGGCGCGATAAACCTCCCCCATCCCGCCGGCGCCGAGCCGCGCAATGATCCGGTATCGTTGGGCGATCACCGTTCCGGGCGGATAATTCCGCCGCCCAGTGACGCCTGTGGGCGGGGTGGATTCGACGGTCTCGGACACATGCGCGGCCAGCAGTCCGCGCACTTCGTCCAGCAACGGCGCGTCGCCGCTGCACTCCCGGATCAGCAGCGCTTCGCGTTGGTCCGGCGAAACGCCCAGGGCGGCGAGGAACACGTCCTTTGCGCGGGCATGCCGCTGCGGCGTCATGGCGGGGCCATTTCCGCGAGCCGTTTCCTGAGCCACGCCTTGGCATGAGTCCAGTCGCCTTCCGCCTTTCGCTTGGAAACGCCGAGGAGCCCCGCGACTTCTTCCACACTCAGCCCCCCGAAGAATCGCAGCTCGACAATGCAAGCCTGCTCCGGATCGATAGCCGCCAGGGCGTCGAGGGCGGCGTCGATGTCCAGCAAGTCGACTTCGCCGGACGATCGACCCAGTACGTTGTCCTCCAGCGGAAGTCGCTGCCAATCGCGCCCGCGCTTGGCTCGTCCTCTGCTGCGTGCGTGGTCGATCAGGACGCGGCGCATCATGGATGCGCCCACGGCCAGGAAGTGCGTGCGACCCTGCCAGTTTACGCGCGTCTGGTCCACCAGTCGCAGGAACGCCTCATGGACCAGCGCGGTGGGCTGAAGGGTGTGCCCCTTGCGCTCGCCTTTCAGGAAGCGGTCGGCGAGCACGCGGAGCTCATCGTACACCAGGGGCATGAGCTGGCCGGCGAGTTGCTTGTCATCGATGACACCGACCTGCGTGAGAAGGTCGGTTGCATTCTTCGATCGATCGCTCATCACGGGCGCCATTTCAAGGGCTATCAAGCCGAGCGCATGATACGACCACCGAGCGACCCAAGGCAACGTTGGCGGCGCACTACCGGCAGCGCATAAAAAAAAGCGGACGGCCGCCGGGCCTCGCAAAAAAGCCACGACGACCGTCCGAGGAGGGTCCCCCTAAGATCCTCCAGCGTCGCGGACGAGCCGCGCTCATCCGCCAAACAGTTGCCCGATGATTTCCGCGATTCGGCCCGAGAGGGCCTGGACAATCGCGGCCAGGATCGAGCTGAAGATCGAGCTGACGTCAAACATCGCTCAAGTCTCCTGGGTCCGCGAAACGACCTCGCCGCATCGCTTCGCGTGAACGACTCCGTGCGGCGCCTCGGGAAACACTCCCGACCTGGGCGAAGTAGTCCGACTTGAGCGCCCACGGAGCTCCACCCCCGTGCTAGCCGCCGAGGACGCCGCCGAGGACGTCGGTCAACGGGCACCCGCCGACCTGCAAGGCGCAAAGGCCGGCTCCCATCAAGGCCCACAATCGTCGCATTCTCTTCATGCGATTTCTCCTAGGGGCGGGTCGCGCCGCTCGAGAGGCGCGGCCTGGCCCGGCACGTGCCGGACACTGTTCTGACCACCGATCCGAGCTGCGTCCGCCCGTCACCAACGCGACAACCACCGCCGGCGTCCGCATTTTTTTCCGGGACTCCCGTCTGCGTGTGTTTCTGCGGACGTGAGGCGCGTTGGCGCGTTCAAACATTGAGGCCAAGCCTCAGTGGAGAGCGGAACAATGTCGCACGAAGAAGAGACCTTGAACCGTTGGTGTGAGATCGGTCGACAGGAAGAGATTTACGATCGATGGGCGTCGTTTTTTCGCGACATGATCGGTCGGCCGGACCAGGCCGCGGCGCTATGTGACCTCGGCTTGAAGATCGTGCGCGGCGAAGCCATGCTGGGACTCAGCGCACGCCGCAGCGTCGAGTACATCCTCGGGCGGAACGTCAAGGGAGTCGAAGATCGAGTCTAGTCGAAGCGCGGCGCCTCAGCTCGGCTTGAACTGCTCGAGAATCTGATGCACCGCGGCCTCGACTCTCTTCTGGCGCGCTTCGGGGGGTAACGACCGATCCACGGGACCCTCAGCCCAGCCACGCCAGATCAATCGCCCGTCGGCGCCGGAGACCACATCGATCACCAGTGAACCGGAGTCGATCGGTCCCTGGTCGGTCGGCTGAAAACTCGTGGTCAATCGGCATGACACGTAGAGGTCGGCGCTGGTCCGCCCATCACGCTTGCGGTAGCCCAGACTGATCAGCCCGGCTTCGGTTCGCTCTCGAATCATCTCCATGAGGGCGGCGTCTCCGCTTTCGCCTTCCGAACTCGGTTCCAATGACCACGCGAAGGTCGCGTCCCGCGAAGGGCGCTGCGCCGTCGAGCCCCAGTAGGAGTGAACGCGGGTTGGCGGAACGGTCGCGCACCCGAGCGCGAACAAGGTAAGCAAGCCATAGGCAATCAAACGAGCGCGCATCTCGGCCTCCCAGTGAAAAGACGGAGTCTCTATTCGGTCGGGATGCTACCACGATTGCGGCGCGGTCGCAAAACGCGACACGTCATGCTCCATTGCGGATGCGGCAACTCGAGCGGCGATCTGCGAATCTACCTCGACCGCGTTACCGTGTCGCCCTGGCGCTTCAACACAACGGCAGTCAAGTCATCAGGCTGAGATGAACCTTGGATGAATTGCGTGACTTCGCGGTAGAGGTGTTGGATGAGCTCGGCCGCCGGGCGATTTGCGGCGGAGCGGACGGCGTCTTCCACGCGCTCGATGCCGAATTGCTCGCCTTGTGGATTGGGCCATTCGAAGAAGCCATCGGTGATGAGCACGAGCGCGTCGCCCGGGTGCATGTCCAGCGTGCTCGGGGGACCGTAGCCGATTTCGGGGGCGAGACCGAAGGGAATGTCGTGGGCGATGAAGCTCTCCACGCGATCCTCGGCGGCTCGGTAGAAGAAGAGCGGACCGTGCCCAGCGGACAGGAGACGCACGCTATGCGTCTGTGGGTCCAAGAGGGCAACGACAAAGGTGACAAATCGTTTGGATTGCAGGTCGTCGCAGAGCAGGTCGTTGATCTGGTCGAGCACGCGTCCGACGTCATCACCATTGGGAAAGCTGGCGCGGGCGTAGGCGCGGCAGACTGCGGTGACGAGGGCCGGGCCGATGCCGTGGCCTGTGACGTCGGCGAGGGTAATGGCCGTGTTGCCACCGGGGAGCGTCTGCCAGTCGTAATAGTCGCCGCCGGTTTGATCGGCGGGCTTGCTCCAACCGGCCAGGTCGTAGCCGGGCAGCTTCGGTTGATGGACGGGGAGCAGTCCGCGCTGGATGTCGCGGGCAATGGACAAGTCGTGCTCGAACTTCTGCCGCGTCGCCTCCTCGGCGGCCAACCGCTCTACGTGGTGACGCAGGTGGGCCGTCATGGTGTTGAAGTCCCGCGCGAGGGCGCCGATCTCATCGTGCGTGGTGATGTATTCCACACGGGCGTCCAAATCGCCCTCGGCCACGGCGCGAACGGTACGCGTGAGGCGGCGCAAAGGACGAGTCAAGCGGCTGGAGACAAAAGCGATGCACGCTACGACCAGGGTCAGGGTGATCGACAGAGCGAGGATCGCGAAGATCATCCGCGAGCGAACATCCGTCAGGGCGACACTCTCGGGCGAGCGGGTTACAAAGGTCCAGCCGGCCGTGGCGATGGGAGCGTGGAAAACCCACTGGCGTTCGTCGGTATCCCATCGATCGACGATGGCCAGGCTCGCCTCGCCGGACAGCAGTTGCGGAATCAAGGCTGCAAGCTGGTTATTGCCGCTTTCGTTAGCGACTTGCGCGAGAGTCTTCTGCATGATCCGGCCGGGAAGCGGATCGAAGACGAATCTCCCATCGCGATCGAGGATGACAAAGTCGAGGGCCTCGGCGATCTGTGCGCCGATCGTCTCACGCAAGTGTGACAGATCGATGTCCACCGTGGTCACGCCGCGGAATTCCCCGGCGACAAAGAACGGAGCCGAGTAGGTGGTCATGAGTACGTTGCCGGCGCCTTCGTCAAAGTACGGCGGCGACCAAACGCCGCTTCGCTTCGCTTTGGGCTCCTGGAACCAGGTGAACTGTGGATCGGCGTACCAGTCGTACACGTCGCGGGTGATGTTCATTTCCGCGAGCCCTGACGGGGTTCGATGGACATAGGGAGCGAAGAGCTCGTTTCCGGGGCGAACCGTGCCCGGCTCGAAGGCCGTGCAGGCGCCATAGATGAACGGCGCGTGCGACACGTTGGCCCGAAGCTGGGCGTAGAGCCCGGTGTCGGTAGGCTGGGCTTGAAGCGCGAGTGCGTGCGCAGCCGTGTCCGCGACGGCGGCCGCCTCACGCAGGAACCCGTCGAACCGGGCGGCATAGTTCGACGCAAGGCGGGTCATGTCGCGCTCGAGTGCGGCGAGGGAGCTTGCCCGCAACACGCTGAGTGTCCCGCCTAGGATCACCACGTACAGCACGAGCGTGGGCAGAGCGATGAAAACGATCAGTCTGGCGCGAATTGATTTCATGAGCGCGACATCGGAGTGGTGCGAAGTATTCCGCAGCTTTCCGTTCGGACGGAGCGACGATAGCCCAATTGTCATCCTCCGTCAAAAACGGTAGCGTTGACAACTCGGCGATGATCAAAAGGCGGCTCGTCAACAAGTTTCGCGTACATCCCGGCCGCAGGGTCAAGCTCCGTGACTACCCGACCGACTGGACCGGGACCAAGGAAGCCAAGAGCCTCGGGCGCGACGTCATCAAAGCTCGGGCTGAAGAGATGCTCCAGGAGAGCCGTGAGGAGCTCGCCGAGGCCCAGGAGTTGCTCTATGCCAGCGATACCTATTCCGTGCTCATTATCTTCCAAGGCATGGACACCTGCGGAAAGGACGGCACGATTCGCCACGTGATGGGGGGCGTGAATCCGCAAGGCTGCCAGGTCTTCAGTTTCAAGCAGCCGTCCGACGAAGAACTCGATCACAACTTCCTCTGGCGATGCTCGAAGTGCCTGCCCGAGCGCGGGCGTATCGGCATCTTCAACCGCTCGTATTATGAGGAAGTTCTAGTCGTGAAGGTGCATCCCGAGATCCTCGTGCGGCAGAAGCTTCCGCCGGGCAAGCGAGATGCTACCTTCTGGAGGGAGCGATACGACGACATCAACAGCTTCGAACGCCACCTGGTTCACAGCGGCACGCGGATTCTAAAGTTCTTTCTATACCTATCGAAGGGTGAGCAAAAGCGTCGGTTCCTCGAACGCCTCGAAAACCCGAGCAAGCACTGGAAGTTCTCCGCGGCGGATCTGGCCGAGCGTCCTTTCTGGAATGACTACATGCGGGCCTTCGAGGACGCCATTAGCGCAACGAGCACCGACGCGGCCCCGTGGTATATCATCCCCGCGGACCGAAAGTACGTGGCCCGGGCGCTGGTCGCGGATATCATTGTATCCGCGATTCGCGGCCTGGGCCTGAAGCCGCCGCAAGTATCGAAGGAAAAGCGCAATGAACTGGCGTCGGCGAGGAGGCGCCTGCTGCGTGAATAGCGTTCCGGCTCGCCGTCTGCTTGTTGTCATCATCGGCGCGGGCGCAGTGTGGGCCGTCGTCCGGTGGCGCAACAGCGACGCTCCACGGCCTACGTTCGCCGCGCAGCTCGATCCGCCGATCCAGCGTACTTCACGCGAAGCGCCGCTGGGGATGGTCTGGGTTCCCGGCGACGAGTTCTTCATGGGCAGCGATGAATCGGGCGAGTCGCTCTGCGGTCTGCCGGGGGTTACGCGCGACGCGTCAGCTTCTAACGCGGCTTTACTGCCAGCGGGTCACGCGCCAGTTTCGACCGTGGGTGGGCAGTTGTTCCAGGAGTGCGTTCACGCCGCCCGGGCGAAGGCTCCAGGCTGGTTCCGGACGAAGTCGCCAACCGCTCTGTGCGCTGTAGCGCCACCCGGCGGCGCGCTGATAGGTCCAATCCGGCTTCGCGTGATAGCCGAAGTACTGTTTCGGCTTGTACTTCCAGGATGGGCCGTTTTGCGCGAGAGGCCGAATGTGGATCAGGCCCAGATCGGCCAGGTCCGCGAGCACCAATTCATCTGGCGATGTGTCCAGTACAACCGGAGCCGCCGCCGTTCTTGCCTGCGCGGCTTGGGCCATGCCATGCCGCACAACAAGGATGTCATGTTGCACTTCCTGCGTGGGCGCGGAAGACGCCTGCGAACCAGGCGCCGGGCCTTGCGTGTCGTTGCCTAGCAGACTCGGGCTCGTCAACAGAAGAAAGCGAAACAAACCAACCAACCATGTTGCCGCCATAGCCACTCGTGCTCCGTTCCGCGAAGACGAGCTTATCCGAAACGCCGTCGCGGTTCAAGTGTGCAGCAGCGCTCGCCCTAGCCGTTTGTAGGCGCGATAGGCAGTGTGTGGTCCGAGAACGTCTTGTCCCCAGCCCTGTGCACAAGAGAGCTGCGACGGTGCGATGCCGACAAACATGACTGTCCACGAACCGGTGCCGAGAGCTCAGGGCGCAACGCCCAACAGGTGCACCATCAGCGCGTTCTGAGCGTGCATGCGGTTCTCGGCCTGGTCGAAGATGGCGGAGTTCGGGGCGCGGGAAGTTGCGTAGTCGATCTCGTCGCCGTAGTGCGCGGGTAGGCAGTGCAGGATGATGCAGTCGCGTTTGGCGATCTTCATGGTATTCGCGTCGATGCGATAGTCCTTGAAGACCTTCTTGCGTGCGGCGGCCTCGGACTCCTGCCCCATCGATGCCCACACGTCGGTGTAGACCATGTCCGCACCGGTCGCCGCCTTCAGATCATTGCAGACCGTTATCTTCGATCCGCTCTTGGCCCCCTCCTTCGTGGCCGCGTTCACGACGTCGGGGTTGGGTTCGTACCCTCTCGGCGTAATGGCCGTAAAATGCATCCCCACGCGTGCGGCGCCGAGCAGCAGCGAGTGACAGACGTTGTTGCCGTCGCCGATGTAGCAGCCTTCGACTCCGTCGAGTCGCCCCTTCCGTTCCAATACCGTCAGGAAGTCGGCCATGATCTGGCAAGGGTGCTCGTAATCGCTCAGGCCGTTGATCACCGGAACGGTGGCGTGCTTGGCCAGCTCCACGACGATTTCGTGACCGAACACTCGGGCCATGATCAGGTCCACATAGCGGGAGAGTACTAGGGCGATGTCCTCGCTCGTCTCGCGTTGGCCAAGGCTGATGTCCGAGGGCGACAGATAGATTGCATGCCCGCCGAGCATGGTCATGCCCGTCTCGAACGAGACCCGTGTCCGTAGCGACGGCTTCTGAAATATCATCGCCAGCGTTCTGCCCGCCAGCGGCGACTCCGCGACGCCTCGCCTGGTAGGAGGGGTAGCTGCGGGAACCGGTCGGGATTCTCCCGTACCAGGTCCCGGTATGGAGGGTGGGACGCTCGGTTTCGCGACGTTCCCCTTCATCCGCCGCGCGGTCTCCAGCACCGCGAGAATCTCCTCCCGGGAGAAATCCAACATGGAAAGAAAGTGGCGGTCTTTCAGGCTTGCTCCCACGGATGCTGCTTCTCCTACGCCCAACGAGTCCCCCTGGTGCTGAGCGCCATTATTATGCGTTGGAATTGTCGGCCACGGAAGGGCAACACGACTTGTCCGGAAGTAACTCTAAGGGTCTTGTCTCCTGCGCGTGGAGCGTATAATGGCTACAGGGGGGCGATTTGGATTCGACCGGGCGAGTTGAAGGGACGGTGGCGTGCCGAGGTTGTCAGGAGGCCTCGTAAAACACCTGGCAATAAACCTTACATGGCGATTACAACTACGCCATGGCTGCCTAAGACTAGGTAGCCCGCCGACCGGGTGACGTCCACTAGCCCGCAAGGCGTCGATTAGTGGGCTGGCGGCCGCGCGACGCCTGACCGAGCGGCCGTGAGAAACCGTCGGGCTGGGGTTTTCGGAAGCCTGTCGACCGGCGTCCGCGAGCCCGAGATCAAACGATCGACTATGCACGTAGAAGCCGCCTGGACGCCGTCGCGGGACGGGGGTTCGATTCCCCCCGCCTCCATTGCCGAAAAATCGGCGTTCCTGCGGGAAAAACAGCGGTTATTTGCGGGAATTACGCCGAACTCAATCTGACCACTCAAGCCCGCTGGGGACCGTCGAAAACCGCGTTTGTTTTGTACTTTCTTTGTACCGTGCGTCGCTGCCGATGGCGTCCGTCGCGAGCCCTTCGTCGCTTGTCGTAGCTCAACCCGCCGACGACTCGACATCAGGTAAACTTGAGACTGGCTCTCCCAACCGCCGCAACGAGCGTCAACTGGAAAATTGGCGGAACGAAGAGCCAAAGCCGCGGGCCCGAGGTCCTCGTAAGCCTCGTCTCGCGGTTTTGTAAACAACATGCCTGCGTCGCTAACCAACCCAAGGACAAGGACTTAGAAACCAGTCCAACTTGTCTTTCCGCTCTGCTTTCCGCTCATCCCGAGCTCACCGAATTGGTCGCGTCCTGGCCCCGACTGTCCGCGTCAGCCCGCCGCCACGTCATTGGGATTGTCACAGCACTTTCCAACGGAGCCGTGCCATAGAGTGACACAATTGGCATCGTTATAGGTGTCTTGGGGTGCCGCTTGCGACGACCCGAAGAGCTTGAGGCGACATCGGCAAACGATGGTGGACTCGGCGACTTCTATCCAGCCGAGTTTCAATCAACCGAGCAACCGCCCAGGGCTGCTGAAAGAACCGGCAAAATCCCTCTTTCCGGCGAACGACCTTCGACCTGCACCTCGGATTACAAAACCGGATCGCCGATGACGTAAGTCAAGGCTATTTCGGATTTTACGAACCAGCGGCCAAACGTCTTGGGGCGGCGCTTGCCCATTCTGGACATGCTCTGGTGGACTTCCTGAGCCTTGCACGGACTTGGCCAAGCATTCCGCCCGTCGCCCGTGACGCACTTCTCACCATCGCTCGAGCCGCCGCGAGTACTTCGCGCCAGAGTGCCGAAGGTCGGCAGGAAAATGCACCCTCCGTGTAAACGGCGTCAATCATCACAGCTTTGGGTGGCGCATCACGCGCGGAATTCACTTTGGCAGGTCGGGAGGATCTTCGTCGCGCCCCGTTCCGCTGAACAGCCGGTTCGTGGGCGGATCTTCAATGACTTGCAAATCCACGTAAGCGCCGTCGGGAAGAATCCTGTAGCCGAACTTATCCGGGGAATTCGTCTCGACGTGACCATCACAAAAGACCACGTTTGCACGCCCTCCGTGGCGTGGAGCCACAGCCGTCCGAGGACTTCCCGCGTCCCCGCTACCGCGGTCGGAACGATTCGTCAGACGAGGGGGATCGAGAGTGTAAGAATGGTTGCCCAACTCGGCAAAGTGCTTGCCGTCGTTTGAATATTCTCGTCGGTCCCGGCGTGGAAGGCCCGCGGCCGTTCCGAGAGCGTCGCCACCAAGTGCTGTTTCAGCGAAATTGCGAATCAATGTACGATTGACCGGAAAGTGATGATAGCGACCTTTGGTCTGCCGGGAGTTTCCAAGGAACTGGTAATTGTAGCCATACGCGTGGTTGCGTTCATCCGTCCAATCAGAAGCCGCCGGACATTGGTACGCCTTTCCATCGTAGTCTTGCCGCTCATCGCTCGTACTCGGTTGGCTGAACGCAGGCAGGCCGACGTGCTTGCCCATCGTCGCGATCCAACGCGGCCTGTACTTCTTACCGTTTCCGATTTGATACCAGTTAGCCGGATTCGCGGTGCCGCCCGGAGCGCCCGAGTAACGCACCGGAACAGAAATGTCCCGGAATTCGTCGGCGTAGAGATGCCAACCCTGAGCTACCGAACGGAGGTTCGACGAACAAACGGCGCTCTTGGCCATGTCGCGCGCCTTTGAAAGGGAAGGAAGCAAGATGGACACAAGCAACCCGATAATCGCTATCACGACAAGTAGCTCGATGAGCGTAACGCCCGCCTGAACCGACCCATTCGATAATCTCCCAAATTAGCGCTGAGCAAGGCTTTGCCAAATCAGCGCGCACTACCACCGTGTTTGAGCTTCCCATCGAAGCCACAATTTAATTGAATTCTTACTTTCGCAAGGCCGCGAGGCCTTCGATCGCCGCTTCTGCTTGGCAGCTTCCTGCGGCTTCGCACTCCGAACACACAGAAACGCTCTTCTGTAGCCGCCGCGCCGGCGCTACAACGACCGCTCCGGTCTTTACCAGGTGAACCATCGACTCCATGCGGTTGACCGTTCCCGGGCTTACCGCGTGCTCCATCATGCAGGCGTCAACTTCAGCCGCTTCGACATCCAACCGAAGCACGTCCATTAGAAAGGATTTGATCACGTCGAAGCGACGCACCACGCATTGAGCGACGCGCATCCCCGCTGGCGTCAGCTTGACCATGCCATAGTGGTCATGGAGCACCAGTCCCGCATGTTCCAACTTCTTCAGGACCGCGGAGACGGTGCTTGGAGTAACGCCGAGGCCTTTGGCCATGTCGCGCACTCGCCCCATGTCGTTCTCTACCTCAAGTCGATACAGGACTTTTAGGTACATCTCGTGGGTCGAAGACAACCCGCTGTCGCCATGCATTACCAAACCTCCTGAGCTTGCCTTTTCCTAGGCCAAAATCGCCTATTCCGGAGAACCTGGCGGGCATCCTAATCGGAAAGTGTGACGTGTCAAACAAAATTTTATGCGACAAACACCGTGCCGAACAGGTGGTTTGCATGTGCTCTCCTGACTGCCACCAGAGTAGCAACGGGGTAGCAAAAAATCTTGCCGGGCTCCCCTTGACCTTACATCTAAGTGTAAGGTGTAGACTATAGGCGAGGTGGTAATGATGAAGCCGGAAAAGGAGCTATTCACAATTGGCCAAGCCGCCCATGCGGTCGGCGTTCCGGCCACGACTCTTCGCTACTACGAGCGGGAGGGCGTGCTAGGCCCGGCCGTAAGAAGCCGCGCAGGCTATCGTCTTTATGATGCCGCTGCCGTAGAGCGATTGGAGTTCATCCGTTCCGCTCAGGCCGTGGGCTTTACGCTCGACGACATCCGCGCACTCCTTCAACTTGATGGTGAGAGCACAAAAACTTGCCGTGGCGAGGTGCAGCGGCGCTTAACGCAGCGCCTCACCGAAGTCGAAAAGAAAATGAAAGAACTCAAGCGAGTCCGGGCAGCTCTGGGCCGTGCCCTAGACCGATGCCGTGCCTCCAACGGGGAGTGCGCGGTCATGAAGGACCTTCGGCCCAAAAAGGAAACAACACGATGACACGACGAATTTGGCTTCGCCGACTCTTAGCCGTCACGGGAGTGCTCGCTCTGGGAGGCATTGGTTGGGCCGCGGCGAGTTCCGAACGCGCCGACTGTCCGGGGAAAATTGTCTGCCCGATCTCCGGCAAACTTGTCTGCAAGGACCAGTGCCCCGCCCGTGATGCAAGCAGGCCCGACTGTCCAGGCCAGATCGTTTGCCCGCTGACAGGCAAACTCGTCTGCAAGGATCGCTGCCCGGCGAATAAACAAGTCAACGGTGCAGATCCGGCCTCGGTACCACCTTGCTGCCAGAAGAAAGGCACATAATGTCGACCAAACCGAATGATGGCCCTGCCGTGGTGCAACGGCCGCGGCGGGGCCTCATTGGCGTGCTTCATGTTCTCGCGGCCAGTCCCGCGGCGGCCCTGTCGCTTTTGCCGATTGGAACTTGTCCACTTTGCATAGCCGGTAATCTTGGAGTTCTTTCTGGAATCAGCATACCTCTGGTCGGCAACGGTCGAGTTCGATCAGTGGTTGTCGTCATCTTTCTTCTGACGACGATTTTTTGCGTGGGCTTTGTCGCCAGGAAGCGCGGGAGCATTGCTCCCCTCGCGGTTGTGCTCGCAGGCTCGCTGAGTATCGTCGCTGCTCGTCTTATCTGGAACATTCCTTCGCTTGCATATCTTGGAGCGACGACACTGGCCGCAGGCGCGACGTGGAGCACCGTTCGGCGTGCGCGCGTGAAACTTCCTGACGAACCGGTCAAAAAAAACGAATCTCGATAACATCCCCGCTAAGTGCTTTGTGGCCTTCGCGCGAGGACGAAAATACCCGCCATCACAAGAAGCAAAGTTGAAACTGCAAAGCCGATCGTTGACATTGCGGGGATTGCCGGGCCTTGCTCTACAACTTGGATGATTTCCGCTTCCGAAGGAATGTCATCGACCATCGCGAAAAGCATGTAGTGACCGAGCGGCAGCAAGTTTGGGTCAGTCGGCAGAGTTGTTGTCACGGTGGAACCCGCTTGCTGGAACGGAAGGACAACGCGACGCGGAATTCCGGCATCCACCCAGTGCGTCGTGGTCTGTATTCCCAACAATACGACGCTGGTAATCTGCGTTTCCGGTGCAATGCCAATCGAGAGCTGACTGCCCCGCGTTGGAGTAGTTGTGGTTACGGAAGTAATCTCAGGTCGGACGCCCCGGAAAAGGTATGGCGGCGAGAAGGCCTCAATATCGTTTGAGGTCGGGCCCACCTGAAACTTGATTCGCGTGCCACCTGTGGTCACGACTCGACCGTCAGGAACGAGCAACGTCACCGCGTGATACTCGCGGAACCAATTCATGTCCGCCACACGCCGCCACGAGTTCGTGGATGGATCGTAAAGATCCGTCCATTTCACGATTCCCAGCGAATTCGGCACGGGAGGAGGGTTTGTCTCATTTTCGCCAGCGCCAACAAACACGCGACCATCGGGAAGCTGTACGACTTCGGGCTGCAAACGGACCAAGCCAGGATTCGACGTATAGTTCCATGTTTCGGTAGCTGGATCGTAAATCTCCCCCATCACCGAGTTGTTGTTCGGCCCCTTGAGGACGCCGATCGCCAGAACGCGACCGTCTTCGAGGACGACAATCGAATGGTCGCTGTGGCCGGGCCAACCACGCTTGGGTTGATTGAAGTTGCCGGTCAGCCGCCATTGTCCACTTGCAGGATTGTAGAGCTGCGGCGGGGACCACGTGATCAGGACTTCGCCAGTATAAAGCAGCGCCGACGGCGGAAACTCGGCAGCGTTTAGCATGGAGCCTGTATAGTTCCAAGTTTGCGTAGTGAGATCGAATCGTTCGGCGGTATCGGTGCGCGCGGCGTTGCAGCATTGCCCTCCGCCCATCACTAGGAAAGAGCCATCGTCCAGTCTGGTCATGCCCGGGTACCATCGGCCTAACGAATGTTGTAGGTCAGCAAGTTGCTGCCAGGAATCGGTCGCCCACGTAAATCTCTTGACCCAAGGCACCGCAAGCACGAAGTCGCCCGGTTGGTCCCCATCCTGTCCGCCCACAAAAATCACATTGCCATCCGGAAGCAAACTTCCGTTCATGCATCCGGATTCCAGATTTGACCCGGATGGGAATGATTTCGTTCCCGTCACGGCGTCGAACAGAATTGGGTCTTCAGTGTCGTGGCAATAGAAGATTTGCCCGCTGGGCAGGAGTACCGCGATGTCGGTCGCGTCAAGAACTTCGGGCGAGGTGTTGCCGATGATGTTCCAAGCACCCGGATGAGTCTCGGGACTCACAGCGAAGTTCCGTTGCAGGTTCCCCGCGCCGACGGTCACAGATTGCTCGATGTATTCGAAGCGCAGGGCCGCGCAGCCGATCTGAAATGTGCCACTTGGCACATTCGTTAGGGAGTAAGCGCCGGTTCCATCCGTCCGCGCCTCTTTGAACAGGGCGAGCGATGTATCGAAGATGGTCACCCGGGCGTTTGCAATCGGATCATTCGGCGGCGCTGCTCGACGCACCTCGCCGCTGATCGTCGCTGCGGCCACGAACGATGGGGCGGCAAGCAACGCGATGACCAGTACAGGCCCTAGCAGGCCACGAAGTTGCCTTCTCATGACCGTCCCCTCCTCATTCGACATCGGCGTTCGGCGCTCCTATCATTTCCGAAAGACAGCAATGTCAAACGCCTTCCTCAGCAGTTTTTCGTTTCCCTCGTCCCGGTCGTGACTTATTCTATCATTTGGGTCCCGCGGTATGAAGTTCTTGGCCGATTTTCTTGCCTTTGGGGGATGAAACTTGCCGGGTACACCGCAGGGCGGGCCACCATATTTTCAGGGCTTCAAGGAAGACCAAGCCCTGGATGTTTTTGAGCTTGTATTGCGGTATAATGCCGGTTGCCGCGCTTGGGGCTGGACGAACTATGGCGGGGCGACCCACCGAGCGCAGGCCGCTCCGCAAGACACGCCCGCTGACCGATGCGCCGCAGACCACGAAGTTTGGGGGCGCTCGAATCGGATGCACCGCCATGAAACGAAGCCCTTGTCCGTTCTCGACGCGCGCAATTCTGTGCGTCGTCGTACCTGGATCCGTCGCGAGCGCGCAGACGCTGTACTGGACGGACATTGGAAGCAGCAAGATTCAGCGGATCGACGTTGTTGCGGGTGGGGGCGAAGACCTTGTGATGGCTCCTCGCGTCTTCGAGCCGGTGGACGTTGCCCTCGACCTTGGCGCCGGGAAGTTGTATTGGACCGAGGCGTCTCCGGCAGATTTCATGATCTCGCGAGCGAATCTCGACGGCACCAATGTCGAGCTTCTTGTGACCGCCCTTTCCAGCCCCAGCGGGATCGAACTCGACGTTGTTGCGGGCAAGATGTATTGGACGGATGTCGGCACGGGGAAGATTCAGCGAGCTGATCTTGTTGGAACGAATGTTGAGGATCTCGTCTCCGTGCCCGGCACGATCCCCGTGGATATCGCCTTGGACTTGCCGCGGGGCAAGATGTACTGGACCGAAGCCTCGCCGGCGGACTTCATGATCCTCCGAGCCAACCTCGATGGCTTCGCACAAGAAGGCATCGTGATTTCAGCGGGTACGAGCCCGAGCGGGATCGCCATGGATTCTGCCGGGGGAAAGGTCTACTGGACGGACCGGGGCGCCCACAAGATACAACGGGCAAACCTGGATGGCTCACAAGTCGAGGATGTTGTGGCCACGAGCGTGAAAGAGCCGGTTCGCATCGCCCTCGATTTGGTCACACGACAAATCTACTGGACGGAGGCCTCCCCGGCTGACTTCATGATCTCGCGGGCCAACCTCGATGGGAGCGGCGGAGAGTTCCTCATTACAGGGCTTACCAGCCCCAGCGGCATCGCTCTCGCCGTAGCGGTCGGGCCCGCAATCCCCGCAACCAGCACGTGGGGGCTCGCAGCCATGGCGATTGCAATCGCGACGGCTGCGGCGTTGATCCTACGCAGGTCGGCAAAAGGCAGGCTACCACATGCGATCTCGTGAGCACCGCTGTACACGAGCGTCGACACCGTCGGAATGATTCGATGTCGTCGACGCGGAAAAGAGGTGGGTGATGCGCTATCCTATACAACTCTGCGTTCTTAGTTTTTCGCTAATCGTGCCCCGCGGCAGCGCCTGGGCCGTTGAGGACCCTCCGACCTTCATTCTTCAATGGGGTTCCAACGGGATTGGCGATGGCCAGCTTTCCGGACCGCACGGGATCGAAGTCGACGCCAACGGCATCGTTTACGTGGCCGACACCGGCAACAGTCGCATCCAAAAGTTTACAAGCGATGGTGTCTTTCTCACTAAATGGGGGTCCTTTGGCGCCGGCCTCAGTCAGTTCAACCATCCACACGGAATCGGCATCGGCCCCACCGGCGACGTCTTTGTCGCCGAGACGGGCAATAACCGAGTGCAGCGGTTCACGAACCAAGGGGTCTTTGTCACGACTTGGGGCTCCTTTGGCGATGGCGACGGTCAGTTCCGGCATACACACGATCTCACCGTAGACGCCGACGGGAATGTTTTCGTCGTTGACCGGGACCAGACGCGGGTTCAGAAGTTCACGAGCAACGGAGCCTTTATCACCGCTTGGGGATCCTTCGGGACGGGAGACGGTCAGTTCACGGCGCCCAACGGTGTGGCCGTTGATGCGGCGGGAGACGTTTTTGTCAGCGATACGAGCGACCGGATCCAGAAGTTCACGAATAACGGAGTGTTCATACTCTCGTGGGGCTCGAGCGGTACGGGAGACGGACAACTCGATTTTCCACGGTCCCTTTCGACTGATGCGATGGGAAACGTCTACGTCGCCGATCGCGACAACGGGCGTGTGCAAAAGTTCACCGGAGACGGAGTGTTCCTCACGAAATGGGGCTCATTCGGCACAGTGCCGGGGCAATTCAACTTTCCGTACGCCTTACAGGCCGATCCGAATGATTCTATCGTCTACGTCGCCGATTCGGGCAATCACCGCATACAGAAATTCCGCGCCGCGAGCGGCAACGTGCCAACGGCGTCGGCATGGGGGCTGCTCGTATTGGCGATCCTCCTTTTGAGCACCGGGACCGTCGTGCTGCGACGGCATTCTATTGCGCGGTCTGTCTGAGTCTCACATGGTTTCGGCGACGCGCTAGTGTTCGTGATCCGCGTGTTGCTCGCTCGACGGATCTCCGGGCCGCGCGGTCTGATTTTCATGCGGCAAGAAACTCATGGTCGCCCCAAGGTGCCCTTGCAAGCTAAGGGCGAGCAATACGACAGTCGCGGTTGCCAGATAGGTTTTGCTTGGATCGCGATCGCGCGCATAGAGTCGGCCTCGCCAGATGGCAAGCAACAGCAATACAACGGCCAGCGATGTTCCGACCCACTTGTGCACTGCCATCTGGCCGTGACCCATGTCGCCCACCTCGCGAAACCAGAACCATCCCGCGAGTGCAGTCAAAGGCGTGACAACCGCCGCGATGAGCAGCATCCACCAAGCTGCCGAGCGTAACGAACGCCGGCGAAGGAGCCTGCCCAACCATTCGGTCAGCACAGCCGCGGGAAATAGCCCGGCCGTGAAGTTCACGAGCAAGGGATGGGCGGGTGGCATCGCCAAGACCAGCCAATGCCGATGCTCATGTTGGTGCTCGCGGTCCGCATCCGGCTTACGTTCAGACCCTTCCTTTCCCGTCGGATGGGAAGGCTCATGATTCCCGCGCTGGGCCACGGCCGATGGCTTTTCGTGCTCATCCGGATGTTCCACATGAGCCGGTTCTGATTTCGCCCCCTCTTCCGATCGACCGGCGGCCATCTCGTGCCCGGCCGAATGCTCCGTACGACTCGGTTCAATGGTAGGTGGTTTTCCGGACGGCTCAGCAAGCTGCACTTGGCGCCACGTGCCCGCGTCGTCGACGTAAACCGCGCTTGGAACTATCGCGCGGTTTTCTCGCAGAAGACGGCCTTCAACCTTGACGTACTTCCCGACATACGGGGCGAGTACCGCCGGATTGGTCAACAGAATCCACATGGGGGCCTGCTCGTCATCACCATCGGGCAGGACCGACGCGGGGACGCCATTAGCCACATTCGCTGAGGCGCGCGCGATGCGATCGTCCTTGGAGCTAGCCTCCTTTTGATCCGCGAACCACGTGGAATCAACTAGCTTTCCGGACAAAACCGCCGATTGGCTCTGCCCGTGCTCGGTCTTTTTCTCGTGTGCGTGTTGGCCTGGCTGTGCGCTTGCGCTCGCGGCCATAAGCCTGCCAAGGCACATTAGAAGGATAGGCAACGTTGCTCGCATCGGACGTTCCCCGCTTGATGATTTCCGCTCATGGGTGTCGATGTTCGTGTCCTGTCTCCATTTTAGCCGGTTCCGCACTCTGTGAGCGGTACACCGGCGCCTCCTTTTCCACTTGCCCCCAATCCACCGATTCAGCAACCGTTCCCTCCGGGTATTCGTACCAGCCCGGATCTTGATAGCTGGTGATGTCGGGGCGAACCTTGAGCACCGTAAACATGCCCCCCATGTCGATTTTGTCGAAAGGGCCCACACCTCCGAGCATAGCGATTGTATTACGCGGTTGCTTCATCTCGTGCATCCCGCCCATTCCGGTGCTGCCCATCGTCATGTAGTCGGGAAGAAGCCGACGGACCTTCATGTCAACGCCTTCGACGTTCACTCCAATCAGGTTTGGAAACTCGTGCCCCATTTGATTCATGACGTGATGCGTTTTGTGGCAGTGGAGCGCCCAGTCACCCGGCGCATCCGCAACGAACTGAATGTCCCGCGTGGCGCCGACGGGTACGTTGACCGTAGTCTCGGGCAACTGCGCTGAAGGCGGGGTCTGCCCACCGTCCGTGCCCGTAACGCGGAAGTTGTATCCGTGAAGGTGGATAGGATGAGTGTTCATGCTCAAGTTAGCTAGGCGAATGCGAACTCGCTCTCCTTGTTTGACGACCAATGGTTCCGTCGCGGGGAACACGCGGCTGTTAAACGTTGACAGATTGAAATCAGTCATTTCTGCCGGAACCGGCCTGGCCGTCCCGGCATTGACCAGCCACTCCATCAAGAAAATGCCGAAGTCTCGATCGACGGGTGGATCTTCCCGCTCGCGCGGGTGAATGACAAACAGTCCCATCATGCCGAGGGCCATTTGCGTCATTTCATCGAAGTGCGGGTGATACATCTGCGTACCCCACTGCCGAAGCGTGAATTCGTATTTGAAGGTATCGCCGGGTGCGATCGGGCGTTGGTTCAGCCCCGCCACCCCATCCATCCCGTTCGGAAGCAAGATACCGTGCCAATGCACGCTGGTCGGTTCTGCTAGACGGTTCGTCACGTAAATGCGGACTCGGTCACCTTCGATAACTTCAATCGTCGGCCCAGGCGTCTGGCCGTTGTAGCCCCAACAATTCACCACGAGTCCCGGAGCGAACTCGCGCTTCACCGGCTCGGCCACGAGGTGGAAAACCTTCACGCCATCGACGAGCTTCCACGGCAGCGTGCTGCCGTTCGGCGTGATGACCGGCGTGTAAGGTAGTTCGCTTTGCGTCGCGTGCGAGGCTCCATGCTGTGAATCGCCCGGCTGCAAGGCGTACACTGGTGCCGACGAACGCAAGAAAACCAATCCAGCAGCCACGGCCGCCGCACAAGCCAACATTTCGCGTTTGGTAATCATGGGTGCCCTCCGTGTGAAATTGGTTCTTTTTTTGCAGGCGGCTCCGCGTGCGGGGAACCCTTGCTCTCTTCCGCGCGCGCCAAGTCCAGTCGTCCGCCGACGGCGCGCTCCAGATCCGCGAATGCGATCCAGTAGTTCCTCAGCGCCTCGATGTAATGGCTACCGGCTTCCAATTCGGCCTGCTTCGCTTGAAGCAACTGGACGGGGCCGATCTGCATGGCGTTGTAATGGAGCTGAGATTCCTCGACGATTTTTCCGCGGAGCGGGAGCATCACCGATTTGTAGTGCTCCGCCACTTTGCCGGCTGACATCATTCGGTTTCGGGCTAAGCGCACTTCCGACCGGACCTTTACCGCCGATGCGACGTATTCTTGCTGCTTCTGGCGCAACCTCGAAGAGGCTCTGGCAACGGCGGGTTGCCCCTGATTGAAGATTGGCAGAGTCAAACCGACCGAGGGACCCCAGGTCGCCGGTCCGTCCGGCTCACGCTCGACATGCGCGCCGGCCTCAAGAGAAGGGATCAGAGCGGATGCCCGCGCCAATCCCAGTGATTGGCCAAGCGATTCGATCTCCCGCGCCTTGGCCAGAAGGTCAAGCCGTTGGGAAACCGCGAGCGATTCCAGGTCCGCCTCGATCGATTCATTCGCAGAAACTTCGGCCAGGCGAGGATCGATCTTCCAGCTCGCGGCTTCGGCTCCCCACAAGCCCATCGCCTCATTGAGCCGTTCGCGCCGCTCCAACGCCTCCGCCTGTGCAAGCGTTAGATCAACGATTGTTTGCTCATGCAGCGCCTGTTCATTCGCCAAATCCAGGTCGCTGATGTTCCCAGCCTCATGTTGTCTCCCCGCAAGCATCGCCGACGCCGCTGTGGCTTCCACGACCGTTTTTCGCATTTCGACGAGCTGTGCCGTGCCTTGAAAGAGATAGAACGATTCCCGCGTTTCGGCCGCATGCTCAAGGACGGCATTGGCGACTCGAAACTTCACCGCTTCCAACGCCGCCAGCGCCACTTTCCGGCGCAGCGGAATGAAGAAAATGTCGATGAACTCTTGAACGACGTGAAGTTCGTAGGGATTGGCTGGGCGGCCAGGAAAGCGAATCTGTGCCTCAAACACCGGATTCCGTAGGAGGCCCGCCTCGACCAAGTCCGCTTGGGCAACGCCTAGATCTTCGTATATGGCTTGGAGACCGCGATTCCGCAAAAGCGCGACTTCGACGGCTTCATCGACCGTCAGTTCATCTTCAATCAGGGACGCAATCGCGCGGCCAGCCTCCTCGTCGACGGCTGAATCCTGATACCAAACGACGTGCCTATTGATCCGGTCGTTGACCGTGCGCTGAACATCGTCGAATCCGTCCCGTCGATCCACGGTCGCGCAGCCGGTAAAACAGAACAAAACAGGAAGAAACAACTTGGCGGGCATTCGAGTCATCGTTGATCCTTCCAAAAGGACTGACCGATTCGCAACATCCATTGTAGCGAGAGGGACGCGAGCCGGTTTGTACCCTTCCTCTCAGCTGCCCGCGTATCAGAACGATGCATCACATCACCTACGGCTGGGGTGCGACGACTCGCTCGGATTCGGGGATAGGGCCGCCAAGCTGCCGCTCCAAATTTGCCGTGCTGACTTCTAAGTCCCGAACGGCCGCGGCAAAGTCCAGCCGTGTGCGGATCAAAGATTCCTGAGCCACCAAGACCGTCAAAATCGACTCCCTTCCAGATTGATAGGCCGTCCGAGCGAACGAGAGGTTCGTTACCAGCAACGGCACCAGCGACTCATGGAAAAGTTTGACGCGGTCCTCTGCCAAACGCCGCTGCGCAAGGGCATTGCGCACACCTTCGGCAACGCGTTGTTCGATCTCCTCGTAACGCCGTTGCAGCTCGCGCGATCGGAACTGGGCCTTGGCAATCTGAGCCTGATTCTGGTCAAAGATAGGAAGCGGTATCTCAAAGGACGGCCCCAGGATCATGTCGATTTCCTGGCTGCGTTCTTGGCGGCGCTCGGCACGGGACTGGATTTCCGGCGCGGTCAGCTCTCCCGCGGCCACTGAGGCCCGCGCCGTATCCGCCAGGACGTCACGACCTGGCGCTGCGCGCCGTTCGAATCGTTCGCCGGACAGACCAACCATGAAACTTGGAATGACCCTACGGCGTTGCTGCTCGAAATCGGCAACCGCGGCTTCCAGTTCCCATCGGGCCGATTGTGCGTCCAGTCGCTGCATGAGGGCTATCTCGACCAGGTCTGTTTCGATCAGAGACAGCTCAGGGCGGGGTTGGTCCAATACCAGCGGCTCGGGCGCCCAATCCGCCGAAGCCCGCGAAGTACCCATCAGCCGCAAGAGCGTGTGCCGACTGACGTTGGCGTCCGTGCGCAACTGCAGCAGTTCGTTTTGCGCCGCAAGGCGCCGCGCCCGCACCAGATTCACGTCGAGTTGCGTCGTGTCACCGGCGCGAAGCCGCGCCTGTGCGATTTCCATCGATTCCTGCAGGATTCCTAGATTCTGCTCTTGGAGTTCGCCGGCCATCACCTGGTATTGCAATGCGAAATAGGTCGCTCTGGTCTCGTTCAGCAGGCTGATGGCCGTATTCGTGAACGAAAGCACTCGTTGCTGCACCATGGCCTGTGCGGCTCGCTTGCGTACGGGGATCAGCCACAGATCCGCAAAATCCTTAGACAGGCCGAACGCGATGTTCGCACGTCCCCCCCCTTCGGGGAACCCGGTCGTAAGGGCGAGGACCGGATTATTCAGAAGACTGCTCTGAACAAGATCGGCTTTGACTTGGCCAATGACTTCGAGGTCGGCGCGAAGCGATCGGTTGTTGCTGAGCGCGAGTGCGATCACCGTTGCGACGGGGACGCGGCCGCTTTCGTCGACGGTCAGTTCTCTCGTTTCTGGCAATTCGTCCCAGTGCGTTTCCAAACCCGTAGCACGAGCCATGGCCTTACTCGCCGCCGCAAGCTCTGGCTTGTGATCCACGGTCGCGCACGAGCTAAGCAAACATGGCCATGCCGTGCTTCCGATGGCGAACCAGTTTCGCATCACATTACCAAGCCGCTTCTTCTTCACCGGCCTATTCTCTCAAAGCCCTCTTTCGTAAAGACAGAATGGACCCGACGATCAGGATAACCGCTGCCAGCACCGCGAGACCGGCGGCGGATGTAGTCGGAATGCTGCTTAGTTGACCAACCTGAACGATCTTCGCGATCGAGGGAATGCCGCTCCCATTCACCACGAACAACATGTAAGGCCCCGGAGGGGCGAGGTTTCCGTCGATCGGCCCTGCAACACTCACTGTGCTACCAGCTGGTAGCCCGTCTCCCAGCAGAACGTATCGTTGTCCCATGTTTACCGAGTGCGTCACGCTCGATAAAGCAATCAACAAGACGCGATTGCTGCTTGTTGCGCTTGTAAACTGCATTTGAAAGTTGGATCCATAGCCGATCGAAGCAGGAGCGGAATCGATCGTAGGTCGAGTCCCTTGAAACAAATAGGGCGGCGAAAAGATTTCTCCTGAAGGCTCGAAGTCACCGCCTGTCGCAAGAACTCTGGCATCGGGAAGAAGAACGGCCGTGGAATGGTACATTCGAGGGATCAGGTGCGGGGCGAGAGAATCCCACGATTGAGTTTCAGGATCGAAGACTTCTGGAATCAACACTGGCTGGTCCGGGCTGCCGTTAGCGCTTGATTTTCCGCCGATCACGAGCACTTTTCCCGTCGGAAGCACGACCGCGTTAAGCTCCATTCGCCGGAACGCCATATGTGGAACGATGGTCCAAGCGGGCGAAGTCGCGCTAAAATCAATGATCTCTGCCGAATTGGTCGGAAGACTCGAACCGCCTGTGAATCCACCTATAAGCATTACCCGGTCGAGTGTCGGGGGCAAAAGTACCGAAGGCGCTTCATAACGTCCCTGAGAGTTCGTGTTATCAACCGGAGTCCAAGTATCGGTAGTCGGATTGTACGTCTCCGTTTGATCGTCAGGCCCTGAGCAAAACACCAACCCGCTTGGCAGGATATGCAGGTACGGGTAAACCGGAATAATCTTCTGCCCAAGCAGCTCCCAGTTATTCGTTCCGTTCAGGTCCCAGAGCTCTACGTCGGGATTAAGCTGGCCATTTGAGTCGTTCAAGCCCGACATAGTGATCACCCGCCCGTCCGGCAAGGTGATGTTCGTCGGATACCAACGACCCGCACGCATATCTTCAATTTGAACCCACTGCTCGCTGAACGGATCAAAAATGTACGCTAGTTTGGGGCCGCGCGTCGGATTGAAGCCCAATGTTCCACCCGCCACCAACAGGCGGCCATCGGGAAGAAAGCTATGCCCCGCACAGTCCGGGTTCCACGGCGGAGGAGGCGGCACTTCCGTAAGAGCGGGAGTTCCCGGGATAGAAGCTGGGTCGAACACCCAAGCGTGGATGCCGGGTACACCATGTTCGGCGCCAAACAACAACACCTTCCCCGTCGGAAGCACGGCGGCATGAATTGAGATCAACGGCAGGCCGAATGGCGCCGACCATTGGCCATCAACGGCAGGTGTCTGACCGCTTGCGGAATACGCTGATCCCCAAGCCAAGACAAGCAATGCCGCCACTGATAAGAAGCGGGCAATGAGCTTATTACGATTCGAGTTCATGCCGTTCACCTCCAGAAGCTCCCTCCGTGCAGGCTTATTTTCGCTCCGGCCGAGACGACCAATGTAGATGAGCGATTTTCGGAGCGCCTGCTTCCTCTACCACGACATAACTGACCGCGGCGCGATACGCCTTTGTTTCCTCCCCGACTTTCACGACAAAACGACCGATTTGTCGAACGACGGCGGTGGAGCCGAAGCGATCCTCTGCTTCCTTCTCAATCGTGAACTTGAAGTCGGGGGTTTCTTTCAGCTCGGGCGCCAAGTGATGATCCCGATAGTGCTCCCACGATCCTTCGTCGGAAGCGTTTTCCAGCACCCAGCTCCGTGCGTTCGGCAGGAACAGGGTGTTCAGTGCTTCCAGCTTTCCTGCCGCCATCCCTCGGATGTATTCGCGAGCCAGCGAAATCGCCGGGCTGGCCGCATTTGAGCCGTCACCCATCTGCGCAAATGTCGATAGCGCAACTCCCACCAAGAACATACAGGAAACCGTAAAAGAGGTCCTCGTCATCAGAAATCTCCAATTCTTGGTCCAGCCCTAAGACCAGCACCAGCGCAAGCGTTCCACAGTCCCGTTTCCTTCAATGACCATTACGCCCGTGTCCTTCAGCTTGCGCCGGCTCCTTGCTGGGCGCCTCGAATCCAAAATCAAATACCTGGGGCGGTTCCCCATCCTTAAAGTCGACAAAAGCTTTCACGGTGATCGGAAGTTTGAGCGACGGATCGATTCTTCCCGTCAGAAAGGCTTTTCCCGGCTCAAGAGCCATGACAAGTGGTTTCTCGGCTTGCTTGTCGGCCCCTTCAGGCCGCGCGCCTGCTTGGATGGTGAATTTCTCCGCTGGCATCGGCTTCGTGAAATTGTCATAGAAGTAAATGCGAAACTCGCTTGATGCGGACAGGGTGCCTTCCAAGTGGTGGAACTTATCCGGCGCCATGAAGAATACCCCACCGTGCTTTGGCTCGTGGTCCATATGTTCCTTGAGTCGCGTCAAATGCATACCGCACTTCGGGCAATCGCTGGCCTGGGGGTAAGTCGTCTCTCCCTCGCATTTCATGGGACATGAGTACACCTTGGGGATGTACTTGGAGAGCGTCTCGGTCAGTTTGACCATTTCGTCGTACACTTTTTGAGTGCCCGCCGCGTCACCAGAGTCCGCCGCCTTGTCGATGGGTTCAAACTTCGTTGCGAGGTCCTTTCCGGCGATGTTCACCTCCTTCACCGCTTCCTTAGGCACGCCGGAATCATCTTTAAGCGCGAGTTGCCCGATCATCTTTGCGACTTTCTGGATGACATCCGCCTGGGGGTGTACCTCCGCTAACTTTTTGGAGGCCATCAGCCCCTCGATCAGGTGCAGGCGATGCTCGATTTCTTCAACCGCTTGCCTGTAGTTCGTCGGTGGTTCGAACTTGGCCGGCCCAAAGTCCTCATGTTCATGCTGATGTTGCTGCGCCAGCGCCACGCTCGTGGCACCGAGCGCAAAGACAATCACAACCGATAGCAACGCCATCCGATTCATAGTGTTTCTTTTCCTTTCCAACTTCATATGCTGCCGGCGCCTTCTATATTCCTTTGGAATGCAAAGGCCGCCTAACATTGACCCAATCCCGATGAGCGACAGTGCCATCGAGTCATTGAACAAATGCTTCTGGCTCATGCCAGCCAGCGTCCCACCCGTTAGCTGCGTAATCCACACGCCTAACAGGCAGAAAAATGCCACACTCAGGCAAACCCGCCCGATCGAAACGAATAGCCGGGCATGCTTGGCGTCATTCTGGTCCCTTGTTCCGATGAGGTTGCGTGTCGACGAACGAGTCCGGACTTCGTTGTACGCAGCATTCCAAGCCTTGGTTACGGACGATGCTCATCAGCGTGTTCAGGGAGCTTCTTCACGGGCTTTAGGTCCATCCCGCACTTCGGACACTTTCCCGCTTGGGCGTAAGTCTTCTCGCCCTCACATTTCATGGGGCATTGATAGGGCGCGACGACGTACTTTTGCAGCCCGGCCATCAGGGCGGACATCTCATCATAGACCTTTTTCGCGCTAGCTACGTCACCCGCCCCGATCTTGCTCATTCCTCCAGCTTTCGCGGCAAGGCTGTCAGCCGCAGCGCTTACGTTCTTCGCGGCTTCCTTTGGCACATCCGAACCATCCTTTGAGGCAAGCGCCCCAAGCATTTTGGCCGTCTTCTGGATTCCATCCGCTTCGGCGGCGATGCCGCCGAGCTTTTTGGCCTCGATCAATCCGCTGATTTCAGCAAGCCGGTGGTTGATGTCCGCAATAGCCGCCCTATACGTCCCGGGTCCGGTGTGTTTACTTAGCGTGGCAGTCAGGGCCACCATTTCCGCGTACACCTTCTTCGTCCCCGCCAAGTCGCCCGAATCACCGGCCTTGTCGATCGCATCGAACTTAGCAGCTAAATCCTTCCCGGCGACGTTTACGTCCTTCACTGCTTCCTTCGGCACGCCGGAGCCCTCTTTGAGCGCAAGTTGGCCGATCACTTTCGCTACTTTCTGGATCACGTCGGCTTCGGCGTGGACCTTGGCCAATTGCTTTGACTCGATCAGCTCCGATATCTCATGGAGTCGATGTTCGATTTCGGCCACGGCGCCCGCGTACGTCGTGGGCATCTTAAACTCGACCGGTTTACCATGTTCCTCGTGCTGTCCATGTCCGTGCTGCGCCCAAACCAGCGGCGCGAATCCAACTGCAAAAGCGGGAACCAAAATAGTCCGAACCAACTTACTCATGATCCAACTCTCCTTTCAAAACGGGTACAATCACTTCGTAACTTCACTTTCGCGAGGCGACACGCCGCCTCGCTCGATTTCTTGTATAGGCTGTGACAAGCTAACACCGACCACAGGAATGCGACCGTCCCAGCCAGGGGCGGGTTCGTGGCTCCCGTGTGTCGCGCGAAATTCCGCCAGAATTCGCTCAGACGCTTTCCGGCCAAACCGTAGGAAAACGGTTGGCGTAATGAAGAAATCCAGTAACGTCGTCGTCACCATGCCGCCGATGACGACCAGCCCAACCGGATAGAGGATCTCTTTGCCTGGCTGACCCGCAGCCAGGATGAGAGGAATGAGTCCCAGCCATGTCGTCAGGGCAGTCATCAGCACCGGCGCAACGCGCTCCTGGCTTCCACGAATGACCATTTCGCGGCCGAAGGGCATACCTTCATGGGTCATGAGGTGGAGGTAGTGGCTGATCATCATGATGCCGTTACGCGAAGCAATTCCGCACAGGCTCACGAAGCCCACCAAGCTTGCCACGCTGAACGTCTGGCCGGCCAGCCAGAGCGCAACCGTGCTTCCGATGAACGCAAACGGGATATTGAGCATGACCTGTCCCACGATCTCGGCCGAGCGGAAGTGCGAATAGAGCAGGGCGAACATGGCGATCAACGACATAGCACCCAAGAACAGAATGCGGCGAGTGGCCGACTGCTGGGCCTCGAACTGTCCGCCGATGCTCAGCGCGTACCCCTGGGGAACCTTTTCCGGAGGTAAATCCATCGCCAGCGAAGCCTTGATCTCGTCAACCGTGCTGCCCAGATCACGTCCCTGAACGTTCGCGGACACCACCATCCGCCGCTGCACGTTTTCCCGATTGATCTGGTTCGGCCCAGGTGTTTCCGTGATTCCGGCTACATCGGAAAGAAGGACCACCGCACCGGTCGGCGAAATAATCCGCACGTCATTCAGCTTGCGGACATCGTTGCGAATGGACTCGTCGAGCATCAGAATGAGGTCGTAGGACTTCAACCCGTCCAGGACCTGTGACACTACGGTCCCTTTCAGGGCGGTCTCCAGCGTGCGTACGAGTTCCGCTGGCTGGAACCCAACGCGCGCGGCTGCCTCGCGTTTCACCCGGATCCGTACTTGCGGGATGAGGACTTGCTTTTCGACCTGGAGGTCCACCACACCGGGAATGCCGTTCATCGCGGCCCTAGCCTGCTCCGATAGATTCCGTAGGATGTTCAGATCCTGGCCGGTAATTTTCACAACAATCTGTGCCCGAACTCCGGAGAGCAGGTGATCAATTCGGTGGCTGATTGGCTGCCCGAGGGCAATGGAGGCTCCCGAAAGGGTTTCCAGTTTCTGCCGAATTTCCGCCAAAACCGTGGGTTTGTCGCGAATCACTTCCGGTGGATTGCGATTGCCGCGGATGTTGCTTTCATTTTTGTTGCCCGCTTCCTCCTCCGTCCAAAAATCCACATCAATTTCAGAATAGTGTACGCCCTCGGCGTGTTCATCCTGCTCCGCCCGACCTGTCCGACGCCCCGTGGACTTCACCTCGGGCACAGAGAGGACCAATTCTTCGGCCTTCCTTCCGAGTCGGTCCGACTCGGCAAGAGAGATCCCCGGCTCCGCAAGCACGTTGATCGTGGCGGTCCCCTCGTTGAATGCGGGGAGAAACTCGCGCCCCAGACGCAGCATCAAAAAGCCGCCTAGTGCGACCAATGCGAGACCAAACCCCGCCATGGTCCATGGTCGGGGCAACGTGACGGCGTAAATATGGCGAGCTATCCACTTGCAAGCCCGCAGCACGGCTCCGTCTTTTTCATCCGCCATGCGCTTCATGTTTGGAAGCAGGTAGAGGCACATCGCCGGCGTGACGGTCAGCGACACAAGCAAGGAAGCCAGGATGCTCACGATGTACGCCGTGGCCAACGGCTGGAAGATCCGTCCCTCGATGCCGGAGAGAGCGAACAAAGGAATGAAAACAAGCAACACAATAAAGGTTCCGAACACAATGGAGGTACGAACTTCCATCGATCCATCGAACACCACTTCGATCGCAGGCCGTGGCTTTGACGCGTGTCGGTTCTCCCGAAGCCGGCGGAAGACGTTCTCCACGTCAACGATGGAGTCGTCGACAAGCTCTCCGATGGCCACCGCAATACCGCCCAGAGTCATCGTGTTAATCGTTTGACCGAACAACTTGAAAACGAGAGCCGTTACCAGAAGCGCCAGCGGCATCGCGGTCAGGCTGATGATCGTGGTCCGAAAGTTCAGTAGGAACAAAGCGAGAATAATGGCAACTAGGATTGCGCCTTCCGCGAGCGCCTCGGAAACATTGTCGATTGCCGACTGGATGAAATGCGACTGTCGAAACAGATTTGAATTGATAACCAGGTCCTTTGGCAGGCTGGCTCGTATTTGTTCCAACGCTTGGTCCAGGCGTGAACTCAGGTCGCGCGTGTCTACGCCGGGTTGTTTTTGGATCGCCATGATCACGGCGGGCGCGGCATTCATCGATCCTTCGCCCCGCTTGATCGGGGCTGGCCCCTCGCGGACAGCGGCAACATCTCTGACGTAGACCGGCCGGATAGCGCCTTCGCTGATCCGCGTCGCCACGAGTGACGACCCAATGTCTGACGCCGACGACACGCGCCCCAGATTTCGGACGACGAACTCCTGGCTTCCTGCAACGATGAAACCACCGCCGGAGTTTTCGTTCGCCTTCTCAAGTGCTTCCTCCAGATCAGACAGGGTGAGATCGAAACGCCGCAGCTTTTCCGGATCGGCGAGCACTTGAAACTGCTTGACCTGGCCGCCCATCACCGTGATCTGCCCAATGCCGGCAACTGCCAGAAGACTTGGCCGCACGGTCCAATCAGCAAGCGTCCGCACCTCCATCGGCGAAAGCGAGTCACTGCGGAGGCCAAGAAGCATGATCTCGCCCATGATGGAGGTGATCGGCCCCATGACCGGGGTCACGCCGGGCGGCAGTTTCTCGCCGATTTGGTTGAGGCGCTCCTGCACGATCTGTCGGTCGTAGCGGACCTCAGTGTTCCAGCCGAATTCGGCAAATACGATCGAGAGACCAAGGCCCGAGACGCTCCGCACGCGTTCGACGCCCGGCGCTCCGTTGAGCGCCGTCTCCAAGTGAAATGCGACCTGCGTCTCGACTTCCTCTGGTGCAAGCCCCGCCGCCTCCGCGAATATCGTTACGGTCGGCCGGTTCAAGTCGGGAAGAACGTCCGTCGGGAGCTGTGCTACAGTGAACAGACCATAGGCGGCTACCAGCGCCGAGCCGGCGAGGAGGATTACGCGGTTGTGCAATGAGATTCGTATGATCGAGCTAAGCACGAGGCGTGATTTCTCCTGCGCGGCCGGAACCGAAAAACATGAGCCGTAACCTCACCGTCAAGACACTGGCATCCTTTCCGCGCTCTTAGGAGCAAATGGTGCAACGCGCCGAGAAGCCCAAATCGGCGCGTTGCCATTTGCGCCAAACACCAGCGAGTCTGGGCGAATTACTTCCCAGCCATCATCTTGACCATTTCGCGGCACTCCTTGGCCGTCTTCCGACACGCGTCGATGACACCTTTCATCTTCGGGTCGTTGAGTTTTTCACACTCGGCAAGGCAGTCATCGCACACCTTGGCACACGCATCGCAGGTATGGCGCATGAGGGGGCTCACCCGGGCGCAGAGATGGGCCGATCCGCCGCAAACCTCTGCGCAGTCGATGCACATGTGCGCCGACTTCGAATACTCCTTTTTGCCGGCCGTGAGTTGCTCAATACAGTGATGAAAACCTTCATCGCATTCGTTAGCGCAGTCGCCACATGTCTTGGCGCACTTTTGTGCCATCTCGTAGTGCTCGCCGTGATCTTTGTGATCCGGCTTCTTCTCTTGGCCAAATGCCGCTCCTCCACCAACAGCAAGACCCGCCGCGGTTGCGCCCACGACACCCAGCATTTCTCGACGATCCATGGTTACTTCTCCTTTAGGTCACAGTACACACTCAGCGGCCCGCGCGAGCCGCCTTTTACTTTCCAGAAACACAGCCCCTTGGCTCATACAAAGCGCAACAACATGAACGTCGCCATTGCGGCCATCCCGACATCCTCGACCAACGTGACTTTGGTCATCGGCAGGTTGAGAACCGTACCAAGGCATGCACAGCGGATGCTTTTCTTTTGACTGAGCGCCCGAAAAACACCCACAGAGCCCAGTCCCATTACCACCAGGGTTACCATACTGGTCGCCACTAGGTTCCATCCCGCCAGGTAGGCCACTCCTAACCCCAGTTCGACGAACGGATACACGAAGCCCCACGCGGGCACGGCGCCTGCGACCACATCGTAAGAGCGGTACGCGTCCGCAAAACCGCGCAGATCGAGAAGCTTGAAGAACGAAAACACGACGAAAAAGCCGCCCATGAACCGCGTCATCAGGAATCCAAGTGAGAAATCCCGATGCACCCATGCGAACAGCACGACCATCCCGAGCAGGTAGCCCACAATCAGGGCGAGAGGGTAAAGGCTTTCTTTCGTGGCACCGGGCTCCACTTGCGCACTTGTTTTCGTTGCCGTCGTGCCATCATCGGCCGGGTGCAACGTGTACTCCCCTGCGCGCCGGACAGCGTTCTGCAATTCAGGCAAAGGCAAATGATTCTCCATCGTCACGCGTGCCCGCGGCGGATCCAAACTTACGTCTGCCGAGGTGATTCCGGGAACAATCCGCAGGGCCCGCGTAACTTTCTCCACGCAGCTTTCACAGTGCATTCCCTCAATCGCGAACGTGTGCTCCATAACCTCGTTCATTAACTTTCCGTTAAGGTTCACGGATGCTTTCGGATCGCCGCTTAATGCGCTACCTTCGCCACCTTCCGGCATTCTTCAGCACAGCGACGGCAGGCAGCGGCGCAGCTCTGACAATGCTCGTTCTTATGCTTCGCGCACTCCGCGGCGCAGGCTTGGCAGATGTCCGCGCATACACCACAGAGGCTCGCTACAAATTGAGAGCCTCGGCTCATGTAACCGGCGGCCGTCCAACAGATATCCGCGCAGTCCATACAGAGCTTCGCGCACGCGGCCCTGTTCTCGACAATATCTTGGGAACTGCAGTGCTCGCACGTTTGTGCGCACTCCACACAGGCCTCGATGCAAGATTGGTTCTCTCGGTGAGCCATTACAAGTTCCTTTCAAAAGGTGATCACGCGGTATTTGCCTCGCCGCTTAGTGTCCATACCACTCGCGGCGCCATTTCGTTAATTACCCGATCTCCTTTGCTTGCGCCGCGAAAACCTTGACGGCCTTCTCGACCGCCGTATCTCAACTAGCGTTGCTCGGCCAAAGCCCTGCGTTGGATTGCGACTTTCTCCGCGTATTTGTCCGGATTTGCCTTGTACCTCGCGATACAGCCTTTGCAACAAAAGTAGACGGGGCCGTCTTTCGTCTTGATGTTTATCCCCCAATCGATCGGCTCATTCTCCATGACCGGACACTTTGGCAACGCTGCTTCGCTACCCTTTACGGTAGCGTTCGCCGCCGGCCCAGGACTTTGTTCGAAGCGTCCGTCGCGAGCAGCGCTGACCTGCCATCGCCGCAACCAGAATCGTTAAGGACAACCAACGTTGCTTGTAAGTCGTTCTCATTTCGTTGCTCCTGCAGCGAGAATTGCCATCACTCCATCGCGTAATCTAGCAGCCCGTGGCAAAACCCGTTTGGCGTAGCGGGTCCGACCACCGAGGAACACACGCCACCTGCGCCGCTCGCCGAAGAATGTAGCGGATCAACGGGTTTGCGGCGCATTCCACCCGTT
>Ga0187893_10001269_pt1 | contig 62125 bp, 58 predicted proteins | sample MA1701074metaG_FD_139574 | JGI IMG/M metagenome (GOLD analysis project Ga0187893, IMG submission 139574) | White microbial mat communities from a basaltic lava cave in the Kipuka Kanohina Cave System on the Island of Hawaii, USA - MA170107-4 metaG ... | reverse complement strand
GTTATTGCCAGATGTCTATTCAGGAAAAAGATTTGTTGATGGAGTAATAGTAGATGAAAAAATCAACCGGCATAGGAAGGCTGCCTGAAATGATTTTTACACACCTATTGAAATGACCTCTTCTGCAATTCAAAAAATGCACAAACAACTTACCTTTGATGAATGAAAATGAATCGGACCTCAAAACGAGAAATTGGGAAAGAACAGTCTGATGAGACAGTTGATATCCCTTAATTGTTGTAAAGAATAGACAGGAACAAAACTGTGTGGCCGGGCGAAATTAAGGGCTCGTGCTGTTTTAAAGCTAGAATTGGTGCCTGAAAATAATTGGGTGGACTGAAGTTTTATAATTAGCTAAAAAATAATGGAAATAGAGAACGCATTAAAAGGTCACACTATTTGCTCCATATTTGAAACCATTCTTGTAGATGCAGGATACCATGTTGTACCTTTCGGTTTAGAGCGAGTAATTCGAGAGGTTCGACCTTTGCATGCCGAAGACTATCTCTCTGTTATGAAGCCTTGCCAAAATCTAAGGTCAATGCTAGATTTGTTCGTCTTGGATTTGGAAAAAAAGAAGGGGTGGTTAACCGAAATTAAGTATAGGGAAAAATTATTTAAGAGTATAGTTAATGAATTCAAAAAATATGAGAGTACATGGATTCCTTACCACATAGTGCTTGCTTTATCGAAACCCCCTGATTCATGGGCTGGTGAAGTAAATCATATTCGTGTATTTGAAGTTAACAAGAGTACAAGTTTAGATATGGAGTTCTTTGAGAGTAATGGTAAAAGAATTCAAGATGTATTTACGAGATTAAGGGAGAAGTGGAAAAACCAAACAATTTTAAAAGCTCAAGAAATGATTTTAAACATAGCCCAATGATACGAAAAATAATGAGCTTCGTATTTGATAACAGATTTAGGGAGGTTAATGATGGGATTATTTAATCGTATATTTGGAGGTCGTGGATGGGATAATCTCCCAACCAAATTCGTTGAGGTACTTAAAACCCGATTGGGTGAACATCTTTTCAAGGTTTTAGATTCATTGGTGAATAGACATAACATCCTTGACATAAAGATTTTTCAAGACCCCCCAGCTTCTTATCTCCAATTCCGATTTAGTAATTAAGTCATTCTCATATTCTCTGGCTAGTTTAGGAAATCAACTCGCTCAGCACGGTTCATTAGGTGATGCTGAAAATGCCTTTATAGTTTCTCTAAAATTGAATCCGAATAGTGACAATCCTAGTCATCTAGGTCTTGCCATTCTCTACGCCCGAACAAACAGCTTACAAGAGGCGCAACATGAAGCGAAGTTGGCTTTATGTATCATTAACGATCTCGACATAAAAATACAAAAAATAGAAGAGGCCGTTCCCAACCTAGATGATGACAAAGACGATATATCTTCCTTTTTGTCTAATGCAATGAGTATTCAGATAATACTAAAACGAATGCTGCAGGATATTGTTCGTTATGGGCTTTTACCAGCACAATATAAGGAGGCATCCAGGCTGTTTGAGACTGCGAATTTTATTGTAATGATATGTAATCTGGCAGATCCTGATATCGAGAAAATACAAAAACTGATTTAGCAAAACCATCAAGAGGAATCGATCATTGCACTATCCATGAGCAACAAAGAAGACATTAATACATATTGTTCACATTTTGAAGAAAGACTAGAAGAGATTAAAACAATAGAAAACCGTTTTTATTGCAAAATCCTAATTGTAGCGGTGATTGACAGTTTAGCACATGTCGTATATCCAAAAGAACGTGTAGGGCAGCGTTTCATCAACTTCATAAGAAATTTTTCTGGTTGGGAAGATTGTAATCGAGTTAGCCTTCCACAGCTTGTACTTAATTTGCCATCTGACTCTATAACTAGTGAACTTAAAATGAGGATTGAAGAAAGAGTCGAGAGTTGGCAAAGTGGTAGAATTTATCGCATTAATGAAGTTGACCCATGTGAGCAAGAACTAGAGAGATTAGCAACTACTCAGGAATTAAGAGGATTGATTGAAAAATCAACACATACTGAACTTTTATACATTTATCGAAATCATCTCGTTCATGAATTCAGAGAACCTGGTAATCCTCTTGAAATAAGTAGTTATGATACCTCACCTTACTATTGTGGAGTCACAAAGATTGAAACTCATAACCGTGATTACTCTGACAAAGAATTGCGTGAACTTATGCGTAGCTCTAGAAGAACATGGGAGCTTGTATATCCAGTTGGGTTTTTCGTTAGCATTGCTGAAAAGTCATTAGCTAACTTGAAGCATTATTTGGAGGAAAATGACCTTAGTCCAAATTCAAGTTATCAATTCGGATCAATCTGGAGACCACACAGCTAAAGCGATTATTAAAGGTGTTTAAGCTCGTAAATAGATTCTCAAATAGACGGTCTGAACTCTCGCCACCAAATCCCAGCAATAGCCGAAGAGCAACCAGGGCATTTTCCATCTGAAGTCATGCAGTAATCTAGAATTTTATATCCCTATCGCTCGACTAAGAGTTTATGGCAGTTTGGGCAGTACGTGTTTTCGTAGTTTTCCAACCAGCCAGAAAGGTTTCCTGCACGCATTCACTCTTGCTTTATTACCTTGCTTATCACCACACTAAGTTTTTCCAACTTATAAGGTTTTGTCACGACCCCTTTGAACCCATATTTCTCGTACTCGGACATAACCGGGTCGTTTGAGTATCCGCTCGACACTATCGCTTTGACATGGGGATCTATCTTCAGAAGTCTCTTCATCGTCTCTCTGCCCCCCATGCCTCCGGGTATGGTTAAATCCATAATGACCGCATTGAATGGCCTGTCTTGCTCTTTTGCCTCTTTGTATATCTCAATCACCTCTTTGCCGTCTTTTGCAAATCCGACCTCATAACCTATATGCCTGAGCATCTGACCCGCGATATCTCTTATAGATTGATCATCGTCCATCAACAATATCCTTCCCCCGCCCTTCATTATCCCTTTCTCTGATCGTTCCATTCCCGATGACTTTTCCTCTATTGCGGGAAGATAGATGTAAAACTTTGTTCCTACGGCTAACTTTGATTCCACGCCAATATAACCGTCGTGTTTCTTGATTATCGAGTATGCGGTGGCAAGTCCTATTCCGCTTCCCCCTGGTTTTGTAGTAAAATACGGGTCGAATATCCTAGGTAAATCTTCCTCCGCTATACCAATACCTTCATCTTCGATTTCTATCCTCAGACACCTTCCTTCCATGAGAGGAAGAGCTTCTTTATCTTCAACGAATGCATTTTTTATCTTTATCTTTACCACTCCGCCGTCCGGCATCGCCTGGTCTGCATTGATCACGAGGTTATGAATTACCTGGCTTATCTGCCCCTCGTCCGCCTCAACCGGCCAAAGAGACTCTTCGGAAACGTCGTCTTCAATGGCGAACTCGCACCTCACATTCGAGCCGCTCACTGCAAAGTTAGCAGTATCTTTTATCAATTCAGCTAAAGATGAGACCCGTTTTTTTACCGGTGCTCCGCCCTTCGAAAACGTAAGGAGCTGCCCTGTCAGGTCAGTAGCCCTTATACACGCCTTCTCCGCCTCCATAAGCCTTCTAAACGTCTTGTCGTCTGGGTCGCCGTACGTTTTTATAAGAGAGATATTCCCAAGGATTGCGGTAAGTAGGTTGTTGAAATCGTGAGCTATACCGCCCGCCAGGACTCCCAGGGATTCCAGTTTTTGAGCCCGAAGAAGTTCTTGCTCAATCTTCCTTTGTTCTGTGATGTTTCTAAAAACCATAACCACGCCGATGATATTACTGTTTTGGTCCATTATGGGCGCGCCGCTATCGGCAATAATCCGTTCGGTTCCGTCCCTGGATATTAAGGCTGTATTATTGGCAAGTCCAACAATGCCTCCAGATTTGATCACCTTGTCTATCGGGTTTTCCAGCCGTTCGCGTGTTATTTCATTCACTATGTAAAAAATCTCGGAGAGCGGCTTTCCTATGACATTTTCTTGCGTCCAGCCCGTAAACTCTTCCGCCAGTTTGTTTATCATAACTACCCTGCCTTCCGTATCCGTAGTGATGACGGCGTCTCCGATGCTTCGCAGGGTTACCGCTAGTCTTTCTTTTTCGGCAGCGAGTTTTTCTTCAGACCTGTTGTGCTCGATGGTGATCCCGGCAATGTGCGTCGCAATCTCTATGAGTTTCATCTCTCTGTGAGTGGGAGTATGCGGTTCACGATAATACATCGAGAAGGTACCCAGCACATCATTTTTCGAGGAGGTGATAGGCATAGCCCAGCAGGCACGCAATCCGTGTTTGAGCGCTAGGTTTTTGGATGTTGCCCAAAGCGGGTCGCTGGCGATATCCGACACAATTACAGTTCTGTTCAGATATGCTGCCGTTCCGCATGAACCTACTTCGGGACCGACAGCCATACCGTCAATCGCAGAGACGTACTCTCGCGGCAGGCTCGGCGCAGACCCACAGCGAAGGTTGAAACCGTTTTGATCCAGTAGCATTACAGCACAGGGCATTCCGTGTGACTGCTCTTCGATAAGAGTGGTTAGGGCATCGAGTACATCCGATAAACGGGCCCCCTTGGCAACCATTTCAAGTATCTGATTTTGTCCGTTTAGCAGCATTTCAGCCAGCTTGCGGTCTGTAATATCTTCCACCACTGCCAATCCGCTGATAACATTGCCGTCTGCGGACCGCAATGGAGAAACCCGCACAGATAACCACAGCTTTTCCGAGCTCGTAGTCGCCACATAAAAACCCTCTTTATGGAATACCTCGCCGTCGAGGGCTATTTGCATAGCTGGCAAGAAGCTTTGGTCTTTAAGATTCCGCATGTTGAACCCTTCGATCTTGTCGCGGGAGGATTTGAGAATCTCTGCCATTCTTTCGTTACACTGGGTTATGATAAAATCCTTATCGTAGATGTATACTCCGACAGGCGATTGATCGAACATTGCTTGATAGCGCTCCTCTGACTGACGAAGCGCTTCAGTCTGCCGTGCATTGTTTACTGCTTCTTCGATGCGATGAGCTACGACTTCAAGCAGGTTTAACTCTTCCTCATCAAAGGCGTTTTTATTCATAGAATGTATGCTTATCGTACCAACGGTTTTGCCTTCAAGTTTAATCGGGATACATAGATAGCTCTTAGTCCCCAATTCCCTCCCTGCGGGTCCAATAACTTTATCTTGGTCTACATCCGGGCAATAAACCGGCTTACCTTCCATAATAGTTTTCCATGTAAAGCCTTTAGGATAGGGGATTGTCCCGGCCTTTTTAATAAACCATTCTGGCAAACCTCTGTACGCCTTGATGATAGCTTCATTTCCTTCGACAAAATAAATTAAGACGTTTTTTACCGCGCCTATGTTATCGTTCATTACCTCGACGGCATTTTCCAGTACGTCTTCTAAATTAATCGATTTGTGAACGGTCTGTGTGACGGTGTTGATTATTTTCTCGTACCGATTCTTCTTAGATAGCTGGCTGAGGTTCTTTTTAAGAGCTTCTTGCACCCTCTTCCGCTTCGGCGTTTCGTTGCTGATTTCTATCACACCCGTCGGTTTTCCGTTCTCCTCCCGTTGCAATACCCAACGGGTTGCCGACACAATTTGAGCGCCGTCCTCTCTGGTATGTAAGAGGTCCCCATCCCACTCTCCATCCCTGAGCAACTCTGCCTCTATCTCCTCAAGAGGAGCCGGGAACTTAGTCTTAAGTAGTGCGTGGACATCCTGCCCCAACGCCTTTTCCTTTTTCCAGCCAAAGAACTCCTCTGCCGCCCGGTTCCAGAAGACCACCCTGTAATCCAGGTCGCGAATCACAATGGAATCGGTAACCAGGTCAAGGAAATGGGATTGTCTTTTGAGTTCCTCCTCTTTTCTTTTGCGGTCTACTTTCAGGGTTTCCAGCGCTGAAATTTTCTTGCGGGCTTCCATGAGTTCATTAATCAGTTGATCTTTCTTCTTTTTCCGGTCTTTCATTCTATAATTTTCAACAAAAAGGTTGACTTCTGGGATAACTTCTTAGTATATCCAATGCTAGGAAAAAACTTAAGATTGGCTAGGAAGGTTTTATCATAAGTGTGTAGTACTTTTTTTCGAAAACCATATACGAAGTCAAACCGACGGTCTTACTGAGTCAGGAAGCTGGTGCCGCGTTTATAGAATAACAAAATGATGCATAGAGCGTGTTCGATGGAACGCACAAATATAAAGTGTCCATCGGAAGATGAGCAGCTAAATTCAGCAAAAAGAATTCGCAACCTACCATGAACCACCTCCGCCTCCGCCGAATCCGCCTCCACTCGACCCGCCCCCGCCAGACCCGCTGCTTGTACCGCCTGAACTCCGCGGAGCAGATGCGAAAGTGCTGTTCATAGTGCTGAGAGTTCTGCCAATGTCGTTCACGAATATGCGAGGCTCGAACGTGCCCCCGTATCTCGGAGAGTCGTACCAGGACGGAGCGGTCTTGTACATATCGCGAAAAGCATCCGCCCACCTGTCTCCAAGTTCAAAGACCATTGCATAGGGCAGTAATCTGTCGAAAAGAGTCGGGTCGTCTTTGGCGAGCATCTCTATTCGGTCTCTTTCCGCGCGTTCTATGAACTCCCTGAACCCCAGAAGCTCCTCTTTAGCCAGAGCGCCTTTTTGGGTTTTTTTAGGCATGAACCTAGAAAATATCAATATGAAAATTCCTGACAGGGTGAGAGAAATCTTGAGTCCGATATGCGGGATGATAAAAAAACCGAGGAATATTATTCCTATGCCTGTCCATTTGAAAAGGTTTCTCAGAGTCTCTGGGTTTCTGGAAAAGTATTTGCCCTCTACAAGCTGTTTGTACAGAGCATTAGTTATGGAAGGAAGGCGGTTATAGAATTTGTTTTTTAGTTCGGTAAGCATTACTTTGTCTTTTGAACCGAATATGCCGGAGAGAATCTCTTTTTCATGTGTCTTCAGCCTTTCATCAGGTTCTTTTAGTTTAGTGAGCTTGTAGTCTCTATCTGAAAAGAAAACAAATTTTTCGCTTTGAGTCTCTTTTATCTTAATATATCCCCTAACAGCTAGATCAATAACGGTAGATGTTATGTCATCGATGTCTGCCTTTTCGTCAATGAGCGTGCCGGCTTCAGCGGGTGTAAGGTCGTTGGGCGGCTCGTATCTTACGGGGATAACCCCTTTGCCTTCCGGGTCTCTGCCGCTTGAGTACCATAGGAAGGATATAACAAATAGGGTGACGATCGGAAGTGAGTAAAACCAGTTATCGTGGATGAACCATGAGGCTTTTTGAAGCGAAGAAGGCTCCTTGATAATCCCCTTGGGAATTTCCACGACGATTGTAAGCCCTTCTCCGGGCCTGAAACTCCTTGCAGTGGTCTCGGCACCATATGTATCAAACTCAATTCCCTGCGAATTTATGTTAAACCCGCAATTCTTCTCTTTAGAGCCATAATAACCCATGTAGCAAGTTGCTTTCATGCCTTCCGGCATACCGCCCTCGAAATAAACCTTTGCGCTCGCTTTTCTAATCGGAATCTTCCACTCGTTTCCCGTGACGTTCCAGTAGAGTTCGTCGTGTTTATCGAAGAATACAACTGCTCTCTCAACCCGGTATCCGATTCTATACCCGTGTGTGCCAGAAATCTCTCTGTCTGCGTCGCCGATCTTGACATTGACCGTCCCTCTGCCGCGACTAACATCGTAGTTGTAAGGTTTATCCTTAAAGTCAGCGACCTTGTATACTTTCATCCTCAGGTTATAGTTCCTGAACCGGTCTATCTGGTATTGGTACGGTATCTCCCTGAATATTCCGTGCCGTAACTCGAACCCGAAGTCATATTCTATTTCCTCTAGGACGTTTAGCGAGGAGTCTTTGTTGATGAATATTTCGACGTGGAAATCCCTTATTTCTTCTGCGCGAGGCGGAGGCGAAATCGAGGATAAAATCAGACCCAAAACAAAAGCGTTTATGAGCAGCTTCATTAAAAATTCTTTGATCTCATTCTAGACTTTTGGCTCTTTGTTCCCAACTAATTAAACTTCACCTGAGGCGTTTTTCTTTCCTCAGTTGAATCCAGCTCGAAATACTCTTTTTTCAAAAATCCGAACATGTTTGCAACTATATTGCTCGGCACGGATTCAACCTTGGTATTAAGGTCTCTTACCACAGCGTTGTAGTAGCGGCGCGAGAGCTGGACCTGTTCTTCTATATTCGAGAGTTCATTCTGGAGCTCTGCGAAGTTCTGGTTTGCCTTCAGCTCGGGATAGCTTTCGGCAAGCGCAAAAAGGCTCCTCAGCGTCGACTGAAGCATATTTTCAGCCTGGGCCTTATTTTCGGGAGAAGATGCTTGCATGGCGGCATTCCTTGCCTGAACGACCTTCTCGAATGTGTCTTTTTCATGGGAGGCGTAGCCCTTCACCGTCTCAACAAGGTTTGGCACTAGGTCGTATCTTCTTTTAAGCTGCACATCGATATCGGACCACGACTGCTCAGACATGTTTCTAAGCTTGACAAGGGAGTTGTAAGTCCCCACAAATGCAGCAATTATAATTCCGATTATCACTAGAAATATTAAAAATCCCATCGTCTTTCTTTCCTCCAGAGTTTTACAAATTACAGGTTAAATCATATATACAGTGAGAGAACCAAGTCAATAGAAAATTATCACAGGCTCAATGGCTGGATATGAGACAGTCTGGTGGCACAGAGAAAACGTCCTCAAAGGCTTTGAGAACCGTATGTCCTATCTTAAAGACGAGCATATTGACCATTTCCTAAGAATATGTAATTATTAAAATTTGTTAGAAAAATGAAATTCGTTCTAAGCTGGCTTAAAGAGTTTGTGGAATTTAACATTTCTCCAAGTGAATTAGCCGAAAGGCTAACAATGTCGGGGTTGGAAGTGGAGTCTCTCGAATGCAAAGGAGAGGGGCTCGAGGGTATCGTTGTCGCACAGATTCAAGATATAAGACCACACCCCAACGCTTCAAAACTGGTTCTCTGTGATGTATCCGACGGAACAAATCTTTATAATATCGTCTGCGGCGCAAAGAATATGAAGACCGGAGATAAAGTCGCCCTGGCTCCGTCGGGCACACAGCTCCCTCCGGGCTTTAAATTTCCAGAAGGAGTGTTGATCAAATCCACGAAAATAAGAGGGGAGCTCTCAGAAGGAATGCTCTGCGCAGAGAACGAACTGGGAATCGGCGAGGAGAGCGAGGGAATTATGATTCTTCCCGACTCGGTAAAAGTGGGCAGCAAATTGATTGAAGCATTGGAACTGGACGAGGTGATTATTGAGGTCGGGGTAACGCCGAACCGTCCGGATTGCTTGAGCGTTATCGGAGTGGCCAGAGAGGTCGCGGCCATTTTGGGGACGGAGTTGAAATACCCTGATTTCAGCGTGTCGGAGGAAGGAGAGGGTATCGCAGACCTTGCAGCGGTTGAAGTGCTCGATTCAAATAGATGTCCACGGTATTCTTGCAGGGTTATAAAGGGTGTAAAAATAAACCCCTCCCCTGATTGGCTTAGGGCCAGGCTCGAAGCCTCGGGTATCAGGCCTATAAACAACGCTGTGGACGTCACGAACTTTATCCTCCTAGAACTAGGACAGCCTCTACACGCCTTTGACCTCGATTTAATAGAGGGAAGAAAAATCATTGTTAGGCCGGCTGGGAAAGGTGAGGTCATAACAACCCTCGACGGAGTTGCGAGGCCTCTTACGGAAGAAGACTTGGTTATATCCGATGTAAAAATGCCCGTTGCTATTGCCGGAGTGATGGGAGGAGGCAACACCGAAGTTTCCGAAGGGACAAGAAATCTTCTGCTGGAAAGCGCCTATTTCAATCCCGTCGGCGTTAGAAGGACTTCAAAAAGGACAAATTTGAGGTCGGAATCCTCATACAGATTTGAAAGAGGCGTTGACCCGAATAGAGTGGGAAATGCCCTTGACCGTGCATCCGAAATGATTAGAAAGCTGGCAGGAGGCAAGGTAGCGAGGGGCAAATTAGACGTCTATCCATATCCTATTGAGGAAAAAGAGGTAAGTTTATCTACTAGCAAAGTTAATTCGATCCTCGGAACCGTTATCGAACCAGAAAAAATAAAGAAGATTATCGAGGGGCTTGGGATCAAAACATTAAGACTTACAGAAGACGAGATGAGATTGCGCATTCCAACATTCAGAGTAGACCTGACGCAAGAGATTGATTTGATAGAAGAGGTGGCAAGACATTTCGGATATAATAATCTTCGCACTACTCTACCAGTTATTCGAATGAGCACTGACAAAGCGAAAAAAGATAAAGCATTGGAGAACAGGGTAAAAGAACTCCTTACATCTTTTGGATTCCTCGAGGTAATCAATTATAGCTTTGATGACCCCGAGTTCTTGAGTTTGTTTGATGGGCATTCCCCCTTACGGATACTCAATCCGATCTCAAGCGACAGCTCAGCTATGCGAACGAGTCTTATACCGGGGATCCTAAAAATTATTACCCTAAACCTCAACCGGCAGGCTCATGATATAAGAATATTCGAAGCGGGCAGAGTATATATTCCGTCGGAGAAAGGACTTCCAGACGAAGTCAGAAAAATTGCCGGGGCGGCAACCGGAACGAGGCAGCAGGAGTTGTGGGACCAAGGAGAATTTGACTTCTTTGATTTGAAAGCAGTTCTGCAAAGAGTTTTTGAGGCTTTTTTAGTTTCCTATATAGTGGAATACGAAGAAGCTTCTCAAATCAGCTTCCTCCACCCCGGTAAAGCTGCAAGGATTATGGTCGGAAATAAAAATGCGGGATATTTAGGAGAGATACACCCCGATTTCTGTGACAAACTCGGAATATCAAAAAGCATCTATCTTTTTGAGTTAGATTTAGAGATACTTTCTGACTGTGAGAACTATACGAAGAAAAAGTTTATCCCCCTTCCAAAATTTCCTTCTGTTAGAAGGGATGTTGCTTTAATCGTTGACGAAGTTGTGCCTGTAGGGGAAATTTTAAAGGAACTCAAAAACATAGATTCCGATTTGATAGAAGAGGTCGCTGTTTTTGACGTATTCAGAGGGGGTTCGGTGGAGAAAGGGAAAAAGAGCGTAGCTGTGTCGATGACATTTAGATCATGGAACAGAACCCTTACTGATTTAGAAGTGGATGAGGTTCAAACCAATGGCCTTCATAGACTCCAATCTGCCTTTGGTGCTGAACTGCGCAAGATATGATGAGCAGGATTAGATATTTATGAGGCAAGGTGCAGGATAGAGATAGGTCATGAATCGTGCTTCATGGATTTTATCATTTTTATTCGTGTAAATTCTTGTCCATTAGTGGCTAAATAAAGTTTTAGAGAGGGATAAAATGACGAAGAAAGAACTTGCCGATGTAATATATACGAGGATCGGGCTCTCAAAGAGAGAGTCCGCGGAGATTGTAGAGTTTTTCTTTGAGATGGCTAAGGAAAAGTTGAGTAATGGAGAGGGAATCAAGATTCCCAGGTTCGGCACATTTCGAGTTCAAAAAAGAAAGTCGAGGAAAGGACGAAATCCTGCTACAGGTGATACAATACAAATCAAAGAAAGGAAAGCCGTCACATTCAAGCCAAGCAGATTTCTCCGTGTTGCCATAAATAAAGAAAAAGTAAAAGTAGATGAATGACGAGTATCGTTAGTTCTTTCAGGCGAAACTTCCTTGCCGGACTGCTTGTTACCATTCCCTTCGGGCTCACGTTATTCATACTTTTCAAACTCGGCAAGTGGATTATCGGTTTTGTAAGCGCTGCGCCCGCTAAGTTTCTCATAAAATCGTTCTCCGAGCTTTCTCCACCTCTGTTTCAAACCATTACATTTGGCGTTGGGTTCTTAGGTACGATAATCATAGTTCTTTTCGCGGGTATCGTGGCTAGAAATTTTATAGGACGCAAGCTTCTGGGTTTTGGCGAAGGACTTATTTCAAGAATTCCTCTAGCAAGAACGATTTACACCGGGAGCAAACAGATAATCGAGACGGTTTTCGGCGAGGGGCTAAGGGATGTTAAACGAGTTGTAATGTTTGAATATCCAAGAAAAGGAATATATTCGATAGGATTTGTAACAGGAATATTACAGCAGACTGAACCCGGAAAAAGACTTTTAGGGGTATTTCTTCCCACAGCTTTTAACCCAACCGGTGGATTTTATTTTTTGATCCCAGAAGATGAGGTTAAAGAGCTTCCGATAAGCGTTGAAGACGCATTCAGAATAATAGTCTCTGGAGGGCTTGCCTCTGAGCAAATCGAAGGTTTTAGGACAAATCAGGAAAACTATAAAAAAATATAATATGGTCTCTCCCAGCGAGACTATCGTAATCGGAGTGTCGGGCGGAGCTGATTCTCTGGGTTTACTTTACATTCTCAATGAGCTTGAAGAATATGATTTGAAATTGATAGTATCCCACCTTAACCATGGAATAAGAGGGAAAGAGGCAAAAAAAGACGCAGAGTTTGTAGAGCAAGCTGCAGAAAAACTAAAACTCCCCTTTGAGCTTCAGGAAGCGGACGCACCGGGGTTGAAGAAAAGGTCGGGTCTATCCCTTGAGGAAGCCGGGAGAGAACTAAGATATAAATTCTTCAAAGAGGTTCTGCATAAATACAGCGCGCAAAAGGTTGCAACTGGTCACACTCTCAATGACCAAGCCGAGACCATGCTTATGAGACTTGTCAAGGGAAGCGGTCCTTTGGGGCTTTCCGGTATTCCTCCAGTATCAGAACGGCATATAATAAGGCCGCTTATTGAAACGCCAAAGTCGGAGATCGAAGACTACTTGAAGTCAAAAGGAATTAGCTGGATAGAGGATTCAACAAACAAGTCAAAGCTTATTCTCAGAAACAGGATAAGACATGAGCTGATTCCGGAACTCGAAAAATACAATCCAAAGATTAAAGAGACCCTTTCCAGGACTGCAAATATCTTCAGAGTTGAAGTGGATTTCATAGAAAGTAGGGCGCAAAATTGGGTTGATTACGTGTTTAAGCCTAGAGATGAAGGGGAATTACTTGGGATTTTATCTCGCTATAAAACTATTCCTGAAGTGCTGAGGCTTGCCGCCTTAAGAATAGTGATAAAAAAAACCAAAGGGAATCTGAGAAAAATCTCATTCAACCATATTAGTTCGATAGATGAGCTCCTCTTTTCTGAGAATACATCGGGCGAGATCTCACTCCCGGATGATTTGGTAGTGGCAAAGGGGTACGATCTCTTTTTTGTCGGCACTAAATCCCAGCTAAAGCGGCAGTTCTCTCACAAAATCCCCGGTATGGGGAAATGGAATTTCCCTCATCTTGAGATTGAGATTGACATTACAGAGCCCGAATCGCTCGGAGAGGATAAATCCGTAGCTTTTTTTGAAGCTGGTTCGGTCGAGTTTCCAATTGAAATACGAAACTTTCATCCGGGGGACAGGTTCATTCCACTTGGGATGAAAAGATTCAAAAAAGTGAAGAGCTTTTTAATTGATGAGAAAATGCCCAGATACATTAGAAACCGAATCCCTTTATTTCTAAGCAAAGGTGAGATTATATGGCTCGGCGGAATGAGGATAGACGAGAGATTCAGGGTTAAAGGAAAGAGAGCCCTTAAAATTCGCTTAATCAGGCCGAAGATTGAAGGAATTGAGCTTTAAAAGTCAAAATGAAAAGTGACGATTTGGAGATATTCCTAACATTTTGTCTCCAACTCCGAACATACTAACGGTGGAAGAATCTCGAGCGCAGGTTTGCCTTCTTTGATAAATTCAGCCATTACAAGCTCTGCTTTTTCTTTCGGGTTTGAATAGATAAATCGGACTCTGGCAGGTTGAAGATTCCTGTTCGTGGCTCTAAGAATCAACTCCCCGAATCGCGTTGAAGGGTAAATACATGCTCCACGCCTGAGCGATTTGAGCAAATATCTCATCGCTTCTAAGATATCATCCATGTTACAGCAAATTTCATGTCTTGCAATCGCCTTTTTCGGCCCTGAGCTTATGGTTCCTGATATTGCCTCGATATATGGGGGATTGGTTATCACATAATCAAAGGAGCTTGGAGTGAAAAGGGAACTAACCTCTCTTAAGTCTCCTTCGATTATCTTAATCCTTTCTCGAAAGCCGTTTAGTGCTACGCTCCTTCTTGCAACCTCTGAGAGTTCTTCTTGAATTTCGATTCCGGTAATTCTCTTTCCCAGTCCTCTTTTCGCTATCATTAGCGCTATTACGCCACAACCTGTCCCCAGGTCAATAATTTCATCGTTCTTTTTTACGCTTGCAAAATCTACGAGGTGAAGCGAGTCCTGAGAATACCTGTAGTAACCCCTCTTTTGTATGATTTTGAGCCCATAGGGTCCGTCGAGAGTTTCGTCATTTCTTATCAAGGATTCAATATTCATATTAAGTCTATGTTTTAGAATTTAATTGTTCATTTATTTTACATCCCAGCCAAATCCTCTCCCTAGAACACCAAATACCCAGCACCTAAAATCCCAGCGTCATCGCCGAGGACTGTTTTCATAATCTTAACCCGTTTGATAGGTGCACGTAGTCCTCTCTTTTTGGCTTCTTTTTTTGCTCTTTGTGCAAATAATTCCCATGCATTAGAAAGCCCACCGCCAATGACAACCATCTCCACGTTTAAAAGGTTTACTAGGTTTGCTATTGCTATCCCCAGAGCTTTCCCGACCTCGTCCCAGATCCACAAAGCAAATTCATCCCCTTCGATAGCAGCTTCCCTTATGATTTCGGGAATCCTCTCTTTAGAGATATTCCTTACTTTGTCCCTAATAATTGTTTCAAGTTTTGTCTCCAAACCCTGTTTTACCATCCTCCTAATCGCTCCGGCAGAGGCATAGCTCTCGAGGCATCCGGAGTTTCCGCAATTACATTTAGCCCCGTCCGGGTAAATCGTAATATGTCCTATTTCCCCTGCCATGCCGTCCGCTCCGCTCCAAAGTTTCCCATCGAGTATCATGCCTCCGCCCACGCCCGTTCCCAACGTGAGGATTATCAGGGACTTTACGTCCCTTCCCGCTCCTATCCACCATTCCCCGATTGCCGCGCAGTTGGCATCGTTTTCTATGAATACAGGTATCTCCTCACCTATCTTATCCATAAGGACTTCTCTCAAAGGATAATCATCAACGTTACAGATGTTTGGAGCCTGAGTTAATATTCCCTTCTGTGAATCTATGATTCCCGGAATTCCGATTCCGACACCAGCTATTTTTCCCCCGACAGATGTTTTTTTTATTAGCTTGGCGAGATTTTTTACGACGAAATCAATTCCCTTGTCCGCCTCTGATAAGATGCTATGGCGTCTGATTATAAGCCCATCTTCTCCGACAAGGGCGCCTCTCAAGTTCGTGCCGCCGATATCAAAACCGATTGCGATTTTTTTCATATTATAATAACGCTATCTTCGACCGACGGAGCGCCTCTGCTTATATTAATTATTTGTTGGACAACTTGCGGCATTAATTATAATCAAAAAAGAGCCTCGCAGGAAAAAGCAACTCTTCTGAGAAATAACAAGGTTTCTCCTCTAGTCAATATTTTGGGTTTTAGTTGACATGGTTTTCAAAATATTTTAAAATTAGGACTGACTGGTTGGTACAAATTCTGGAAGAGATCTCAAAATGAAAAAAAGCAGGGAAAAAATAATAGAAGTTGCCGCGGAACTATTCCATAAAATGGGATATCATCAAACCTCTCTAGACAAAATCCTTGAGGAGAGCGGAGTGACAAAGAGTAATTTCTATTACTATTTTAGAACCAAGGAAGAACTGGCTCTTACGGTTCTGGATATTAGAATAAAACAGTTTGAATCCGAGGTTGTTTCCGGCGCACTTGGAGAGAGTCACATTTCCCCAAAAAACCGACTGCTCAAGCTTTATGACCGAGTGATAAAATTTCACCGGGTTCTAAAATGCAAAGGGGGATGTCCGTTTGGCAATCTTGCCATTGAAATGAGCGATGTAAACGATAAATTCAGAGAACGACTGAGCCAGTTCTTCACTAGATGGGAGAAAGCAATTGAGTCCTGCGTAATCGATGGGATCGAGAAAGGAGAGTTTCGCAGTGATATAAATCCTGGCTCTACCGCAGGAATTATTCTCTCACAGCTCGAGGGAGCCATCATGATGGTGAAGACCCACAAGACGATCGACTCGCTTGTTAAAGGGACGCAAACAGTCTTGAAGCTGCTCGAAGCAGCCTGATTATCTATCGGAAGAGGTGAAGTGAAGCTCAGAAAAGAATATATATAAATTCATCGAAGGAGGTTTTAAAAGATGACGGATTCATTGTTTAAAAAAGATATATCTCAGGATATGGGTCTTCTCAAAAAGATAAACCCTGACCTCAATAAAGCATGGATGGACTACCACAACAGCGTGTTCGCCGATGGAGCGCTCAGCAGGAAGGAAAAAGAACTCATAGCTCTTGCAGGCGGACACATCACCCGGTGTCCGTATTGCATAAGAGGAAGAGTCATGACTGCAAAGAAAAACGGGGCGACAGATGAGGAGGTAGTAGAAGCGATTTATGTAGCGATGCGCTTTGCTATGGGAGCACCATACGCATATTCGAGTATTGCTTTCGAGGCTGCGGATGCTATTGAAAAAGAAATTCCTCTCACCGAAGGGCATTTTTTCAAAAAAGACATCACACATGAAATCAATCATTTTAAAGAGGCGAGCGGGAATTTATCAAAACCGTTCATGGAATTTCATAATAAGGTTTTTGCCGAGGGCGCTCTCAGTAAAGGCATGAAGAGAGGCCTCATTGGACTGGCGTGCGCGCATATGACAAAATGCCCATACTGCATAAGGGGCTGTGTAAAAGACGCGCTCACCTTTGGCGTTACAAAAGAAAAGATGGCAGAGGCAATTAATGTGGCGATGGTTATGTCAGCGGGCGCGTGTTATGCACATTCAGGCATTGCAATGGACACGCTTGCGAGCATCAACGCAAGAGACGCCGAAAAATCCAAAGTAGCAGCCGGGTAAGTAGCTGATTTCATCGGAGGGCACGCAAGAGCGTGCCCAACCACCTCCCAGCAGTCAAGATTAAGAGATGATGGTAAGACTCAATCGGTACCTTTCAATGTGCGGAATTACCTCGCGTAGGAAGGCTGACGATCTCATAAAAAACGGCAAGGTCATTATAAACGGACATTTGGTAAATGAGCTTGGGTACAGGGTGGATACGGTAAACGATAGAATAGAGATTTCCGGCAAAAGCATAAGACTTGAGGAAAGAAGATACCTTTTGCTCAATAAGCCCAAGCTTTATCTGACCTCTCTTGGGGAAGATAAAGATGGCAAGAGGACGATTGCAGAACTGATAAAGGATGTCCCTGAAAGGGTATACCCGGTGGGAAGGCTTGATTATGACGCTGAAGGGCTTTTAATCCTTACCAATGACGGAGGACTTGCAAGCAGGATTCTGCATCCGAGGTACGAGCTTCCTAAAGTTTATACGGCACTCGTTAACGGAAGGGTAAGCGGGAAAACGCTAGAGGAAATGGTCAATGGAACGCTGCTCGAGGATGGCACTGCTAATCCCGACGCTATAAGACTATTGAGATACGAACACAAAAACAGTGTTCTTGAGATAGAATTCCATGAAGGTAGGAACCGTTTAGTTAAAAGATTCTTTGCCCGCTTTAATTATCCTGTATTAAAACTAAAAAGGATTAGAATTGGCCCCATCAAAATAGGCAAGCTAAGAAAGGGAAGCTGGAGAGATATGACCGAATCTGAGATTTCATCTCTCAAGAAAGCTATTAATTTTGACAGAGACAAAAGAGCAAACATTTAATCTCTACTATTTTTCCCCCGTTATGTTAGGATTGTCTTACCAGTAGCGACCCAGAATAAATTCCTTTTTTTCAAACATATAACTGAAAACTCAGGGGCATAATAATCATGTTTATAACATTCGAAGGCGTGGAAGGAAGCGGAAAAACCACACAAACAACTCTACTCAAAGATTTTCTCGTTCAGCGGGGATACAAGGTGACTGTCACTCGAGAGCCGGGATGGGGAGCGGTTGGAAAACTTATACGCAGAATGCTTCTTGAGGAAAGGGACCTAGAACTCGACCCATTGGCTGAGCTTTGTCTCTTTTGTGCGGACAGAGCACAGCATGTCAGGGATTTTATAAAACCGAGCCTCGAACAGGGAGAAATTGTTATCTGTGATAGATTCAACGACTCGACCCTAGTTTATCAAGGGTACGGAAGAAAACTGGATTTAGACCTTGTGAAAAAGCTCTCTAAGTCTTCTGCACTGGGCTTGGAACCTGAGCTTACAATCCTTCTTAACCTTCCCGTCAGGATGGGGCTGTCCAGGCTCAAAAAAAGAGCTGAAAAGACAAAGATGGATGAAGAACCGGTAGAGTTCCACGAGCGCATAAGACAGGCGTACCTTTTAATCGCTCAAAAAGAGCCTGTGAGAATAAAGGTTGTAAACGCGGCTGTGAATGTTAATGAGATACAGGAAGAGATAAGGAATATAGTGCTCAAGAGCTTGCTTAGGTAATCAGATTTCAGGATAGAAAAGTTTAGGGGACAACCCCTTTAAGTTTTCATGGGTTTTATTATAGCGGCGGCTTTTGTGTCGACATAAGGTACCGAGAAAATTCAGGACAAAGAATGGATTTCTAAATGCCTTAGCTCCTTGAGTCTACGCCCTTAGGAAAGCTTAGATTATACTCCTCAAGCTTTCGACGGAGCGTGAGCCGGTTAATACCAAGGAGCCTTGCGGCTTTTGAGCGGTTCCATCCGCTTGAGTTAAGTGCTTCTTCCAATAGAATCCTTTCCGCTTCTTTGAGTATTCGACTGTATACGCTCCCGTTGCTTCTCTTAGAGCTCAGTAGATTTCTGACTGAATTACGAAGTGGCTCCGTAAACACCGACGCGTTCTTGGTTTCCGTGAATGAAACAGGGTTGTTAAGGCTTAAATCGTAGGAGGTGAGGTAATTGGCTTTTGCAAAAGCAATCGCCTTCCGCATCGTGTTTTCGAGCTCTCTGACGTTTCCCGGCCAGCCGTACTCCATAAGTTTTTCTAAAAACTTGCCGGTTGCACCTTTAATTTCTTTTCCCACTTGAGCGCTGTAGCGTCGAGTAAAGCATTCCATCAAAAGCGGGATATCCTCTTTTCTTTCTTTGAGAGCGGGCAAGTAAATTCTCACTACGTTTATCCGGTAGTATAGGTCTTCCCTGAACTTTCCCTCGCCGATTAGCTCTTCGAGGTCTTTATTGGTGGCAGCGATTATGCGTAATTCTGACTTTACTTCCCTGTTGTCTCCAAGCCTGTTGAAAGTTCCATTTTGCAGCACCCTAAGCACCTTTGCCTGGAGAGAAAGGGACATATCACCGATTTCATCGAGGAAGATAACTCCGCCGTCAGCTTCTTCAAACTTCCCTATACGAGAAGTGGCGGCTCCCGTGAACGCTCCTTTCTCATAGCCGAAGAGTTCTGCCTCGAGAAGAGTTTCCGGAATCGCCGCACAGTTTATCACAACAAACGGCTTTTCCCATCTTGCGCTGACCTTCCAGATCGATTCAGCAACCAGGTCCTTTCCGGTTCCGCTCTCTCCGGTAATAAGCACGGGGACATCCACTCTTCCAATCTGGCCTATAAGCTTGCATACCTCCTGGAGCATCGTAGAATTCCCTACTATTGCGCATGTGACGCTGCTTCCTTCTACCTCTCCTGGGAATTTAATCGCCTTATTTTCTATTTCCGACTTTATACCAAGGGCGCGAATCAGGGGTTCTAAAACCCTGGCGCGGTCAACTGGTCTGAAAATACAATCAAAAGCACCGAAGGTCATCGATTCAATTAGATACCGTGCGCCCTTCTGGGCTGTTACGACTATTACAAACGATTGATTTTTTAAACGACTGAGTCCGCCAATGCCCAAACTGTCCACATCGAGGAAAACGACATCTGCTGCTTGATTTTTTTCAATTTCATCAAATACTTTGAAATCAAGCTCTTCAGAAAGGACCCGCTCTAGTTCCTTTACAACCTTTATGTCTTTTGTGAGCAGTGCGACTTTACCCTTCATTTTTCTTCTCCAGATCTGTATCAGAAATATACAGGTTGATTATGAGATAATCAAGGAAATTTGGCTTTTTGATTTACCAACTGTAAGAACTGACTCAATTTTATAGGGTTTTGCCGTGGCATCCAGTTTGCATGGATTACTTAATCCTCTATCCGAACTTACGTTTAATTGGGTCTTAATATGAACTTGGAAAACTGACCATGGATTTCATTCTGCCGATTGCTATTGTCCTTTCTACTTTTCTTGCGCTTAACATAGGAGCCAACAACTCAGCCGCCTCAATGGCAACCGCGTATGGAGCCGGAGCAAGGTCAAAGAGAGAGGCCGTAACGCTGATTGCAGTTTTTGCACTGCTCGGTTCTTTTTTAGCCGGCGCCCCAGTTATTAAAACCCTCGGCAAGGGACTTGTGCCCGAATCAGTACTTTCGTCACACCTGGGTTTGGTGTTAATCGTACTTATAATTGCAATATTTTTTATCTCATGGGCAAACATTGTTCGAGTGCCCGTTGCCACGACGCACGCTATAGTATGTGCTATCGCAGGAGTAGGATTGTATTCGCACGCTTTGAATGGGAGGAAGTTTTTTGAAATTATAGGCTGGTGGATAGTAACCCCTTTTGCAGCCTGGATTTTTAACTATCTTATAGGAAAGTACTTCTATTTTAGAACGCTCAGGTTTCTCACAAACCGCTACTCAGAGGATGGTATAAGAAGAATATTGGGCATCCTCATCACTTTGTCTGGTTGCTACGTGGCTTTCTCTGCCGGTGCAAATAATGCCGCAAATTCGGTGGGCCCGCTTGTTGGAATCGGTCTTATCAACCCTTCTATCGGGGCTGTTCTTGCCGGGTTGGGCATGGGACTTGGAGCGATATTATTTGGCGGAAGGGTTCTCGATACAGTGGGCAAGGAAATAACGGAAATCTGCATTCTAAGGGCTGTGTCCGTAGAAATTACGGCAGCGACGCTTATCCTCGTAGCCTCGATTTTCGGGATACCGGTTTCATTAGCGGAAATCGTCACATCAGGTATAATAGGCTTCTCATGCGCTAGTCAAGGTTTTTCCGTAACAGCTCAAAACAAGCATGTGCTCAGAATTGCCTTTTTCTGGTTCGTAGTCCCGTTTTTTGCCGTGGCTATAAGTTATGGGCTGTCTTCGCTCTATTTTAGGTACGGAGTGCTTGCGATGATCGGCACAAATTTTTAGATTCTCAAGGAGAGTTGGCAATAATGGAAAATACAGTAGTTCCTCATGGAGGAAAACTTGTAAATCGAATAGTCGAAAGAGAACAAAGGGAAGAATGGATCAGAAAGTCAAAAACCCTGAAAAGTATAACCGCATCTCCGCGAATCGTCTCGGATTTAGAACTCATCGCAGTCGGAGCGATGAGTCCTATTGAAGGCTTTCTTGGAAAAGACGACTACTTGAGCGTGGTAGAGACGATGAGGTTGAAGAACGGTTTGCCTTGGAGCATTCCGATTACGCTCCCGGTATCGAAGGATGAAGCAAACAGTCTTGAAGAAGGTGAGGATGTCGCTATTCTGGACGAGTCGAAAACTTTAATTGCAGTCCTCCATCTCAGAGAGAAGTTCGTTTACGATAAAAAAAAGGAGGCTGAGGAAGTTTACAGAACCGTCGATGAAGACCATCCCGGCGTTAAAGTCGTTTATGGGCAGGGGGATGTACTCCTTGGAGGTAAGATAAGCCTGCTCAACAGAGTTCCCGAAGTTGAATTCCCGGAATACAGGTTTGAACCGGCTCAGACGCGGAAGATGTTTCAAGAGAGGGGATGGAAAAGAGTGGCAGCATTCCAGACGAGAAATCCGATACACCGTGCTCATGAGTATCTTCAAAAGTGTGCGCTCGAGATGACGGACGGTCTTTTAATCCACCCCATAGTTGGCGAGACGAAAAGCGACGACATTCCAGCCGACATCAGAATGAGGTGTTACCAGGTTCTTATAGAGAACTATTACCCCACAGAACGTGTGATACTTTCGGTGCTTCCCGCCGCAATGAGATATGCGGGACCGAGAGAGGCGATTTTCCATGCTGTTGTCAGGAAAAACTACGGATGCACACACTTCATTGTCGGTCGCGACCACGCAGGGGTGGGAAATTATTACGGAACCTATGACGCTCACAAAATTTTTGACCAGTTTAAACCCGAAGAAATAGGCATCACCCCATTGTTTTTCGACCATGCGTTTTACTGCAAAAAATGTAATGGAATGGTTTCGACCAAAACCTGTCCGCATCCATCCGAGTCTCATGTATTCTTGAGCGGCACCAAAGTAAGAGAGCTACTCAAGAATAAGCAGGATTTGCCGATTGAGTTTACGAGGATCGAAGTTGGAAGGGTTCTGATGGAGGCGTACAACGATTGATCGAGATTTTTGAATCTACGAAAATGACAAAACACGAAAAATAACGGAGGAAATTACAATGAAATTTAACGCGGATAAATTGAACAAGGAGTTCGATAATGAAGACCCGCAAAGAGTCCTCAAATGGACCCTTGATAATCTCCACCCCAACGTTGCATTGGCTTCGAGCTTCGGAGCGGAAGACGTAGTTGTAATCGATATGCTGGTGAAGACAAACCCGGCAGCTAGGATTTTTACCCTCGATACAGGAAGGTTAAACCAGGAAACCTACGACGTCATGGATGCAATAAGAAACAAATACAAGATCAACATTGAGGTTATGTTTCCAAACCAGGATGAAGTAGAGCAGATGGTTCGAACCCGTGGAATAAACCTATTTTACAAAGGCTTGGATAACAGGAAGCTCTGTTGCGGTGTGAGAAAGGTAAATCCCCTAAAAAGAATTTTATCGACTCTGGATGGATGGATAACAGGAATAAGGGGTGACCAGACACTGAACCGAGAAGATGCAGAGAAATTTGAAATAGACGAACAGTTCGGCGGTATTCTGAAGGTAAACCCTATAATCGACTGGAGCTGGGAGCAGGTTTGGGATTATATTAAAGCTAACGATATTCCCTACAACAAATTGCATGATATTGGCTATCCCAGCATCGGATGCGAGCCTTGCACAAGGGCAGTGAAACCCGGGGAAGACCTCAGGGCGGGTCGCTGGTGGTGGGAAAATGATTCGGATAAAGAATGCGGTTTGCATGCAGACCACGGCGGTGCTCATCCCCCCATAGCAGTACAGCGAGATAACAAATCATCTTTTAGATAAACCCAAAAAAATTTGGAGAAGTAGATGGGCGACCTAAAAGTCGCCCTAATGAAATTAATTTGTATAAAGCATTTTATTGCAATTGAAGGAAGTCGACGATTATAAATTCCCCGGTAGTTTCCACTCATACTAAATTTCCAAGAACCGTAAGTTAGGATGTAATGGCGTTGCTCTATAAGCTTTGTCATATTGTAACTTAAGAAAAAAATCCATTTTATCTTTAAATAAATGCCGCGGCTTCAAAGATCGGGCTTATTTATTTTCACAAAATTCTCTAATTTTATAAAAGATATTGATTTTTCTGGTGATTTCTGTAATATTGACAACTAATCGTATCATCTTAAAGGAGGAAGAGGAGTTATGGCAAAAAAAACAATGACAAAGTCTCAGATTGCGGATCACCTCGCGAGCAAAGCAGGATTAACAAAAAAGGCTGCCGCTCAAATTTTAGATGAGATTGCCGGTTTGGCATATAAAGAAGCAAAGAACAAAAAAGAGTTTACCCTGCCCGGGCTTGGAAAACTCGTTCTTGTAAACCGTAAAGCCCGTATGGGAAGGAACCCGGCTACAGGACAGGAAATAAAGATTCCCGCTAAGAAGGTGGTCAAATTCCGGGTTGCTAAAGCCTGTAAGGATGCAGTTCTCGAATAAGTTACTGTTCTAGATACATTTATTATATTCAAAAAACTTGGCTTCAGTGTTGGAGATAGGGGATTTTATTTCTCTTATACATCTTTTTAATCGGGGTCTTTTCGTCATTAAGCTTATTTAGAAAATTTCTAATGTTGAAGCTATAGCCTCCGTCGCCTCTACTACGTTAGGATTAGCATGTTACGTGGTTTAGGACGTTCCTAAATCTTTTCTATCGGTTTATAACCGTTTTTCTCGAGAAGTTCTATGATTTCCCTTTGATGGTCAAAACCTTTAGTTTCCAAACTGACTTCCACGATAGCCCTGTTGATAGGGAGGTTTCTTGAAAACCTGTCATGAAAAATCTGTACGATATTTGCATTCGACGAGCCGAGTAGAGAAGAGAGTTTCCCAAGTGAGCCGGGGATGTCCGGGAGTTCGAGCACAAGTCTTACGAATCTTCCGTTCTTCACGAGCCCTCTTTCTATGATTTTAGCCAGTACGTTTATATCGATGTTTCCGCCACTTATTAAGACTAAAACGTTTCTTCGATTGAATTCCTTTTTTGTTTTAAAAAGTCCTGCCAGTCCAGAGGCGCCTGCTCCTTCCACAACTATTCTCTTTCTCTCGGTTAAAAGTAGAAGCGCTTCCTCAATTTCGTTGTCATCAACAGTAATAATTTCATCCACATATTTCTTCACTATTTGGAGTGTAAGTTCGCCTACTTTCTTGATCGCAATTCCGTCTGCAATGGTTTGTGCTGAGCCAGTCTCTACAACACTCCCCTTTTTGAGTGAATGAAACATCGATGGGGCGCTTTTTGACTGAACGCCTATAATTTTTATCCTCGGATGCTTTTCTTTGATTGCAATTGAAACCCCTGAAACCAAACCCCCTCCGCCGACTGGTATGAATACAGCCTCGACGTTCTTCGAGGATTCGATAATTTCAAGTCCGATCGTACCCTGACCCGCAATAACATCGGCGTCGTCAAATGCGTGGATGAAAGAATCCCCTGACTTGTCCTCCAGTTCTCTCGCGTGTTTGTATGCTTCGTCAAAGTTGTTTCCACAAATGATTATTTCTGCTCCGTAATGTTTAACTGCAACGATCTTATTTATAGGGGTTCCTTCGGGCATGACGAGAGTCGATTTCATGCCGAGGAGTTTGGCGGCAAGAGCCACCCCTTGTGCGTGGTTTCCCGCCGACGCCGCAATTACTCCCGCCCTCGTAGTTCTACTTAGTTTGTGAAGCTTATTGTAGGCTCCTCTGATTTTGAATGAGCCAGTTCTCTGGAGGTTTTCGAGCTTGAGATAAACATTAGCGCCCGAAAGCTCGCTCAGAGAATAAGAATAAGTGACCGGGGTTTTGTAAACAACGTCTTTTAATTCTTTTGCTGCTTGTTTTATTTCCTCTAAACTGACCATATGGTGGTTTACAATGAAATAAAAGGTAAGCCTAGGTTAACCTACCGGTTTAAGTTAGGCAACAATTAATGGAGTGTCGTTCAGACAATTAGTGCATTTTTCCAAAAAATGAGATACAATTATCCGCCAGAGGATATTGATGCCCAAGGTTTTACTGGTTGAAGACGACGAGTCTCTGAGGATTCTTTACAGCAGGAGCCTTAGACTTAAAAAGTTTGATGTTGAAACTGCTGCCGATGGAGCCGATGCGCTGGTAAAAGTGGGTATTTACATGCCTGATGTAATTGTCCTCGATATTATGATGCCCGAGCTGAATGGAATTGAAGTTTTAAAGATTTTAAAAAATGACCCGGAGTTCAAAAAAATCCCTATTTTGATGCTCACTACAGCTTCAGATATAAATACAATTAAGGAATGTCTCGAAAAGGGTGCAACCGGGTATATAATGAAGGGCGGTTCGCCGGATGATATTGCGAAAAAAATCAATAATATTATTGGTCCTTCTGAATAGACACTCGACGTTTAATCTCGATTATCTTGTCAAATATCAGTTCCGCCACATCAGTCTTGCTCATAATCGGAAGCTCCTCAACCTTCCCCCATCTATCGACAAAATAAACAATATTAGTATCTTCTCCAAATCCAGATCCAGGTTTTAGTACGTCGTTTGCCACAATCAGGTCTGCGTTTTTTTTCCTCAATTTTTCAATGGCATTATCCACTATGTCTTGCCCTTCGGCTGCGAACCCCACGACGATCTTCCCGTTCTTCTGATTTCCCACCTCTTGCATAATATCCACGGTGCGCCTAAGGGCAAGAGTGAGATCCTTGTGTCCCTTCTTGATCTTTCCGGCAAAGCTATTTGTTGGAGTATAGTCTCCGACTGCAGCGGCTTTTATAACTATAGTTGCCCAGTCGAGATTTCTCATTACTGCTTCATACATATCCGATACTCCGACCACATTTATAACCCTTACTCCGTGAGGGGGAGTTACATCGGTTTTTGCAGAGATCAAAACCACTTCTCCTCCTCTCATCCATCCAGCCCTTGCCATTGCATATCCCATTTTGCCGCTCGAAGGATTGGATATGAACCTCACCGAATCGATGAACTCCCTCGTAGCTCCAGAGGTTAACAGTATTCTCTCACCACTAAGGTCTTTGGGGGATAAGACCTTTTCTATCTCCTCTACGATCTCTCCTGTTTCTGGGAGCCTTCCCTTCCCTTCCCATCCGCACGCAAGCTCGCCCTCGGCGGGCTCAATCAAGATGAACCCCCGTTTCCTGAGCCTCTTGATGTTTTCTTGGACTGCGGGGTTTTCGTACATATTGACGTTCATCGCAGGGCAAATCATTACAGGAGCTTTAGTCGCGAGGAGCAATGTGAGGAGAAGATTGTCTGCCATACCTGCTGCGGCTTTTCCAATAAATCCAGCCGTTGCAGGCGCAACTATTACGAGTTCTGCCGAATCCGCCAGTTTTATGTGCCCTATTTCCGATTCCCATCCCTGGTCAAACGTGCTTATTGCCACCCGCTTTCCCGAGAGCGTTTGGAAAGTTAGAGGTGAGACAAACTCCGTCGCATTCTTTGTCATTACCACCTGGACCAAGGCTCCCTCCCGCACAAGGTTTCTCAGAAGCTCACACGATTTATAAGCAGCGATTCCACCCGTAACACCTAGAACTATACTCTTGCCTGAGATTCTGGACATAGATTTCCTCTAATTTATTCTGGGGGTACGCCCCTTTAACCCTTATTTTTGAAGTTATTATAGAGTAGGATGGGAAATCAAGCAAACAGAAAAGTTTATTTTTATGGCGATTTGACCAGTCATGAGCCGGCAGAATGAGGACTGTCTGTACGTCCAATCGTCATGAAATCTAGAGGTTTCAGCTAATAACCTATTCACAACAGAAACTCAATTTAAAACAAAAGGAGAAAAGTAGGCGGATTTTTAACGGCTCTTCATAGACTCGGTATATTTTTTTTAGCATCTGCCCACGGGCGAGTCGAGGATTAATGATAAACCTTGCCAGATAGGAACAAGCTCAGACTTATAGCATACGAAATCCTCTACGTGCATTGCAGGATTATCTTGCCACATATAGAATTTGTCGAATATCAGCTTAAACTTTCTCCTCACCTCAGGACAATCGAAATCCCAACCAAAGTCGCAATCGTTAGACTTAAAGAAAAGCCTGAAAAACAAAACCTGATTTACCACATAATCTTTTAGACGGGTATTTCCGCTCAAGTCGATCCATCTCAAGTCAAACCACCCTGTTCGAACCCAGCTGTATCCGCTGCCGAATGTCTTAGCAAACTCGCCGACTAGTCCCAGTTTCTCTACCGCCTTTGATGCGAGTTCGGCAAAGACATAAGCCGCTTCCAGTGTTCGATAGTCGTAAACCAGGACCTTATTTTCCATAACTATCAAATTCTCGACGAGATCGGGGTTCCGATTTACATGCCTTTTCAGGTTGAACTGTCCTATGTCGCCGCACATTTCGAGAGATACCTTTATGTTCTCCCACTCTCTTTTTGATATTTGAAGCTCAGTTTGAACGTCCATTTAGATAAGCTCCTGTTACTGTCGCAAAAAAATATCATTTTAGAATAAACCCTGTATAAAAAGGAGGTTAAGTTTTGGTTAAGGTTAGTAAACTGGCTGATCGTTCTAAAATAGCAGACAGTTAAGCTTCTTTGAACTCTTAAACTACTTGCCAACCATCATTAACATTAGATTAATAGGCTCTTAACAGCTTCTTAACAATTCATGGGTTAAATCTACTTATAAATCGAAACACTCAAGGAGGTATAAATTATGAGTAAAATAGAGAGGAATTTAACCCCAAGAATTATCGGCTTTTTAGCCGTTCTTCTTGTTTTTGTCGTCACGTTAGGGTACAACTTGGCAGTTTCCCAAGAAGCTGGAAAGGTTGACCCTAATCTCCCTTCTTACCAGAAGGTAAGCGGCGTCTCGGGAAACATAAACAGTATCGGTTCGGACACCATGAACAACCTGATGACACTCTGGTGTGAGGGCTTTGCTAAATCTTACCCAAACGTAAGATGTCAAATAGAGGGAAAGGGGTCGAGTACGGCTCCACCCGCACTCATTGAGGGAACGGCTCAGATAGGTCCAATGTCTCGTCCGATGAAAAATGAAGAAATAGACCAATTCGAAAAGAAGTTTGGGTATAAGCCGACTCAAATTCGCACTTCTCTTGATTCGTTAGCGGTCTATGTAAACAAAGATAACCCGATAGAGTGTCTAAACATGAAGCAGGTAGATGCGATATTCTCTAGTACAAAAACTTGCGGAGGCGCAGATGATATAACCACATGGGGCCAGGTGGGACTCGACGGAGATTGGGCTAGCCGTCCAATGAGCTTATACGGCAGGAACTCCGCATCAGGAACTTATGGATTCTTCAAAGAGAACGCGCTCTGTAAGGGGGATTACAAAAACCAGGTAAAAGAGCAGCCCGGTTCGGCCTCCGTCGTTCAGGGTGTGACGGAAGACCGTTTTGGAATAGGCTACAGCGGCATCGGATATAAGACATCAGGCGTCCGCGCTATTCCGCTTTCTAAGGACGACGGGACTTGCAAGGAAGCAAATTACACAAATGTCATAGACGGTTCGTACCCGTTATGGAGATTCCTCTATGTTTACATAAATAAGGCACCAAACAAACCGCTCGACCCACTCGTTGCAGAGTTTGTGAAATTTATCGTGAGCAAAGAAGGACAGGGGGTTGTGATCAAAGACGGTTACGACCCGATACCGGCAAAAATATCCGCTGAAGAAGCAGCTAAAGTTCAATAGAATAAAATGTCTGCTTTGCCAAAACTAAAAATTAAAGACATGCGAGCCGCCCGGGGGTTTTCTTTAGACCGAAGGCGGCTTGCCGACTTATCAGCGCGCATCGTAGTTTCATTCGGCGGAATCGGGATCATTATATGCATACTGGCAATACTGGTCTTCATATCTCTTGAGGTCTATCCGCTCTGGAAGGGCGCAACGTATGAAGTTGCCGGAAAATTCAGCGTTGCGGTTCCAGCAACATCTTCGATATCCACAGACTCTGTTGGCGGCGATTCAAACCCTGATGTTCCTTCGGCAGATAAGTTTATAAATTCCGATTCCCCCATACTTGCAGTCGGCGTGGAGGAATATCAGGAGATTGCATATACCATCAGCGCTTCCGGCGTTGTCAGTTTTATATCCCTCAAAGATGGAAAGTCTATAGAGCAACTACCCCTGGCAAAAATAGAAGGGCAAAAGATTACTTCCATTTCAGGCTCTCTCGACAACAGAGAATACGGCCTGGGAACCGATTCGGGCTATATCTTACCAATCAAAATGAACTTCAAGGTTGGTTTTAATGATAATGATCAAAGAGTGATCGAGCCCGAGTTAATAGAAGGAGAACCGATCCTAGTGGACGCTCTCCCATTGACTCATATTGCTTATGCGACTTCAGACAATGGTTCAGGTATTGCGGCAGTCACCTCCGACGGGAGGTTAATATTTCTTTCTCGGCAAACAACGCGATCTCCTCTGGGCGAAGAAAAAAACGTGGAGTTTAAAAACGACCTTACAGAGGATCTCGATGGCAGCACAGCTACGGCGTTAGCTCTTGACGGTTTTCTCGACAACCTGTATGTGGGTACCGAGGGTGGAAAGCTATATCACTGGAATACAAGAGATAAAACCAGCCCGAAATTGGTAGACGTTGAAGATGCAACCGGGAATTCGGGCACAGCGATAACCGCTCTCGGTTTTTTAATTGGCGACCGGTCTCTCATTGTGGCTGACGAAACTGGCGCTGCTTCCACTTGGTTTCAGATTCAAGGCGGCAGCTCATCCGGCGTTAAAAGAATACAGAAGATCCATGAACTCTTTTCTCATGAAGCTCCGGTTACCTCAATCGCTTCATCAGCCAGGGACAAAGGTTTTTTGAGCGCCGATTCAAAAGGAAACTTGATACTTCACTATGCAACCTCGGAGAGAAAACTCCTCGAGATACCAGGAGAAGGGGTTGCGATCAAGGCTCTTGCATTCGCTCCCAAAGCGAACGGCGCGGTAGCAGTCGATGAAAAAGGAATCTTACATGATTGGAAAATAGAGAATCCTCATCCTGAGACCAATTGGAAAGCTCTTTTCGGCAAAATTTGGTATGAGGGCTACGAAAAGCCGGAATACGTATGGCAGTCCACCGGAGGTACCGATGATTTTGAGCCTAAATTAAGCCTAACTCCATTGGCTTACGGCACACTAAAGGGCACTTTCTATGCCCTTATCATTGCAGTTCCTTTGGCAATTCTCGGGGCGATATGTGTTTCTCAGTTTATGCATCCATCCATGAAGAATACGGTAAAACCTGTTTTGGAGATAATGGCTGCCCTGCCGAGCGTAGTCCTTGGGTTTCTAGCCGGGCTCTGGATGGCTCCTCTCGTCGAGAAAATAGTTCCTGCGGTCTTCATGATGCCGTTTGTTCTTGCTCTGATGACTTTCATTTCGGTATTTGTGTGGTCTTCATTCGTCCCAAGACAGGTCAAAGGAAAATTTAAAGAGGGGACGGAGTTTTTTTTATTGATACCGGTTTTCTTTCTGGGAGTACAAATCTGCCTATGGCTCAACCACCCGGTGGAAGCGCTCCTTTTGGGCGGAGATTACAAGGCCTGGTTGCTCAACTCACTAGGGCTTCAATACGACCAGCGAAACTCTCTCGTGGTGGGGTTTGCCATGGGGTTCGCAGTCATACCAATAATTTTTACTATATCAGAGGATTCCCTATCCAACGTTCCCAAGCACTTGACCTCGGGTTCTTTGGCCCTAGGAGCTACCAGGTGGCAGACTGCCATAAGAGTTGTTCTTCCCACAGCAGCAGCGGGAATTTTTTCTGCCGTAATGATCGGCTTTGGTCGCGCTGTTGGAGAAACTATGATAGTCCTCATGGCAACAGGCAACACGCCGCTCATGGAATGGAATATTTTCAATGGCTTCAGAGCGCTCTCGGCAAACATCGCAGTCGAGATTCCTGAAGCGCCTCACGGCGGGACTCTATATAGAGTCTTGTTTTTGGCGGCGCTGTTGTTATTCTTGATGACTTTTATTTTAAACACGGTTGCAGAGCTGGTAAGGATAAGGCTAAGGAAAAAATTCGGACAGCTGTAAAACTTAGCCACAGATTGACACAAATGAACACGAATGAAAACAAGAAGTATATTCGTGGCTAACAAAATAGTAGGAATTAATGGTTAGTTCGGGGTATAAACATGAAAAACTTCTGGAAAAGCGGGGATCCCTTTGTGTGGCTGACCGGAGGGGCCTTTATATTCAGCCTTCTGATGATAGCAGGGTTGCTCTTCATCATAATGGCTAAGGGTTTGGGCTTTTTTTGGCCCGCCGACCTTGCCATGTTAACCCTTGATGATGGAACCAAGGTTCTAGGACAGATAAGAGACAGAGAAAAGATACCGCAGCCGGGCGCTCCTATCGATACCCCTGAACGCTTCAGGACACAGGTTCAGGTTGGGAACAGGGATTTATACGGTTTGGATTTTAGGTGGGTGGACGATGATAACATTACAAAAATAGATTACCCCCAAGATTCGGTCCTTTTTGAAAGACGAGAGTGGGGAAATATGTACGGATTCATAAAAGAAGTCATAGCCGATGGAAAGGTGGTTGCACAAGGAAATAAGGACTCATGGGCCGCCGTTAATTCTTATTTACCAGAAGCGCGGGAAATATACAAAGAAATAAAACGAATAGAGAAAGAGGAGATAGGGGATATCAACTACGACATTGAAAGTCTGAGGCTCCAAATCCGAAAAAAAGAGCTCCAGGGCGGTATAAACAACCCATCCACTCAATCTGCAATCAAGAATCTGGAAGACGAAATAGGAAATAAAAAAAAGCAATACCAGGACAAAGAATCCGAACTCACGGTATTATACGACAAACTAAACACGAACAAGATAGTCGTTACCGCTATAGACGGTAGAGAAAAAGATATGTCTCTTGGTGCTATTGTCCGAGCATATAAGCCGAACTCCATGAACTGGTTTGAAAAAGCTGTGCTTTATTCATCCAGGCTTTGGGAGTTCGTTGCCGACGACCCCAGGGAATCCAACACCGAAGGGGGCATCTTTCCTGCGATATTCGGCACGGTAATGATGGTGTTCATAATGAGCATAGCTGTCTTACCCTTTGGAGTCCTTGCAGCGCTCTACCTTAGAGAGTACGCCAAACAGGGCTTGCTCGTCACAATAGTGAGGATATGCGTGAATAACCTGGCCGGCGTCCCGTCAATAGTGTTCGGAGTTTTTGGACTGGGATTTTTCATATATGCGATCGGTGGAACGATTGACAAGATTTTTTATCCCGAGTCGCTGCCCAACCCGACTTACGGCACAGGAGGAATCATCTGGGCGTCCCTTACTCTTGCGCTTCTCACAGTTCCCGTCGTAATTGTCGCAACAGAGGAAGGACTCGCCGCTGTTCCAAGACAGATTAGAGAGGGCTCTCTTGCGCTTGGCGCAACTAAGTTTGAGACAGTGTGGAAAGTGGTTATTCCAAGCGCTTTGCCCGCAATCCTCACGGGTCTTATCCTGGCTATAGCAAGGGCTACGGGAGAAGTGGCGCCGCTCATGATTACGGGGGTGGTCAAACTGGCCCCGGCGCTACCCATCGACGCTCATTTCCCGTTCATACACCTGGAAAGGAAGTTCATGCACCTTGGGTTCCACATCTATGATGTCGGGTTTCAATCTCCAAATGTGGAAGCTGCAAAGCCCATGGTTTTTGCCACCACTTTTTTGCTCATCTTAATCGTCGTGGTCTTGAATTTAGCAGCGATAATAATTAGAAACCGCTTAAGAAAAAGGTATGTATACTCCGCGTTTTAAACTATAATAAAAAGCTGGGGGGAAGTTCAGGATCAGTTCGATTTCTTCGTCACGCTCTTTCCTCAAAAGGAGGTTGTTGTGAAATCCGCAATCGAGTCAGAAATGAAAGATAATCAAGTTACAAAAGAGATTGGTCAATCTGTTGAGACAGACGTGCAAAATGATAATATTAAAGACACAGTGAATCAGAAACTGGACATTGCCGACCCTATAGTTGAAATTGAAAACCTCACGCTGAAATACGGCGATAAAAAGGCTCTAATAGATATAAATATGAATATTCCCAAAAATCAGGTCACTGCATACATTGGCCCTTCCGGCTGTGGAAAGTCGACGCTTCTTCGGTGCTTGAACCGGTTGAACGACCTAGTCGATAACGTTACTATAGAGGGCACGATAAAAATAGACGACCAGAGCATATACGATGCCAATATCGACGTCACCGAGCTTAGAAAAAAAGTCGGTATGGTTTTCCAGAAATCAAACCCTTTTCCGAAATCGATATATGAAAATATAGCCTACGGGCCGAGGATAGCCGGCATCAACAAACATTCAGTTTTGGACGAAATAGTGGAAAAGAGCCTGCGTGGAGCGGCTCTATGGGAAGAGGTTAAAGACAGGCTGCACGATAGCGCGCTAGGTTTCTCCGGAGGGCAACAGCAAAGGCTCTGCATCGCTAGGGCGATAGCGGTCGAGCCGGAGGTGCTTTTGATGGACGAGCCGTGTTCGGCTCTTGACCCGATCGCAACGGGAAAAATTGAGGACTTGATAACCGAGCTCAAGAAGAACTACACTATTGTCATCGTTACCCACAACATGCAGCAGGCATCGCGCGTCTCTGACTACACCGCCTTCATGTATCTGGGAAAGCTGATCGAGTATGATGAGACTGAAAAGATATTCCTTACCCCTTCCAACAGACAGACTGAGGACTATGTTTCCGGAAAGTTCGGTTGATGATTTTCATAGATTGCATCACAAATAAAAAAGTGCTGTTTCGTGTTGGGAGAAGTAGGCTCGATTTGATTGGTAGTCGGAGGAGAAATAAAACTCCACTTGATCTATTAAAAGATTAATTTAGGTGTACAAATCAAGATTTAAACAAACGGACGATGCCGTGTTAATTTGTGCTCAAAAACCAAGCTATAACTCTCCGGCTGTCACCCTGAGAGAATCGAAGGGTCTGCCTGTCTCGCTGAAACCTTCGCTCGCTCAGGTTAAACTCCGTGAAGCATATAATAATACTAAGATTCTTCGCCTTCAGCTCAGAATGACAGTCTCTTTTTGTCATTCCGAAGGAGCTTTGCGACTGAGGAATCTTATCTCATTCCCGACAATGTCTGACAAGTCAAATCTCGATTATTACAATTTTCTTAGGAGAAGACCAAAATGAAAAGACTTGAAGAAGAAATAGTCAATCTGAAAAAGTCTCTTCTTGAAATGGCAACTTCAGTTGAAGAGATGATTGCAAAGAGCATAAAGGCACTCAAAGATAGGAACATGATCCTCGCCGAAGAAGTCATAAAAAGCGATGACAAGATAAACAAGATGGAAATCCAGATAGACAACCTGTGCATAAAGATACTCGCCCTATACCATCCCGAAGCCGAGGATTTGAGGACGGTCACTATGATCATGAAGATAAATAACGACCTCGAAAGGATAGGAGACCACGCGGTAAATATTGCAGAGAAAGCCATTTACCTAGCCGACAAACCCACAGTAAAGCCGCTAATAGATATCCCGAGAATGGCGGACAAGGCAATGGAGATGCTCAGAGAGAGCCTTGACTCGTTTGTCAACAAGAATGAGGAGCTTGCAGTGTTGGTCTGCAAAAAAGACGATGAGGTGGACTCCCTAGAAACTCAGGTTATGAGAGAGCTTGTCACCTATATGATATCGGACCCTACCACGATCGACCGCGCCATTTATCTCATACTTGTCGGAAGAGACCTGGAGAGGGTGGCGGACCTCGCTACGAACATAGCGGAGGACACCTTCTATATCGCCAGCGGAAAGATCCTAAAGCATCACGCTATGGAAAGTGAGAACTCAAAATGAGGAAAATAGCGAAGGCAAGACTAGGTTGTACTTACTAAGAAAATCGACTCCTCCCAATTGTCACCCTGAGCGAAGCGAAGGGTTTTCTTGTCATGCTGAACTAAGTGAAGCATCTAATAATACTAAGATTCTTCGCCTCCGGCTCAGAATGACAGAGCTAAGAATCTTATCACATGAAAAAGCCTTTCTTGACACTGTCTGAAAAATTAAATCTTGATTAATACACTTGAATTTAGATGCCTCACGGCGTTCAGCATGACATACCATTCTTGAGACAACTTCCACCATTTAATTTCGACAAAACCTAATCTGCATTTCTCGCTTGGTCAGATTCGGTTGCACGCAACGATATCAACGAATTCTGAGCTTTGTTTGAACGTTCATAATAGTACATCGCCTCCGGCATCCATTTTTGGAGGTTCGCTATCCTCGTCCCGGAACCCGGATGCGTTGAGAGGAACTCGGGCGGTCTCGGTTTGTTCTTGGTAGCCTCCGCCATCCTCTGCCAGAAAGCGACCGACTCCCTTGGGTCGTATCCCGCTCTTGCCATGTAGATCAATCCTATCCTGTCGGCTTCGGATTCCTGATTGCGGCTGAAAGGCAATATACCTCCGACAGTCACGCCTAATCCAAATGCCTGCATCACCGCGTTTACCGCTCCCGGATCCCTGTTGCTGAGAGCGACACTCAGTCCAACTGCACCGAGCTCGGCTAGTATCCCCGCGGATAATCTCTCTGCTCCGTGATGCGCAGCTACATGCCCGACCTCGTGCGCTAACACCGTAGCCAGACCCGCGTCGCTCTTCGCAATCGGCAGTATGCCGGTATAAACGCCGATCTTTCCTCCAGGGAGAGCAAAGGCGTTTATAGTATCGTCTCCATCGATCACCCTGTATTCCCAGTTGTATTTAGGAGTATCCGAAACTTTTGTAATTCTCGACGCCACCCTTGTCACTGCCTCGTTATAGCGCGGGTTATTAGAGACTCCTTCTTTCTTCACGACTTCCTGGAAAGCAGTGACTCCCATCTGGTCTACCTGTTGGGTAGGAAGCAGAATCAGCTGCGACCTCCCGGTAACAGGAGCCTGGTAGCAGTTCACAAAAACAAAAACAGAAACAATCGCTATTAATAAAACAAATAATGATTTCGCCATCAGATTAGATTGTCTCACTCTATTCAACATGACGACACCACCCTTATCATTTTTACTTATAGTATAACTAAAACAACCTTTAAGAATTAGAAAAAGCAGGCACAAAAAAACGGGGACAGGTTTTCATCTTTTGGGTTTTAAATTTAAACACAAGGTGACAACGCGTCCCCTGATCTTTTCTTCCTAAACTAAAGCCTCTTACGCCTTGAGGTTTGCCTGTTTTATCCTTCTTATTCCCTCATCAATGTCATCGTCCGAGACCGCGTAAGTAACCCTGACATAACCCTCTCCCTGGTCTCCAAAAGCTGTTCCAGCAACGACGGCAACACCCACTGTTTCAATGAGCCTGTTTGTGAATTCCTGCGAAGTTAAACCGGTTCCAGTAATATCGGGAAAAGCATAGAAAGCCCCTGACGGCGTGTCACACTTTATGCCCGGTATCGAATTCAACCCGGCAATCATCCTGTCGCGCTTCTTCTGCAGTAGTTGCGTCTTCTTCACCGTCCATTCCTGAGGTCCGACCATAGCCGCATAGGCAGCTTTCTGGATGAATGCGGCGACGTTTGTAATAGTGTCCTGTAGAAATATGGACAATTTCTCTATCACCGGTCTCGGAGCGACAGACCAGCCGATTCTCCACCCGGTCATAGCGTAGGTCTTGGAAAAAGTATCTATCACTATTGTTCTCTCGGCCATATCCGGGACTGCCGCTATAGTTTTGTGCTCTTTACCATCATATGTTACGTGCGAGAAAATCTCGTCCGAAATGACCATAAGCTGTTTGTGTTTCAAACAGAGCTCGGCTATTTCCTCGGGGTTTTCCACCAGATGCCCGTTAGGCCTTTGGGGAGTGTTGATAATCAACAGCTTGGTCTTAGGAGTTATCATCTTCTCAAGCTTTTTAATGTCAAACTGCCAATCCGGCTTTGTAAGGGGAGTGTGTTTTATCGTCGCCCTTGCATATTTTGCCCAAACCTCGTCGGGGGGGTATCCAGGGTTTGGAAAAATGACCTCGTCTCCGTCTTCCAGGAACGTTAAAAGAGCCATGTTGAGCGACTGTTTTGCCCCGGCAGTTACTATTACCTCTTCCGCAGTCGTTGGCCTTCCTCTTTTTGTCATCTCTTCTGCAATAGCTCCTCTCAGCTCCGGCAGACCGGGTCCCGGGTCGTATCTCACATACCCGTCTTTGAGCGCCTTCACCGTGGCGTCAAGCATATGTTCCGGCGTCTCAAAATCCGGACCTTGGTAATCGCCTTTTTCAAAATGGATTACCTTTTTCCCAGTGTTCTTTTCCAGCTCCTTTGCCACCCTCATGCTAGCCCACTGCTTGGGCGGGACAAAATGATTTATCCTTTTACTGAACGGATATGTCATTGACATGGACTGTACCTCCTTTTGTTAGGAAAAAATTTATAGACTCTCCCATCACCCTTGACTAACTTTACGACCCTTAAACTCCGTCTCCTTTTTATTTACTTCAGCCTGGTCGGCTAGAATACCCCTGGCTATAACTGAAAAAACCTCTTCGGCCGTTTCCTCTGCGCTCTTGTCTGTCTCATAAAAAAACATTACTGACCTCACAAGCCCGAATATTATTTGAGAAGTCAGCTTTATGTTTGCCGGTCGAAACGAGCCTTCTTTTACTCCTTTTTCGAGAATCTTCTCATAAAGCTTTATTCTCCTCAGTCTCCAGTGCTCCGTGAACTCGAAATGCTCGCGAATTAGATGCGTCTCATCCCTGCTCAGAATGCGGAGCACATCCAGGTTTTGACGATAGAAGCTGAATATAATTCTTAAGATCTTTATTAGCTTTTGGGGCGCCGGATCGCTCTTCGCTATCTCCTTCTCAAGAAGCGATTCTATGGCCTCGTGGCGGTCTTCCAAGATTTCCAGATACAGTTTCTCTTTCGATTCGAAGTAGAGGTAGATTGTTCCCTTTGCAACTCCAACTTTCTCGGCGATATCGTCCATAGTGACGTCATGGTAGCTTTTTTCCGAGAACAGTTGAGCGGTTATTTTTATAATATCCTCTTTTCGCCTTTCACCTTTTGAGCGGTAGGTTATTTGAGGAGTTCTTGTACCGATTATCTTTTTTGCTCTTGCCAAGATCATCTCCTTTTTAAATAACTGACCAGTCAGTCAGTAAAAACATACTTTACTACAACCCGATTCCACTTGTCAAGTAGTTTTTTTATTTTAGGGTTATGTCTGAAAAATCCTTTTGTTTTTGGCTTTCAACTTTTTACTCTTGAATCCTTAAGCTGTTCTTTGAAGTCAAAACTTCGATTATGTATAATCAGTTGCTCAATGATTCCTCTTCGCGATAGAATCCCATCAAGCAGTTTCCCCATTGTTAATATAACAATTATCGTATTGAATGTTTTAGTATTTTTTTATGAATTCTCTCTTGGCAGCGACCTTAACAATTTCATTAATGATTATGGACTCGTCCCTGCGTCTCTTCTTTCTTCTCAAGAAACGGGTTTTATTGACCGCATTTATCCATTTTTCACGTCAATGTTTCTTCACGGTGGATGGCTTCACTTGATAGGGAATATGCTCTATCTATACATATTTGGGGATAACGTAGAGGATAGAATGGGTCACTTCAAGTATCTGTTATTTTATTTAATATCAGGGTTTGCAGCGGCATTTGCACAGATTATTGCTAATTTGCATTCTACAATTCCAATGGTTGGGGCAAGCGGCTCAATATCTGGGGTCTTAGGCGCTTACATACTCTTCTTCCCAAAATCCAGGATTCTAACCCTTGTTCCTATTTTTTTCTTCATACAGCTCATCGAAATACCAGCCTTCATACTACTTCTGCTCTGGTTTGTAATACAATTTTTCAGCGGCGTCGCTTCGCTCGCTGCAACCCAGAATACAGGAGGCGTTGCTTTCTGGGCGCATATTGGAGGTTTTGTTGCAGGCATTATTCTCGCAAAGCTTTTTCAGAAAAAGGGGTATCATCGTACGGGATGGTTTGGCAGGAATTATAGTTAGTAAAGAGATAGTAAGGCGCGGCTGCCTTACTATCTCCATTCAAGACTGATCGTCTCTAGATGGTTTACCAAACATGATAAGCTCTAAAAAGAAAAAAAATTCCCCGGACATTTTAGCAATCCTCGTAGGAGGCGGTCCCGCTCCCGGGATTAATGGAGTCATTAGCGCCGCAACAATCGAAGCTATAAACCGGGGCAAAAAAGTAATAGGTATATTAGACGGTTTCAAGTGGATCGCCCAGGGAGATAAAACTCACATCCGCAGGTTAACGATTGAAGACACATCCAGAATCCATCTAACCGGCGGCTCGATCATAGGAATATCCAGAGAAAGTCCATTGACAAGTCCTGAGAGGATGAAGAACACCATAAAGGTTCTAAGGGAGCTTGGGGTGAGATATCTCATCACCGTCGGCGGTGACGGAACGATGTTTCTTTCTAGTCGAATCGAAGAGGAGGCTAAAAGACAGATTAAAATAGCTCATGTACCGAAGACGATTGACAACGATCTGCCCCTTCCAGACTATATTCCGACTTTTGGGTTTGAAACGGCGAGACACCTGGGAACAAATATTGTTCAGTATCTCATGGACGACGCTAAAACAACAAGCAGATGGTATTTCGTCGTAACAATGGGAAGAAAAACGGGTCATCTCGCGCTGGGAATCGGAAAGGCATCAGGCGCAACGCTAACAGTAATACCGGAGGAATTCGGCAGAGGTAAAGTTTCTCTCGACAAGCTTGTTGCCATTCTCGAAGGTGCAATTATAAAGAGGATGAGCATAGGAAGAGAAGACGGCGTTGCAATTATTGCAGAGGGACTTATAGAAAAACTTGACGAGAATGAACTAGAGAACCTGGAGGACATCGACAAAGACGAGTTCGGACGAATACGCCTCTCAGAGGTTGATCTTGAAAAATTATTGAAGAACGAAACTAAGAAACGTCTTACACAAAAGGGGATAAAAGCAAGAATCGTAGACAAGAGAATTGGCTATGAACTCAGGTCGGCTCCTCCTATTCCATTTGATGCCAAATATACTCGAGACCTTGGCTATTGCGCCGTCAAGTTCTTACTCGAAGGGGACACAGGAGCTATGATCAGCATCCAGACAGGTAAGATGGTCCCCATCTTTTTCAGTGAGATTTTACACTCGAAGACAGGGGCAACGAGGATTCGTTACGTAGATATTAATACTGAGGCCTACGAGGTCCCGGAAAAATATATGATAAAACTCAAACGGGAAGATTTTGAAGACACTAAACAGTTAAGAAAACTGGCCCGCACGGCAAATATGAAACCCAAGGAGTTTGCAGAGTACTTCTCTAAAGCGGTAAGATGGTAGTTCAAAAAAGTCTTTATGTCCCAGTTCATTAACAATAAAATAACACAGTATTAGAAGCCTCTAAACCCAATCTTCAATAATCTTTGCCAGATGAAATAATTCCGTATTGAATAAGAAGTCGAATTTTGCGCTGCAGTTTTACTATAACTATAAATTTGCGATTTACTTGATTATACCAAACATTTTCCTTATGTTATAATGGAATTTAGATAAAAATAAGAATCTTAACTCGATCTCAATCCAAACAAACAAAATGAACAATAACAGCAGGTTAATCCAAGCTAATTCGTATCAAAATTATTATACTTTTTTATTACTGCTAATCTTCTGTTTTTTGACAGCCGGTTTTGAATCAACAGCCCTGTCAGAGCCTCCCCGATACTCTGAGGTGAAATTTAGCACGATTAGGGGAGAGATCTTTGTTAATCCTCGATATACGGGGAACATCACAAATGTAAGAAAAATTTTTGATTACACACCTTCGACAGCCAATTTGGGATATGATCTCGAAGTGATAGATAATGCTTGGGAAAGTATTGTCGTTCCCTCGTCTGAGCCTGATATAAAAGGTCTAGTCGTCTCAGGAGAAAAGGGAACATTGAAGATTGATTTGTCCGGCGGCGATTCTCCAATTGCAGTAAACAGACTTCAGCCGCTGAGTGACCTTATTATTAGCCTCGGACAGCTTAGCGCAACTCTTCTTATGCCTACCAGAATTAATATAACTCAGCCGAGCGATTTTGAGATAGGTATATTAGATCACAAGGGTAATAAATTCATAACCGGGGATATAGTTGCGATGAATAATAATCAGGTTGCAATAAGGTTCGAAGGGTTGCCATCCACTGTGGTTGCTGAAGACGGGATGGTTCGAATCAGTCTTAAAGAATCTGGCGACAAGTTCTTGAACGGAGATATAAAAGCATGGGGTTATAATGTTTTTGTTTCTGATACTGACATTGAAAAGCCTTCTCCAATAAAAGCCGAAGTGTTTGGTCTCCCCATGGAAGCTAAACTCCAATTTGCTTTCCAATCACTCCCGGGACAAGAGATTACTCCGTCTACCAAGACTCTTACAGTAAAAGAAATTAACTCGGGCGAACCAATCGTAACTATTGTAACCTCAATCCCAGGGGCTCAACCGCTAAGTGTTTCAGTTGAATGGATAAAATGATTAAAACTATTCCGTTCTTGCTTGTCGCCGGCAAATTCTTTACAATTAGGGTGTCTTATTAGATTATTAAAGATACCGTAAAATATAAAAAAGAGGTGAGGTTGTTATGTCTGGTCATTCAAAATGGGCAAATATTAAGCATAGAAAGGCAGCAGTCGATGCAAAGCGTGGGAAAGTATTTACGAAGATTATAAGGGAACTTACAGTAGCCGCGAGGCTTGGAGGAGACCCAACTACCAATTCACGCCTCCGCATAGCCATCGCTTCTGCCAAAGGTCAGAACATGCCAAAGGATACAATAGATCGTGCTATAAAGCGAGGCACGGGTGAGCTTGGCGGAGAAGAACTTCACGAAATCGTTTATGAGGGATACGGTCCTGGGGGAAGCGCGGTACTTGTTGAAGTGCTCACCGACAATAAAAACCGCACAGTGTCTGATATTAGAAGAATCTTTACAAAATACGGTGGCAACCTTGGAGAAAGCGGCTGCGTTGCGTGGAGTTTCGAGAAAAAAGGAAGGATCGCTTTTGAGAAGGGAAGTGCGGACGAAGATAAGCTTTTTGAGATTGCACTGGAAGCCGGGGCAGACGATGTAAAAACAGAAGAAGGTGAACTTGTTGTGATCACACCAACAGATACCTTTGAGTCTGTTAAAACAGCCGTCGAAGAGTCAGGACTTAAATATAGTTCGGCTGAAGTCACTATGATCCCTCAGAACAGCGTTAGAATTGACGGAAAGGAGGCCGAACATATGCTTCGTTTGATGGAGGCCCTGGAAGACAGTGACGATGTCCAAAATGTGTACTCGAATTTTGATATTGCTGAAGAACTTATGCAGGCATTCGGATAAATCTAATGAGGGTTCTCGGAGTTGACCCGGGCTCGAGGGTTTGTGGTTACGGGGTCATGGAGAGCCGAAACGGGGAGCTTACACATATAGAAAGCGGCTGTATTGTTCCCTCTTTGACTTTTTCACTTCCAGAGAGATTAAAAGCGATTTATGAAGGTCTTAGAGAGGTAATAAACCGTTCTGCCCCCGATTTTATGTCTATTGAACAGGTGTTTTTTGCAAAGAACGCAAGAAGTGCGCTCAAGCTCGGAGAGGCAAGAGGGGTTGCGCTTCTTGCTGCTGCGGTCTCAGGAATTCCCGTGCATGAATATGCTTCTACAGAGGTAAAACTCGCTCTTACAGGGCGAGGCAGAGCGAGCAAGCTGAAGGTTCAGGAGATCATTTCTCAAATTCTAGGTATTTCCGAATGGAAAAGAACCGATATTTCGGATGCTGTTGCGATTGCGCTTTGCCATATCAACATTTCTGAAATAGAGGATAGGTTTGGAGTCGAGGTAGTTAGATCCCGAAGAAGGAGGCGTCGCTGGACAGAGGATGATTTCACTTCTTAGGGGCAGGATCGTCGAAAAATCATTGGGAAAGATAGTTATTGATATTCACGGTGTTGGATACGGGGTTACAGTCCCTCTCTCTACTTACTACCGGCTTCCAGAGCTCGGAGGCGAGGCAGAGATCAAAATCCATACCAATATGAAGGACGGCGGAATAGAGCTCTTCGGTTTTCTAACCGATGATGAGAGAAGGATATTCACGTCGCTTCTCGGCGTATCCGGCGTGGGGCCGAGAGTAGCAACAAATATCCTTTCCAGCATATCTCCGTCGGAGCTTGTGTCTGCTATTTCTTCGGGAGACCTCGTAAAGAAAAAGATTCCGGGAATCGGCCCCAAGCTGGCTTCGAGGCTTGTCACAGAGCTAAGGGATAAGGTTGAACAAATTCAACCAGTGCGGGAGGCTGTGGAGAAGGCAGGGATTTTGGAAGACGTAATCTCGGCACTTCTCAACCTCGGATACAAGAAACCTGAAATCGATGAGCACATCGCTCCACTCGAGGATATAACATCGAAAGAGAAAGATATAGAAAAGGCTTTGAGAGAATCGCTCAAGATTATGAGAAGGGTTTAAAGATATCGGATGCATGATGCAAGATACAGGATGAAGAAGAATAAAATAGATCATGAATCATGCATCAGCTCATTCAGGAACTATTGATGTTTATTTGTGGCTAGATATTTAATGTGGTATTTGTATAAAAATGGATGAAAGAGTAATAACTCCCAAACTCCAGGAAGAAGACACGCTTTTTGAGTCCAACCTCAGGCCGAAGCACCTGAAAGAATATCTAGGGCAGACCAAGGCAAAAGAGAAAATAGAGATATTTATCGAAGCTGCGCGCCGCAGGAAAGAGGCACTTGACCACGTGCTTCTCTACGGCCCGCCGGGGCTCGGAAAAACTACTCTCGGCCATATCGTTGCAAATGAGCTCGGCGTGAAAATCCACGCTACGTCAGGCCCTGTAATTGAGAGGATTGCCGACCTGGCTTCTATTCTCACCCATCTCAACGATGCGGATGTTCTATTCATAGATGAAATCCACCGCCTTAATCGGATAGTCGAGGAGTATCTCTACTCGGCGATGGAGGATTACAAAATCGACCTCATGATCGGAGAGGGCCCGACGGCAAAATCAATGAAGATAAGCGTGCATAAATTCACATTGATAGGAGCTACGACAAGAACCGGGCTCATTACATCACCACTGAGGTCGAGATTCGGAGTTGACCTCAGGCTTGATTACTACACGCCGGAAGAACTGGAAGCGATAATAAAAAGGTCTGCTCGTATAATGGGAGTGAGAATCGCAGTAGATGGATCTCAAGAAATCGCGCACCGTGCAAGAGGAACTCCGAGAATTGCAAACAGGCTCCTCAGAAGGGTTAGGGATTTTGCCGAGGTCAAAGCGGACGGTGTTATCAATCTGGGAGTTGCCAAAAGTGCACTTGAGATGCTCGAAGTGGATTCTCTTGGACTCGACAATTTAGATAGGGCCATACTCTCTACGATCATCGAGAAATTCAAAGGCGGCCCGGTTGGAATTGAAACGATTGCCGCAGCGGTGAGCGAGGACAAAGATACAATAGAGGATGTATATGAGCCTTTCTTAATTCGTCAGGGGTTAATCGCCAAAACCCCGAGAGGGAGAACCGTTACTCCCCTCGCTTATTCACACCTTAAGATAAAACCTCCCCATATGCAGAGCGGGCTTTTTTGAGGATTGGAGATATTAGATAAGACAAGTGCGATCGCCAAGACCACCAGAACTATTTCAAGTGGTAACTACAAGTCAACTTAATCTTATGTACTCCAGTAAGCGTGCACTTTTTTTAATTCTTGAACCCAACATATTAGGATATCGTTGGTATCGCGTCCAAGCTCTTCGGCTAGTTCGAAAAAACCTGAGCCTGGTTGCATGTCTCCGTATTTGTGAACTACTATTACACTAAGCATCCCACGACCAGCGTTACTCTCTTCCGTGGAGATTTCCCCAAGCATAGCAGCTAGAGCGTATGAATCAGGCTCTAAATGCAGCGTTTTTACTTGTTCAGTCAGTTCGGAATACGTTATCATTCCACGAATTCTTGCACGCTCTGCGAGAATTTTCTTCATTCCCTTTTCGCCTTATTCCAATCATAAAACGAATATCCATACCTGGTTGTCATATTTGTCTCACATGAATGGACTCGTCACATTACTTTTATAACCGAATTGCTAAGCTTACGTGACAAATTGTGTCCGCCCCCCAATTGTTCCTTCGCAACTCAGAGAAATGCTGTAATTCAACCATATGATCAGCATATGATCACGGCAACACCAGACAAATAAATTGACCGAAAATTTTGAATCCGCGATTCTGGGGAATCTCACCCACTTAAATTCTCCTCAGGAAAGATATGCTTTATAAATTCCTCTGCTGAGGCTAAATCTTTCTCGATATCTTCTTCAGTTATTCCCAGACCACCAAAGGGCGGATACCTATCTGCAATGTAATATGATGAAACTCTTTCACAAAATTCGTTAAATGAGCTAAGCTCGGGCAGAAATTTTACTGCCTCATCCACTAGGGCGTCTAATCTATGTATTTTCCTCAATTTCCAACCATGCTTGATTAAGAAGGCTTTAAGGTATTTTTTAAACATTGCTGAAGAAAGAACCCCGATGCATATACATCCATTTCTCTCAGGTTTCTTTTAGATCGTTCCCAGTCAATTCTGGCAATTCTTATCCATTCTTTTATTCTTTCTTCTTCTTTTTTCATAGAATGATGCCCTCTTCTGTAATGGTTTGGATGAGAGCATCTTCTATAGCTATTTTCTGGCTGAACTCCTCGGGAGTCAGAACAATCGGAGAGATTGGCAAGCCATTGCGGAGGTCTCTAATTATCTTAGAGACCGAGGTCATTCTTTCAATCATTCTTTCTTTGGTAGGTGAAATTACAAGGATATCGACATCGCTATCCTCTGTCTCTTCTCCCCTCGCGTAAGAACCAAAGAGGATAACCCTCTCTGCATTATACTCTCTTTTCAGTCTTTCACTTATCTTTTGTAGACGTTCGCTCATTTCCTGGTTCATGGTCTTATTTTCCTAATTCATATAATATCATAAGTGCAGTTGATTTTGGAATTCAGTAAAAATGATAAGTCTAATGTGAAATTATTCCACATTAGATAATTTATTTTTCAGCGTCTGTAATGCCTTAACAATTTCCTCTGATTGTTCCTCAATCATAGAAATCAACTCCTCAGGCGTGCGTTTATCCTCTTTTTCTTTGTGATTGGGATTGACTGCTTTTAGGTCGTAGTTTTCTGCTTGAATCTTGTCTATGGATACATGCCAGGAACGTCCGCTTGTTCCTCGTTTCGGAAGGAGTTTAAAAAACTCGTCAAAATGCTTGGCAGTTAATAGATGTCTTTTGGTTACATTCAGGTCGGATAAATCGTAGTACCAGACCTCTTTTGTAAGGTTTCCCTTTGTGAAAAAGAGAAGGTTGGTCTTGCTTCCCGCGCCCGCGTTCATGAAGACCCTTGTCGGAAGGCTCACGATGCACCAAAGATCGCATTCATGAAGAAGCTTGCGCTTGGTCTCGACGAAAGCCGACTCGTTCGTGCGAAAGAGCACCCCTTCATCAACTACAATTCCACACCTGCCACCCGGCTTAAGGTTGTCTATCACATGCTGGAGGAATAGAATTTGGGTTGCACTCGTTTTGTAGGCAAAGCGAGTTTGAGCGTCTTTCCCTTCTTTTCCGCCAAATGGAGGGTTGGTAAGAATCACATCAAAAAGTTCAGGTGCTCCTTGAAAAAGTCCACTATAAATCTCAAGCCCTGTCAGAGTGTTCCCGTGCCATATATGCGGTTCGTCAATATCATGAAGAAGTAGGTTAGCTAATGCGATTGGATAGACCAGCCTTTCCTTTTCTCTTCCATAGAAAGATTTTGTCTTGAGAACTTCAAAATCATCTACCGTTTTTGCTTTTTCTTTCATATGCATATTTGCCTGAACCAAAAACCCCCCGGTTCCACAACATGGGTCATAAACAGTCTCACCGATCTTTGGGTCAATCACTTTTACCATTACTCGGACAATTTCTCTGGGAGTGAAAAACTGGCCTCCGTCGTTATTTTTCTCACCCATCTTCTGAAGAAGTCCCTCGTATACTTGAGAGATTGTGAACATGTGGGTCTCATCAACCCGGTCAAGGGAGAGTTCTTTGATTTTGTTCAGTACATCGCGGAGATTGTTCTCCGTGTCAATTCCCGTGCCTTCAGTAAACGAAAGAACTTCACTTATAACCCTTTGGCGTGGGGTCGCAACGCTCCTGTTTTTAAGGCTCCTTAAATACGGTATGAGTTCACCATTTATAAAGGACATAAACGCTCCGGGCTTGATTTTTTGTAGTCCCTTTTTTTTCGACCCGTAGTCTGCGTTCTCAAACCTAAAACCCGCCGGAGTCGCCCAATCTCGCCAGCGGTAGGGGTACTCTAATAAAGGAGCAAACTCAATTCCCAATGACGTAGCCTCTCTTGCATTCCTCTCTTCTTTCTCGTCGAGAATGCGAAGGAAAAGCATCCAGGTAAGCTCCGGCACATACTGAAGAGCGCCCGCCCTTCCAGACCGCCGCATAATATCGCAGATGTTTTTTATGCAGCTATTCAAAGATTGTGGGGTTGCGATTTTACGGAGATTGTTCTGTTTGGACATATATTCTCTCTTTAAAAGTTTTCTCTAAATGCATTTCTCAAAATCACCTGGGGTAAGTAACTTACCGTTTCCATCTGTTTTTGGATTGTTATTTTCAGTTTTTCAATCTCTCCCAGCTTTGCCTGGTGATTTAGGACGATGAGCTGTTGTTCCTCCAGCGACGGTGGAAGAGGAATCAATTGATTCAGGAACTCTCTGCGATTGAGGTTTCTAAGACCTGTCGTGGTATCTTGCACCAACTGCAATACCCTTTTTGCTCGAGGGGATTGTAGATAAAAGTACAGATAGAAAGAATCCACTAGACCCGTAATAGCTCTTAGCCTCATCGTAAAATTGGAGAAAAGATAAATCCTGTCATCAGGCGGGATAAAAATCGCACTTTTCCCAACCAAATTTTTGCTGCCGCTCGACGTAGCTACCAGGATATCTCCTGTTTTTAATGATTTTTTTGACAAGTGCCTTGATTCGACCTTCCTAATCGCTACTTCATCATAAAATATTTCTCCATCCTTGATGTTATTTGAGCGCAATATAAAGTGGGGTTCGGAAGAGTTATCTGGCTCCTCTCCCCAGATTCCAGATTCGGAACAGCTTATCTCCCCTAGCCTCTTTCTTTCCCATTTCTCTGCCTCCTCGCTTTCGAAGACCTGGTCTAGGTAGGCTGCCGGCAGAGCGTTGATTGCATCTAATTGCTCTTCGCAGGCAGTCTGAGCACGCTCTGATTCCTGAGTCATTCCTCGAACATCTTCGGAGATTCGCTTTTGTTCGGACAGAGGGGGAACGGGGACAGAAATTTCTCTTATGTCTTTTTGATTTAAACTCGCCTGTCCAATAGCTCTTCTTGCATTTTTTGTATAGTAAGCTTTGCAGTAATTAGACTTGAGCCAGTAAAGAAGAAAGTGAGGAACTAAAAGATTCTCATTTACTCTTATGAGTAGAAGGTTCATTCCGTGATAAAGATTTTCAGGCACACCCTGGTATATCGCACAGTTGCCGAGCTTTTCAACGCTATTTATATGACTGAAAAGGATGTCACCGCATTTAAGCTTGTAATATTCGAATTTCTCGACGGCTAAATCAGACCAGCCGATCCTCTCCTGATCGACAGCGCCGCTGGAGATCGTCTCTATCCTAGCAACCTTAAAACCAATGCCATCGAACCTCTGCTCCCCCACTATACCGTTTTTTATAGTCGAGAGTAGATCCCCCAACCTTGCCCATTGCCAGTTTTGTGGGAGCGAAAATTTTTCCATCACGCTCCGTTACCCTTGAACATCAGAACTCTACTCACTCAAAAGGGAGTCCTTGATTCTTGCGACAATTTCGCTGTACGCTTTTTCATCTCTTTTTTTCAAAGCTCGCACCTCACCAATCATGCGGTCAACATTTCCGAGTGTGAGCCCCGAAGGTTTTGAGCCTTCTTTGACCTCTCGAATTCGCTTGATTAGCTCGGAAAACTGACGGAGGGAGCCTCTTTCCTCTTCTGTCAAATTGTTAAGTTTCATCCTGCTCACAACCAGGTCCAAGACCTCTATGACCCAGCCAAGTTGTCTGCCGTAGCTCGCTACGTCCTCTATTATCTCTTTCTCTTTCTCCCAATCTCCCGATTTGACATTGGTTATATTAATAAATCCTAACTGTTGGCTCAAAGACTTTAGCCAGAGAGTCCAGGGATTAATTATTTGTGAGACATCACCCGATAATGGAAGCTTAGTGGTCATTCTTGAATTACCTCCTCCGATAATCTTAACCTAGTTTCGGTTTGATGGTAATTTAGCCGTTTAGGAATCGCCGATCTTAACTTCGTCATCCTAACGGAAATTGATTATTCGGAATGAGACAGTAATGTATGGAGATTTTTACTATGCAAGCTTAAAATAGGAAACGCAATGATAAATCGCTCTATCATCGATAATTTACTCCTTGAGAAGAGTAATCTGGTTTGGGGATTGACAGGAGTTTTGCTTATAACCCTGTTTTTCGGACTAGCTTTAATATCGACAGATTTTAATAGGGAAATTTCTATGACTCAACAGCCGGTATTGATACTAGTTATCATACTGATTCTGTCGGGAACGTTATATTTCTCAGTCTGCATTTTTCCTAATACGGATCGCGGTAAAAAATTGTTCGTGTGGGTCATTGCTGTGGGGACCGTGCTTAGAGTAATCATGCTGTTTTCCACTCCGATTCTGGAGAATGATTATTTCAGATACATGTGGGACGGCGCGGTACTGGCAAACGGGATTAATCCCTACGCTTATTCGCCAGAGGAGGTAATTCAAAACACTGGAAAAAATTCGTATATTCCAGCCTTGCTATCAGAGCTGGCTGAAGAATCGGACGATATAATCCACAAGATTAATTATCCCGACCTTCGCACCGTATATCCTCCTGTTTCACAGGCGATTTTTGCAACAACCTATTATTTACAGCCATGGAGTGTGTTTTCATTGCGCCTGGTATTTTTATTGTTCGATTTTGTGACGCTGGCACTGCTTCTATATATATTGCGGTTTTTAAACCTCTCTTTAATAAGCTCAGCTATCTACTGGTGGAATCCACTGGTGGTAAAAGAGATATTTAATTCCGCTCACTTGGACGTGATAGCTTTACCTTTTGTGCTAGGGGCTATCCTCTTGGCAATTCGCAGCAGGTATTTTTGGTCAATCATTTTTTTGACTTTGGCAATAGGGGTAAAACTCTGGCCCGTCGTGCTACTGCCCATAGTCTTGCGTCCGTTAATTTCAAACCCGAAGCGTTTAGTGCCAGCATTGATTCTATTTTGTATTCTTCTCCTTGCGCTCTTCCTACCTGTTTATGTCACAGGGTTTGATGAGAGTTCGGGGTTTACGGCTTATGCAGGGCAATGGGAGAACAACAATTCTATTTTTAAACTCATCCTCCTGGGTTCGGGGTTTATTCTAAAGACAATTGATATTCACCCAGGTCATGGTCAGCTTGCAACACGCATTTCGGTCTTTATGATAATATGCATCTGGATTGCGTATCTTACATATCAAAAGGTTGGCAAACCAGGTGAGATTTTTGAAAAATGTCTGTTGATAGTCGCCGCAGTTTTTCTCTTGAGTCCCACACAATTCCCCTGGTACTACACCTGGATGGTACCTTTACTAGCCATTCGGCCTAGACCTTCGCTGATTCTTCTCACGGCGCTGCTTCCCCTATATTATCTTCGCTACTATTTTCTGCCCAGAGGCCAGCTTGAGATCTCCATGTACGTTATAGTATGGATAGAGTTCGTACCTGTTTGGATTCTTCTCATTCGAGAGTGGCGCTTAAACCGACTTAGTTCTTTTACGCCAAGTCCGCTCTAGAATTAATCTAAATCGGAAACCTTCATCAAAGATGCGGGATGTGCGATAAATAAAAGATGCATGATCCATGATGCATGTTGATCTTGTATCTTGCATTGTGCATTCTGTTTTATCCTGCATCTTGCATCTTGTGTATCTCTTCTATCAACTTCGGAAGCGCGTCCTTTGCTGCTTTTTCCCCGATTTTAATTGTTGAGCTGCCACGATGAAAATCTAAAATTCCGACGTGAGACAAGGAAGGTCTTATGACGAATTCCGGGGGATATTCTTTTAAGCGGTATGCTGTCAGGCTTTTCTGCGTTACAACTGATGTTCTTTGAATGATGTCGATTATACCGGGCTCTCGTAGCCTGCTTTTTAGCATAGAATCGATCTTTTTCACTAAAGAGTTGTCCCCAATAGTGGAAGGCAAGGGTTCTTCTTTTAAAATTGTCTGCGCTTCCGGATCAGTCATCTCGAAACACGAGCTTGCAAGGAGATCAACGGCTATTATAAAATCCGCGCCAAGCTTTCGGGCAGCCTGCACAGGGACCGGTTCAAGTACGCCTCCATCTACGAGGAATTTACCTTCACAAACGACGGGAGTGAATACTGCCGGGATGGCGATACTTGCTCTCACAGCCTGATGAAGATTGCCTTCTGTAAGAGTGACTATCTCTTCATTCTTTAAATCTACACAAACCGCAGCAAAAGGCTTTTTTAAGTCCTCGATTTTATCTGCCTCAATAATCTCATTTAAAAGTTTGAGTACTTTTCTCCCGCTAAAAAGGCCTTGTTTCGGCCAAGTCGGTCCGAGAAAGAGTGGAATATCTTTAAGCGTGATTTTAGTCGAAATCTCTTCAAGTTTTTTAAGACTCCCTGCCGCGAAAGCTGCTCCTACCAGAGCGCCGATACTCGTTCCTGCAACGACATCGAATTCAATACCGGATCGAGCCAAGGCCTTTAACACCCCTATATGTGCAAATCCTTTAGCCCCGCCGCCGCCAAGTGCAATTCCAATTTTCATGTTAGTTGAATCCGTATTCTTCTATCTAAAAAAATATAAGATTATTGCTGACGTTGATAAAAGGGGACGCAAACCTTTTTTTGAAAAGCCCACTGAGCTATACACATGACGACTTGTACTGCCCCAGCCAGGCAACTAATCCATTGCCTTCAACAACAAATGAGATATGTAGTTGTGACCCTTCAGGAAACCGACTTCTTGACCATTGCGAGTACTGGTACGGAGTTTGTTGACAGAGCTTCGAATAGACGAAAAAAATAACAAACCCCAGACCCCTCTACGCCGACACAGATTTATTTACTGTTACCCTTGTTGAGTTCTTGTCTCAAATCGCTCAGAATTTCTTCTTCTATCCGAATTCTCTCTTCGATGATTCGCTTTAGCCAAGTTTGGTAACCCTTGAATTTGTGAATCTTGGCTAAGTACTTGGCCTTTCTGACTATATCCGGAGAAAGGCGAATTGAGGTTGCACCAACGGGCTTGACGAATATTGGATCCCCCCACTTGGTAAGATCATCGGCTTCTCTGGTCACTATATCATCAATTTTTTTTTCAGTAAGTTTTTTCTTCTTCATATTGGCCATCCAGTGATAATTCGGACTACGTTTTTGGGCTTAAGTTGAAATACGATTTTTAACCTCCTGCCTCCGTCTGTCCGGCCAACGAGTTGGTATCTATCGGGGAACCGTTTATTCCTTCGGACTTCATAGTTATTGAAAAAGTTTCTACTGCCTCTTCAAATCTAACACCATGCTCAGCAAGCTTATTGCTTTCCCAATCGTATTCGAAATTATAGGGGATGAAGCGACTCCAGTCCATATATAATTCATTGTCCTTTGTAGTTACATTTTACCATAAAATATATTGATTTGAATGAAATTCCTTTTGTAATAGTAGCTACATACTTGGGTTAATTTGTTGCATGGTTTTTGATTCAAAGTTTTAGCATTAGTGCGATTGCAGTTTTCTTATCCCTCTAACAAAATCTTATCAAACCCACCTTACCTCTGTCAATTATATAAGATCGCTGTTTACTAACTCAAGTAATACATACTTACCGATCTTTGTAATCCCCCAACGTTCCCCACTAAAAGCGTACGGTGACCAGCTTAATTGGGAGCGGAAATGCCAGTCTTTTCACGCCGTACCGCCTCCATTTTCTTTATTGTTTAGCAGGAATTAATAATCTAATGGTTTCGTAGGTATTCTCCTTCTAGCACTGTTATAGAAGACACTGAGTAAACAATGTAAGGAACGCAGATCTGCGTTCCTTACAGCGTAAACTGCCAACAAGCCCATCCCGAGTTAAACTAGAAGATTAGTAATTTCCCTCGCTATTTATTATCAAATTAAATTTTAAAACCATCAAACAAGCCTCTCTCCACTGGCTTTAGCAAGACGAGGGTTTTTCTAACGCGATTTTGAAGAAGACCCTTGTTTCGACAGTAACCTTTTTCTCAGCAATCGATATGCCCTGGTTCTTATCTCCTTCCACAGACAATCTACCCCTGGAGTTACTTACGGCGGGTTAACAAAATTATTGTTTATGCAGGAAATCGACAATCAATCCCGTGAGCTTCTTATATTCTATGAGAAAAGAGTCATGTCCGTAAGGGGAATTAATTTTGTGATAAGTGACATCTGTACTGTTAGCCTTCAAAGCTCTTACTATTTCTTCAGACTGGTAAGATGGATAGAGCCAGTCTGAAGAGAAGGAAGCCACAAAAACCTTTCTACATTTTATTCTTTCGAGAGATTTCTCCAGGGTTTCATACCCTTCCGCGGCGTCGTAAAGGTCGATTGCACGCAGAAGGTAGATGTAGCAGTTTGCGTCGAATCTCTCGACAAACTTTGATCCCTGATGCTCTAGATAGTTTTCGATCTCGAACTTACTGTCTAAACTCTTTTTCATCATGCTGGGGTCTCTATGTCTCCTTCCAAATTTTTGCCAGAGCCACTCGTCGCTGAGATACGTTATGTGGCCGATCATCCGCGCAATCGCAAGACCGTTGTTTGGCGGCTCTTTACCATAGTAATTCCCTTCGTTCCAGTTCGGGTCTTGCATTATCGCTTCAATGCCGACCTTATGAATTCCTATGGACTGGGGAGTTGACCTCGGAGCAGAGGCGATAAGAATTATCGAGTCCACAATATTAGGGTAGAGAATCCCCCACTCGATAGCCTGCATCCCTCCCATTGAGCTGCCTGCGACGCTGTGTATACGCTTGACTCGGAGGTGGTTAATAAGCTCTTTTTGCACACGTACCATGTCGCAGATCCCGATAACAGGAAAAGTAAAACCGTAATATCTTCCATTTTCCGGGTTTATAGAGGCTGGCCCCGTCGTGCCGCAACAGCTTCCGAGAATATTAGAGCAAATTACAAAGTACTTGTCTGTATCAAAAGCCTTGCCGGGACCGATCATAACATCCCACCAGCCGGGGGATTTATCGTCATCTCTGTGTTTTCCCGCTGCGTGCGCGCTCGCAGTGAGAGCGTGCTCTACGAGGATCACATTATCTCTGTTCTCGTTCAGCTCGCCATACGTTTCATAGGCTATGGTAATAGGCCCAAGACTCGCTCCGTTATCCAGAGTGAATTTGTTCGGCGGATGTGCAAAAGTGAGGTACTGCGTTTTAACAATCCCGACGGATCCTTTATCTACTATGACTACGGGTGATTCTCCAAATTCTTGTGAACTCATCAGGATTTATTTTGCCACGAATTAACACGAATAGATGCGAATGTAAATAATCTGGATTCAGGATGCACGATGAAGGATACAATATGAAGGATAAATTATGAATCATGAATCTTGCATCATTCATTTATCGTGCATCATGAACCCTGTTTGTCCATTCGTGTTCATTTGTGGCTTGATATCTTCTTTAATTCTGTGACTTTTCCAATGCCTGGTCGATGTCCCAGAGAATGTCATCAAGAGTTTCTAGCCCGACCGAGATGCGTATCATGTCAGGGGTTACTCCGGCTGAAACCTGTTCCTCCTCGGTAAGCTGGCGGTGCGTTGTGGAAGCAGGATGGATAACAAGCGTCTTTGCGTCTCCCACGTTGGCAAGATGGCTAAGAAACTGAAGGCTCTCGATAAATTTCACCCCTGCGTCTTTTCCGCCCTTGATTCCGAAAGTAAAAATAGAGCCTGCGCCCCTTCGGAGATATTTTTTCACAAGCTCAAAGTATGGACTGTCATGAAGTGCGGGATAGTTAACCCACGTTACAGCAGGGTGCTCCTTCAAGAATTTCGCAATGCCAAGGGCATTCGAGCAATGCCTTTCCATCCTGAGATGAAGGGTCTCTAACCCTTGAATAAAGAGAAAAGCATTAAAAGGACTTAGTGCGGGGCCGAAGGTTCTAAGCGTTTCGCAGCGCGCCTTCATGGTATAACCGAAGTCGCCAAAAGTCTCGTAGAACCTGACCCCGTGGTATCCCTTTGACGGCTCAGTCATTACGGGGAAGTTACCGTTGTCCCAGGGAAACTTTCCCGACTCGACAATCACACCTCCGATAGAGGTTCCGTGGCCGCATATGAATTTCGTGGCTGAATGCACAATGATATCGGCTCCGTATTCAATTGGCTGGCATAGATAGGGGCTCGCAAATGTGTTATCAATAATAAGCGGAATACCTGCCTCATGAGCAATATTTGCGGCGGCTTCGATGTCCAGTATGTTCCCCAGAGGATTGCCTATCGTCTCCGCAAATACGGCTTTTGTCTTTTTAGTAATTGCCTTCCTGAAATTTTCCGGGTCGTCGGGGTTTACAAATTTAGTTTCTATCCCCAGTTTTCTGAAGCTCACATCAAACTGAGAGTAAGTGCCTCCGTAGAGCGTGCTCGACGAAACCAGTTCATCTCCGGATTCCATAAGGGTAAAAATCGCCACCATCTGTGCTGCCATTCCCGATGCGACTGCCAACGCTCCTCTGCCGCCTTCCAAAGCTGCCATACGTTCCTCAAATACAGCGTTTGTGGGATTCATAATCCGGGTGTAGATGTTTCCGAAGGTCTGTAAATTAAAAAGGCTGGCCGCATGGTCGGTGCTGTCGAAGACGTAGGCTGTCGTTTGATATATAGGGACGGCTCTGGCTCCCGTGGTCGGATCCGGGAGATGTCCTGCATGGAGGCAAAGAGTCTCAAAACCAAACTTTCTATCGGGCATTTGCTTTTCTCCTCAAAATTAATAGCTAACCACATCAAATAAATTGTCATTGCGAGCGTAGCGAAGCAATCGTATCTTTTGAAGAGAAACGGTTCCTAAAACTTGAGATTGCTTCGTCACTTTGTTCCTCGCAATGACGGGCATTAGCTAATACGGCAGCGACCTTGGTCTCTTTGAGGAAATCACCTTTGTGTTTACCCCGATGAAATTAAGACCGCCAAAAAGCCGCGCACGCTCGATCTTCATACAGTGGTTCATGACTACCATAAGCCCAGCTTCGCGTGCTCTCTTGGCTGCTTCTTCGTTTATAATCCCAAGCTGCATCCAGACCACTTTCGCCCCTATTTTAATGGCATCTTCTACAATCGGCGGCACGTCTTCGGGCTTTCGGAAAATATCCACGACGTCAATCTTTTCGGGGATGTCGAGTACTGTCGGATAGCACTTCTCTCCCAGAACTTCCTCGTAGGCAGGGTTTATGGGAATTATCCTGTAGCCATGGTCTTGAAGATACTTCGCTGCAAAATAACTCGGACGATACCAGTTTGCAGAAAGCCCGGCCACTGCAATAGTGTGATTCTCTTTTAGAATCCGGCGGAGGGTTTCTATATCATCATTCATTTGTAATCACCTCGGTAAAAAGCGGGAAATTCAACCAGTTGAAGGAATTACTATATAATCTACCCTAGATTGGTTATGAGCTACAACCCCACCATAGTACATTAGTGAGTGTGTCATTTGCAGTTACTCAATTACTGCATTCGGGTATGACATCGAGAGGCATACATAGTGAGTTGCCAACACGGAAGAGATTTTAAGATGGTAGAAGGTTTAAATATAATCTCAGCCTAAGTCCGAGAAATTATTTCGATCATCATATTATTTGTAGAATTTCATATAGTTGACACTCAGGTCGCAATTTCCTATCATACACTCCGAACAGGTTAGACTCCAAAGTAAAGTAACTTACAATGAGCACAGCTTTATTACCACCAGGTCCCAAAGGAAAGCTGTTCGTAGGCTCGCTGCTAGATTTTTATCGTGACATTCTCGGATTCTTGACCCGAGCCGCCCGCGACTACGGGGATATTTCTCATTTCAAGCTTGGCCCGCGTAACACCTTCTTATTGAATCACCCTGATTTAATAAAAGATGTTCTCGTAACGCATCACCGGAATTTCCTCAAAAGCCGCGCATTGGAGAGAGCCAAGCTTGTTCTTGGGGATGGACTCTTGACCAGCGAAAAGGAAGTCCACCTTCGCCAGCGCAGGATTATTCAGCCCGCTTTTCATCAAAATAGAATCGCAAACCATGGCAAGGTAATAGTGGAATACGCTTCACGCATGGGAGAGCAATGGCAGGATGGGAAGACGGTTGACATAAATAATGAGATGATGCGCCTGACAATGGCGATTGTGGCTAAGACCCTTTTTGATGCGGATGTCGAATCGGAAGCAGGGGATATCGGCAAAACCATATCTGTAATCATCGAGATGTTCCCGAGGACGGTGCTTCCTTTCTCTGAAATCCTCGATAAACTCCCGCTGCCCAGCACTCGCCGGTTTGAAAAGGCCCGTGAGAGACTCGATACGATTATCTACGGAATGATAAACGAGAGAAGAGTTAGCGGAGAAGACCGGGGCGACCTTCTTTCAATGCTGCTACAAGCCCAAGACGAAGAGGAGTATGGAAAAGGCATGTCGGATATGCAGGCGCGCGATGAGGCAATGACCCTTTTCTTGGCCGGGCACGAGACAACTGCAAATGCTCTTACATGGACATGGTATCTTCTCTCTCAACATCCAGAAGTTGGAAATCGGCTTCGCGAAGAAATCGATGCAGTACTGGGCAAACGCTTGCCGGCCGTGGATGACCTGAATCACCTTTCATACAGTCGTATGGTTCTTTCCGAGTCTATGCGGCTTTACCCTCCGGTGTGGGCTGTGGCCCGCCGTGCGATTAAGGATTACGAAATAGACGGATACGTAATTCCTGCAAACAGCTTTATTTTCATGAGCCAGTACGTTACTCATCGTGACGCTCGATACTTTCCCGACCCGCTCCTGTTTGACCCTGAGAGATGGACTCCGGAAAAGCTGGCCTCACGTCCTCAATTTGCATACTTCCCTTTTGGGGGCGGGCCGAGACGTTGCATCGGCGAATCGTTTGCCTGGATGGAGGGAATTCTGATTATCGCAACTCTTGCACAGAAATGGAGTATGCGACTTGATGCCGGCCAACGTGTTGAGCTAAAACCCCTTATAACACTCAGACCGAAATACGGAATGAAGATGCAGCTCGAAAAGCATTAGCATTGCTCCGGTTTCGGTCTTAATTTTCCCGTTTGGGCGGCTTCATGTACAAAAATAATCCGATAACTAAAATTACAGATAAGAGCAATAATATGGAATAAACGGCTAAATCGACTCTGACTCGGAGGAAAGCCCCGGAAATGCTTTCCTGATAGATAACATGATATATAAAAAGATATGTGAAGTTTATGAAAACTCCAGTGTAGACCAAAGCCGTACTCATTCTAGAGAGAGCAATTGATTTCCTTTCGGCGGTCGAAAACCAGTAACTCCTCCAGGGAACATTCATGAGCGATTCTGGAATCCTCGATAGGCAAAATTGAATCCCCAGAAAAACAAGATTTAATCCCAAAAGGAAGCCTACATGCCAGACTAGGAAACCCGGTTTGTCTTGCCACCTGATGGGTTTATTATTCAGGTCAAATTGAACTGCTATCCGGTCCGGCATGGTTGCATAAGTCGCGATCAAATACAAAATAGAGGATAAGAACAAAACTGTCCAAAGGATGAACCCCATTCTTTTTAAAGTCATGTCTTTTTATCCTCCAAGCAGAATAGACCCGCTTGTAAAGAACGTTCCTGCGACACAAGCAGTCATGAGACAGGCCAGTGTAGCCGCAAGTAGAGCGCGAAGCCCGGCTTCACCAATAACCCTTTTCCTATCCGGAGCTAGGGCCGAAGGAATGGCGCTCCTACAGTGGTTTGACCACTAAGTTTTGTGGGAGCAGCTTCTAGCTGCGACAATTTGATGAATGTAAGGGATTAGCTGAAAATGAAATTGATAAATGAAAAAGGTGCAGCCCTCCCTTTTTCTCCGTTCAATCGAGCAGCTATCTATATTCCACTCGCTAATCTTCGCCCGCGGTTGTACGAGCCTTCGATATCAATCGTTTACCCATGTCTTTGATTGCAGCTTCATTGGTCAACAGTAGGCGGCGCCAAGCAGCGCTCCACAGTCGGAGCAAAGGCTTGGAGCGGCTTAAACTCAATTTGCGTATCGAAGCCGTCCGGCGCGAAATTCCCATCCACTGCTATGACCACATTTCCCCCCTGCACCTCGATCTGCATTAACTTGCGGCATGGATCCACTGGTGTGAACACACCGAGCGCAACAGGAATCTGTGTGTCGAGCGCCACATCCATCTGCACAGCACCCTGCGGGAAAGTTGGGTTTGGCGGAACCGTCACGGCATCGAATACGGCCTCGCCGAACAGGTTCTGACCGACTTGGCTGAAAGCGTTTACAAGGCCCTTGTTGATCTTGGTAGCGAATGGAGCCCTTGCAACAGCCCACCCTGCTGCGAAGGCGACCAGGAGCGCAATCACAAAAGTAAAACCAATTAAAGAGCTACTACGGTTTACCCCCCCCCCTCAAAAAAATCCGATTCTTTTTCATTTCTGCCTCCTTTGCTGCGATTTATACCAAATCTGGCATGATGCTCTCTAATTCGTCATTCTGAGTGATAGCGAAGAATCTCACTCTACGACAGTCAAGAGACCATTCGCTCCAGCTCAGGGTGACACAAACAATACGATCATCCAGGATTTGGTATTACTCATTTTCTATCATTCCTTGAATGAAATGTAAAGTATTAATTCGGTTACATACTTTAGTTAGAGTTTACTTGAAACAATCAAGATTTGATTTATCAGACAGTGTCAGGAAAAGTTTCCTTTTTAGACAAAATTACAAGGACTGTCCTCTATGAAAAAGCTATGCAAGTGGTTTGGTAATCTTTTATTCAATCAATTTGTCTTTACCTTCATATCTTTGTAGGCATCCTTTCTACCTTGGTCCTTACAACTAGTCATTCCGAAGAAGCCTTGCGACTGAGGAATCTTAAGAAAATACAAGACCCTTCGGTTCCCTCAGGGTGACAAATGTTTCTCAATTCTCAGAGTGGGCGATAACGGAATGGTCGCGCAAAGCCTTGCCCCGAGCCAAATCGAAGGGATACGCATCTTCCTACGATTTCTCTTTCTGAAATACCGGCTTGGGAATGAAAGAATCGATAGTCGAACTCTCCCTTTGAGAGCCGTGAAAAATTGATAGCATCCCCGTATAGATAAACCCGAACTGTATCAGGAGTAGGAATGGAACCCAGCCTAAATAGCCCATGATGACTGCATAAAAGGTTTGAAACATAAAAAGCAGCCCGACAGCGAGTTCTATAATCGCAGTTATCTCTCTTGATGAACTGTATCTTCTAGCCCGCCAATTGTCTCCTTTCGATGTGACGGCAAACTTAGGGGTTCTTCTAAACTCCGAGTTCCTTCCTAAAAGCGCTTCTAATACCGCCTTAGAGTTGTTGATCGAAATACCGCTCCCGACAGCAATGGAAAGCGGCACATACTTCAAATATTTCTTCCAGTCCTTGCCATGAACCTCTTTGAGCGAAATCAAGTAGAACCTGATGACACTGATCGTGCAGGCAGACACGACGAACAAATTAAAGAACACGACCTGTTCCCAACCGAGAGAGTTCCAGAAATAAGAGATAGGAAGCATCAGAGTGAGCAGTATCAGTAGGAGAACGTATGCAAAATTTCCAAGGAGGTGAAAAGCAGCTTCTATTTTAATGCTCAATGGAAGCTCTTTTGCGGAGAGAATTCGAGGGAGAAGCTTCTTTGCAGTCTGGATCGCACCCTTTGCCCAGCGGTGCTGCTGAGACTTGAACCCGTTCATGTCGACTGGCAGTTCTGCGTTTACCGGATTGTCTTTCAGGTATACGAATCTCCATCCCTTGAGCTGCGCTCTGTAGCTGAGGTCCAGGTCTTCGGTAAGGGTGTCGTGCTGCCAGCCACCTGCCGACTCTATACAGCTCTTTCTCAACACCCCTGCAGTCCCGTTAAAATTAAAAAACGAGCCTCCATGAAACCTTGATGTCTGTTCGATCACAAAATGCCCGTCCAGGAGTATAGACTGCGCTTTTGTGAGAGAAGAGTAGTCTAAATTTACGTGTCCCCATCTCACCTGAACCATGCCGATTTTAGGGTCGCAGAAGAAATCCACAGTTTTTCTCAGAAAGTTCCTCGGCGGAATAAAATCTGCGTCGAATATCGCAATGAGTTCTCCTTTTGCCGATTTAAGGCCGTTCTCCAGAGCTCCCGCTTTAAACCCGGTTCTATTGTCTCTATGGATGTAACTTATCTGAAAGCCGAGCGACTTATAT
>Ga0187893_10001268_pt1 | contig 62233 bp, 46 predicted proteins | sample MA1701074metaG_FD_139574 | JGI IMG/M metagenome (GOLD analysis project Ga0187893, IMG submission 139574) | White microbial mat communities from a basaltic lava cave in the Kipuka Kanohina Cave System on the Island of Hawaii, USA - MA170107-4 metaG ... | reverse complement strand
CGAAAAATCTACTGCTGCCGACTGGCTCGCGTTCAACGTGATACCTGTTTGCACGAACGCTCTGAAACCCGCGGCTTCGGCGCGCAATTCATAAGAGCCCGGCAACAATTGGGAGAACGTATAACGTCCCTCTGCCCCCGTGCTGGTCTGGCGCGATTCATTGGTTGCTGTATTGGTCACCTTCACCGAAACCGACGGAATAGCGCCGCCGCCGGGATCAGTGACAAGACCGGTCAGGTTTGCCGTAAAGGTTTGCGTCCTGCAAGGAATCGCGGCCAGGATCGCAATGAGCGCACAGCGGTAGTATTTCATAGACACCTCGAAGATGAATCCGTGAGTCGCACCATGATAATCTATCAAAGCGCGCAGGCACTGTCCGCAGCCTGAAATCCTTGATGACTGCCGTTGCCGGAAAAGATCGCGGGTGTGAAATTATGAGTTGCTCGGCATGCCGCGTTTTTCGGCCCTCCGGCCACTCGAAATCACCGAGCGCGCGAGACAAACTTAAAGTGGTGAGATCTTTCGATATCTGTTATGTTAAGATAATCTTATGATTACAGCTTCTGTATCAGAAACCCGGCGACGTCTGAGCGAATTAATCGAACTCGCCCGCCAGGGTGCGGAGGTTGTGATTATAAAGGATTCGCGACCCGTAGCGGCGCTTTCTCCGATCGAGCCGGAAGATCTGGAACTAGTGACAAAGATCACCGATACCAAAGCGCGCGCGCTCCACAGGTGGATCGACGCTGAGCCGAAGGTAAACTTTCCCGACGCGGCGCAGGCAGCGAGGTTCCTGCGCAAGGACATGGTTAAAAAGGAGAACCGGAAACGCCGCTGAAGATTTCTTTTACCGACCGGTTCCGTGACTGCTGTCGAGATCTCAATCAGGCGGAGAAAGCGGAAGTCCTTCGGCTTGTCATGGAGTTGGAGCAAACGTTGGCATCGCCGCAAGCGCATTCGGGCGCGGGCCCGCGAAAGCTACATCCGACGCAGATATGGGAGATCCGGCTTGGGCTGTCACTTCGCCTGTTGTTCCGGATCTCACAAGGAACGGCCGAGTTCGTGTTCCTGGGCACTCATGACCAAGTAAAGCGGCTTCTGCGCGATCTCAGGTGAACCCACCCGTACCCTGGTTTTCACTTTTTGTTTTTCACGCGCCGGTCGATAAAATCGGCGGCGGTGCGAAACAGTTGAAGCCATCGGTCGTAGCGAAGGAACCCGTGGACTTCGTCCGGGAAGACGAGATGCTCGACCTCGACCCCTTGCTTGCGAAGCGCTTCCGCGAGCGTTACACTTTCGCTGAACGGAACATTGCGGTCATCGTCCCCATGGATGAGCAGCACAGGCGACTTCCATCCTTTCAAATGGGCGTTGGGGGAGGACTCGAATGCGAGCCGCGCGACCTCGGGCTTGGCATATGGATCGTAGGCGGGCTGGAAATTCTTGATGACGATGTTCCAGTCGTGAACGCCATGGATGTCGACGCCGGCGGCGAACAGATCTGAGGCCCGCGCGAGACCGAGCGCGGTGAGGTAACCGCCATAGGAGCCGCCCCATAGACCAATGCGCCGGGAATCGACATCATTGCGGGATTGCAAATAGAGCCCGGCGCCGAGCACATCGTTGAACTCGCTGGCTCCAGCGGCGCCGTAGTTGAGCGCTTCGCGGAATTCGAGGCCGTAGCCGATCCCGCTGCGGTAGTTCACCGACAGCACTACGTATCCACGGCTCGCGAGATATTGATTGAACGCATAGGTGTTGTGGTAGTAACTCAGGTAATGCCAGCCAAGCAGCATCTGGCGGCGTGACCCGCCGTGAAAGAAGATCATGGCCGGCCGTCTGCCGTTGTTGGCTCCCGGCGGAACAAATAGTTGAGCGCGAATCTTCATTCCGTCCGACGCGGTGATCACTACAGGCTGAGGCTCGCTGAGCGAGTCGGAGGGAAAATCGAGCGGAGTGAGATCGCGCGGCGCGCCAAACGCCGCGAGGATCGCCGGGCGGGCGGGCATCTTCGCGTCGGAGCGGAAAAAGGCTACAGCTTTGCCGTCACTCGTCATGACTGGCGACCATTCGATTCCCTTGCCCGTCGTAACAGCATTCACGGGACCACCGGAGGCGGCGACGCGGAACAGATGCCGCCGGTCGATGTCGTCGCTGTTGGCGGAGTAGAGGACCTCCTTTCCGTCCAGCGCGAGCGTGACATGCTCCACTTCAAAATCGCCAAAAGTGAGAAGCCTGGGAGAGCCTCCGCCAGCGGCCGCGATCGAATAGAGGTGCAGCCAACCGTCGCGTTCCCAAGGAAAGACGATCTGACCAGTTGAGGTCCAATGGAGCTGCTTCGAGGAAACAGTTGGCTGAAAGACACTGCCGCGTCCGAGGTCCGCCGTGAACAGGACTTTCGTTTGACCGGTCGCAGGGTCAGCCACGCGAATCGACCAGGGATCGCCGGAGCGGCGGGCTTGGAACTGGAACACGTCGCGAGAAGCAGGAAGGCGGAGGAACGCGATCTGCTTTCCGTCGGGTGACCAGGATGGGTCAACGTCACGGTCTACTGAAGGATCGAGCCAGCGGATGGCCTTCGCGTTGAAGTCATAGACGCCGATGAAGCTGTGGTCGCCGCGGTTGCTTACAAAGGCGAGCTGCGCGCCGTCGGGCGACCATTGCAGCGAACCGGCCGTACCGCGAGATCGAATGAGTTGCTCCGGCTTTGAGCCTGGGTCGAAGGCGATCGTCCAGATCTGGCCCTTCAATAGGTAAGCGGCGCGTCCGCCTTTGGGAGCTGGAAGTGGCGCGTTGCCGTCCGCGAGTTTCCTCGGTTCCCCGCCCGCGATCGGAATGATCCAGATGGATTGATCGGCGCCGGCAGGGTCACTGGTGGGATTCGGGATTTCGCTCGCACGATTGCCTGCGCCACCGCGCACATAGAGGATGGCGTCGGCCGTGGGAGTCCATGCGAGCGAAGTGATTTCCTGGCCGTCATCACTCTTATACGCGGTGACCGCACGGGCGGTGTATTCAGGGGGAGAAGCGACATATATATTGCGGACACCCGCCGCATTCTGGACCCACGCTATGTGTCCTCCGGATGGGGAGGCGGTAAGTTCGGATGGGAAAGGGGTCCCCAAGAATTGCTCCAGTGTGACGGGCCGCGACTGCGCCCACACCCCCAGCGTGATTGAGAAGAGCGCAGCAAGTTTTGGAAATCCCAGATGTGGCGCAGGCACTCCTGCCTGCCGCGTCGCGACTCCTCGCGATGCTTGGCGCCCGATGCGCGTGCGTCCGGATGAGTCTGGACGCGGCACGCATGAGTGCGTCGGCCACGTCGCGTTCACCGGAGTTCGGGTTCTCATGCGGCGGCGTCCGCGACTGCGTCGGAGATGGGGGCGAGCACTGAGCTTCGCGAGTCGGACGCAGGTTTGGTGGTAAGAAGGATGAAGGAGGTCCTGGTGGCGGGATCGGCCCAGCAAATGGTTCCGGTGGACCCCCAATGGCCGAAGGTGTTGGGCGAGCACTTCTTCGCGAAGCGGTTTCCATTGACAATGAAACCGATTCCCCAGGGCTCGTTCAGTCCTTGATTCTGATTGGTGACCATGCGGCGTGCCGTTTCCGGTTTGAGGACCCGCTGGTCCGGTTCGAGGAAGTATTGCAGGAACCGGAGTACGTCCGCAGTGGAGGAATGCGCGCCGCCCCAGGGCGCTCCGAGGTCGCGCCAATAGGGACTGTTCCAATTCCAATCATCGTTGCCGGACACCTGACAAATGGCGGTGGATTCGATTTTGCGTCCACCGAGACCGAGCGAAGTTTCCTTCATCGCGAGCGGTTCGAATACATAACGCTTCAGGAAATCGCGGAAGGGAGTGTCAGTGATGCGCTCGACGATCCCGGACGCAAGCAGGATTCCCATGCTTTGATACTTGACCTGCGTGCCGGGGGAGAAAAGCAGCGGCGTCCGGCATGTACCCGCCACGAAATCCTTGAGAGGTGCGTGGCGTTTGCGCAAGTCTTCGTTTTCCGGCAGCATGTCGGGAAGTCCCGAAGTGTGAGTCAGCAGATGGCGGATGGTTATCCGATCGCGTTCACCGCCGGTGAATTCCGGGATGAACTTGCGCACGGGATCTTCGAGCTTCAACTCACCTCGATCGGCGAGGATCATGACGCCAGCGGCGGTCATTGGCTTGGTGATGGACGCGAGGAGGAAGACAGTGCCGCCGGTGGCTTTGCCGGCGGCCCAGGCATGCTCGCCACGGCTCTGGTGGACGCGGGCGGCAATATAGGTAACTTCACCGCGCTTCGCGGCGGCGTTGAGGAGCGCCTGTGCGCGGTCCAGATCGTTCTGGCGGAGCGCGAAGGTGAGTCGTGTAAGGAAGGTCCGGCGGAGCATTTTCTTATTCTCACGATTTTTTCTTGGATGCGGGCTTGGGGTCGAGATTCTGGGTAAGGTCGCCGGGAGAAATGTCGCAGCGGGCTCCTCCTTTCGGGATCTTCACCTTTGCGGTCCACAGGATGGAGTTGACCACCATGCGGCGGAAATCGGGAAGACCCCAATTGGTGTGAAAGTGCCCGCCTGTAAACCCGAAGCTGCGACCGCCATCCTTCCGCCGATGGATCCAGGCAATGGTTTCGGTGTTGGGGGTATCCTTGGGCAGCTTCGCAGTCAGTACAGGAGTGACGCGAGGATCGTTGTCGCGGAATCGTATGCGATAGTACCACTCGTCGTTCCCGGAAAAACTTTTCCAGCCCCGCGAGACTTCGTGATTGGGTGAGGCTTGGGTAGCAGCGACATCGTTGATGGGATTCGTCGAGTAGGGACGCTCGTAGTAACCGCCCAGCCAATCGAGGAGCTCGGGACCGCCATTCTCTTTAGGAATCTCGACGCAGTAGTGCATGCAACCCAGGCCCACGCCTTTACCCATCAAGCTCCTAAGTGTTTGCAAGCGATGGTCTGTGAGAAACGGATGACGTGCGCCACCATCGAGGTAGAAGAAGACGCTGCGGGCACCATTGAACACAGATTCATCATCCGGCCAGCCGCCACGAACGATGACGGGCTCGATGTTCTTGTTCTGGCGCAGCATTTTTTCGAGAAGGCTTACGCCGGCGTTAAACTCATGCGCGCCCGGTCCGTGACTGGGCCGGCCGGCTACCAGAACGATCTTGATGCCCTCGGCTGGGAGGGCGGAAGCTAAACCCAAGGCTGCAATCGCGATTCGGAGCATGAGTGCATTATGCCACTGCTGCTAATCTCGATCCATGGAATCCTTCGAAGCCATCATCATCGGCGCTGGCCAGGCCGGACCCTCACTCGCCGCCCGATTCGCCGGCGCAGGCAAAAAAACCGCGATCGTCGAGCGGCACAAGTATGGCGGAACATGCGTCAACACCGGCTGCATCCCGACCAAGACGCTTGTCGCCAGTGCACGGGCGGCTTGGGTCGCGCGCCGCGCGGCAGATTGGGGCGTCTCTATCGAGGGTTCGATCCGCGTTGACATGAAAAAGGTGAAGGAGCGGAAGGATGGCGTTGTGCGCCAGTCTTATGAGGGCCTAGAGAAGTGGCTCAAAGGGACGGCGAACCTGACGGTGATCGACGGTCATGCGCGGTTCGAGAACTCGCATACGATCGCCGTGGATGGACGGAGGCTGAGTGCGCCGCTCATTTTCATCAATGTAGGGGGACGCGCGGTCATTCCGTCGATTCCCGGGCTCGACCAAATCCCCTACCTTACCAACTCGACCATGATGGACATCGATTTTCTGCCGGAGCACCTGGTGGTGATCGGCGGCAGTTACATCGCACTCGAGTTCGCGCAGATGTACCGGCGCTTCGGAAGCCAAGTGACAGTGATCGAGCGCAGTGACCGTATCCTGATGCGCGAAGATCGAGATGTTTCCGAGGCGGTCACGCAGTTTCTCACCGAAGAAGGCATCCGGATCCTCACCAATACACAGGTGCTCCGCGCCGCTGCATCTTGTACGATCGAAACGGCGAGCGGCGCCGTTACCGGATCGCATCTGCTGGTGGCCACGGGGCGCGTGCCAAACACTCACGATCTCGGGTTGGAGGACACTGAGGTGACGCGTGACAAGCGCGGCTACATTCTGGTCGACAATGAGCTGGAAACGGAGGCGGCAGGAGTGTATGCTCTCGGCGACTGTCACGGGCGCGGAGGTTTCACCCACACCTCTTATAACGACTACGAGATTGTCGCTGCGAATCTGCTCGACGGTGACCACCGCAGCCTCGGTGACCGCTTTCCCTGTTACGCTGTGTATACCGATCCACCCCTCGGCAGGGCGGGGATGACGGAGACGGATGTTCGCAACGCGGGACGTAAGGCACTCATTGGAAAGCGGCCGATGAGTCGCGTGGGCCGTGCTGTTGAGAAGGGCGAGACGAAAGGCTTTCTAAAGGTCCTGGTCGACTCCGAGACCAAAGCGATTTTGGGCGCTTCGTTATTAGGCGCGGAGTGCGACGAGGCGGTCCATTGCCTCATCGATGTGATGAACGCTCGTCAACCCTACACCGCGATTTCGCGAGCGGTTCACATCCATCCTACGGTTTCGGAGTTGCTTCCAACGGTTCTGCAGAATCTGCAACCGCTCGAGTAGCGCCAGCGACGGTGGGACAGCGCCATGCGTGCCGATCGTAAGCGGGAGGCTTGCGCTACTCAGAACTGTACTATGGCCCCCAACTGGAGCCAGCGCTGCGCAAGCTCCGATGTCGTGTACTGACCGAAGCTGGGACTGGTGATGTTCCTGGTCACATCACGGAATGCGTGGTGGTTGAAGACGTTGTAGATCTCGCAACGGAGCTTGACCCGCACGCGATCGTTGACAGTCATGGTCTTGTAAACGTTCCAGTCGAAGTTCACCACGCCGTTCGCACGGTGGGTATTGCGGCCGAGAGTTCCGTAATTGCCGAGCAGCGGTTGGGTGAGACCGAGACTCTCCGCGTGTGCTGAAATGCGGCGACCGGCGACCGGGTCCGTGTTGAGACCGTTCGGAGCGGCTGCGCTACCTGCCGGTTGCGGGTTGAATGCGAAAGAACCTGCGGCGTTGGCCCGGCCGAGGCCACCGTTCGTGATGCCGGAAATATTCTGAAGACCAAGCCGCGGAACTGCCTCAAACGCAATAGGAAATCCGGATCTGAAACTCGAAATGCCCGACATGCCCCATCCTCCGAGCAACTGGCGGGCGAAGTTGCTCGACAGGCGTTTGCCCCAAGGCAACTCCCAGACATGTGTGATTACGGCGCGGTGGGCGATGTCGAAGCCAGAGAGGGACCGGTTGCCGCGGGCGTTTTCCGGATCCTGGAGCAGAGTGCTGTCGTTGGGGATGGTTGACAATTGATCGGACACGTCATCGATTGACTTGGCGTAGGTGTAGGCGACTTGCAGCGAGTACCCCGCCTTGAACGGCCGCGTGGCGAGCACTTCGAGCCCGTGGTAGTTCGAATTGGCCGAGTTGTCGACAAAGTTGACGACGTTGAATCGCGGGTCGCGGCGGTTGCTGCCCCGCGTGGCAATTCCGGTGAGCGCATTGAATGAGTTAGTGAACTCCTGTAGCCGCGCTGTTTCGTCGGCGATGCTCGTGGCCGCGCGGGGGCGATTGGCGTTCAAGTTCAACTGGCGAGCGCGCTGGAGAAAGTTGCCCTTTGTTCCTACGTAGGTCACTTTCATCACGATGTTCTTTGGGAGCTCATGCTGGATGCCGAAGCTCCAGTCGTGAACCTGCGGATTGTCGAGATTCGGATCGAGGACGGGATTGAGGTCGCCGTAGTTCAGCAGGTCCGTCCGCAGCCGGCCAACTTGCGCCAGACCCTGCTGCTGAATCGGCGCCGTGCCGGCGACCAGGTTGGCCCACGTATTTCCACCGGTGAAATTGCCGATACCGGTGAGATTCTGGTTGACGACCAGTGGCGGCAGACTACGCTGATTCGTAATCGGGTTCAGGAAGTTGAAATCCGCTACCAGCCCGTAGCCGCCACGAATCACCGTTCGGCCACCCCGTGGATTCCATGCGAAGCCGATCCGAGGTTGTGCGTATTTGTTCGTGTTGATGGCGTTCAGACCCGTGCGGATGCAGCCGAGGGGTCCTGAGCCCGCCGCGCCCAGCGAATCCTGGCAGTCCAGAAACAGGTTTGAAGTTAGCTTGTTCACTTCGCTGACAGCGCCATAGACCTCCATGCGGAAACCAAGATTGAGGGTAAGGTTCTTGCGGATGCGGTAGTCGTCCTGAACGAAGGCGCCGGTGAGCCAGGTTCGGAAGCCCCGCGCAGTCGAGCCGAAACGTTGGGTGAAGCCATTGGGACGGCCCGCGGCGAAGTCATCCCAGTTGAGGAAGGTATAGCGTCCCCGGATGTCCGAGTCGAGCCCTCCGTTGAGCTGGTAGCGGAAAAGGTCGCCGCCCGCCTTGACGTTATGTGCGCTGCGCGACCAGGAAACCGTGTCGCCGATCTGATACGTGTTCTGGAAGCGGCCCTGAGGGCCGCCTTCAAAATGGCCGAAGCTCGAGATCTGGTTATTGATGAATTGGATGCGCGGCCCGAGCGGAACCGTGGTTTCGAGGTGGAACAAGGGGCTGGTCCGGCCGAAGCCAGCGCGGAATTCACTGATCACTGTCGGCGAGAAAATATGGGTCTCATTCAGGTTGATGCTATAGACGCGGTTGGTGGACCCGAGTCCGAAGTTAGCAAGATTTGTGCTTCCAGAGAACGTGTTGTTCGAGCTCGAGCTCTCTCCGTAATAGGTGCCGAAGCGCCCATAGATCGAGTCCTTGGAGCTGAGCTGGTGATCGATCCGGACGGAGTATTGGTAAGTGTCCGACTTGGTGGAGGCGTTCTGCTGGACGGTGCCGAAGGTTCCCTGATCGGTGGTGGCCGCCGGAAGCTGGAATTGATCGAGGAGCTTCTTCGAAGTGAGATCGGTGACCTGCGCGATCATCAAAGACGTCGGGACCTGTGCGATGCGGGCGGCGCCGAGTCCACGCACGCGACCGAGTTCGGATGCAAGGAAAAAGTGCGTCTTGTTCCTCACGATGGGTCCGCCGAGGACACCCCCAAATTGGTTGACTCGCGTGACCGTGGACTTTCCACTGCGATCGAACCAGTCGCGGCTGTTCAGGACATTGTTACGGAAGTAGTCATAGACTTCACCGTGAAAATCGTTAGTACCGGACTTGGTGATGTACTGTAATTGCGCGCCAGAGTTGCGTCCGAATTCGGCGCTGAAGTTGTGGGTGATGATCTTGACCTCCTTCAAGGAGGAAAAGTTCAGAGGTCCGTTGTTGCTCGACCCTGTGCCTGCAACCGAGATATCCGTGGCGGTGATATTGTCGATCGTAATGTTGTTGGCGCGTACCCTGTTTCCATGCGAAACGAAGCTACCCGAATTGAACGTGCCGGGTGCGGGGGTAATTCCCGGCAAGGTGCTGGCCAGCAGGTTCGGGTTCCGAGCGACAGGGATCTCAGCCACTTGCTTGGATTGGAAGGACTCCTGCAATTGCGCGCTCTGCGTATCGAGCGCGGTGACGAAATCAGTTACCACTACCTGCTCGTTCACTTGCCCCACTTCCAGCCGCATGCTTACGGACGTGATCTCCGCGCTGCGGACGGAAGCATCGCCGACCGTCCTACGGAATCCCGTGGCTTCGACAGCGATGCTATAGTCGCCGATCTTGAGGAGTGGAAATGCGAAGCGGCCTTCAGCATCAGTCGTCAGATCGCGGGTCTCGCCGGTCTCAGTGCTGGTGAGGAGGACTTTCGCTCCGGGCACGGCAGCACCGGACGGATCGTTCACGGTGCCTCTAAGTTCACCAGTAATTTGCGCCGCCAGGACGGCCGGCAAGCATAGGAAAGGAAGCAGGAAGCGAACGGACATGATAGGAGCCCTCTGGATATTTATCGACCGGTTGTCGCCCAAACCAGTCCCCACCTTAGTACCAATGATGCCTTATACGATAACAGAACGTGTACCTTCCCGGCAATGGTTCTATGGTTCCAAACACGCCCGCATATGAGGGTATGGCTCAAAAATTACGGGCGAATTGCGCTAATTCTGGGCAGATGCGACCCACCTTCCGTTTGAAATGGCGTACGCTGCAGCGTGCCCCACTTATGCGAAGAGGAACGCGATGCAATCGATTTCCACCCGTACATCCCGCGGCAGGCGCGCCGCCTGTACCGTTGAACGGGCGGGAGGATTCACCGGAAAATAGCGCGTATACACTTCATTCATTTTTGGAAAGTCGGACATATCCGCCAGGAAAACGGTTGTCTTCACGACGCACTCGACGGACGATCCGCACGCGGCAAGCACAGCTTTGAGATTCTCGAGCACGCGTTCGCTCTGGGCGCCGATGTCCCCTTCCACAATCTGGCCGGTCGCTGGATCGAGAGGGATCTGCCCGCTCAAATAGGCCATGCCGTTGTGAATCACTGCTTGGGAGTACGGTCCGATTGCTTTGGGAGCTGATTCGGTAGAGACGATTTCTTTCATTTCATTTTGAGCGTACCAATCAGCTCATTGACATGTCGAATCCGTTGCTCGCGGAGAAACCGCTCCAACTCGAAAGCGATCCGAGATGGAGACGAGGGATCCACAAAATTCGCCGTCCCCACCTGGACTGCGCTGGCGCCGGCAATGAGAAACTCCGCCGCGTCCGTCCCGGAAACAATTCCTCCGAGTCCGATCACTGGGATACGCACGGCGCGAGAAGTCTCGACGACCAGGCGTAACGCGATGGGCTTGATCGCGGGTCCGGAGAGTCCACCGAACCCCGCTCCCAGGCGCGGGCGCCGGGTGACTGGGTCGATGGCGAGCGCGATGAAGGTGTTTACAAGCGACAATGCACTGGCGCCAGCGGCTTCCGCGGCCTCCGCCAATGGCTCGATTCGGCCGACATTCGGCGAAAGCTTGATGATCAGCGGACGGCTGGCAAGCCTTCGCGCTTCGCCCACAAGTTCTAAAAGGAGTGCGGGATCGGAAGAAAAGAAGATCCCGCCATGCTTGGTGTTGGGACAGGATACGTTCAGCTCGTAGGCGTTGATTCCCGGGGCGTCTTCGAGCACTCGAATGACTTCCACATAGTCCTCGATGGCGTACCCAAAAATATTGACGATCACCGGTACTGGCGAGCGCCTGGCGAGGTGTGGCAGCTTTTCGCTGACGAAAGCGCGCACACCGATATTCTGTAAGCCCACTGAGTTGATCATGCCGGCCTCGGTCTCCCACAGCCGCGGCGGGGGATTGCCTTCCATTGGCTCGCGCGATAGCCCTTTGGTGACGAAGGCGCCCACCCAGGACCAGTTGACTAGGTCATCCATTTCGAGACCATACCCGAAGGTTCCCGAGGCTGCGATGACCGGGGAAGACAGAGGAATGCCGCAAAGAGAGATGGGGAGCCTGGGGGAACTCATGGATGGAGAGCCGAGTGAGTGACTGGGCCGCTAAGGTAAATGGGGGCCTCCGAAGCCAGCATACCAAGGCGGATGTATCTCTGTAACTAAATGGTGGTAAAGGAGAAAGCGGAGAGGAGGGAAGAAGCGCAGTCTTACAAGTCGATTACGAGTGGAACTAAGTGAATCGACGCATGGCGATTGTGTGCTTTTCGGGTCAAGATCAGGGTATGCCCCTCCCCGTGGAGAGCTGGGCGGTCGCACGGCCGCCTGCGGCCAAATCGCTTGCGCGAAAGTACTCCCAATTTACAGCTGTCCTGCTGACTTGGGTTGCCTTCGTATTCTTTGCCTATGACTTGCGTAAAGACGGCGTGGACTGGGTGAAAGTAGTGCTGCTGGCGGTGACCGTCCCCTTGATGGCCGGGGCGATCTCAAAATTCACCAGTCATTTGTTGGGGCGTCCGCTCGTGCGGCTGCAGCAAGGGATTAAGGCGGTGCGGGAAGGCAAGCTCGATCCGGTCCGGGTAAGCCAGACCGGCGATGAGATTCAGTACCTCGGCGAAAGTCTGAATCAAATGATTGCGGCGCTCAAGGCGTCGCAGGAGGAAGTACGGCAGTATCACGAGATGCTAGAGGAGAAAATCCGCCAGCGCACGGAGGCGCTGGAAGAGGCGACGCATCGAGCGCTAGCCGCCAATCGCGCCAAGAGCGATTTCCTCGCCAACATGTCGCACGAGCTGCGCACGCCGATGAATGGCGTACTCGGGATGATCGACATCGTCCTTGACGACAACCTCACGGCTCCACAGCGGGAGCAACTTGAAACCGCCAAGAGCTGCGCCAATTCGCTGCTGGCCCTACTCAACGATCTGCTCGATCTCTCCAAGATCGAGGCGGGTAAGATGCTGCTGGAGAAGATCCAGTTCGATCTCAAGGGACTGTCGGAGGACTGTTTGAAATCATTGCTCCCGCGGGCGCGGCAAAAGGGGATCGATCTGAGACTCCTTCTGGACCCCAGGACGCCGCAGGCTGTGATCGGCGACCCGCTTCGTATCCGGCAGATCATGACGAATCTTCTGGGCAACGCGGTGAAGTTCACCGAGCGTGGTCATGTGGACATGCGCTTGTCCGCTCGTCCCGCGGAGGGCCCGGGCATCATGCTGACGATCGCTGTAAAAGACACCGGGACAGGCATCCCCAAAGACAAGCTCGACTCCATCTTCGAAGAGTTCACGCAAGCCGATGGCAGTGTCAGCCGGCGCTTCGGCGGCACCGGTCTCGGCCTCGCCATTACACGGAAATTGGCGGAGCTCCACGCAGGCTCGATCCGGGTTGCGAGCGAACTAGGAGTTGGGAGCACCTTTCATGTTGAGTTGCACCTCGAGGCTGTTCGCGCCCCACGCAAGGCCGAACAACCGGCGGCTCCGCAATTCGTGATGAAAGCGACAGCCAGAGAAAACGTAAAAATCCTGGTCGTTGAGGACAATTTGGTCAATCAGAGGGTCGTGTTGGCGATGCTAAAGAAACACGCCTTCGAGGTTCATGTCGCAGGGAACGGTATGGAGGCCCTGCATGCGCTCGGCCGCGGCTCCTACGATCTCGTCCTGATGGACATTCAGATGCCAGAGATGGATGGAATCACGGCCGCGCGCAAGATCCGCGAGAACACCGAATGGCGGGATCTTCCGATCATCGCCATGACCGCGCACGCCATGACCGGCGATCGCGAGAAATGTATCGAGGCCGGCATGAACGGCTATCTTTCCAAACCGGTATCACCGGGCCACCTGCTCGAAGCGATTCACCAGCACATGAAACCAACCGAGGGAATCTGCAGGGAGCAAACTGTTGCCAAAGGTCCTTCGCCGATCGACCACGCGATTTCCGGCCGTATGCACGATGGGGATGCCGATCTTCGCAGCGGAATGGCGCTTCTCTTTCTCCAACTCGCTCCGGAGCGAATGCAAAGGCTCCGTTCCGCCGCGATCCGCACGGATCCGGCGCTACTGCAGGCGCAGGCGCTCAAGCTGGCGAAGGCCGCCGAACGCATCGCCGCGGTTGACATCGCGCGCCGGTCCTGGGCTCTAGTCCATGCCGCACCGGACCAGAACTATTCACAACTGCAAGAGCTGCTCTCCGGTCTCGAAACAGAGATTGGTCGACTGGGCCAGCACATGCGTGGGGAAGTAGAAGTCGAGGCGAGTTGAAACGGCGCGCCCGTGGAAGCCCCGCGGGCCTAGACGCGAAGGTGGCGCTCATGTGGCCCGAGGAGTCTAACAGGAATGCTATCAGGAAACGAGCCCTCGATAGTGCAAGTCATTCTCAGGAAATGGAGATTGTCACGGTTCCCGCCACAGTCAGAGTATCTTGGGTCCAGCCGGAGGGACGCGGAGGATATCGGAAATTGAGAAAGTGGTTTAAAATCAAGGAAGCACAAAATGTCGGGGCGTAGCGCAGCCTGGTAGCGCACCTGCCTTGGGCGCAGGGGGTCGGGCGTTCAAATCGCCCCGCCCCGACCAAAAACACCAATAAAATGTGGGTTTACGTGGCGGGCCATCCCGCCACTATTGCTTTATCCAGTTTCTCGTAAGGCATTCGTAAGGCGGTTGGCCAAATTCAGAAGAGCCCAGGGGGATGAACCTCGCCCTCCACGACTGAAACTTCTGGAAGCATTTGTCCTCCAGAATGTACAATTGAAGCACCCATATGGCAGTAAAGAAGAGCGCCACTCAAGCGGCCAGCCTGCCCGCACGCGCAAGGAACGAAAGTTTCCATCTCTGACTTCTCAAGAGGCTCTCGCGCTTTCTGAAGCGATTCAAAAATACGCTGCGGGACAGAAGGTGCGTCGGTTGACGCTGTTCGAGAAACTCGATCAGTCCCCCGATAGCAATGAGAGTCGGAAGCTTATCACCGCGTCACGCCAGTACGGCCTGACGAAAGGCAGTTACGCCTCCGAGTACCTTGAACTGACGCCGGAGGGTAAGGAAGCGACAGACGAAGATGTGTCGCCCGCAAAGAAGCTTGAGGTTCGATTCAATCTCGCAATCAAGAACCACGCCCCCTTCAATCTTCTGTACGAAAAGGTCAAGGGCAGCAAGATGCCTGCGAAAGAGGTAATGGCAGACTACCTTTCAGAGGCTGATGTCGAAGAGGACGAAAAAGCTGAGTGCATCGACACATTCATTCTCAATGCCAAATTTCTTGGCTTGCTCCGGACGATTGCCGGGTCCGAGCGCCTGATCCCGATTGAACAGGCGATAGAGGAACTTCCCGAAGGACCTTTGCCGTCCAGCCAATCGGGAGCTATCGATGATGGACGTGCGTTGCCGAAGGCATCCCATGCGGCCCTATCAGACGCGTCTCAGCCCACCGGCGACTTTGCCAAGACTTGCTTCTACATAACGCCGATAGGAGAAGAGAACTCCGAGGAAAGACAGCACGCCGACTTCATGATGTCATTCATCATAGAGCCAGCCGTCAAGGAGTTCGATCTGAAAGTCATCCGTGCGGACCAGATGGGTAAACCCGGCATGATCGGCAAGCAAGTCGTCGAACACATACTCAAATCCAGATTGGTAATCGCCGATCTTTCCTTCCACAACCCAAACGTCTTTTACGAACTCTGCCTTCGTCATACTACCCGGCTTCCAACCGTCCAAATCATTCGTGCAATCGACAAAATCCCGTTCGACCTGAATCAATATCGGACGATTCCGATAGAGACGCGCAACGCTTATACGCTCTATCCAAAATTGCAAATCTATACGGCCCAAGTTGCCAACCAAGTAAGGCGGGCACTCGAAGATTCTGAATCTGGGGACAACCCGATCTCGCTCTATTATCCGAGCGCCAAGCTGAGTTGGGATGAGAAATGAGGAAACGATATGGACCGAGGTAGGACTATTGTCTTCATTGACAATTCCAATATTTTTTCAGGTCAACTCAGTTCCGGCTGGAGAATCGACGCTCGCAAGCTGAAGAATTATTTGGAGCGTGGCGGGAAGCTCTGGCAGGTGTTCTTCTTTGCATCGGTAACGGATCCACCGCGCTACCAGCAAACGGGATTTTACAACACGCTCCGTCAAGACCTGAGGTGGGAGGTTGAATTGTTCCCGCTTGGGCGCAAGACCCTTCGGTGCAACCGGTGTGGAGACGCGCGGCAGGTCTCAACAGAAAAAGGTGTTGATGTTGCCGTAGCGACCAGATGCTCACCTTGGCGCACAATCGGGCATTCGATACCGCCATCCTTATCTCTGGCGATAAGGATTACCTGCAAACCGTAAGGGCAGTGAAGAGTCTCGGATTGCGAGTGGAGGTTGTATCTTGGCGCGCGGCTCTATCGCGCGACTTGGGAATTGAATCGTCCGCGCCAGCCGTCTTTCTCGATGACATCCGCGCGGACATCGAGCGTACTGCACCCATTGATGCAGAAGTAGAGGCGCTTGTCACTGGTGAGCAACCACCTGGGGCTGCTCCGGCAAGCTAGGCCTCGCACTTCGGGGTCTTGGCTTCCCGCAATGCCCCAAGGAACTCATGAAGGTCCGCGCGATCCGGTGTCCAGTTCTCTCGATGCCAGAACTCGCGCGCCCTGGTAATGATTCCAAACCGCACCCGTAGGAACTCCCGGACGGACTGACGCCCAGCTTTCAACGTGACGCGCGCGCCGTCAGCTTCGCCGCGCCGCCAAAGTTCAATGGCAGCGAGTTGCAGTATCTCGCTCCACGTGTAGCAGGCACTCGATAGCGGGCGCTGCCCGATCTGGCCCTTGGAAATGTACAGGTCCGTTAGGCTGCTCTCTGCCATCCCGCTACGAGTGCGGGACGCAGGCTGCACGAGTAATTGCTTTGGGATCGGAACGCGCAAAATACGTTTCACCACTGCAACACTGAACCGAAGACGGCAGCCACCACAAAGCGAAAGGCTGCGCGCGCGGCTGCCGCCCGATAACAGCCCGGCCCCGCCACAGAACCACCACAGGAGCCATTGCCCGACCCACTCGCACCCTTCCGGCCCAAGCCAACAAAAAAGGCGTGCTAAACCACACCCGTCTTACTCATGCCTTCCGAGCGCCCACGCGATCCGCGCCGGGCATCAAGGTTTATTGATCCGTCTCGCCTGAAACCCCCTTGGGCCGGATCTCAGGGTCGCACTTTACCGGGCCTTCCGGCGCGCCGTCATCGACCGCTTGAGCTCCAGTTCAAATAACGTCGCACCCTTTTTGGACGCGCCCTTTACAACCTCGGGCGCAGCTTCCTCTTTGATCACGCCGAACAGCTTCAGGAAGTGTCGCGTGATCTTCTCTTGAGATTCCGCCAACTCTGGCATCGCCACTAATCGCGAGATATAACCGGCGTTGACGCCCTCGATACGATGATTCATTAGCAGATGTGAATGGAGATCGCTGACGCCCGCGAGTAGCGAGTGAGTCCGATACGTATGGCGCAGACTATGCGACATCGGCAAGCCTTGTTTATCGTTGCGCGGAAATGTCATGTGGCCACTAACGGATCGGTCTGATGGGAACACCCACTCTTGCGTCGCTTTCGGAAAGACCTTGCTGTTGTGTTCCCGCAACTCCGCTAGACGGTCCAAAAGGTAACGGCTGATCGGTACCGTATAGCGCATCTCTTCACCGCCTTTCGGATTTGGAAAGTGCCAAAGAGCGCCGTCCGTGTCTATGTCCGACCATCGCGCCTCGGCAACGGAATTCCGGCGCCCCCCCGTCAGGATCACCGCCACCCAGAAGGATCGCTTTACCGGATTGGTCAACTTCTGAACGCGGTCGTACCAGCCCTGCAGAGCGTCCGGCCTGAGGCTATTCTGACGCTGTTGATCGTCGTGCCAGTTGACGTTCTTTGTCGGGTCTTCCGGCAGGGCCGGAACCTCGGTGCGGGCGCGGTTGTAGATTCCTTTCAGGAGTAGTAGGCAGTTGTTGGCCGTCGATTCGCCCGGATGCGCCGGAACGGGTTTCAACTCTTTGGGCTTTCGCTTCCGGCTGTTCGCCTCCACGCGCTTCCCGTAGTCCGCTTCGATCTTCGCCTTAACGCGCGCGGTGATGTCTTCATGTAGCTTTCGGACGCCGGGCCGATCAAGGCCGATTGCTTCCAGGGTCAGCCGCTTTTTGTCTGCCCACGGCTACAACCCCGAGCACCTGTCCAAATGAGAGGTGCATTGTAGACACTTGTAGCTGCTAAAATTCACTACTTTCAACAGGTCGAGTTTCGCAACTCATTGATTCGGCGGAACTAGACACTCGCGGCGACCCACTTCGGATCTCTTAGGCGCAACGTATACGAGCGGCGCGACGACGATGCAGGTTTTCGCGCCAAGCTGGCCATGAGAGGACTGGGGACGTCCAAGGCGCCATGTGTTATCGTTGTAACGACAATTTCCTTGACTCGGCGCGAAGTTCTGTTGAGAATTGAGCAGACTAGCTTATTTGAATGGCGCCAAACCGTGAATGTTGAATTTGTACGCTCCTTCCGATCTATCGGCGGTTTAGCTTTTTATCGGCCACCGCTGGGGAGGGTTGAGTGGCTGCTTGTTCCCCAATCTCGGTAGTAGGAGCCGAATGAGATTCGTCAGAGGGAGCGACAAATGAATGGCAGGTTACTGGTTTCCGCGCTGCTGCTTTTGAGTTGGATGTGGCTACCCTGTGAGATGGCGCTCGCGCAAAGGACGACCGCGAACATCTATGGACTCGTCAAGGACAGCTCAGGTGCGGCCGTTCCAAAAATCACCGCGACCCTGGTCAATGAGTTAACCGGGACAGAACAACAGGTTACGACAAACGATCTCGGCGAATTCTCCGCAACGTTCCTCGCACTCGGTCGCTACACCATCACCGTCCGTGCGCCGGGATTCAAGACTTTCGTACAGACCGGCCTTGAACTGACGGCAGGGCAGCAGATTCGTTATCCGATTACTTTGGAGCTCGGTAACATCGCGGAGAAAATCGAAGTGACCGCTGAAGCGCCTCTTTTGCAGAACGCTTCAGTGCAGATCACCGAAAACATCACGCCGCAGCAGATCCGGGACCTTCCACAGGCTCGCCGGGATTTTACGCAGCTACTCAGCTTGCAGACGGGCATGGTGCGCAACACCACCGAGTATATCCAGATCAACGGACTGGCCGGCGTCGGAATCACTGTGACCGTAGACGGCGTGGATGCCGGCGGGGACTCTGAGAGCTCGTCACTTTCTGCCTTTCAAGGTGCGAACATCATCAACGTACTCAGTCAGGAAGCCATTCAGGAAGTGAACGTTGCCAAGGGCGTGGTTTCGGCTGAGATTGGCCGCGCATATAGCGGCAATATCAATCTCATCAGCAAGGGGGGGACGAACGAGTTTCACGGCTCGTTGTTCGAGAATTGGCAGAATGACATTTTGAATGCCCGTAATGCGCTGCTGGCTTCGACGGCCCTGAAGCCTCCCATTCGATTTAACCAGTTTGGAGGCTCGATCGGTGGTCCCATCATTAAAGATAAGGTGTTCTTCTTTTTCGCGTATGAAGGCTACCGGCAGAGTAACTTCGCGCTGGTGACAGCCCAGATGCCGACCCCTGAGTTCAAGACTCAAGCGATCGCCGCCGTGCCGGCCTACCGAGACATTCTCGCACTGTTTCAGAACCCATCTGAGCCTTACGCACCCGGTGCGGCCAGCGGCCTTTTTCGGGGAGCGTCTGCCGATGAGGCGGATGACAATCACTTCGTTTTCCGAGGTGACTACAATCTTAGCTCGAATGATCGTTTGTCCGGCCGCTACACACGAGGTAGACCTTTCCGGAACCAGCCAAACGCTCTTCCGACGAATCGCCAGTCGTATACCTACGCAGCCGACTTCGCCAACCTTAGCTGGGTCCATGCCGCTCCAAGCTGGACCAGCGAAACTCGCGGAGGCCTGAACTATACGGACGCACAGCGCTTGGGAAAGGCCTATGCCACGGGCATTCCTGGCATCAATGTTCAGGGCGCCAACTTTTCAGTCGGCGCTGAGTTTCTGACGTTGACTGGCCACACCTACAGCATCGAAGAAGTGGTCAGCAAGGCCATCGGGCGGCATACTGTAAAGCTCGGAGGCGCCTATTTTGTTCAGGCCCCTGGCCGCTTCGACGAAGAAATCCCCGTTTTCACCTACCCAAACCCTGCCGCTTTCCTGGCCAACCAGTCCAGCCAGGTTCAGTTCACTTTCGGAGTTCCGCGTTTCCACGGCAAGACCTGGAACACCGCGATCTTCGTCCAGGATGACTTCAAGCTACGACCGAACCTCATTTTGAACCTGGGACTTCGCTACGAATATTACTCGGTGTTCAGAGACAAGGAAGGTTTCTTGCTCAACGCGGGAAATCCGTCCAACGCCTTTGCCAATCCACCTCGCTATCGTCCTGCCGGCTCGTTCTACAACGCCGACAAGAACAATTTCCTGCCGAGATTCGGGTTCGCGTGGAGCCCTGGACAAAGCGGCAAGAATGTCATCCGTGGCGGATTTGGGATGACTGTGGCTCCGTTCAATCTGAGGAACTTTTACACACTGGCAGCCTACGACCCCAAGGTGATCTTTCGCTATCGCTTCAGCGGAGCTGATATCACGCGGCTCAATTTGCGATATCCCATCACCAACGCACAGATGTTGCCGGTTGTGCGAAACGAAAATGTCCCTCGAGCATTCGAAATCTTTGCTGAGGACAACCCGAACCCGTACACGGTCCAGTGGACTCTCGACATCCAGCGTCAACTCTCGCCTACATTGGTCCTCCAGACAGGGTACGTCGGCACCAAGGGCTTGAAGATCCACCAGTCGCACACCTTTAACCTGCCCGACCGTGTCACCGGCATTCGCCCGGTGCCGGCGATACTGGAGTCAAATCTCAGAGACGCCTCTGATTTCAGCGTCTACCATGCCTGGCAAACCTCTTTGAAGAAGAGAATGTCCCACAGCCTCGCCTTCAATGTTAACTACACCTGGAGCCGCAACATGGCGTTGTCTCAGGGCGACTACTGGGGCGGTAACGATCCGGAAGTACAGGACGAGACAAACTATCGAGCGGATTATGGTCCCATCACGCAGAACCGCACGCACAGCATGACCTTGGATACAGTCTACGACGCGCCTTTTGATCGCTGGCTCAACGCAAGTTCCATTCTGAAGCACGCGGTAGGAGGCTGGCAGTTCGCAGGGATTCTCGGCGTGGCGAATGGGGCTTGGTTGAACGTGGTTCAGCCGAGTACGTTTCTCCAGTCACGTCCTGACTACAATGGAGGGAATCCTTATCTGAATGGCGACAATCGATATCTCTATTTGAACCGAGCGGCGTTTACGCTGATTCCAACCGGTCCCAGTGGGGCTCCCATCCGGCCAGGCAATCTTGGCAAGAACGCTCTTCGGGGGCCCGGTTATTGGAATCTGGATTTTTCAATCTCGAAGAACTTCAAATTCTACGAGCGCTATGGCCTGAAGTTCCGTGTCGACATGTTCAATGCGACCAATAGCGTTCGGCTGGGGAACCCGATCTTGCAAGTCAATAATCCTCTCTTCGGTCAAATCACGGCTGTGGCGCCTGCCAGAGCCATGCAAATGGCTTTGCGATTTACGTTCTGAGCGCTTGCGATTTCGCTGTGAAAAATGGGACGACTCCCATGTCGCTTCCGCCGAGCCTGTCGAGAATCTCGTTAATTGCTCAAGCCGATTCCGGCGTGGAGTTTCTGATGAACAACGTCGTGCGTTTCGTCATTGTGATGTGCTCAAACTCGCTCGGGCTGGTGGCGCAGTCTACCGTTTTCGTGGTACGGCATGCCGAACGGCCGGGCGCTGAGCCGGACCCTCCGATCACCGAAGAAGGATTCCGCCGGGCCGATATGCTCGCTCATGTGCTGGGCGATGCTCGTATCACTCATGTCTACACCAGCGAAGCTCTGCGCACTCAACAGACGGCGGCGCCGACCGCGCGCAGATTCGGAGTGGAGCCGGTCGTGGTTGACGCGCAGGATTTAGCCGGACTGATCCGCCGCGTCCGCGAAACACTGCGAAAAGACGAGGCGACGCTCGTGGTTGGTCACCGCGCCAGCGTTCCACGAATTGTGAGAGAGCTCAGCGGAAAAGACATTCCGCCGCTCGATGTTGGCGAGCACGATCGCATGGTCGTCGTCACGATATTCCCCGATGGGAAGACCGGTGTCGTCACCCTCAGGTTCGGAAACAAACCGGATTCAAGACAGAGCCGCTAAGGGTACCAGATGTGTTGGAGAATCCGCTAAGGTGAGTTTCGAATATGCGGTTGGCTGGTATCAAAACCATGGCTTATGTTTAGGGCCGTCCGCGCGAACCGGTTGGACGATGAAAGAGCACGGGAACCGTTGCTGTTTCCGGGCGCAGGCGAAACGAATAAAGATCTGCTGCTTTCATGACGAATCGCAATCGCACCGTTCTGCCGCGCAGCGCGGGCGCAAGATAAGACGGTTTGAACGGAATCTCCGTGTGCTCATTGGTGAGCAAATCGGCGTGTCCACGCCGCCACTCGACCACGCGGGCCAGATCGTCACCGAAGATTTCCGCAGATTCTTCGAGACGGAATGCGGGGATCGGCTTTCCGCTTTCGTCCTGAATCTCGACACGGATCGATCCCGCGACCGACGATGAAAAATTCAGTTCGAGTTCCTGGCCCTCCATCACGAACGGTTTGGTCGTGAATTCGCCCCCTTGATATGGCGCGGAGATTGAGATGAATCCGTCGGGACGTAGCGTGGTGCGGCGGAGGCGTACCGTATCGGTGCGATAGTGTTCGAAATAATAGAGAGACAACTCGGTCGGCGAGGTCTCGAGAATTCCACGCGCCATCATCACCGAACGGTCGTGCCAGTTGGTTGGATCAAGGCCGGGACGCACAAATGGCTCCATGAATGTTCGCTCGAAGCGCTGTCCGTCGCGGCTCGACAACAGTACGGTCTCCGAAAGTCCTTCACTGGTCCAGTTCGGATCCACGCGCCGGTTCGGAACGAATCGTTTCGCAAACATCAAGTAGATTCCCGGCGCGCGGTCATAAGCAGTCGTCATGTTGGTATAGAGGTGCTCGATTTCGCCCTCACCGTAGTCAACAATCTCGGGGTGGGTCCAATGCCGGAAATCTTTCGACGTGCTTCGGCGGAATCCGCGGATCCGAAAATTGATCCAAGTGCGTAAATAGGCTACGTACTGTTTCTGGTTCTCGTCCCAGAAGGCGAGGTTCGGCGGATCCATCATGGGGTCGAGCGGAAGATAGGCGAACACGGGCTCTTTCTGGAGGAGGCGCCAGTGGATTCCGTCCGGTGAGCCGAGAGCGAGCAACTGATGCTCTCCGATATTGGCGAGTGCCTTGTAGCGTTCGTCTGCGGGCGCGTTCGGATTGGAGTCCTTGAAGGGGAACAGATCGTTGCCCTGCTGGCCTTCCGTGGGCCAGACGAGATTGTTGCGCCGCGATCCCTTGAACTCGATGACACCCAAATCCGGTTTGGTCCAGTGAACTCCATCGGCGCTCTCGGCCATCGCCGTGTAGCTCCACCCCATGAGCCGCTGATTGCCGGCGGGGGGATTGTGCGAAGTGCCGATTGGCGGCCCGCTGGCGCGGTAGTAAAGCCGGTATCTCTCGCCATGCTTAAAGACGCACGGGTAAGTCATCGTCTGACCTTCCCACGGTTTTTCGGCGGTGAGAACGACTTCGCGCGGCACGGGACTATTCAGTTTGAGCGCGACGCCTTGTTTCGAGGCGATTAGAAATTCGTCGACGAAGAGCTGGCGTGTAGTGCCAATACGGAGTGGCGGATCGCCTGCTAGGAGCGGGGCCGCGTTCATCAGGCAGAAATTTGCGAACCATCGCGTGATATTAAAGGGCATGGGATCTCGTGAGCCGTTCTCAATCAGCTCCCGAATTGGCTGGCGGTCGCGTCGCTAAATCCGTTGGCAATTTTTCACCGGACGGCCAACCGGGTGCATGTGTTCGCGGGTCCAGTCAATGCCGAGCGCCTTGTAGATTGTAGCGAAAACGTTGCCGATCAAGACCGTGCGATCGATGGGGAGCGCGCCGGTGTCGCTCGCGCTCACGGCGCCGCCGCCGTTCATTCCGCCGCCGCCGATCAGAATCAGCCAGCAATCCGGCCAGTGGTCGCGGCCATGATTCCGTTGTGGTGCGGCGTGCGACCGAATCCCGCCTGAGTGTTGCGAGTGCACCTTGCTATGATGAAGCGTTCCGACGCATGCCGAAACATTTTGCTACTGTTTTGTTCCAGGAGGATGGCGAGTGTGCTGTTTTTTGACTTCGCTCTGTGTTCGCCTACGATGGAACGTTGGGTTGGCGCTTCCGCAATCCAGAGGATTAGAACCATGAAGGCCCCACCCAGCCCCAGTATAAAACAAAACCACCTCAAGTTGTTTCAGTTATTTCCTGACAGGTCCTGAGTGGCTAAAAATAGTAGCGCAGCCCGACCTGGATTCTCCTGGGGGCGACTTCCAGCGCACCCTCGTTCAAGAAGGACGGTGAGGTGAAAACGCCCTCTGGAATGCCCCAGTCGCGCGAGTTGGTGGTGTTGAAGAAGTTTGCGTGGATCTGTATGGCGTGACCTTCCGCGATGCGCGTGTTCTTGACGATGCCCAGGTCGAGCCGGTTGATGCCGTCGGCGCGCAGTATATTACGGCCGGCGTTGCCGATCGGATTTTGCACTGTAGCCGGGAGGAACAGCGAGCGTCCTCCGGCAGACTGGATCACGCGCACACCCATGTTGGACAAATTAAGATCGGTGTTGACGAACGGCCGGATTGACGTGCCGACCAGGTTGCCCGTGACCACACCGCCTGGATCGGTGCCGTTCAGTACACCGAACGGCGCTCCCGATTGCAGTGTCAAGAATCCCGCCACTTGCCAGCCGCCGAGGATCTTGCCGAATGCGCCCTGTTGCTCGCGAAACATTGGCAGTTCCAAAATGCCGTTGACCGAAAACCGGTGCGGGCGATCATACGTGGAGCGGCCCCGCTCCGCCGCCCGGTTGTAAGGATCCTGGGAGAAGGCGATCTCGCCGGCGACGGACGGATTGAAAACTTCTGACGCCCCGTCGATGAACGAGCTCCAGGTGTAGTGCGCCGCCATGCTGAAGTTTCGCGACAAGCGCTTCTCCAGGCTTGCCTGCAGCGAATGGTAGGTGGACGAGGTACAGTTGCAACGCTCGCGGATGACGCCTCGCGTGGGGTCCGTGCGGACGCTGCGCGGAACGCCGGGAGCAGTTGGTAGGGTCGGATTCCCGTCGATCGACTGATAAAGCCCTGTTCCCTTGGTGCCAACATAGCCGAGCGTAAACGCGTACTGGTTGGTCAACTCACGCTGGAGCTGCAACGAGAACTGCTCGGCGAGCGGAGTGCGAAAATCATTCGAGACGATGGTGCGGACCAGGATGTTCGGGTTCGGAATATTCGGCAGGTTGGCGGCCCGGATCGAGTTTATGATCGACAGCGCGTTCGGAATGAGCGCGGTGGCGGGATCGGTCGGGACCGTATAAGCCAGTACTAGCGGGAACGAGCTGAAAACGTTCAGCGGGATGTTGGTGAAGGCGGCGTCATAGGTCCGGGAGTAGCCGCCGCGCAGGACCAGCTTACCCTCACCGGTGAGCACGCCGAGCACACCTGGCGCGCGATCGAAACGATAATTGAAGCCCAAGCGTGGCGCCCAGTTGTTCTTGTCGCGGTTCGGTCTGGGGAATACGCGATACCGCTCGTCGTTGTTGTTGGCCGCAACGACGCGCTTGTTCAGCTCGACCACGTTATCCATGGGGTTGCCCGGCGACTCGTATCGCACGCCGTAGGTCAGCGTAAAATTCGTACGGATGCGCCACTCGTCCTGCAGGTAAAAAGCGTAGTCGTAATAGCGGAAGTGAATGATCGGCTCGCCGCCTCGGAGCGGCGCATTGATCTGGCCAACCGTGGCCTGGTCATCGACCAGTCGCTGCAAGTTTGCGTATTCCAGACGGCCGCGAATCTGAGGCGCAAACAACTGGTGCACCTCCATCTTGCGGAAATCGATGCCGAACTTCATCGTGTGATTGCCACGAAGCATCGAGAATGAGTCTTGCAACTGGTAGGTATTGTACGTCGAGAACTGCGGGAGATTCACTCCCAAGCCAATACCGGTGCGCGTCGTAGCAGCGTTGAAACCACGGAGGCCGAGGTCCGGAACTTCGATGGAAGGAATCCGCTCGGCGACCGCCGGATTCTGCGCATTCGTGCTCGTAAACAACCGCCCGTAGGAGGTGCGAAGCTCATTGAACGTCCGGGGGTCGAAGCTCGAGTTCAAATTAACAGCGGCCGACCGCGTTTTCTGGGGATTGACGTTGGACAGCCCGATCGGCGTAAGCTGGCCGGTACCGGTCGTCTCGGCGTCGTCGTCCATGTAGCGCGCCGCGAGACTGTGACGGTCGTTAAAACGATGATCGACCTTATAGGAATACTGCCAGTCGTTGAACCTCTGCCCTCCGGAGCCGGTCACGTTGCCCAATGGGATGGTATATGTTTGTCCGCTGACGGTTACCTGCCGGCTCTGCCCGTTCGGAGCGCCCGCCGGAAGATTCTCAAGCAACGCCTGCACAGTTGGGCGCGTGCCGGCGATCTGTTGAAGAGTGCGGCGTCCGTCTTCGGTAGGCGCACCGGTGATAGTCGTGCCTGACCCGAGGCGCCGGTCCGTCCAGCGGAGCAGTGACACAAAGAAGAAAGTCTTATCCTTGATCACGCGGCCGCCGAAGCTTCCTCCAAACTGATTCTCAACTCGATACAGTGCGGCTGTTGGCGCCGGGCGGATCAGCTTGTCGGTGTTCGACAGAGCATTTAGTTGGTTGTCATTGTGGAACCAGAAGAGGCTGCCATGGAAGGTATTGCTTCCGCTCTTGGTGACAAAGCTGGTCGCCGAACCCGCCGCGCGTCCGTACTCGGGCAAGAACTGATTGGTGATTACGCGCGCTTCGGCGATCATATCCGGGTTGTTCATCGGCTGGAAGAGGCCGCTCGTACCCACGTAGTACGAGTCCTGCCCATCGATCAGGAAGGTATTAGAGCGCGGCCGCATACCATTGGCGGAGAACGTGAGGCTCGCCGACTCCGTCCCCTGGTTCCCGTTGGATCCGAAGTTCGAGTTCCCAGCGGACACTGGGGCTACACCGGGCACCGAGGCTGCGATGTTGAGAAGATTGCGATTCGTCGACAGCGGCAGATCCGCGATGCGTTTGCTGTCGAAGTGCGTGCTAATCTCGGCGTTGGTGGTGTTAATCAGCGGTGCATCGGCCGTGATCTGGATCGTCTCGCTAGTCGCCGAGATGCTGAGCTGCACCTTCAGGTCCGCTTGCTGGTTCAGGCGCAGCACGATGGGTCCCTGCCTGTACCTGGCAAAGCCGGATTTCTCAACGGTGACTTCATATGTGCCGATCGGCAACAACGGAGTCCGGAACGTCCCGGTATCCGTGCTCGTCGTCTCCCGTTTCTCGTTCGTTTCCATGTTCCGGACCAGAACCTTTGCTCCGGAGACGAGGCCGCCGGTGGCATCGACAATCGTGCCCAGGATATCGCCGGTTGTCATCTGAGCCAGAAGGGCCAAGCTGGTTACGAATAGGGCTGGAAGGTTTTTCACAGGTTTATTCCCTTTCTGAAGCAACGATACCAAGAATTGTAGGTGAACTTCGAGCGCAAGTCCAGAAGAACGTTGGCAACAACCAAAGAGTCTTGTGGAGCGCGACTAGTCTCGGCGCTGGACTTCTACATTTGCACAGTAAGTCCGGCCTCAGGTGGGGCTTGCGCGGGGCTTCCAGCCCCGTAAACGCCGCAATTAGCGCGGCGCGTTCTGCGCGTCAGAACTCTACCTTAAAAAAGATGATCTGCTGGTAGAGCCGGGCAGCTTGCACCCCAAACTGATCTGTCGGGCGCACTCAAGTTGCCTATTTTCAACTGCTTAATCGTCAATGAGTTGTGCGAGTCCTGTTGAGCCTTCGTCTGTTGCCCTTGGCGGCGCTCGCCGCTACATTATTATCATCTACGCTGGGTATCTACAATCTGCTACAATCTGCAATGTAAAGTACTTTGTATATAGCGCACCTATCCGGTTGAGTTGAACAATTTCTTCGTTATCTTACCGACTAGCTTACAGGAGCCGCCCGGCTATCGCCGTTTCCCAGGATCAATCCGTCGCGGAGCCGCAGGGCACATGGGAGGTGGCCGGGCCAACATTCCGATATCCGACAACACGTCAGACTATCGGTGTGGTCAGCGACCCCTCTCGTCAACACCGTCTGATCGAATCGCGATTGGAGGCGTTTGGCCCAGTCTGACAGAAGTTCCGAAGATAGGAACTCGCACCCATCCCCCAGCTTCGATCCACGCCATTCCGGACAATAGGAACGACTGTGCGCGGCTCCGGTTACGAGTTCTGGCGGTAGATGCCGGTGCGCCACCCTGGCGCCGCAGCGCCTGGGCATGCGGCAGCTTCACTACGGGCAAATTACTCTGTTTGTGATGGCGTCAAGATAGCAGCCAGGCCCGGGTGGCTGGCTCGAGTCGCAGTTGCCTACCGCGCAAGCATTGCAGACAGCTCGCGGCCTCCACCCATTTCTCTCGCAATTATCCAGGATGTAATCACAGTTGCGGCAAGGCGGGATCGCCGGAATTGCGCCATCTACAGTGCGCCGGCGAGGGCCGGACCCGCGAGTGTGGCGCCAGCGGCGATTGTACAGTGATGCCTCGGCGGTAAAGCCAGGTACGTTCATGATCGTCTCTCCTTCCTTCATTTCACCGGTCGTAGCAGGGCGCCAGCTTGGTGACTAGGAACGGGAAGCCCTCGGTCACGTCGACTCGCACCATGTACTTCTCGACAAAGTCAGTGTTTCGATTCGTAAAAACGAAATATACCTCCACGATCTCGCGCAGAACACCGATGTTCGAAGGGCGTGTTTCGACCGCGGTGAGCGAGAAGTCCCGCGCAAAACTCTCGGCCGCCCGTGCGTAGATGGCGGGGTAACGCATCGCCAGATAGTTCAGCGCCCGGTGTTCTGCGGTGGAACCGGCGTTATCGGTCATCTGCAGGATGCGCGCAAAGATCTCTTCGGAGGCCGCGCGGAATTTCTTGGCGTCAAGACCGTCGGGCCGAGGGATCGCCTTGAGGAGCGTGTCCTGATCGAAAGAATAGATCTGTGCAACGGAGACGATGGGAACCATGAGACCGTTGCAGTAATCAGGGGGCGCGATCGGCCCGCGTGCGCCGAGCACGATATCGAGGTCCAGTGGATTGGGCTGCGGCCGGATGGCACCGAGTAGGCGGTCCAGATCCGCCAGGTCGTGCGGCCGGAGCAAGTATGTCTCGAGCCCTTGCACGGTCAGTACCCAACAGACCTGGCGCGCGAGGTAGCGGTTGTCGGGATGCGCCAACACAGTGTGGAGCAACTGCTGATCGGTCTTGCCCGCAGTGTCGGATCGGCCCGCGACTTGCGCGAACTCCTTCTCGACGGAGAGACTGGGAAAGCGCGCCTCGATCTTTCCGACCGCGTAGATTAACGAGGCGGCCGACGGGATTGCCGGGGCCGCAGGGTCGCCGCCGTCACAATGCGTACACCGCACCGGCTGCGCCAGCGATTGAGTTACTGCCGATTCCTGTTCCACGATTTCATCCCCTTTCTACCGGGTGAATCTGATCCACCGATTGAGCGCTGCGGCTCGCGTCTCGCAAGAGCCGCAGTGCTTGAGTCCAAGAACGCGAGTGGCTCGCTTGATGACGTCGCCCAGACCAATCTCGTCACCAGACACGAAGCCAGGTAGCCGTAATCGGAACGGCTCTGAGTCCGGTTGCGGCAGGTTTGTGAAGGTTTTCTTCTTGGGCATGACGACAACTTAAGTCCTCCTCAACGCCGCCAGCCGCTTGTAGGCGCCCCATGCGTCGAGCAGCGGCGGCATGAGGGACACGCGCCGCCCGGCGCGGACAGCGTCCACTGCTTCCCTGATGGCGGTCGCCGCGACCCCTGGAAACTCCGACCGAAGCAGCGCGATGGCGCCCGCAACGAATGGAGTGGCGACGCTGGTTCCATCGAAGGTTCGGGGCGGGCCCGCGGCGCTCAGGCTGGTGATGCGTTGGCCAGGAGCTCCCAGGCCGCTTCGGCCGATCGAGGCGCCAAGATTGGAAAGCGCGAGTGGACGGCCTGCCACATCGTAAGCCACCACGGGAATGACCCAAGGATGTCGAGTGATCGCGGTGCTCCCGATTATGGAATCGTTACCTGCGGCGGCGACGATGATCGTCCCGCGGGCCGACGCATGGTCGAGGGCGTTTCTCACAACGGTTTGCTCGGTACCGGTGGCGCTCAGCAACGCGGCACTTAAGTTCACGACGTGGGCTCCAGCGTCGACGCAATCGACTATCGCGGCGGCGAGGTCACCCGCAGTGGCCACGGGAACCGCGCGGGCTGACTCGCCGAAGATCGGACGAAGCAGGATCGTGCAGCCAGGGCAAATCGCGGGCGCCGCCGAGCCGCGTTTGGAAGCGAGAATGCCCGCGACGAACGTTCCATGCATACAGGCGAAACTGGAATGCCGGGAGCAGGCCGGCGAGGAGCCTTTGCCGAGAGTTTGGAACCGCGTGGTATTCAATTCGGGATGGGAGAGCTGAACCGGGCCGTCGATCAGCCCGACGTGAACCTGGACTTTACCCGTGCCACGCTCCATGAGCGGGTGCAGGCGAACCAGATCGAGCGGTCCGGCCGACTGAGCATTTTACTGTGTTAGTGGCGGAATCTCTCGGCGCGTTTCAGCGCCCGTTGCAATTAACGGAAAAAACGCGAGGATGCAGGCTATTTCCGAATTGCAGCCGGATTCTTTCACCTTCACCGGGTTGCTGGACGGCATCCCGAACCGGTGCCACCTCGCGGCGACGAAACGGCTTTGGGACGTCCAGCCAGCTGTGGTCGGATGGATACTCGGAGAATGGGCAGCTGGTCGTGGTGTTTCCCGCGGGATGGCTTGTCGTGAGAGGCTCTTGTGTTCCCGGCCCGGCTGTTCCGATTGGCATTTGGGGCATCCTCCGCCGCAAGGCCAAGCACGCTGGAGCTGTGACTCAGGCGTGCGCATCACTTGCTCAGCCAGGCGGTCTGCTTCCTGCTCGTAACTGTCTCCCAGCTTGTTGATCGCGAGTTTCGTCTGTATCGCTCCTGCTGAAGGAGGATGTATGGGAATCCGGCTAAAATCGTGCCCAAAGCGAGGTGATGCCGGTCCGGTCAATCCGGCTTCTGGTTCTTGAGCATCTGTCTGCAACATCCGCTGCACCGCTTGATTTCCAATCGTGCGCTGTAAGTGAAGGATCGAGTTCACCTCACGGCTTTGTCCAATGTGTGCCCGACTGGGTACCGTGGACTTGGCAGATTTAGTCCGCTGACTTGCCTTTGGTTTCTGTATGAGAGTGCGCATGATTAATTTTCTTTCGTTCCCTTCGAAGCCTAACCATTGTGACGTTTTCTCTACCAACCCAAACTAGAATTCTCTGGGTTGATCATACTCCTTCCGAGACCAGAAGGTCTCCCTTCACCATCTCCCCTTCGCCCTCATCTCAGCAGCTTTGAGCAGAGCGGTGTGTCTGTCAAGGACGCGCCCGCTTCGTCCAGAACTGCCACGCAAATTCTGGATGAGCGTCGGTTTCAATCGAGTATTGGAATTCCCACGCGGGCGTACTCATGGATTCACATCCTTCCAAGCGTAACGCTTCCCAGAACGGGCAGGACAACGAGATTACGTGAGAGCCAGGCTCCGATCCCCGGTTGAGGCTCCTCGCGTGAGCGGGCTGACAGTATCGTCGTTCGTTGACGGTCACTCGGAAGCTCACGAGCGAAGCCGCTTAAACAGCTCCGCCCGAAGAGTCTTATTATCCTAAACTGCCCACGCCCCGACGCGGCGCTCGTGTCAATAGACGAGAGTACGAGCGACGAGCATTCGCTGCTCTAATGGCTCACACCGTAGTCGTCGAGCTGATCCGGAAAGCCGAGCTCCTCCAAAGGAAACGTCTATTTCTTCATTTGAATGACGGGCGGTTCGACGCCGAGGACCGGCGCAAAGAGGCCAAACGAGAATACTGCCGTGGCCGAGGCAATTGCAACATACTGCTTTCCGTCCACAGAATAAGTGATTGGGGAAGCGGTGAGCATCTCACCCATGTTGAAGTGCCAGAGGTTCTTGCCGCTCTTCGCGTCAAGCGCGACCAGGTGTCCATCGTCGTCGCCGCTGAAGATGACGCTCCCGGCTGTGGAGACGGTACCGCTCCACATGCGCCCCAGTCCGGTCATTGGGTATTCCCAGACGCGCTTCCCTGTCTTCGGGTCCAATGCGCGCAGAATCACCTGACCGCCCTCTTCCGTAGCGCCGCCGCCGGAGAAATTTTTCATCGGTTGAGGTTCCTGAGAAGACCGATAGTACATGCCGCACTGCTCGAGCGTGAGGACGTAAAGGAGACCCGTGCTCGGATTGTAGGATTGTCCCATCCAATTGGTCGCGCCCTTCACACTGGGACAAACCCAATTGCCTTGCGGAGTGGGATCACTGTCGGGCAGTATGACAGGCCGGCCTTTGTCGTCGACCTTTTTGGCCCAGGTGATCTTGTTGATCAATTGGGTGGCGCGCAGGAATTCGCCGGTAACGCGATCAAGCGCGTAGAAAAAGCCGTTGCGATTGGCATGCAACACGACCTTTCGCTTCTGGCCGCGGATTTCGGTATCGATCAGGATGGGCCAGCTTTGCGCATCCCAGTCATGGGTGTCATTCGGAGTGAATTGGAAGTACCACTTCATCTTGCCGCTCTCGAGATCTAGAGCGAGCAACGAGCAGGTGTAAAGATTGTCACCTTTGCGGACGGCAGCGTTGTAGTCCGGCCACGGGTTGCCGGTGGTCCAATATAGTGTGTTTAGGTCGGGGTCGTAGGTGCCGGAGAGCCAGGCGGCGCCGCCACCCCACTCGATCAGATCGCCCCAGGTTTCCGACCCGCTTTCGCCCTTCGCCGGTACAGTGTATGTCTTCCATAACTCCTCGCCGGTATCCGCCGAAAGCGCCATGATGAAGCCGCGCATACCGCTGTCGCCGCCCGCGCTTCCGACAATAACCTTGCCTTTCGCGATGAGCGGGGCGGAAGTCGAGGTAGTCCCTTTGTCGACGTCTGCGAATTTCTTATTGGTGATGACTCCGCCCGTGTGGCGGTCCAGCGCGACGAGGTAGTTATCAGTAGTGGTGAAGTAGATTTTGTCGCCCCAAATTGCCGCGCCTCGATTGACGCCGCCCTTCTTGGCTCGCGGGTCGGCATACTGCCACGCCAGGCGGCCGCTCCGGGCGTCGATCGCGTACACCGAGTTCGTATTGGTGATGTACAGAACGCCCTGGTACACAATCGGAGAACTGCGCAGGCCCCGGGCGCCGGGGACATGGTAGACCCATTTCGGCACCATATTTCTAACGTTGTCGGCGGTGATCTGCTTGAGCGGGCTGTACCGCCAGCCGGAGTAGGCGCCGGCGTACGTGAGCCAGTCTTCCGCAGCCCCCTTCACGACATTTTCATGGCGGACCTCGGCGAGAGCGCCAAAGCTGAGAGCCAAACACCGGAGGGTAGTGCGCGTCATTGATTCGATCCCTTTCTCTCATCGGCGCGTATGTCCTGGGCGGCAAGATAAGCCAGCAGATCGCGCAATTCTTCTTTAGATAGCCGGGTCGCGTAGTCGGTAGGCATTGGCGTGGACACAGACAGCGTCAGTTGCTTCACGTCGCTCATCTGAATCAGGTGGAGAATGCCTTTTGTGTCCACGAACTGGAGTGAATAGTTGCTGCGGTTCTTGGCCACGCCGTTCAAGGTCTGTCCGTTCTTCAGCACAACCGTGGCTGCTTCATTGCCGAGGTAGTAGAGATCCTTGCCTGGTTCAACGATAGCCTCACGAATGACGGCTAACGGGCGACCGCCCCCGACGTTGCTGAGGTCAGGACCCATGCGTCCGCCCTGTCCGCGAATGGCGTGGCAGCTCGAGCATCCCGTCTTCGCGCTCCAATACACGGCCTTTCCGGCAGCAGGATCGCCGGGAACGGGGTTCGTGCTGGCCGGTCCCGTAAGTGCATGGATGAAGGCGACGAGATTCCAGGTCTGCTCATCTGTGAGTTTGGTAGGCGGCATCTCGGTGCCGGGAACACCTTTGCGAATCACCTGGAAAATGGCGTCATCGCTCAGGGGGTGCCATAGAGAGCGGCGGACGAGGTTCGGGCCGCGAGCGCCGCCACCGCCATCCGGCCCGTGACAACCGGCGCAGGAGCCCATGAAAAGCTTGGTGCCCGCGGCGATGGCTTGAGGGTTGCCGATGGCTGGGTGCTTGGAATCGCTAAGGTAGCGGCCATGCTGTGCCAGCAAGGGAACCGCGAGCAGAGCAACTGCAAACACACGCATAAAGCTCCTAGTGTATGCCGGTATGGAAGTATTCGGTAGCGGGATCGGCGGGAGACAGATAGTAAAACGGTCCGAATGAACTTCCGTTAGAGCTTGAAGCCCACGCAATACATCGTACCTGCGAGACTCCTCGATAGTGCGGCGCAGCGACCTTGCAGTTCCAGCTGCCTTCCCCTTTAGGCGATGCCTCATATGGCCTGGATATCGATTCCTTCATCTGGTAAGTAACGTCGGAACGAGCCTATTCGCTGACATCGACAATGGCACTGCCATGACTGGTCCGCTCCTGTCGTATCGGCCGGGTGATGAGAATTTCGGTCGAGTGCCGGCAATTAGCGGCTGGTTATATCCCGCCGAAGCTGATTCACCTGTTTATGGTATCGACACAGCAGCAAGTGTGCTCGTCAGCCTGTCGTCGCCGACCGCAACGGAGCTGATGACGGTCGGCCCTTTGGGATTGGGTCGAGCTATTTTTGGCGCCGGCTTCGATATCTCGACGGAAACAGGCATCGCCTATGCTGTCCATGGTTTGTCCGGAGATCCGGTCGTTTCAACATGGATTGATGTTCCCTGGAACGGATCGGCTGTGTAAGAGTTCAGGACGGGGATGTGAGTGGCTGACAGGTAATTGAAGAGCTTAGGATCACTACCAGACGAGCTGCGATTCGCTGGCACTATTTGCACGGCGTCCGGACCGAGAGCTACGCCCGGATGCTAGATCGTATTCCGAATGCCGTACGAAATGCCTGCGGCAAGGAAAAGGAGCAAAGTAACGACCGCGAGCAGCAGCGCGCGATTCGCAGCACGATGCTTTTCGGTAACGTTACGAGACAGAATCTGAATCTCAACGGCCAAGGCGTCAAGCTCGAACTCCAGGTCCACCTTCGCAAGAGTCTTGCGAAAATACTCCGGATCGAGGACTCCCACCATTTGGAAGAACCACATGAGGTTGGGGCTGTACCGTCCCTGATCCCGGTCGAGCGCCTGTTCCGAGTTGACGAGTTTCCGCAATTTCGCCTCCGACTCGATGCGAGACCGGATGCAGTGCATCGCGGCGACAATTGACCCCAGCAATGTGAGGATCAGCAAGACGAGCAATGACCAGGTCCAGAACGAGAAGCTCACCACTACCTGCTTCAGATCTGCCGGCTTAGCGAACATACCGGAACTCAAGAACGCCAGGAATGCACCGTCGATACCAAGGGCCACTTGCGCCTTAGAGTCAGCACTCTGGTACCAATTCCGGACCTCATCGTAAAGCCGGCGGCTGTATTCGATTGGCAAGTCGGCCATCTACACCTTCCTCATGTCGCAAAACAAAAATTCCATTGAATTCATCCGTTCATATTGGCAGAATGCCGATGGACCGTGCAAGGGCTGACTGCGGCCGTGTGGAAAACACCAGCTGTTAACGCCGGGATAAGACAACAGCGTTTAGTTCAATCTGTTTCGTCTGGACCTGGTTACAGGTGCTGCGACATCGTTGGGAACACTCTTTCAGGGTTTCGACCCGGTGGTTGGCATCGCCGTGCAACCCATGCCCATTCCGGAGCCTGCGACTACGATGTGTGTCGGAATCGGTCTGATCGCCACGATTTGTGCCAGAGGCAAAAACGACTTTAGCGCTCGTTACCAGACCATCGATGCGGGTTGCGCAAACACGGCAGGCGGCAGCTCGCAGGATAGACTTGGGGAATTGAGTTTCTGGAGTTCACTCGCGAAACTCTGGCGTCGTCGGCGCGATCGCGATCCCTCGCGCGCATGCTGTGAGGCGATGCAGTGGAAACGCGTCGCGGATTTCGGCTCCGTGACCGGCATCGATCTCGATCTCGGCCGGTGCGAAGCGTGCGGCGAATACGTGATGTGCGTCTCCTACTACGGCTCGGGTAACTACGTGCGAGTCACCGAGGAGCGGGCGAAGTATTGGCTAGCGCTCCAGCACGAAGATCCGGAGCGCCTGCGGAGAGTCCTCAAGGCGTGGGTGAATTGACTGGCGCGACCATCAGCGGAGTTACGTGAGTAACGGCTTTATCACATTCCCACCAAAATCCGTGAGCTTCTCGTGCTAGCCGTTGTGCAAATACCGCGGCCGGTTCTTCACGTCCGAGCCCATGCAGAATCGTCGCTTGGAAATCGCGCCTTGATACCCTCGGCGATCGTGGCCCACGCATCCCGAAACGAAGCTGCGATAGCCTGATGCACCAGAAGTGCGACGGCTGCATCCCGAACTCCCGGTGAGCGCCGTCGAGACGATGGAGCAGCATACTCGGCGGAGCTGACGCCGTTCCGCATCGCTAGGGTTCAAGATCGCCGCGCCCACCCGAGCCTTGAGGGCGAGCTCTGAAGCCGCGAACGCTTAAAGCGCTTCAGCCGCAATCCCGACTTTCAGTTGCAAGGGAATTGACGGCTTTAGCGGGTGTGTTTTTAAATCCTGACCCCAGCGGGTGAGACGGCAGCCGGTTGGAATTGATAGGGGGCGCCTACGCCTCGAACCGGCTGGCTCAACACTTTTCCACACCGACACCTGCCGCAAATACCGGGCGGTCCGAGCTTCTGAAGACCGCTAAAGACAGCCCTTCGGCGGGATCAGCGCCTCCGACTGTAGCAAAAACTGTAATTTTGACGGTCCAAAAAGGCAAGCGGTCAGCGGCCCGCGTCCGTCGCCGCCGCTGGCAATAGCGCCATCATCGCCCAGTTGCTTCCCGCGGCCGAGATGAATTGATCGTAACCGTGCGGAAAACTGCTGTCAAAGTACGGCTGGAACGATGGTGACCGCGTCCGTACCAGCCACGACCCGTCCTCCATCTGCGAGTGGAGAAGGTATCGAACACCCCGCTGATATAGCGGGTCGCTAGCGGCCAGGATCCCTGATTGCCGCAACGCCACCAGCGCCTGGCCCGTTGATATGCATCCGACGCCAGCGCGGGAATCTGTCCCCACCCGCCATCGGATCGTTGCAGCGCCAGCAGTTGTGAGGCGGACTTCCGGATCGTCCCGCGGCTCCCGCCGCCCCAAATCAATCCCAGTATCCGAAACACGTGATCCTCCGTGCTCTCCGGCTCAGCCCGCTCCAGCCAGCGAGTCGCCCGTTCGACCGCTCTCCGATACTCCGGTTGGTGGCTCTTGGGCGCATAAACCAGTAACGACCGGATCGTGGCGGCGGTAACCTGGAAATCGCTCGCCTCGAGCGGCGGTCGCACAGTCCGGCACTTGAACCGGCCATCCGGAGATTGATTGTTCTTGGCATACCGCGCCCAGACATCCGTGATGGCATCGCTCGGATACTTCTCCGCTGCCATCCCGAGCAGCACATAGCTCACCGTGTCGATGCCCCCGGGAATGCCTTCGTTTTCGAGCCCGCGCTCGCTGTTGTCTTGCAGGAATGCGGCTATTCTCCTCAGTTGGCTCGAGGCGATCTCCTCGTTGACGCGAAAACCTCGGGAGCGTGCCTCAGCCATGGTCATCGCCGTGAGTGAGTTGTTGTGACAAGACACACAGCCCGCTCGTTCCAAGAACGCGGTATCACACCGCTGCAACGGTGGAATCGCCCTCTCCACGGCCGCACGAACGGACACAGCCGGCTTCGGCTGCGGAATGACCGAAGCAGGACTCTCCTCGCGGATCCCGGCTTCCACCAAGACCTTGACCAAGCCATCATTGCCCTGACGCTTGGCGAAGTCTAGAGTAGTCAGTCCGAAGGATGTCTTCAGACTCGGGTTGGCCCCACGACTCAGAAACGTCTGGATCGTGGCGGCTGGAATCGGCGTTGGAGAGAGCGCTGCCGCCTGCAGTATCGTGGGCGGCGCTTGCGCTCCGCGATCGAGAAGCATATTGATCACCCGTACGTTGCCCGTGATTGTGGCACCCCGCAGCGCCGCGTTGAGGTCCGGCGGCTGAGCGTGCTGGAGCATCACATCAAAGCATTCCTGGCAGCCCATTGATATCGCAAACGAAAGCGGGAGCGGCTTAGTCGCCCCCCGGTCCAGCAGAAGTTGCAGTACCCGTGAATCCAACGAGTTCACCGCCAGCGTCAATGCGCCCCGGCCATCGGGAAGCGAGAGCTTGGCATCGGCACCTTTTTCCAGCAGGAGCTTCACCACCGGAAAAGATCCCGCGTTCGGTACTGCGATCAGCAGCGCCGTACGCCCTTCCCCCGAGCGCAGATTCGGATCGGCGCCTCGCTCCAGCAAGAGTTTCGTCTTCGCAATATCATCCACCGTGTACATCAGCGCCGTCCCGCCCGCATCGTTCCTCGCGTTCACAATGGCGCCATGGTCCAGAAGCAGCCTGCAGATCTCGACATCGCCGTAGAGCGCCGCGTACATCAGCGGCGTCCACCCATCCTGCCCCTTGGCATTGACTGACTTTGGACTCGCCTTGACCAAACGTTGGAATTCGGCCGGCTTTGCTTCCCGCAGCGCCATTCGCATTTTCTCCACGGTGGCGTCCGCCGCAGTGGAGTTCCGGTCCCCGGATAGTTCATCGGGCCATTCCGCGCCCTGATCGATCCACGCCTGAATCAACTTGATTTTCAGCTCCGGGAGCGGGCCTGCTGGAGGCATTTGCGGCCCAGATTGAGTACCCGTGAGCCGCCGGAATAGAACGCTCCGCGCACTGTCCCCGGGTACAATCCGGGCTCCGTTTGCCCCCACACGATTCGGCAGCGCATCCCGCCGTCGGTCCAGCCGTAGGCCCCTCATCTGCTGCGAGGGTCCGTGACATTCCACACAGTGCTCTCGAAGCAACGGCTGTATATCGCGCCCGAAATCCACTTTCGCGGGAGCCTGCGCGGCACCCATGCTCCAGACGCTCAGGGTTGCCAGAATCGCGGCTGCCTTCAACATTTCGGTCCTCCAGGTGTGGCGAGCATACCATATTGGTTCCGTCGGTTACCGACGCTCTCAGCGCGATCACATTGTGTCCGCTTGGTCAGCAAAACCGGAATTTGGACGTGATCGGTTGACGCCCCAGTGCCAAGTGGCCCGTCAATTGACTGAAGCCGACGGCAGCATTCGGTGGACCCGCACAGGTGTTGCGCTACCTCTGCCGGTACGAACAGGCAAACTGAGACAATCTATCGTTGGCAAGCGATGCTGCGACTTTGGCTCCTTCCATTCTTTTTCTTAGGCACAGGCTTATCGGCGCGCGCCCAGCAACCCTTCTTTACCGACGATGCCGATGTGACTACGAAGGGCCGCTTCCATTTTGAGCTATCTAATCAGTTCTCGTTCCTCCAAGAATCTGCTTTCCCCAACCGGAAACAGAACGCCCTGGTCTACCAGCTCAACTACGGCTTGCGTAACGGCCTTGAGGTTGGCGTAGACAGCCCATATCTACTGATCATCAACGCTCGCGGCACGGTGAGCCCACGTATTCCGTTCGGTGTCGGCGATACAAATCTTGGCGTCAAGTGGAATTTCCGCCGAGAGCAAGACAGGTCACGGTGGCCCGCCTTGACCATTGCCTATGCCGTCGAGTTGCCGACCGGCGAAACGCGCACACAGCTTGGTTCGGACCTCTTCGACCACAGGCTGATTGCCATCGCCCAAAAAACACTGATTCCCGGAACGACGCTCCGTCTCAACCAGGGGGTGCTGTTTTCTGGCAACACGTTGACGGGCGTGGTCGGCCTACGAGCGCAGGGTGTGGTTTACCTGGGTGGCGCGTCGCTCGTCCGACAAATTACAGCGCGATGGTCCTGTGGCATCGAGGTCAACGGGACGTGGGCTCTGACCGGCCCGGAAAGCCGGGCTGCCCTGCAGCAGCAGTTGGGGGGAAGTACCGCGTACGAGATAATCTGACCGTCGACTTCGGGGTTGCGGTCGGCCAACTCGGCGAGAGCCCGCGCCTGGGATTACAAATCGGACTGTCAATAGACTTCTAAACCCCGGAGGAACGCTGAAGCTTCAACCTGAAAGTCTCATCAGCGGAAGCTTGGTCCATTCCGAGCGAATCGTCCACACCGAGAATGGTCCAAATGGTGACGAAGTGCGCCGATCGCAGCGGAGCCTCGAAGTGGGGTGGAAAGATGATTTCGCTGCATTCAACTAGGGTGGAGAAAAATGGGTCCTCACGGCCCAGGGGGAACTATGCGGGTGTATATTTGGACTCAGCCGGGACGTCCAGATGTGTCCCGATGAGATTCTGCTCTTCTTTCAGGAGGTTGGGATGCTTCAAAGAAATCGTGCCCAGAAGTGCGTTGTGTGGATTTGCCTCTCAACCTGTCTTCTTTACGCGCAACAGGAGACAGGCAATATTACAGGTCAGGTCGTGGATCCGTCCGGCAGTGCTGTGCCCGATGCGCAGGTTATGATCATGAACACGGCCACCTCAGCTTCCTTCACCATTCGGACGGACTCCAGTGGTTTCTACCGCGCTCCGAACCTGAGTCCCGGCAACTACACGATCACGGTGAAAGCCGCCGGTTTCCGAGCGCTCGTCCGCGAAGGGATCGTTCTGCGGGTGAATGATCGCCTACGCATCGACCTGCAGCCTGAAATCGGACTCGTCAGCGAGGCAATCACGATTCGGGGAGAAACGCCCTTGCTGCAAACAGAGGATGCTACCGTCGGCCAGGTGATCGACAACCAGCGGATCGTCGAACTGCCCTTGAACGGGCGGAACTGGCTGCAACTGGCAACGCTCGCCCCGGCCACCGTAACCTATCCCGGTGTAATCGACACCAGCAGTGGCAACAGCCAGAACCTGTTGATGAATATCGGGGGCAACCGCACGGCACAGAATAACTTCTTGCTGGACGGCTCGGACCATACCATGTTCGTAGGCGGCGGTGGCGCGATCATCCATCCGCCGATCGACTCCATACATGAGTTCAAGGTCCAGACGAACAACTATACGGCGGACACTGGTCGGCTGGGCGGGGCAGTCATCAACGCGACGATCAAGTCTGGTTCCAACGAAATACATGGAAGCGCCTACGAGTTCCTAAGGAACCGGTCCTTGAACGCGCGCAACTTCTTTGCCGCGCCGGACCGACCGAAACCTCAGTTCACGCGCAACCAGTTCGGCGCCAGCGTCGGTGGGCCCTTCCTGAGAAACAAGATGTTCTTCTTCCTCAACTATGAGGGTAACCGGCAGCGGCAAGATGGAATCGTCACGCGCCAAGTGTTCACGGATGCAGAAAAGGCGGGTAATTTCGCTGGCGCTCTCGGCCCACAGGTTGGCGCGGACGCGGAGGGTCGGCCGGTTTTGCGGAATCAGATTTTTGACCCGTTCTCGCTCAGACGACTCCCGAACGGATCCACGATCCGGGATCCCTTCCCCGGAAATGTGATTCCCGCCGCGCGGATGAATCCGACGGCTAAAGCGCTGATCGATCTGGTGCCTCCGCCCAACACCGCCGGCTCACCGAATTTTGTGCGGAACCTGAGCCAGCCGCTGAATATAGACACCTTCGTCGGCCGCCTGGATTTCATCCGTTCCGAGAAGAACACAGTGTTCGGCCACTTCATCCATGCGGACCAGCACAGTTACACCGAGCCTATCCTGGGCCTACCGGCGGACGGCGGAAACGCGGTGAACTACCGCGTTTCCAATCAGCGGCAGGCCGTCCTGGGCTGGACGCACACCGTGAACCCGTCGAACCTCAACGAATTCCGGCTAGGCTACGTACGGAATGCGACGCCGGTGTATTCTGTACAGGCCAACGAGGACTTGAACGCCCGTTACGGGATTCCCCTTCCATACCCCGGGGACGGCGTCGGCGGATTGGCAGCTCTAACCATCACCGGTTACACACAGATCGGCACCACGCTTCACATCAATCCGCAGTTCGTAAACAAATACGAGATCTCGGACAGTTTTACAGCCATGAGAGGAGCACATTTGCTCAAGTTCGGCTGGAGGGGAGGCCTGAAATACTTCCATAACCAGTCCAACAGCAGTTGGGCGCGGGGGAATCTCACGTTCACCGGCGTCTACACACGGCAGATCGGCGTCGCCAACAGTGGAAGTGCGGTCGCGGACTTGCTGTCCGGAGTGGTCAATTCCGCGCAGCTTGGCAGTGTGACCAATGAGCTAGATATCGGACACGACATTGAGTGGTTCGCGCAAGACCAATGGCGTGTGAGCTCGAAGCTTACCCTGACGCTTGGCGTCCGCTACCAGTTCAACCCGCCGAGCTGGGAGGCGCGTGATCTGATCAGCAGTGTCGTCTTTGACCGCGGATTCACGGGCGCGAGCATTGTCGTACCGCAGGGACAGGACGAAAAGACCTTCCAGTTCATGCGCGACGTGCTTTTTCCCTACATTCCAGTTCGCCGAGCGCCTGAACTAAATCGCGGCCTGGTGCGGAACACGAATTTGAATTTCGCGCCGCGCCTTGGGATCGCCTATCAGTTGAACTCTAGAACCGTGCTGCGGACGGGCTACGGGATCTTCTATGGCTTCCCGGACGTGGTGTCCGGCACAGTACTGACTATCAACCCCCCCCTGAAACTGATCATCACGCAAACCTCGAACACCGTGGATCCGACCATGGTCATCAACCAGCCGATCTTTGGGACGGATCCGTTCCGGCGCGCGCAGGTGAATCCCCAGATTCGGACCCGGGATCCATATCTGCCTCCGGACCTGACGCAGATGTACAACCTGAGTATTCAGCGCGAAGTGGCACCGAGCTGGTTGGTCGAGGTTGGATTCATGGGTAGCCGGAGCTCGCGTGTTGCCGTCGTGACGCAAGTCAACGACGCGTACCCGGCGTTGCCAAGCGACACATCGTCGGTACAGTCCCGTCGGCGTGTTTCGACCGTGCTGGGAGACGTCCCGTTTCTCGCCCCGCAAGGATACGCGAATTACAATGCGATGATCCTCAGCCTGGAGAAACGATTCTCGGGCGGGCTCAGCCTGATGGCAAACTATACTTGGTCACGCGCATTCGGCGCGGCGCCGCCGATCACCAACGGGATCAACAATACCCCCGTACAGGATCCCTTCGACCTAAAACGGGAGTACGGCCCGCTGGAGTTCGACGTGATCAAACGCGTCAGTCTGTCCTATGTCTACGATCTGCCGTTCGGCAAGGGTCGGAAGTTCCTCACCGATGCTTCGCGAGCGATCGACTTAGTCTTTGGCGGCTGGCAAATAAACGGCATCGGGAGTTTTCAGGGCGCGTTCCCGTTCACGCCGGTGCTGGGAGTCTCGCTGGGGAAGACTGCCACCAACAGCCGGCCGAATGCGATTGGTGATCCGAACGCAAGCTCCCGCCAGCCGCACGACTGGATCAACCGCGCAGCGTTCGCAATCCCAAGCAATGCGGAGATCACTGCCGGGAATTTCTACGGCAACGCGGGACGAAACTCGATCCGCCAGCCTGGCCTAGCGAATTTTGATTTTTCCGTGGGTAAGAATTTCTTCCTAAGGGAGGATCTTCGGTTGCAGTTCCGCACGGAGGTTTTCAACCTGATGAATACGCCGTTCTTCGGCATCCCCAGCAGCGTGGATGCGAATTACAATTCCGCGACTTTCGGCAGAGTGACGCTGGCGGGCGATCCGCGCGTCGTGCAATTTGGGGTGAAGCTGCTTTTTTGATTGGCCCAAAACCTCCGTTCTCTTACGCCGCAAGCGTCGAGCGATCAGCCAAGGAGGGCCGCTGGGTTCGAAAGCCGTCGCCTTTGTGCAGTTAGCGTGAAACCCGCGGAGGCTACGCGGAAGGCAGCCGCCGCCCGGACTGTTCAGCAGGCCGAACTGCCTGTTTGTTTGCTGGTGCGAAGGACTTATTGACAGTTAATCAACATCCCGAATGATGCTCGACATCGCCCGACGGCAACTAGATGACCACGCAACGAATTCGGATTCGTTCATGAAGCCTTCGAGAGGTTCGTAATCGAGGATTGGAAGGGCTTGGTCCGTGGTCAGCATCGCTATTTTTCGGCGGCCGTCCGGCTGAACTCTCACTGGGTGACCGTCAACGAGGCAGAAAGGATAGCGCACACGACCGGCGCGCGGATCTGCGATCTTGCCCGTCAGGGCCAAGTCGACGCCATATTCCTGAAGGTGCGCCGGGGAAGGAGCCGCACCGAGTGCTGGATTCGACGGGAATCGCTCAATCAATGGATTGCGACTCGCGATGCCGAACTCGCTCCCTACATGGAGCGACCTGACGCGAAGGAGGCATTGGGCCTGACGAATCGCACCATCGTCACAGTCGCCGCCGCAGGAGTCATCCGTTATTTGAAAGGCCCCGAGCAGAACTTTCCTGCACGCTGTTTCTTCTTCCTCCGCGAAGACGTCATGAAGATCAAGGACGCGTTTGAAAAGCATTCTGTGCCGGTGAAGGAATACTCGAAGCCGGGCGAGCTCATAGCGCTGCGCCATGCGGTTAAGAATTACCTCGGCCATGTCGCAGGGCTTGCCGCTGTCATCCGGCTGTGGTTGATGGTGGTCTTGTGCCGGCGGGATGCACGGCACGTTTTCGAGGGATCACAGGCTACCTGTTCCGGTCCGAAGATCTCCGCAAGTACTGCCCGGCGCCCGACATTGCGGCGTCACCGGAAGGCTTCCTCAATTACAGGGAAGCGGCAGCCTTGGCGGTCAGAACCAATGTCATTCGCGGCCTAACAGATCAAGGCCTGCTTAGGCTTCCGACGCCTTTCGGAATGGTTTTGCGAGGCTCATACCCGCCAAAGAGGTTCAGCAATTCGCGGAACGATATGTGGCAACATCGCTCCTCGCCAGGCGATTCCATCTCAACGGCGGTTCTCTTTCCCGCCACCTGAGAGAATCGGGCACACCACTGCTGGCGATCCCAATATCCGACGCTGGAAAGGGTCACGCATTTTTCCTCCGCAAGGATCTTGCAGCCAGAACACAGCTTCCAAGCAGCAGGATGCTTAAGGAGCGGGCACAGCGCCGCATCGTAGCCAACCGGAAGAAGCATTGGGCAGAGTACAGGCTCGCCAGGGAAGCCGCTCTGGGTAAACCCATGCGACGACCCCGTTTTGAATTGTCGGCACTCTGACAATGGCGCGAAATGACGCTTGGGAAATGGGTTTTGGCTATTCCCGATGTGGGCGCGTAATCCTGCCACGCGTTGTCTGCCGAGCCCTGCGCAGCATCGCCAAACACTCCCGCGGTATCAGGAACAGTATAGGCGCAGGAGTCTGTAAGCCCAGTGATTCTAGGACCATCTCAGCAAGTTGGGCGATGCCCAAACGGCCTCACACATGGGCCGACGAATACTCTGTTCCGATGCACGGCTTCGGCGCCAAGCGAGTCGCCACATTAACTCCACGAAATCTCCACGCGCGTAAGGGCAAGAAACCCGTATTCTGAATTCGTCGTGCGAGGAGCATTTGTAGTTCAGGTTCGGAAGGTCACTCAAGACAGGCAGCTGGAGGGCTTGGTGGAGGAAGTAGATACCGGGAAGCAGGCGAAATTCCTTTCTGAAAACGAGCTGATTGAATTCCTCCGCGAACGCTTCGCCCAAATGCAACAAGGTGACCAACACAAAGAAGGAACGCATGAACCTAAGGACAACCGTTGTTGAACCAGCGGGCACCATGCCCGAAATCACATCACTTGTCCATGACCTGCGCAACCCATTGTCCGCGATCCACGGCAGCGCGGAGGTGCTCCTCAGCTCGAGACTTTCCGAACCACAAGTTCACCGAATTGCACGCAATCTGTATGGCGCCTCGGTCCGCATGAGGGAACTGCTCGACGAGGTCTTAACCCGCTACAGAGGGACAAACAGAGGCGTCGAGCCCACCGAACTTCTTGAGTTGGTAACCAGCGCCGTGGACAAAGTAGCGCTTGTTGCCGAGGCTCAATCGGTGCAAATCGCTCAGAATGTCCCCGAGAAGCTGGTGATCTCTGTCGACCGTCAGCGCATCCAACGAGTTCTCGTCAACCTGCTCGTAAATGCGCTAGATGTCATGCCTGGCGGAGGAACCATTCGAATCTCCGCAATTCCTGAACGCCATTCCGTTTTGATCAAGGTTCGGGATACCGGCCCAGGTATTGCTCCTGAAATTCGTGACCGGCTCTTCCAACCCTTCGCGACGGCGGGCAAGGCGGGCGGCCTCGGCTTGGGCCTTGCTTTTTCACGGCAGGCCGTGCTCGATCATGGCGGACAGATGTGGGTGGAATCGGGCAGCCAGGGCGCCTGCTTTGCGCTCTGCTTGCCGAGCACTGGCTGGCCGGTGACACCGTTAGAACCGGCACCCGTCGCTTAGCCCTCCGATCCTAAGACGCGCCGGACGGGCGGAGCTGTCAGCAGTGATTCCCTGAGCGGCTCGTCATGCTCCAAAGAATCGGCGATCCTCATGACTAGCTCTTGGGCGCGCCGCCGATGCTCCTCGGCCCTTTCGCGATCCCCTTCGTTCGCATACAAATCCCAGGCCGTGCGATGGACTTGCCAACCCGCCACGGGAATGTCGAACTTGTCGAGGATTGCCAGAGCATTATCCATACACGCCCGGGCACTGTCCAAGTCCGTTTCCGCGCGAACTACTCGCGACTTGATTTCCCAGGCGAGTGAGTGCATGTTCGGGCACGGGTGAGAGAGCGCGGATGCCAGGAACTCATCCGAGTGACGATGAGCGTCCGCAATATCGCCGGCCTGCAGCCGTGCTTCAATCATTCCGAGCCGACCGTACAATCGCCAATGCCAGTGCAGGAAGAATTTCGGAGTAATTCGGCGATCGCCGACTTGCGAGAAGCATTGATAGGCCTCGAGGTGATTCCCCTGAAGGAGTTCTGCATACCCGGAAGCGATTCTGGAAACGGTCCTCAACCAAAATGCATGCTGTTCTGCATCGCTGCGCATGACGATGTTACTCAGGCGCCGCACACCGTCGAAGTCGAAGCAGAGCAACCGCAGCCATGCTTCCCCACCAATGTACATCCACGGATATTCCGCATTCTTCTCGGCAGACTCCCTTCCGGCTCGAAGAATTTGAAGCATTTCCCCAAACCGGCCCTGGAACAGAAAGCTCAAGGCCTTTGCACCGGACCCAAGAACATATGCTGATGGATTAGCCGTCGTGTTGATCAAGGAGTCTGCCTGTCGATGGGCTTCCTGGTAGTCACCCTGCATCGTCTGCACATAGATGTGGCCCACACTGTGAACGATGCTCGATCCGCTTAGGTGGCGAATGGTCTGGAGGGCGGCATCGCGGACTTCTGCTTGTTCTCCGCGCCACTCGTCATAGAGTAAACGGAACTGGGTCGCGATCAGCCTTGTCTGTGCCGCGAGCAACGGATCATCAAGGCTTTCGCTTACTTCGAACGCCTGCTGACATACCTCGCTGCCGCGTTTAGAGCCGAGATACCATGCAGGAAAGGCAAGACGGACCAACGCATCGGCGTGGGCAATATTGAGACCGGCGCTAGCCGCCCGGTCCACTGCAGCCTGGTAAGACGCTGCCGAATCGGACATCTCGCCGAGAACATAATGTGTATCGCCGATGCGCTTCAGAATTTCGATTTCCAGTTCAAGCCCGATGGCGGATCCTAGCGAAGGAACGAGTTCGAGAGCGTGACGGAGAATTTGAATGGAGTCGCGGTGGGAAAACCGGTTGGCTGCGTTCTCTGCTGCAAGCATTAAATAACGCGCGGCTCGCTCGTAATCGCGCCCTTCTTCGAAGTGCAGCGCAAGTTCCGAGGCCCACTCCGGTTTTCTGGTGTCGCATTCCCTGGCATTGCAGACGCGCATCAGTAGCTCGCCCAAACTGAGGTGAAGTTTGGACCTGTGAAGGCCGGAGAGACTGCGGTAGAGGGCTTGCCGGTAGAGGGCGTGCCGGAACTCGTAGTGTGGGGAAGGCGCCCCATCCGGAGCATTGCGAATCCCAAGCGACCGAATGAATGCCTGACGGTTGGCAAGTCTGTCGCAGGCCTCCTCGACGGAGGCCCGGGAGGCGTCCAACATCGCCGCCGCGGCACAGACCGAAAAACGTTCTCCGGCGATGCAGCCACTTTGCAGGATACGGAGATCTTCCGAACTTAGGCGCTCCAATTGGATCTCAAGCATCTGTTGCAGCGTCTCAGGGATGCCGGGGTAGACCTCCTTCAGCGGCACGGTCAATATCAATCTCCCCCCGGCTCCACTGCAATCAAACCCTTGTTCCTCATCTCCTGCACGATTGTCACCATGAAAAGGGGATTCCCGCCCGAGTTTCGGTGAATCGGATTCGCAAGATCCGCGGGAAGGCTTTCGACGGAAAAGTTCTTCACCAGGTAGTCCGCGACGTCGGACTCCTCAAGGCGCTCCAAGACGATTTCGTGGCACAGGCGGCGGACAAGCAAATCCTGTTTTAGAGTTTTCAGCGGGCTTTGGGAAAGAACGACATCTACTGGACGGTATGTGCCGAGCAAGAACACCCTCGCTGGCTCTCTGCGACGCGCGAACGCCGAGATCAGGTCCCATCGTCGAGGCATCGACCCAGTGAAGATCTTCCAAAATCAAAAGCAACGGCGTTTGCGCCGCGATGCTTTCGAGAGCCTCGCAGAATTCGCGCACCATGCGCTCTCGCGTGCTTCCCAGAATCTCCCGTTGGAGAGATTCTCTTTGTTCGGGCTTTACTAGGCCGGGAAACTGAATCAACCAAGTGGGCGCCCGCGTAGTGATGGTCTGGATTAAAGAACTGTGTTCCGGGCCTCGAAGCAGCGAGCCCATCGCCTCCAGCATCGGATAATAGGCTTCGATTCCCCCGAAACCCTCGATACACTGCCCTCGCGCGATTCGAAGCCCGGATGCCCAGTTGCCTGTTGCTGGAACGCGTCCACCAGCGTTGTCTTGCCTATGCCTGCCTCGCCCGTTACGAAGATCACTTGGCGCTGGCCGCCCAACGCCAGTTGCAAGCAATCGTCCAGCCGGGCGAGTCCTTCCTGACGCCCCACCATATTGTCGGGGGGCCGAGCCGCCGGATCCCGACGGGCCACTTCTCGGGCGTCCGCCACGGGAGCTATAAACTGGTAGCCCCGCTTCGGGAACGTTCCAATGAATTCCGGTTGATCGGACCGATCACCCAATACCTTCCGGATTTCGAGGATGTACTTGCGGATACCCTCCGGATTGACATAGGTATTCGGCCATAGCGCCTCCAGAAGCTCATCTTGCGTCACCAGGCGGTCCGCGTGTTCGATCAGATAGCGCAGGACATCGAACCCCTTGGGCGTAAGCGGCGCCCGTTCATCGTCCCGCCACAACAGTGGTTGACTGCGTCAAGCCGGAAAGGCCCGAATGCTTTCATATCCGGACGGACTCCGACCCTTCGACCAAGACGCGCCGGACGGGCGGAGCTGTCAGCAGTGATTCCTTGAGCGACTCGTCGTGATCGAAGGAATTGGCGATCCTCATGAGCAGCTCTTGGGCGCGCTGCCGATGTTCCTCGGCCCTTTTACAATCCCCTTCGTCCGCGTACAAATCCCAGGCCGTGCGATAGACTTGCCACCCCGCCACAGGAATGTCGAACTTATCGAGGATGGCCAGAGCCTGATCCATGCACGCTCGGGCGCTGTCCAAGTCCCTTTCCGCGCTAGCTACTCGCGACTTGATTTCCCAGGCGAGCGCGCGCATATTAGGGTCCGCGCCAGAGGGGACAGACGCCAGAAAGTCATCCGCCTCGCGATGAGCATCCCCAAGATTGGCCGCGCGCAACCGAGCGTTGATGATGCCGAGCTGAGCATGTAACCTAAAGTGCCAATGTGCGAAGAATTTGGGTGTTATCTGAGGGTCGCGGACTTGCGAGAAGCACTGTAAAGCCTCGTCGTAGTTCCCCTCAGAGAGTGCGGCATACCCGCGAGAGACCCTGGAAATGGCTCTCAACCGAGCGGCATGCTGCCCTGCGTCGCTTCGCATGACGATCTTGCTCAGGCGGTGCGCGCCGTCGAAATCGAAGCACAGCAGCCGCAGCCATGCTTCGCCAAAAATGTACATCCACGGATCTTCCTCATTCTTCTCCGCCGACTCCCTTCCCGCTCGAAGAATTTGGAGCATTTCCCCGAACCGTCCCTGGAACAGAAGGATCAGGGCCTTTGCACTGCACCCAACAGCGTAAACTGCTGGATTGACCGTCGTTTTGATCAATGCGTCCGCACCTCTCTGGGCGTCCTGATAGTCCCCCTGAAACGCCTGCACGTGGGATAAGAGCACATCGTGAACGATACTCGAACCACTCACACAGCGAATGGTCTCCACGGCGTTAGCGCAGGCTTCTGCCTCTTCTTCCCGCCACTCGTCAAAGAGCAGACGGAGACCGGACAGCCTTAGCCGCATCTGTGCCGCCCTCAGCAGATCGTCAAGGCTCGCGCACAATTCCAACGCCTGCTGGCTGACCTCGCTGCCGCGGGTGGCGTCGAGATACACGCAGGGGAGGCCAGACGGACCAACGCCTCGGCGTGGGCGGTCTTCAGACCGGCTCGCGCAGCCCGGTCCACGGCAGCCTCGTAAGATTTGACGGAATCTGACATCTCATGGAGAACAAACTGCGTATCTCCGATCCTCAGAAGGATTTGAACTTCCAGTTCAAGCCCGGGCCCAGGCTCCAGCGCGGGAACGAGTTCGAGAGCCCGCTGTAAGATTCGAATGGAGTCGCGGTGGGAAAATCGGTTCGCTGCGTTCTCTGCCGCAAGCATCAAACAACGCGCGGCTCGTTCGTAGTTGCGGCCTTCTTCGAAGTGCAGCGCAAGTTCCGAGGCCAGCTCTGGTTTTCCGGCATTGCAAACCGGCATCAGCAGCTCGCCCAAATTCCTGTGAAGTGCAGACCGATGCAGGCCGGAGAGACTGCGGTAGAGAGCTTGCCGGTAGAGGGCGTGCCGGAATTCGAAATGAGCAGAAGGCGCCCCATTGGCGGCATTCTGAATCCCAAGAGACCGAATGAATTGCTGACGGTTTGCAAGTCTGTCGCAGGCTTCCTCAATGGAGGCCGGGGAGGCATCCAGCATCGCCGCCGCGGCACAGACCGAAAAACGTTCTCCGGCGACGCAGCCACTTTGCAGGATTCGGAGCTCTTCCGGACTTAGCTGCTCCAATTGGATCTCCAGCATCTGTTGTAGCGTCTCTGGTATGCCGGGATAGACGTCCTCGAGGGGTGCGGTCAGAAACAATCTCCCCCGATCCACAATCAAACCCTTGTTCCCCATGTCCTGCACGATGGCCACCATGAAAAGCGGGTTTCCTCCCGAGTTTCGGTGAACCAAGTTCGCAAGGCCCGCGGGAAGGCTCTCAACGGAAAAGCTGTTCGTCAAGTGGACCGCAACATCGGCCTCCTCAAGGCGCTCCAAGACGATTTCGTGGCACAGGCGGCGGACAACCAAATCCTGCTTCAGAGCCTTCAGCGGGCTTTGGGAAAGAACGACATCTACCGGACGGTATGTGCCGAGCAAGAGCACCTTTGCTGGGTCTCTGCGGCGCGCGAATGCCGAGATCAGGTCCAGCGTCGAAGGATCAACCCAATGAAGATCTTCCAAAATCAAAAGCAACGGTGTTTGCGCCGCGATGCTTTCGAGAGCCTCGCAGAATTCGCGCACCATGCGCTCTCGCGTGCTCCCCAGAATCTCTCGCTGGAGAGCCTCCCTTTGCTCTGGCTTCATCAGTCCGGGAAATTGAATCAACCAGGTGGGCGCTCGCTGGGCGAGCGCCTGGATCAAGGAACCGTTTTCTTCGCTCCGAATCAGCGAGCCTATCGCCTCCAGCATCGGATAGTAAGCTTCAATGCCCCCGAAACCCTCAAGACACTGCCCTCGCGCGATTCGAAGACCCGGACGACGGGCTGCCTCTTGCTGGAACGCGTCGACGAGCGTTGTCTTGCCGATGCCTGCTTCGCCAGTTACAAAAACCAACTGCCGCTGACCGCCCAACGCGGCTTGCAAATATCCGTCCAGCTGGCCGAGTCCTTCCTGGCGCCCGACCATGTCCCTGGCGGCGCCGAGGGCAGCAACCGCAGGAGGCGCGGTCCGTTCATCGGTTATAGCCGCTACAAACTGATAACCGCGCTTGGGGAACGTCTCGATAAACGCCGGCTGATCGGACCGATCGCCCAATACCTTTCGGATTTCCAGGATGTACTTTCGGATGCCTTCGGGATTGACGTAGGTATCCGGCCATAACGCCTCGAGAAGCTCATCCTGGGTGACTAGGCGATCCGCATGTTCGACCAAGTAACGCAGGACATCGAACGCCTTGGGGGTCAGCGGCGCACGTTCATGGTCCCGCCACAAGCAGTGATTGACCGGGTCAAACCGGAAAGGCCCGAAAGCTTTCATATCCGGACGGGCTCGCAGTTCACATCTGAGAAGGGGTGTGCTCGAATGAGACCTCATTATAGCAGGCTGCAGCGGCCAAATACCTGTCCAGGGCGTCAACGAAAATCGGACCAAAACGCCCCCAAAACGTCACGCGTCGCCGTCCGCAGTCCCCGTATCTTTGAACTGTGGCCGTTCTGATTGCTCGATCCGAACCGGCCTCCCATCAAGACGTGAAAGGTAGGACTTGTATGAAGAAACCCTGTTTCTTGTTACCGTTATTGTTTACCGCAATGCGTTCGCGCATCCTTACTGCGGGCCTTGCGTTACTTGCTTTTAACGCCGCTGCTTTTGGAACCACATTCACCTTTAACACCGATCCACTCGAGGGAACCAACGTTCGAAACGTTCCTGGAAGGCAGGTCGTCGGCAGTGGTAGTGAACTTTTCCTCAGCCCATTTAACATCGGCACGGATGTCTTCGCTTTTGGTTCGGTCATTTTCGGCGGGGGAAATCTGTTGAACTTCGCCAACGATCCGATCGGCAGTGTCCCGGCTGATGCAAACGTGGTGGTACTTCAGACTCTCGACAATGACGCCAATCCCGGTACACCGTTTGGCGCCGGCAACGCGGCGGATCTGCTGGCCAGCAGGATCACCCAGCATGGACCGGGCGTGTTCATCTACTTCAACCAGGGCCTCAACCTGCCGCGTCTGGTCTACTCCGATGACCTGGCAAGCGATCAGGCCGACTTGAAGATTCTTGCCCGGATGTTGAACCTAAGCGGCCAACCCGGCGCGCTTTCCACGTTTTCGCCGGCCAACTTCCTCATCATTACCGACTCACAATCCGGGGTCCCCGAACCGTCGAGCCTTGCGATGTTGGGCGGGGGGATCGCCCTGCTGACCCTCGGCGCCACACGTCGGCATCGAGCCTAACGCAATGTAGGCATTCAGACAAACGTGAACTTGAAAGGAAAAGGCATGAGAGAACAAATCAAGACTCTAACCCACAGCACGAGCACCCCGAATCTGGCGCTGATGGTGTGCGGCCTTATGGCTGCGGCGCTGACTCTAACGGCAGAGGATCATGCTACTAAGAACGGCCAATTGCATGCGTCCCACCACAATGCCGCTCCGGCCAAACTGGTTGAAATCGTCCGCAACGCCACGCGGCAATTCACCGATGTCAACGCTGCCACTGCGGCCGGCTACCAGCCTTTCCTCGGCTGCGTTAGTGGTCCGGATTACGGGGCAATGGGCGTCCACTATGTGAACGGCAGTCTGGTGGCAGACGGTGAGATCGATGCCTCGCGGCCGGAGGCGCTCATATACGAGCCGCAAGGCGATCAAATGCAACTGGTGGGAGTTGAGTTCATTGTAGACGCGGCCACCTGGCTCGCCCGTCACAACACTCCGCCCGTGCTCGAGGGTCAAACGTTCCATTTCGTCAATAGCCCGAACCAGTTCGGTTTGCCCGCATTTTTCGAACTGCATGTCTGGGCCTGGCGGGACAACCCCAAAGGCGCCTTCGTGGATTGGAACAAACGGGTGACGTGTGAAGGTCGATAGATCGATGGCGGCAAGCCAAAAGAGAAATGTCCGTTTGCAGTTACGCGAACTCGTTCTCAGCTAAGAACAACAACTAACGGAGGAAGTAGATTGCGACGCAAAACGTTGCTGATGTCGGCCGTGGCCTGCCTGCTCGCAGCGATGGCTGTGAGCTCTGTGCTAACGGGAAAGAATCCGCCGGTGCGGCCCGAACAGTCCCTCGAAGCAAGCCTCCGGGTCCCCTTCCCGGTAAAGCAGATGCTCGACAGGGCCTGCCGCGATTGTCATTCCAATCAAACGCGGTGGCCCTGGTATAGCCGCGTTCCGCCGGCCTCATGGATCATGAGTTCGGACGTGCGCCGGGCGCGTCAAGCGATGAACTTCTCCGAATGGTCGGCAGTCTCGCAAGGCAACCCGGCGCGCGCGGCGGGGATGTTGCTGGCGGCATGCGCCGGCGTGAGGTCCGGACGGATGCCGCTCAGCGGGTACCGCCTCCTACACCCAGAAAGCCGCCTCAGTACGCCAGAAATCGACACATTTTGCGATTGGGCAACCTCGGAATCAAAACGCCTCTTCGCACTCGACCAACAAGATGAACAGAGGAGAACAGACGATGAATGATAGACGGAGCATCTTGGCGCTGGCAGTAGTGCTGCTGTTCGCCATGCCATCTGCGCATGCCCTCAGCAGCGGCGCGCCCGAAAGGACGAGTGGCGCCCCAGGAGAAACCACCTGTAACGCTTGCCACGGTGGCACCGCAAACAGCGGCCCCGGAAAGGTCCAGATCGAGTTTCCCGCCTCAGGCACGTACAAGCCGGGCGACACAGTTCGTATGCGTGTCATCGTCGACGATCCAGCTGCACGGCGATGGGGATTCCAGTTAAGCGCCCAGGCCACGGGCGGCTCCGGCGGATCGTTCCAACCCGCCGACAGCACGACGCAAGTGCTGGTGGATGGCATCTCGCAATGGATTACTCATAGCAGCGCCGGCACCCGTCCCAATTCCAAGGCGCCCGTGGCGTTTGAGTTCGACTGGACCGCCCCCACCAGCGATGTCGGCCAGATTGTGTTCTATGCCGCTGCCAATGCTGCGAACGGGAACGGCAGCGCGTCCGGTGATAGCATCTACACGTCCACTCTGCGGATCGCTCCTGAGGTGGGATCGCCCTGGCCGTCCTTTCAGTCCGATGGTGTCACCGATCTTTCCACTGGCGTAAAGGGAATCGCGGCTGGCGCATGGGTCAACCTCAAGGGATCCGACCTGGCATTCAAGAGTGAGTATTTCTCGCCCGTTGCGGGACAACCACTGCCGACGAGGCTCGCTGGCGTTTCGGTGAAAGTGAATGACATGCCTGCGGCACTGCTGTACGTCGGGCCGGCGCGCATCACCTTCCTCGCTCCTGCCGGCACGCCCGAAGGCGACGTTCCGGTCGTAGTCGAAAACGACGGCCGCGCGAGCGAACCGGTGTTCGTGCGCAGCACGGGCGTTCTTCCCGCGATCATCGGTGTGCCGGAACCGAACGTCGACAACCCTCGACTGTTCGCGTCCGCAACTACAGCCGGCGCAGGCACGGCCTTATCGCTGGTCACTCCAAGAGGATGGATTCTCGGCAAGCCGGAAGTGGACTCGCGAGCCGTTCGAGGCGCTTTCCCCGGCGAGGAGATCGATCTGTTCGCGATCGGCCTTGGGCGGACTGAAGGTGAGTTCCCGACCGACCGGATCTTCACCGGCAATCAGCCGGTGACGAGCGTTCCGACGGTTCTGCTCGGCGGAGCCGCACTGACGCCAAGCTATTCTGCGCTCGTTGCTCCGGGTGTCTATGTAGTGCGAGTGACGATCCCTGAATCGCAGGCCGCCGGCGAGGTTCCGATCTTTCTCGAAGTAAACAGCATCCGGAGCCGCGACAACGTGGTGCTGTACATACAGCAGAAATAACGGGTTGAGGTAGGCGGCCGGCCGCGGCCGCTGAAAAACAGCGACCAGGCGCGATAGTACTGGCCACGATTGCGTGCCACAGACTGTGCGCGTCAGTGCATATGGTGAAGCTCAACAGTTGCGTGCGTGTCTTAACAACCTCAACTGTCAACACTTGGAGTAATACACAGAACTGGAGAACAAGATGAAACACAACCTTAGTCAACAAACAAAGAAAACTGCACGAGTTCGGAGGCTGTTGGTACACGCTCTCGTGCTCGGATGTGCATTCGGCACGGTCACAGAGGCGCGTGCGCAGCAGATCGCGTCGCCAAGAACTCCTATCCTCATCACACCACCGGCGGGAAACGTCGCATTCTTGGTGGGCCACGCGGTGGGGACTCAAGGCTATGTCTGCCTTCCCACGAGCCCGGGCGCTTCTACCGCTTCCTGGACCGTCAAGACCGCTCGCCCCGAAGCCACCCTTTTTCAGAGGTTCTTCGGGAATGACTTCCAGATCATCACCCACTTCCTCAGCCCCAATGAAAACCCCAACGACGCTGCCACAAGGCCGCTGCCCTTCGGCAGCGCGACTTGGCAGAGTTCGTTCGATAGCAGCAAGGTCTGGGCACAGGTCCTGCATTCGAATTCGATTCCCGCCGGCTCCGACCCGAGTTGCCCGAATACGGGCGCGATTGCCTGCCTCTTGCTGGAGTCAGTTGGTTCGCAACACGGGCCAACGGGCGGTAACTTCCTCAGCAAAACCACCTTTATCCAACGCTTGAACACCAAGGGTGGTTCCGCCCCGGTTGATGGTTGCTTCGTGGCGGGCGATGTGGGTAACCAAACGCTCGTGCCGTATACTGCCGACTACGTCTTCTTCCGCAAGGACAGATAGCACTCGCTGCTCATCCGAGGGGATTCGGGCCTTGCACGCGAAGCGCATGAGAAGTTGGTGCTCGTCAGTGCTCTTCGCGTGTGCGCCCGAGCCGCGGCGTGGGTTGCGCCGAAGTTCGGCACCCTCGATCCGCAGTAGGAATTGCTAAGTGGCGAAGGGCGCCGTTCCGCCAAAGCGAGGGTTAAATCAGGCGCCCGCCGCCCCTGGTGACAGTCATACCGGCAACCTGACGACACGAAATCAACGAATTCGATAAAAGGACAACTTATGACCAGTGTCTTTCGGTATTTGATAACAGCCGGGCGGAACATTCGACCACTTGGGGATCTGGCGGTGTGCGCAGGTGATGAGAAATGCGCGTACTAACCGTTTTCCTGCTTCTCGGCACTGGTTTGGCAAGTGCTGATACCCTCCTGATCAAGAGCGCTGACGGCGGGCCGACATGGACGGACATCGACCCGGGGCCGCCGCACCAACTGCTGCGGTATTTGAACGTATCTCCGGGCACATCGGCCATTTATGTGTTGACCCAGGCGCGCTTGAGTGCAGAAATGTATCTATTGGTTTCCATCGACAGCGGCCGGACATGGCGAGACCAGCAAAGCTCCCAGAGTCCAGTGAGATCCTGGCGGCCGGGCCGGTCAGCAATGATACCCTCTACCTGGCGCATCAAGACGGATTCCGTTACCCCGCCGGCGTCGTCATCACCAAGGTGACTGACAACGGTCAGACGCTCGAGCAATACCCGGCCGGGGCCGGGGGTTTAACGATCGTCGCGAGCACGGCGTCTCAATCAATCGGGCCTTCTTGACGCGTCTACTGTTGGACCCCGCGGCACCCTCCAGGCTCTATGCCCTGATCACAAATGAGTTCCTGGACAGTACGTTCTGCGCCGCTGCGTTGACGGCGTTCTGGACAACGTCTGCCCGAATTGCGGAGGCGGGTTTGTGCCCCGAGCGATCAGACCATCGCGGAACTGGAAAGGAGACAGTTTTCTCCGGAAGGACCGCGCGAGCACCAAGGTCAGGCACAGGCCGGTCGATCCGGAAGCCCATGCGCGGTTCTCGGCGGCCATCAAGAGCATACCGCCTCACAACCGATAGGGCCGCGAAGATGGCGTCGCAGAACAATCACCGCATGCACCTTCGGATCGGCATGCTCCTGTTCCCGCAGCTTACCCAACTCGACCTCACGGGGCCACACGAAGTTTTTCAAGGATGAGCGATGTCAAAGTATTCCTGCTCTGGAAGACTCTCGATCCTGTGACCAGCGAATCGGACATGGTCCTTGGATTCTTGCGCCGACAACCGGAGAATACGGAATATGTGACCAGCGTCTGCACGGGATCACTGGTTCTAGCCGCCGCCGGGCTATTACAGGGCTTCAAAGCAGCGGGGCACTGGATGTCGAGAGAGTCTTTGGCTGAACTCGGCGTGGATGTACCGTCTGAGCGAGTCGTGATCGACCGGAATCGCGTGACAGGCGGTGGAGTCACCGCGGGGATCGACTTTGGCCTGCGGCTCGCTTCGTTGTTGCGCGGCGAAGCGGAAGCCAAACTGATTCAGCTTCAGATCGAATACAACCCAGCACCTCCGTTTGACGCCGGCTCGCCGCAGAGCGCTGGGCCAGATCTGGTGGAGGCTGTTCGCCAACGAGCGGCCACGCTTCAACCGGCCCGCCGGGTGGTCGTCGAACGAGTCAAGCACAGGCTCGGTTAAGAACTCAAGACGTACACCTCGGGGTCTTCGTCCGAAGCCAGCGACGATGGACCGCTATCAGCTCTTTGTGGCCTGTCCATGGCGTCAACAAAAATCGGACCAAAACGCCCCCAAAACGTCACGCTTCGATTTCTGAATTCCCGTATTTTGGTGCTGGGCCGGTTCCAGTCGCTCGATCTGAATCGGTCTCCAATGAATCAGGCGCGATGACTGACATGAAGCGAACTTCCCTCTTGGCTCCAGTGCTCGGCCTACGGGCGCTGGGGCTGCTTTTCGCAGGCGCCACGTTGCTCTGCGGCGCAGGTTTGGAACGGACGCTGCAAGTGATCCGCCTGCTGAAGGTGGGATCCGGACGGCACCTGGCCGCCGACGGCGTCTCTCTTAACGGCAAGGGCAGCTACCGGTTCCTGATCGACACCGGGTCGAGCAGCAGCGCTTTAGAACCAGATGCCGCTCGTGAACTGGGAATTCAATCAACCTACACTGTGCTGGTTGAGTCCGTGGCAGGCGCGGCGATAGCGCCCGCGGCTCGCGTCACGATTTGCATCCCGAACGTCTGCCACGACGATTCCGAAGTAATGCTCACCCAGCTCCCCGCGGTGAAAGAAGCTGACAGCAGAGTTCGGGGAATTCTGGGGATGGATTTCCTGATGCGGTCCGGCTTCGTCCTGGACAACAGTCATAGGGAACTGAGGATTGGACCAGTCGTCCCGGAGCACCAGGGCGCCATTGTGCCGCTGGTGCAGGTCGGCGGGCGGTTGGCCGTGAGAGCGCGGCGCGGCGACAACGGCGATAGTATTACCCTCATCATTGATTCGGGAACACAAGATCTCGTTCTCTTCAGTCGGGGCGGACGCACCTCCGTCTCCGGTCACCAGCGCGCAGTCGAACTAGCGACTAACTTCGGTGCCCAGTCAGGGAGCGTCGAGAAGATCCCAGAACTTCGGCTGGGCTCCTACGTGGTACGCAAATTGACCGCCGTAGTGATTCCGTCCAAGTCGGGCGTTGATCCAGTGCGAGGCGACGGGCTGATTCCCGCCAGCCTGTCCGAAACGGTTGTGTTTCATCCTTCCGGTGCGTATGTAGTCATTGGGAAGGCGGTGAAAGGAAGGCGACAATGAAAAACACAAAGGGCGCCAATCGGACCGGCTCTGCTGGTCTGTTCTTACTCTGCCGCTGACAACTTGAGAATGCCGACTTGCTCGATCGGGCGCTTTACGATTACGGTTATTGGGTTAACGGGAAGCCTCTCGACGTGGTGTCGCTTTGCATTCGCATCGCGACTAATTAGGGGCCTTACGAATCTCGACTTAAGGAGGAGATGCTGTTATGAGCAACAACACGGAGCAACAGCAACAGCTACTGCTGGTCGTGGCGATTCTAACGATAGCGCCGGACGCCGTGAACCAGTTTCGCGAGTACGAAACGAGGGCCGCCCGCATCCTCGCTCGTTACGGCGGCGTGATGGAGCGAACCGTAGAAGTGGAACCTTCGGCGTCCAGAGAGTATATGCGAGAAGTTCACGTTCTGAGCTTCCCCTCCAAGGAAGCGTTCGCCAGCTATCGAATCGATACCGAACTGGCTACTCTGGCGGAGCTCCGGGCGGTGTGCATTGCCCACACAGACATATTGATAGGGCGCGAAGGGCCCCGGTACATTGTACCCGCCCGGTAGTCACTGTCGGGGCCCCACTTTACTTCTATCCGCCGTTTTGATAGCCGGAAGCCCATCTATGATTTGGCAATTCTTTGGTCGCCCGACAGGCATCGAGTTCTTCCGGAGTTTTTCCGGCAGCCTATCGATTGAGTGTTTCCCGGGAATCTTCGTCGGCAGTCGAGCGCGCCGGTGAATGTGAGCCTTGAACGTGACCTTTCAAATTCGAAGCCCGCTGAGCGACCCTGACGAACACAGAGAAGTCGCATCCTTATTGGTCCAGGTGTTCGCCGGGGAGGACTATACCGACAGAGCAAACGGAGAAGGAATGAGCACCCCCGATGAACTGCGTAAACGCGGCGACGTCTTCTTGGCGAAGGCCGGGAGCGGCGAACTTCTCGGAATGGCGATTTGCGTTCGGCCCCACAAGCATCGCCCGCCAGGCGGCGAAAATGGACGAGGCCGAGCTACATTTTGCTCGCGGTTCACCCAAAGTCACGCGGCCAAGGTGTGGCGGCAGCCCTTGTCGCAGCGTGCGAGCAACGGGCTTCGTTTCTCGGGTTCTTTCCACCCAGCCCACTATGCTAGCGGCGCACCGGCTGTATGAGCGGCTTGGCTACCGGCGGGCTGAGAATCGTGATTGGGCGAGAGCACAATATGGAACGAGCTACCTGGTCTACGAGAAGTTGCTTTCTGCTGGGAGTGAAAGTTGAGGTAGGTATCGGTTGCGTTCGGAAATGGATCAACCCGCCCGCGGCATACGTCCCGACGCCTGCGCGGATCGTCGTACGATGAACCGTGAAGGGAGTTGCGTCGACCGATGTGGAGCACACAGACAGTTTGGTTCGACATCGCCGTGGTTATGAGCATCTTCGCGGTCGGGAACATCCTGTTCGGTCATTTCGAGGATCACAAGCCGAAGATCCGCCGGTTGTTGAAGGTAGGACTGGTCGTTGGCCTGACAGTGGCACTCTCCTATTTAGGGCTGCGCTGGGTCGCGTACGGGATCATCGGGCTGCTGGTGCTGGGAGCAGTGTACATTCACATCTGGTGGCTCCCGAGCCATGGGATCAACGGCTGGAGCGGCGAGCCGAAGGACAAGTACTACGAACTGGTTGGGCGGCGAAAGTTCTGACGCATGAGCTTTCCAAACAAATCGGCATTAGTCCCGCCGGGTGAAAGTTGAGGTAAGGTCTGCAAGTACTCGATTGCAATACTGTCAAGGAACTTCTCGACCGGCTCCAGCTCTTGCGCCCGGAAACCCCTGCACTGTGGGGTAAGATGAACGCACATCAAATGGTATGCCACTTGAATGATTCCTTCGGCCTTGCCATGAGCGAGAAGAAGGCGAGTGAGGACATCACATTCCTGAATCGAACGCTCATCCGATGGATCGCGCTTCATACTCCCATGGTGTGGCCAAAGGGAGTGCCGACGCGCCCGGAAATGGATCAACTCGCCGGCGGCACACGGCCCGGCGAATTCGCGCGAGACATAGCTGCCTTGGCCGCGGCCATTCAACGGTTCGCGGAGCAGCCCAGGACCTTCTATTTCGCTCGTCACCCGCTTTTCGGGGATATGACCGAGTGGGAATGGATGCGCTGGGGCCACCTACATGCCAATCATCACTTCCGCCAATTCGGACTGTAGATGGTGTCAACCAGTCCGTTATTCTCGCAGTTGAAAATGACAAACGCGAAGGATCTCCAGGCGCTTTACGATTACGGCTATTGGGCAAACGGGAAGCTTCTCGACATCGTGTCACAACTGACGCCGGAACAGTTTACTCAGCCGGTCGCTGGCAGCTACGGTTCCGTGCGAAACACGCTGGTGCATATTTTAAGCGCCGAATGGGGATGGCTCGACCGTTGCGGCGGCGCACAGCGGGGCCCAGCGTTGGTTCCGGCTGACTATCCCTGCGTGGCCTCCCTCATGGACCGGTGGCGGCAGGTGGAGGCTCACGTACGAGAGTTCCTTTCCCATTTGAACGACGAAGACCTCAACCGCGTCGTGGAATTTTCGTTCGGCAACGGGCCGAAGCAAGCGACGCGGCTTGGGGAGCTAATGTGTCACGCTGCCATTCATGGAATTCACCATAGAGGGCAGGTCGCGCTCCTCCTTCGGTTGCTCGGCCAACTACCCGGCGACTTCGACATTCTCTTCTATTACGGCCGGAAGTAAGCCAGCTTGCGATAGCGCCGGAAATAGCCGCGTCAATGGAACCTTTGTGGCATTTCCGACCGTCAACAAAAATCGGACCAAAACGCCCCCAAAACGTCACGCTTCGGATTCTGCATTCCCGTATTTTGGTGCTGTGGCCGTTCTGGTTGCTCGATCCGAACCGGCCTCCAATCAAACCATGAAAGGTAAGTATTGCATGAAGAGAATCTGTTTCTTGTCACTCGTTCTGTGCGCTGGAACTTTTGCCCAGAGCGACCCGATCGTCCGCTGGCGCGGAATGG